>Ga0209544_1001181_pt1 | contig 30122 bp, 29 predicted proteins | sample MesohylPK_FD_187297 | JGI IMG/M metagenome (GOLD analysis project Ga0209544, IMG submission 187297) | Host-associated microbial community of the marine sponge Aplysina aerophoba from Gulf of Piran - sponge mesohyl, lysed by proteinase K... | ecosystem: Host-associated > Porifera > Sponge >...
CCCCGTCTCTATCCCAGGCTACAGCAAGGCTGAACGCGATGGCGGTGAATGTCATTATGCCGGCCATGGGCGCGACCCAGGAAACGGGCCGGCTGGTGCGCTGGCTCAAGCAGGAAGGGGACTCCGTCACCAAGGGCGAGATGTTGATGGAGGTGGAGACGGACAAGTCCGTGGTGGAGGTAGAGGCGCCTGCTTCGGGAATTCTGGTCCGCGTTACCGCGGCTCCGGATGACGACATCCCCGTGGGGCAGACCATTGCGCTCATCGTCGAGCCGGGCGACGCTCCGTCCCGGCGAGAGGAAACGCCGGCGTCCCCGCGGAAGCCCAAGGCTTCCGCCCCCGCGCGGAAGGCAAGGAAAGCCCCGGCCCGCGCAGCCGCGGCGCCGGCCGCCGGCCCAAAAACAAATCGGACCCTGGCTTCCCCGGCCGCCCGGCGGCTGGCGAAAGAGAAGGGACTGGATCTCGCCGGCGTAACGGGGACGGGGCCGGAGGGCGCCGTGGTGGCGCGGGACGTGCTATCCGCCGGCGCAGGGGTTTCCCCGGACGTGGGCGCCGAAGCTGGGGCCCCAGGTCCCGTCCGGCTCAGCAGCATGAGGCGGATCATCGGCGAGCGCATGGCCCTGAGCAAGCAGACGGCTCCGCACTTCTACCTCCACATGGACGTGGACATGACCGGCGTCGAGGCGCGGCGTAGCGGGTTGAAGCAGGAAGGGGCCGGGCAGGCGCCGTCCATCAACGACTTCATTCTCATGGCCGTGAGCCGGGCGCTCGCGGAATCGCCCGCCATGAACGTGGCCTGGGCCGATGGCGGCATCGAGCGGTTCGAGGAGGTCAACCTCGGCATGGCGGTGGCGGTCGAGGACGGCCTGGTGGTGCCGGTGATCCGGAATGCCGACATGCTCGGTCTCGAGGAACTCGCCCGATGCAGCCGCGAGCTGTCGCAGCAGGCCCAAAGCAGGAAACTGCAACCCGCCGACTACCAGGGCGGCACCTTCACGGTATCCAACCTCGGCATGTTCGGCGTCGACAGCTTCACCGCCATCATCAATCCGCCGCAATGCGGTATCCTGGCCGTAGGCCGTGTGGCGTCGCGCGTGGTGCCGTACGGCGGAGGCATCGCCGTCCGCGCCATGATGACCATGACCCTGTCCGCCGACCACCGCGTCGTGGACGGCGCCATCGGCGCCCGGTTCCTGCAACGAGTCAAGCAGCAACTGGAGGAGATTTAGGGTCTCCCGTCAAGGATAGACCAGCGCTACCGCTAGTATTCCAGGGAATGGTTCATGGCGTTCGACCGGAACTACGATGCGAAGGTAAGAGCAGCCGCTTTCGAATGGCTCTCGCGTCGGGTCTCCATGCATGGAGAGGTGTTGTCGCGCGATCTGCTGGCCAGAGGCTTCGAACTTGATGAACGACGCATACCGCTGGTTGGTCCTCAGGGTATATTCAAACCCGCTGTGATGGAGGTGCCGCTTTCCATTACAACCGCACCCAACGGGCCGTATGATGACGCGTTCGGTTACGACAATCTTCTGAGATACCGGTATCGCGGAACAGATCCCCAGCATCGTGACAACGTGGGTTTGCGCTTTGCGATGCAGAACAACCTTCCGCTGGCCTACTTCCATGGGCTCGTTCGGGGAAAGTATTTGGCCATGTGGCCGGTGTACGTCGTCCGCGACCAACCCGAGTATCTTGCTTTCTCCATCGCGGTGGACGACGCAAAACAGCTTGATATCTTTTCGGAAGCCCACCAAGCCACCGGCGCGGTTGCGGATATTCGGCGAGGGTATGTGACCACTACGGCCGTACGCCGACTGCACCCGAGCGCATTCCGTGAGAGGGTCCTTCGAGCGTACCGCCACCAGTGCGCATTCTGTCGTCTGCGGCACGGCGAATTACTCGATGCGGCCCACATCATTCCGGATGCCGAGCCGGAGGGTCAGCCGATCGTGAGCAACGGGTTGTCCTTGTGCCGGCTACATCACGCGACGTTCGACCGCTTCTTTGTCGGCGTGCGGCCGGACGGTATAATTGAAGTGCGTTCGGACATCCTCTCGGAATTTGACGGACCAACGCTACAACACGCAATTCAGGGCCTTCACGACCAACCCATCGCGGTCCCCCGCAAACCCGCCGAGAGGCCGTCCGTGGATCTCCTTGCCGAGAGATATGACCGGTTCCTCGAGGTTGCGGCTGCGATCTGAACGGACGTTGCCGGTGAGGGGATCCGTCACATCCCCGGCCAGCTCTCCATCGGTTCCGTGGACTTCACCAAGTGCATGCCGGCGGAAGCGGCCTCGTCCAGGGTCTGTTCGGCGGCTTCGGTGAAGTCGGCGGCGACCGCGCCGTCTTCGCCCCGGACCACCACCGACGACATACAGTCGGTCATGAGGTAGACCTTGCGCGCCAGTGACGGGTCCTCCCGCCGTATCTCTTCCAGCAGATCCTGCACGGTGCTCTTGACGCAGTGGCTGGCGGCCTGTCCGGCCACGATGAGCGCGTCGGCTTCCACCAGGGTCTTGTAGAAACGGACGTTCCTCTCCGCCAGGACGCCGCCGTCCCAGGTGGTCAGCACCTCGGGGCGCAGCACGGAATAGTTTTCCGTCAGGTTGTGGGAGCCCTTGATCTCGGTCCAGGACTGCGTCAACCGGGCGAGGGAGTGCAGCGTCCTGGCCTCGTCAACGACTCCCGTGACGCTGTGTCCGGGGCTTCCCACGAGGCAGTGAGGCGGCCACAGGTAGAGGGTGTAGCGTCCGCCCGCCGCCAGTTCCCGGTTGTAGAAGCGGCACTGTTCCACCAGCCAGTCGTAGCCCTTGTCGGTGACCCAGGAGGTCATGGCGGGGTTGGGAACGACGTCCTCGCTCAGGACGTTGCCCAGCGGGTCGATATTGACCAGCCGCTTCGTGTCGCGGCCGTCGACCGTGATGAGGGTATGGGGCGACAGCGGCTCACCCTGGGAATCCATCCAGAACCAGGGGAAGAAGATCTGAAAGTTGTTGTGACTGTCCAGGGTGCAGCGGATGTTAGTGATCCGCGCCAGATTGCGGTAAATGAACTCCGCCATGCGCCGGGTGTCCTCGACCGCCCCCTGTCCGCTTCGCCCGCCGACGTACAACGTACCCTCGGGGTGGCAGAAGTCGCGCTGCACATCGATGAGCAGGAGATCGATCCTTCTGGCGTCCGCGGCGGCCGCTGCGATCCCGAACTCCCGCCGGAACCGGTTGGCTTCCCGGAAGACGGCCATGCGGTCCGGTGTATACGAAAAGTCCCCGGCGTTGTCGGCGCGATAGTGGTCGGGCGCCTGTGGGATTTCCAGCGGTACCATGGCCCCATTTTATCAGCGGCCCGGGCGCAAGCAACAATTTTGTGTATGAGTGCCGCCTTCCCCCGGCCGCCGGGGCTGTGCCATAAAGGAAGCCATGCCCGCCCGCTGGCTTGAGCTTTCCGTCCAGGCCCAAGGCCCGGTGCAAGACACGATTGCCAACTTCCTGGTGGAGAACGGCTCGACCGGTGTCGTCTGCGGCGAGCGTTCCCTGCGCGCGTTCTTTCCGGAGGCGGTGGACGATGCCGCCCTCAGGCCCGTGGTCCGGCACTATCTGCGCGGTCTCCGGGACATCTTCCCCGGCGGGTTCGTGGGGCGTACCCGCTGGCGGGTGATCGCCGAGAAGAACTGGCACGACGGCTGGCGTGATCACTTCAAGCCGCAGAAGATCGGCAAGCGGTTCCTGTTGACGCCGCCGTGGATCCGTCCGAAAGACACCCGCCGCCATACCGTCCTCATCGAGCCGGCCATGGCGTTCGGCACCGGCACCCATGAGACCACCCGGTGCTGTCTCGAGTTCATCGACGAGCTTTGCGCCGAGGCCGTGCCGGCCAAGGCCCTGGACGTGGGCACGGGGTCCGGGGTCCTCGCCGTCGGCATGGCCCGGCTCGGGGTGCGCGAGGTGCTGGCGTTGGACAACGATCCCGTGGCCCTCGAAGCGGCGCGGGCCAACCTCCGGCTCAACGGTCTCGACCGCGCGGTGACGCTGAGCGGCACGAGCGTCGGCCGGGTGCGGCGCCTGTTCCCGCTGGTGGTAGCCAACATCATCCTGGAGACCCTGGTGGAGTTGGCCGGCCCCCTGAGCCGGCGCGTGAGCACCAAGGGCGCGTTGATCCTGTCCGGGCTGCTGCACGACCACGTGCCGGCGGTGGTGCCACGCTTCCCGGGTTTCCGTCTGGAGCAACACAGACAACGCAAGGAGTGGAGCACATTGCTGCTCCGAAAGGAGTCATGAGCCTGGATGCCGGCTTGCGCCGGAATGACGGCTTCGGTTGGAGCACGCTGTTGCCCCGGAGAGAGTCATGAGCCTGCCACGCTTCCTGATACCGCCGGACGCGGTGCGCGACGGCGCTGCCACGGTGGGAGGTCAGGAGCTTGCGCACATGCGCAAGGTGCTGCGTTTGCGCCCCGGCGCCCGGGTGCTTTTGTGGGACGGCGAGGGGACGGAGCACGAGGCCCTGATCCGCGACTATGATGGTGGAGTTGTGGTTATGACCGTGGTACGGTCCTATCGCCCGGAGCGGGAGTCCCCCCTGACCGTCACCCTGGCCCAGGCCGTGGGCAAGGGCGACAAGATGGATTGGATCGTGGAGAAGTCCACGGAGCTGGGGGTGGCATGTGTGGCGCCTTTCTTTTCGTCGCACACCGTGCCGCGGTTCGCCGGCGACAAGGGCGCGCGGCGCCGCGCGCGCTGGGAGAAAATCGCCACCGCCGCGGCGAGGCAATCCGGGCGCACCCGGGTTCCCGAGATTCGCGAGCCGGACGGGTGCGATGCGGTGCTCGCGCGGGACTGGCAGTGCGATGCCCGGCTGCTTTTCTGGGAAGACCCTTCGGGCAGGGGGCTCGCGTCGCTCAGGGAAGAGCTCGGCAGTCTGCGTTCCGTGCTGGTGATGGTGGGTCCGGAGGGGGGATTCAGCGAGGAGGAGGCGGCGAACGCCGCTGCCCAGGGGTTTCACGTCGTCGGGCTCGGGCGGCGAATCCTGCGCACGGAAACCGCGGCCGTGGCCGCCGTCTGCGCCGTGCAGTTGCTGTGGGGGGACCTGGGTTGAGACGGCGGAGTATCAGAATGTCTTTTCGACAGGGAGGTTCGTGATGGACAAGCACACCGAGGAAACCCTGAAGCGGTTGCTGGGCCGGGCCGGCCTGGAGATGGCCGACAGCGATCGCGCGCGCTTTATCCCGATGCTGGAGACCTACATGGAGAGCCTGGAGAAGCTGCACTCCATCAACCTGGCCGGCGAGCAGGTCGGCGGGGTCTTCCGGCCCGAGACGGACGAGGACCGCTAGAGGCGGGCGTCGAACCCCCCGCGCAACCGTGAACCGTGATTCGGGAACAGTGAGGAGCGGACATGTCGGATTTGTGTTTCTCGAGCATTGACAGCATCGCCCCGCGCTTGCAGAAGGGCGAGGTCTCTCCGGTTGAGCTGACACAAGCCTACCTCGACCGGATTCACGCCCTGGACGGTGATCTCCACGCCTACGTGAACCTCATGGAGGAGAGCGCCCTGGCCGAGGCCCGCACGGCGGAGCAGGAAATTCAGAACGGCCGCTATCTCGGGCCGCTCCACGGCATTCCGGTGGCCGTGAAGGACCAGTACGACGTCGAGGGCGCGCTCTCGCGGGTGCGCATCCCGCAGCCCGCCGGCCCCGGTGAAGACTGCACCGCGGTGCGCCACCTGCGCGAGGCCGGGGCGGTGATGCTCGGGAAGCTCAACATGAGCGGCCTTCCGGGAGGCATCAAGGGCGCCCGCAATCCGTGGAATCTCGACCACGTGCCCGGGGGCTCCAGCACCGGTTCCGGCGCCGGCATCGCCGCCGGGCTGTGCATGGGCTCCATGGGCGAGGACACCGCGGGCTCCATCCGGAACCCCGCGTCCTTCTGCGGCATTTCCGGGTTGAAGCCCACCTACGGGCGGGTCAGCCGCGCCGGTCTGGCGCCGCTGGGCTGGTCGCTGGACACCGCCGGCCCCATGACCCGGGTGGTGGAAGATCTCGGGCACATGCTCCAGGTCCTGGCCGGGTTCGATCCCAGGGACCCCACTTCGAGTCCGGTGGAGGTCTCCGACTACACCGCGGACCTGAAGGCCGGGGTCGCCGGCATGGTTATCGGCGTGCCGCGGGACTACTTCAGCCTCATCGACACCGACCCCGAGGTGCTGACTCTCCTGGACGAGGCGCTCGCGGTCTTTGAGTCCCTGGGCGCCAAGGTCCGAGACGTGACGGTGCCGAGCATGGAGTACGCCACCATCGCCAACGGCCTCATCTACTCGTGCGAGTTCTACAACATTTGTCGGGCCGACATGGACGCGGCCATGGCGGGCGAGGCTTCGGAGTCCCGCCGGGCGCGGCTGTTCATCGGCGCGGTGTCCACCTGCGGCGACTACATCCAGGCCCAGCGGATGCGGAGCCGGCTCCGGCGGGAGTTCAACGCGGTGTTCCGCGAGGTGAACGTCCTGGCCCTGCCCACCAATCCGACGACGGCCCCGCTGGCCTCGGAACTGGACGGCCTGGACGCGGTGAACAAGATGCTCCGTCCGGACTACCCCTCGCCGGCCAACCTCGCCGGCGTTCCGGCCCTGGCCATCCCATCCGGCTTCAGCTCCAAGGGCCTGCCGGTGGGCATGCAGTTCTGGAGCAAGGCCTTCGCCGAGTCCACGCTGCTGCGGGTGGGCTACGCCTACCAGCAGCACGCCCGCTGGTTCGAGCGCCGGCCGCCGGAGTAGGGGCAAGCCAGGGCCACCCGCGGCCAAGAAAGGGGGGTATCCGCCATGCTCACCATCGATGCCGACGCCCACGTGCTGGAGAATCCGCACACCTGGGACTTCCTGGAGGAGTCGGAAGAGGGCTTCCGGCCCGAGATCGTCGTGTCGGAGCGGCAGTACACCAAGGCCGAGTTGCGCGACAAGTGGGACCGGATGCCCAAGCGGGGGGCCGAGTATTGGTTCGTGGACGGCCGGCTGCAGCCCAAGAACCACAACGTCGGGCTCGACACCACGCCGGAGGCGCGGGAGATGCGCGACGTGGAGGCCCGGCTCCGGCACATGGATGAGCTCGAGGTGGATGTCCAGGTGCTCTATCCGACGTTGTTTCTCCGCCCGGTGACCATGAAGCCCGAGGTGGAGCTGGCGCTGTGCAGGACCTACAACCGTTGGCTTGCCGGGCTCTGTGAAGGAACCAAGGGACGCTTGCGCTGGATCGCGCTGCTGCCGTTCCTGACCATGGACAAGGCCCTGGCCGAGCTCGCCCGGGCCCGTGACGCAGGCGCTTGCGGGTTCATGATGCGCGGGCTGGAAGGCGACAAGCAGCTTACCGACCCTTATTTCTTTCCGCTGTACGAGGAGGCCGCGAGGCTCAACCTGCCGGCCTGCGTGCATTCCGGCATCGCCAGCTTCACCTACCAGGACATGTTTCCGGCGACGGCCGGCTTCCGCCGCTTCAAGCTGGCGGTGGTGGGGGACTTCCATTCGCTCATCATGGAGGGGATCCCTGCAAGGTTTCCGGGCCTCAAGTTCGGCTTCATCGAGGTCAGCGCCCAGTGGCTGCCCTATGTGATCCACGACCTCAAGCGGCTGTCCGAGCGGCAGGGGATGGAGTTCCCGGACGACATCCTGCGGGAAAACCGTGTGTACGTGGCCTGTCAGACGGACGACGACCTCGCCACCATCCTGCGGTACGGCGGCGAGGACAACCTGGTCATCGGCACGGACTACGGCCACGCGGACCGCTCGGCCGAGATCGAGGCCCTGCGCGTGTTAAGGGGCAAGGGCGAGGTGGCGCCGCACATCATCGACAAGATCCTCGGGCAGAACGCCAAGAGTCTCTATGGTCTCTAGGACGCAAATCCGACAGGCTCACAGGGGCCTGTCCGTGTAGGGGCGACCCGCGGTCGCCCCTACGGCGGTTCCACCGTAGCGTGGGCTCCAGCCCGTCACCGGAGGTAATCCAAATGGTCGAGAACGACCTGGCGACCCTGAGCATCAGCGAAGTGGCTCCGAAGATTCGCAGCGGCGAGGTTTCGCCGGTGGCGCTCACGAAGCTCTACATCGAGCGCATCGAGCGGCTGAACCCGCTCCTGAGCGCTTATCTCACGCCGACGCCGGAGAGCGCGCTGGAGGAGGCGGCCGCGGCGGAAAAGGAGATCCGCTCCGGCGGCTACCGCGGCCCGCTTCACGGCATCCCGGTCTCCATCAAGGACAATTACGCAACCCGGGGGGTGCGTACCACCGCCGGCGCCAAGGCGCTGTCGGACTGGAAGCCGGACTTCGACGCCACCGTGGTGACCCGGCTGCGGGAGGCCGGCGCCGTCAGCCTGGGCAAGACCAACATGCACGAGTGGGCCAAGGGCAGTCACGGGATCAACCCTTTCTACGGCACTCCTTGCAACCCCTGGGACCGTGGCCGGATACCCGGCGGTTCCAGCAGCGGCTCGGCGGTGGCCGTGGCCGCGGGCATGTGCGTGGCAACCGTCGGCACCGACGCCGCTGGCTCTGTCAGAAACCCGGCGTCTCTTTGCGGCATCGTGGGACTCAAGCCTACCTACGGGCGGGTGAGCGTGTTCGGCGGCGTGCCGGGCACGGGAGGGTATTCCACCAACCACTTCGGCCCGCTGACCCGCACCGTGGCGGATTGCGCCGCCATGATGCAGGTCATCGCCGGGCACGATCCCCAGGACCCGTTGAGCTCGCGGGAACCGGTGCCGGACTACGCCGCGAGCCTGGGCGCCCCCGTCGAGGGCATGCGCGTGGGTATCGTCAAGGGGTACTTCGAGAGGTTCGCCTCGACCGAGGTCAGCCAGGCGGTTGCCGACGCCCTCGACACTCTGCGTTCGCTGGGCATGACCGTGGAGGAAGTGACGGTCCCCCACATGGACCTGATTCCCGCGGTGCAGCTCTGCGCCAGCCGGGTGGAGAGCACGGCCGACGCCGAGTACTATCTGAGGAACCACGCCAGGGATTTCAGCCCGAGCATGCTGTCCACCCAGATCCAGGCGCTGACGGTATCCGGGTTCCATTACAACCAGTCCCAGCGCATCCGCCGGCTTATCTGCGAAGGCTTCGACGAGGCGCTGGACCGGGTGGACGTCATCGTGGCTCCTACCTCGCCGATTCCGGCACTCTCCATCGAAGAGTCCATGAGCAGTTTCGTCACCGTGGACGGCCGGAAGACGCCGCTGCAGGGTCCGGACGGTAATTTCTTGACACTGTGCACCATCCCCTTTAACGTCAACGGGTTGCCGTCGCTGAGCATCAACTGCGGCTTTTCCGAAGGCGGCTTGCCCATCGGCATGCAGATCGCGGCGGGCGCCTTCCGCGAGGATACGGTGCTCAAGGTGGCCCATGCCTACGAGCAGGCGTCGGCCTGGACCGGGAAAACGCCGCCGCTGCCATAGTGGGTTCGCCCTTCGGCTTCGCTCCGCGAAGCCTGTCCTGAGCTCGTCGAAGGGCTCAGGACGAACGGAGAGAAGTTGGGGCTACATGGGGTCATGCCATGGATCCCACGAAAGGAGAGAGACATGAACGGCTTCATCGACGCGGATACCCATATCGTCGAATCGGCGGACATCTGGGAGTACATGGACAAGGACATGTACGACCGCCGGCCGATCCTGCTCAAGGCTCCCACCGACACCGAGTACCAGAGCTCCAACGCCTTCTGGCTCATCGACGGGCAGATCTATCCGAAGTCCGTGGGCAAGGGCAGCGCCCGGCTCAGCACCCCGGCCGAGCAGGAGCGGCAGTGGACCCGCCAGGACATCGACCTGGGCGTCCGGCAGTTGACCGATCCGCGGGCCCGGGTGAAGGAGCTGGACAAGCGCGGCGCGGCCGCCGAGGTGATCTACTCGACGCTTTGGGGCGTCCGTCTCACCGAGGACGTGGACCTGGACGTGGCCCTGTGCCGCGCCTACAACCGCTGGATGGGCGAGGTCTGGGCTCAGGGAGACAACCGCCTGCGGTGGACCGCGGTGTTCCCGCTGACCTCCATCGAGGAATCCATCAAGCAGTTGCACTACGCCAAGGAGCACGGCGCCGTGGGCGTGAACATGCGCGGCATCGAGGGCGACCGTTCACTGGCCGAACCCTATTTCTTCCCGCTCTACGAGGAGGCCAGCCGGCTCGACTTTCCCATCTGCATCCACATCGGCGCGGGCGCTCCGGCCATCACCAGCGTGTTCGATGTCCGGGTGAGCCACACGCTGCCGCACCTGCGCATGCTGCCGCTGATCGCCTTCCGGGACCTGGTGGCCAACCGCATCCCGGACCAGTTCCCGGGCCTCCGGTTCGGCTTCGTCGAAGCCGGCGCCTCCTGGGTGCCGTACCTGCTGCACCAGCTCCGGCGCACGACGAGGGGGAGCGACATTCCCATCGGACCCGAGCTGTTCGAGAAGTGCCGCATGTGGGTGGTGTGCGAGGTGGACGAGGACCTGCCCATGTTGCTCAACTACATCCACGAAGACCACATCATGATCGGCTCGGACTACGGCCACCTCGACCAGTCCTTCGAGGACAACGTGGCCGGGAAGCTCCGCGCCCGCGACGACATCCCGGCCCGGGTGGTGGAGAAGATCCTGGACGACAACGCGCGGGCCTTCTACGGGATGTAGCGCGCCTACGTGTCCAGCATGGTGGGGTGGAACATGTCCTCGGGCGCGAACCGGTCCCGGGTGAGGCCTTGGCGCTGGGCGTACTCCAGCATCTTGTCGACCTCGGCGCGTGTGTCCCTGAACCCCCAGCGGTAGAAGTCCTCGCCGGCGGCGGCGCGCTCCTCTTCCCACAGGGCCCGGTACCATAGGCCCGTCTGATGGACGCGCTGCCATTCCAGCCACTCGTAGCAGCGCCGCTTGGACTCCTGCCAGGCGTCGAACATGCTTCGGGCCACCCAGGGCTGGCGGTCCAGCACCGAGTTCCGGATCAGCAGGGTATGCTGGATGGGGAAGAAACCGGTCCGGCCGTAATACTCGCGCTCGCGTTGGGCGTAGTCGGGAAACAGGAAGTCCACTCGCGGGCGGTCATCCGGGGCCAATGTAGCGGTGGTGATCATGGCGTCGATGTCGCCGGCCAGCAGCAGCTCCCGCAGCTTCCCGTATCCTTCCACCACCTCGAGCTTGAGCCAGTCCGGCGCAGACCACTCGTGGGGATTCTCGGGCGGCCGTCCCGCCACCCAGGTGATGGACTTCAGGTCGACGCCATGCTCCTCCTCCAGAATACCGCGGGCCCATAGCGCCGTGGTGGTGAACCAGCTCTGGATGCCTACCCGCTTGCCGTTGAGGTCTCCTGGCTCGTTAATGCCGGCGCCCGTGTTCACGTAGATGTAGGAGTGCCGGAACATGCGCTTCACGAAGATCGGGATGGCGGTGAAACCCAGCGTCTTGAAGGGCAGGTCCACGATGTAGCGGCCGGTGAAGAACTCGGCGACGTCATAGCCGCCCCCGTGACCGTCGAAGTGCCGGTTCACGTCATCGGCGTCGACGTGGACGCGCAGGTCGATGCCCTCGGGCTGGACGGTCCCTTCGATCAACGCCCGGGCGCGGTCGTAGGGAGCACAGATCATGGTGAGTTCCAGTGTCATGCCGTTGTCCTGCTTTCATGCGCCGATACGCCGGTCGCTGCGCAACGGACGCACGGTGCTCCGACGAGCGGTCCGGGCTCACTTCAGAACGATACCTTGGCGCTTATGAAAAACGTACGTCCCGCGACCGAATCCAGAGTCGCGTCTTCGTCGCCGGGGTTGGCACTGCTCGGGCCGCGGTTGCCGACGTTCAGGATACCGCCGGCCAGGTCCGCCCCGTCCCACCCGAACGGCCGGCGCCAGCCAAACGTGATATCGTGCCCGGTCCACGACTCGTAGCGGCCGGACCGAAGCGTGTTCCAGTAGCTGGATTTCCCGAGGACGCTCCAGCTCACGGTGAAGCCGTTGCGGCCGGCGCTCAACCGTGTGTGGAAACGGTTGCGCGGGTAGTCGCCGGGCTGGATCTCGCCGGCCACCCGGGTTTCGTCCCGGGTCAACGTCGACCAGTAGGCCGCGAAGGCTACGTCGGCCCAATCGGTCTTCCATTCCGCTCCGGCCCGCAGGTCGATCCCGTCCACGTCGGTCTCGCCGCTGTTGACCAGCGGGCTGCGGAGCTGCTCGATCAAGCCGTCGCGGCGCACGACTTCCGCGCCCGGCGGCAACCGTCCCTCCACCTCGAGGTCGATGATGGACTGCGCGGACAATCGGGCCGGCGTGTCCGAGAGTCTGAGGCGAAACCAGTCGGCGCTCACAGAGAAGGGGCCGAGGCCCATGACCGCGCCGAAGGTCAGGCTCTCGGCGTCGTCCGGCCTGAGCCGGGGGTTTCCGCCGCTCACGCGCTCCGGCTGAAACCGGTGACAGTCTTCCAGGGGGCCGGTGTGGGTCTTGGTGTCGCAGACCCGGGGATAGTCGAGCGCGTCCTGCAGGTGCATGGCATAGAGGCTCGGCGCTCTGGAGCCTCCGCTCCAGGACCCGCGAAGCGCCAGCGCTTCGTTCAACCGGAACCGGCTCGCGACCTGATGGGAGAACGTCTGTCCGACGTCATCGTAGTCGTCACTCCGCCCGGCCAGGACCAGTTCCCACCCGGTGCTCAGCGGCACGGATACTTCCGTGAACAAAGACCAGCGCTGACGCCGGCCCGAGAACGAATTGCCGGCGGAGCCGAGCACGTCGGCCGGGTCGTAGGAAGAATCCGTGACATCCCGGTAGTCGTAGGTGTCCCGGCGGTCTTCGTGGGCGGCCTCGGCACCGCCCGCCCACCGGACCGCGCCGCCCGGCATCGAGAATGCCGCGCCGTTGACCGATGCCCGGAGGGTCCGGTGTTCCGTCACCTCCTCGCGTTTCAACTCAAGCCCGGTCTCGCGGATGGCGGCGCGATGCACCGGATCCCTCGACAGCGGGTTCTCCAGGTCGTAGCGTCCCGCGTCGATGGCTTGTTGAACGGCGCTTTCGCTCACGAAGGTATTGCCGGTCTCCAACGTGTCGTGGCGGTAGTAGCGGACGTGCGCGTCATAGCCGAGGTTCCTGGCGAACCGTCCCTTGAGGCCGGCGGTGAGATCGTACTCCTCGAGGTCCGTGAGCCAGTCGCGGTTGCCGTGGCCGACGAACCGATGGGCCACGGAGAGCGTCTCCGGCACGGCGTCGATCTCGGGATCGTCCAGCAGGGTCTCCCGGAGAGCCTGTGACGGGTTGAACTTGAACTCTCCCACCGACGGGGCGTAGCGGAACGCGGTATCGCCCTGCGCCACCCGGACATCGAGATACAGGTCCGTGTCCTCGGCCAGCGGTTGATCGAAGTTCACGAAGGCGCTGCCCCGCTCGTAGCGGGCCACCGGTATCGAGCCGAGTTCGGCCCAGGCGAGTTCGGCCCAGGCGAATCCGCAACCCCCGCCGGGAACGCCGTAGGGGCTCGTCAGCACGCCGGTGTAGGCGCTTCCCCGGCAGTCGCCCAAGGGGCGCGCGATGGAGTCGCCCTGTCCGCTGGGAATGAGGAGGGTGTTGCCGCCCGCGGAAACCCCCACCGAGTCGGCAAACGAGCCGCCGGCCGTCCATGACGAGCGACTGTAGTCCCGGTCGGCCCTGCGGATTTCCTGTCGCCGGAGGACATCCACCCCCGCCACCACGTGTCCGCCTCCGAGCGCGCTGCCCCACAAGGCGCTGCCGTGGGTGGTATCGCCGCCTTCGCCGGAGGGAAGGTTGGCGTTCGCCCGGAAGTCGGCGCCCTCGTGGCCCCGGGCGAGAACGACGTTGACCGCGCCGGCGATGGCGTCTCCGCCGTGCAACGCGGCGGCGCTGTCGCCGAGGATCTCGATGCGTTCCACGGCGGATATCGGCATGGTGCGAAGGTCGAAGGTGGAGTCGGAGACCCGGCGCCCGTTCACGAGCACCGCCACGCGCTCGTTACCGAGCGCGAACGGGCGGAACAGGCCGAAGCTGTTGAAGCCCACCCGGCCCTGCAGCAGATCCCAGAGATTGGTGAGGCCGGAAAGCTTGATGTCGGCCCCTTTCAAAACGGCCAGGGGGACAGCTTGGTTTCCCGTCGCCGGGAGGTGGCTGGCCGCGGACAATCGGTCATCCGCGGCGTCGCTTTCCGGAGCTACCGCCACGGTTGTCATCAGCACCAAGGCGGCCAATAACCGGAGCAGCGCATTTCCATGGCTCCCGACGGCTGTTCTCTTCGACATGTTCCCTCCGCGTTTGTATGCCTGCCGCCGACCGTGCGGCTGCGCCAAATCTTTCATATGGCGCGGCCGGCGGTCAATAGGTGCCGTGAGCAACGATCCCCGGTTGATTCCGGCGGACCGTTGATCCACAATTCCGATACGCACGCGGCCATGGTTTCTGGCGGAGCCGGCGGCAGCACGGCACCGGAGAGGGGATCGCCAAATGGAGCACACAACGCTTACCATCAAGGCCACGGGCATCGACCACGTCGTCGTGCACGTGAAGGATGTGTCCCGGGCCAGGCAGTTCTACGTCGGTCTTCTGGGCATGGAAGTGGCCCACGAGAACGCGGGCCGGGTCTTCCTCCGTTGCGGACAGCAGCAGTTGGCGCTGTTCGAGGGGCGGCAGCCGGCGGAGGCCACCGCCGGCCGTGATCTGAACCACATCGCGCTGCAGGTGGAGTCGGGCAGCTACGAGGAGGTCAAGTCCTCCCTCGAGGCTTCGGGCATCGCCGTGACCGGGCGGCGAGGGGACCCCCACTGCATCTACTTCCAGGATCCGGACGGTCACCAGCTTCAGATCCTGCCGTTGCGGGGATGAGGTGTTCGTGGTGACGGAATATTTTGGAGCTGGATGATGCAGTACCGCGTGCTTGGCAAGACGGGGCTTCGGGTATCCGAGCTCGGATTCGGCTGCGGCAACGTCGGCGGCCTGATGGTGGGGGGTACCCATGAACAGCAGGTCAGCGCGGTCCGGCATGCCCTGGACCTGGGCATCAACTATTTCGACACGGCCAGGGCCTATGGCGAGGGCAAGTCGGAGACCCATCTCGGCCGCGTGCTGGAAGAAGTCGGGGAGGAGGTCGTCCTTTCCACCAAGATCCGTCTGGAAGCCGATGCGCTCCAGGACATTGCCGCGGCCACCGTATCCGAGGTGAACGAGGGGCTGGCGCGCCTGGGGCGGGAGTCGGTGGACCTGATCCAGCTCCACACCCGGCTGGCCAGCCGGCGGGAATCCGGGCGCTTCGCCATGACCCCGGACGAGGTGCTGGGGCCGGGCGGCGTCATCGAGTCCTTCAAGCGGCTGCGCGACCGGGGCCGCGTGGGTTTCTTCGGCTTCACCGGACTGGGTGAAGTCGAGGCCATCGAAGCGCTGGTGGACAGCGGCGAGTTCCACTCCTTTCAGGCCTACTACAACCTGCTCAATCCCAGCGCGGGCCAGGCCGTGCCGCACGGCTTCAGCGCCCTGGACTACGGGCGCGTCATCGACCGGGCCGCGGGCCAGGGCATGGGCGTTGTGGTCATCCGGGTGCTGGCCGCCGGGGTGCTCAGCCCGACGCCGGAGTCTGGCGGCGGCACCAGCCGCGAGCCGTTGTCCGCGGGGTCGGAATACGAGCACGACGTGGCCCGGGCCCACAAGCTGGCGTTCCTCAAGGACCACGGGCTGGAGTCGCTGCCCCAGGCCGCCATCCGCTTCGCCCTGATGAAGCCCGAGGTCGGCACGGTGCTGGTGGGGTTCTCCAACAACGGGCAGATCGACGAGGCCGCCGCCTGCTCGGGCGCGGGCCCCTTGCCGGAGTCGGCCATGGCGGCGCTGCGTGAGATGTGGGATCGGGATTTCCGCGGTACCTAACGGCCCTGGGCGATTTGCTGAACGTGCTCCCGCACCACTTCGGGGGGAGACAGCGCGATGAACCCTTTCGCTCCCAGGAAGATCAACAGGAGATCGTCGACGTGCCCCAGGGCCGGCAGCAGGTCGGGCAAGAGGTCTGCCGGCAGGACCAGGTAGGCGAATACGCCGAACGCCAGCAGCTTGGGTTTGATGCCGACCCGGGGGTCCTTGAACAGGCGCCAGAACAACCGGCCGAAGCTGGGCAGGTGCTGCACCAGCCCCAACAGCCGCCGGGGCCCCAGGCGCAGGAGGTAGAAGAGGGAGCCGAACCGGATCATGGGGCCTCCGGCGCGCGGGCCTTCGCCGCGGCCGGCCGGTCGGAGTCGTGCCGGAAGAGGGTGCCGCGGTCGCCCGCCAGGAGCGCGGTCCCTTCCCTTACGGCTACCGCCGTCAACCTCTCGGTCGTGCCCAACCGGGTCCTTTGCCAGCGGACTCCGTTCCAGCCGAAGACGGCGCCGGCCTCACCCACGGCCCAGCAGTCGGTGCGGGAGGCGCACGCGATGGCTCTCAAGCGGAAGAGGGAGCCGTCCACGTCGACCCTCTTCCAGGCAACGCCGTCAAACTCGAACAGGGCGCCGTGGTCCCCCACGGCCCAGCCCCAGTCGTCGTCCATGACCGCCAGGTCGTACATGCGCGGGACGTCGTCCATGTCGACCTTGCGCCAGTCCCTGCCGTCCCAGCGGGCAAAGAAGCCTTCTCCCACCATCCAGCCGGTGTGTCGGGACGAGAATTGCATGGCGTAGATGCGTTCCTTGTCCACCGGACTCCTGGCGTTCCGCCACTTCTTGCCGTCCCACCCGATGAGGCGTCCGTCCCGGGTGCCCGCGAAGCAACGGTCCGGCGCCGCGCAGCCGGCGCCCCACAACCGTCCCTCCGACGGCTTGCGCCGGGACAGCGGGTTGTCCACCCGGGTCCATCCCTTGCCGTCGTAGTGCAGCGACAGGGCGTTGTCGCCGAAGACCCAGACGTCGTCGGCGGCGTTCACCACGAATGTCCGCGGGTCCACCTTGGCCGGGTGGTCCACCGAGTTGAGCCCCGTGCCGTCCCAGCGGAGCAGGCGCCCGTCACTGGTTCCGAGGTAGGCGTGCTCCCGGTCGAGGAGGGCGAGGGTGTTGACGTCCGGGGGCCGCGTTTCCCTTTTGTCGGGAGCACTCCAGGAGACCCTCTCCCAGGCGGCGCCCGATGCCGCCGTGGCGAGACCCGCGGCGAGCAGCACGGTGGCGCCGTATGTCAGGGGGCCTCCCGCCATGTCCTTCAACCGGCGCCGTCCGAGGCGGCGCCCCAGATGTCGAGCAGCTCCCGGGAGTCGACCACGTCCGCGAAACGTTCCATTCGTTTGAGCGCCTCCCGATGAGCGTTTTCGCGGTTGGTGCCGACGCAGTCCCGGACCACGACCATGGAATAGCCCCGGTAGGTTCCGTCCCGGACGCTGCCCTCGACGCCGGCGTCCGTGCGGCACCCGACGATGACCACGGTGTCGCGGTTCCAGTTGCCCAGCAACTGCTCGAACTCGGTTCCGAGGAAGATGGTGGGACGGTGCTTCTCGATGAGCACATCGTCGTCGTCGGGTTTGAAGGGCTCGATGAGTTGCCAGCCGAAGCTGCCGCGGGTACGGCGCGGTCCGAGCTGGCCCGGGTCGTCTACGCCCTGATCCTTCATGGCGCGCCGGATCATGGCCGGCGCCTCGTCGCGCCACGGGTAGGGCGTGGCGAAGGCGTAGACCACCCGGACGCCGGCGCCCTTGGCCGCGGCGATGAGCGGAGGCGTGGCGCGCAGGAACTCGGCCTGGTTGAACGAACTGCCGGCCTGGTCGTTCTGCATGTCCCAGACCAGCAGCACCGTACGCCGGGGGTCTGCCACCTCATCGAGGGTGATGGGGATCGTTCTGCCTTCGAATTCAATCATCGACTTGAGATAACTTCGAGCAGGACCCGTGTCAACAACAACCCGGTCCGGCGCCTGTCCCAAGGGCTGTTCTCAACCCCTCCGTTGTCGTGGAAATCCGGGTCGCAGGACACCGGAGCACCGTGCCGGACCGTTTTTGACAACGCCCGGGGTTCGCGCTACTTGTACGTTTTCGGGTGTTCCGTTTCTTGGGGAGAACGCGATGGATTCTCGCGACGACATGCAGGCTTCGGTACGCATCAGCGGCGACAGGAACGCGCGCAAGGGGGACAGCTCGTTCCGCGCCAAAGATCCCTTGACGGTGGTGATCTTCGGCGCCTCGGGCGACCTCAGCAAGCGCAAGCTGATTCCGGCGCTGTACCACCTGGAGGAGGAGGGCTATCTGCCGGAGCGTTACGCCGTGGTGGGCTTTTCCCGCACGGAGATGACCGACGAGGCCTACCGGGACCGGATGATCGGCGAGATGCGCGAGGACTTTTCCGACGTGGACCCAGGCAGTCCCCTGTTCGAGGCGCTTCACTACCAGCCGGGCAACAACACCGACGTCGAATCCTTCCAGCGGCTCAAGGCCAGGCTGGACGCGCTGGACGCCGAGCGGGACCTTCCCGGGAACCGGCTGTTCTATCTCTCGGTGGCGCCGGAGTTCTTTACCCCCATCATCAGGAACCTCCAGGCCGCGGGACTGATCCGGCACCCGGACGAGGAGCAGTGGTCCCACGTGATCATCGAGAAGCCCTTCGGGCACGACCTCAAGAGCGCCCGGGAGATGAACGAGGAGGTCACCGGCATCCTCGATGAGAGCCAGATCTATCGAATCGACCACTACCTGGGCAAGGAAACCGTCCAGAACATCCTGAGCTTCCGTTTCGGCAACGCCATCTTCGAGCCCCTGTTCAACCAGAAGTACGTGGAGAACGTCCAGATCACGGTGGCCGAGACCCTGGGGATGGAAGGACGCCGGGGGGCGTTCTACGACAAGGCCGGGGCGCTGCGCGACATCGTCCAGAACCACATGCTGCAGTTGCTGTGCCTCATCGCCATGGAACCGCCGGCGGCGGTGGAGCCCGTGTCCATCCGCGACGAGAAGGTCAAGCTGCTGCGGGCGCTGGTGCCCTACGGTACGCCGGAAGAGGTGGCCGCCTCCACCGTGCGCGGCCAGTACGGCTTCGGCGAGCTCAAGGGGGAGGTGGTGAAGGGCTTTCGGCAGGAGGAGGGCGTCGACGAGCTGTCGGTCACCGAGAGCTACATTGCCCTGCGGGCCAAGATCGACAACTGGCGCTGGGCCGGGGTCCCGTTCCTGCTGCGCACCGGCAAGCGCCTGCGCAACCGGCTGTCGGAGATCGCGGTGCAGTTCAGGCATCCGCCGCTGCGGCTGTTTCGCGACCCGGGCACCGCGGGCGGGCTCGCCATGGCCGCGGCCAGCGCCAACGTGCTGATCCTGCGGATCCAGCCCAAGGAGGGCATCAGCCTGTCCTTCGCCTGCAAGCGTCCCGGGATGCAGATCAACCTGGCGAAAGTCAACATGGATTTCGTCTACGAAGCGTTCGAGCAGCGCTCCCCCGAAGCCTACGAGCGGCTGCTGCTGGACGCCATGCGCGGCGATGCGTCGCTGTTCACCCGTTCCGACGAGGTGGACTACGCGTGGCGTTTTACCGACGCGATCCTCTCGGGGTGGGACAAGCTGCCGGCGCCCCGTTTTCCCAACTACTATCCGTTTACCGACGGCCCGGACGAGGCCGACCGGTTGCTGCAGGACAGCAGCACCGGTTGGCGCCAACTCAGCCAGATGGGCATCGCCGAGGTCGGCCGGTGAGCGGTGTTCCGGGTTATCGTTCATGTCAACACAAAAGGTAACGGAGTTGCTGTCGCGGTTTCGCGAAGGCACCTTTGAGGTGGACGGCTCCAGCGTCCACTACATGGAGGCCGGCGACCGGAGCCAGGACACTTTCGTCTTCGTCCACGGCAACCGGGATCACTGCCACAGTTTCGACTTCCTGCTGGAATCCTTCGACAAGGCCGGCTTCACCATGCCGCATGTGGTGGCGCTCGACCTGCGCGGCCACGGCGACAGCGGCTGGGTCGGCCGGGAGCGGGGTTACCGGCACGAGGACTTCGTGCTGGACGTGGTCGGCTTGCTGCGCCATCTGGAGAAGGACGAGGTGACCCTGGTGGGCCACTCCCTGGGCGGCAGCATGGCGGTGATGTTTGCCGGCGCCTTGCCGGAGAAGGTCAAGCGGCTGGTGATCATCGAGGCGGCGGGTCCCTACGGCCGCACGGAAGAGGAAGCCGCGGAGCTCTTCGGCCGCTGGACCAAGGACGACGGCTCGGACACCATCCTCACCTACTATGCCACCGTCTCACAGGCGGCGGAGGCCATTCGCCGGCGCTTCCCGCTCATCCCCAACCGGGCGGCCATGCACGCGGCGCGCCACGGCACCCGGCTGACACCCCACGGGTGGGTGTGGAAATACGATCCGCGGGTGCGAAACCCGTCGTACTCTTCGTTCTCCGAAACCCAGGTGAAGGCCTTTATCGAACGTATCGACTGTCCGACGCTGCTCGTATACGGGTCGGCCTCGGGCTACAAGGAGTCGCCCCGTTACAGCCGGGTCGACTATTTCAAGAACAAGACGCTGGTGGAGATTCCCGGGACCGGGCATCACGTGCAGCAGGAAAAGCCCGACGAGCTGGCCGCCGTGCTGATCCCGTTCCTGGGCAACCACGGCTGACTGCCGAGCGGAGGAACCATTCATGGATTTCGCATTACCCGAAGAACTGCAGATGCTGCAGGACACGGTCCGTAAGTTCGTCGACCAGGAACTCATCCCGGTGGAGATGGAGTGCCGCGACGGCGTCACCCTCAAGCCCGAGTACCGCGAGCGGTTCGAGGCCAAGACCCGGGAGATGGGGTTGTGGATGCTCGATGTCCCCGAGGAGTTCGGCGGCGCCAGCCTGAGCATTCTGGCCCAGGTCCTCATCTGGGCGGAGGTGGCCCGCTCGGTGGCCATCCCTTCCCGCGGCCGCAGCATCTTCGGCCCGGAAGTGCGGCCGGTGCTCTACGCCCTGAACGAAGAGCAGAAGGAACGCTACCTCTACCCGCTGCTGCGGGACGAGAAGCGCGCCTGCTTCGCCCAGACCGAGCCCGACGCCGGCTCCGACCCGGGCTCCATGCGCACCCGGGCCGTGCGCGACGGCGACGAATACGTGATCAACGGGGTCAAGCGTTTCATCAGCGACGCGGACGAGGCCGACTTCGCCCAGGTGATGGTGTCCACGGACCCCAGCAAGGGCTCCCACGGCGGCATCTCCTGTATCCTGGTGGACATGGACAACCCGGGGGTGAAGGTCACCGCCAAGTACAAGACCATGATGGGCTACGAGCCGTGCGAGATCGTCTTCGACAACTGCCGGGTGCCGGCGGCCAACATGATCGGCGAGGAAGGCGAGGGGTTCAAGCTCGGACAGAAGTGGCTCGGCATCGGCCGGCTCAAGCACGGAGGACGCGCCATCGGCGTGGCCCAGCGCGCCATCGAGATGGGCGCCGCGTACGCCAAGCAGCGGGTGACCTTCGGCAAGCCGTTGTCGGAGCGCCAGGCGATCCAGTTCAAGCTGGCGGATTCCTATACCGAGCTCCACGCCGCCACCTTGATGGTCTACCACGCCGCCTGGAAGTACGATCAGGGCGAGGACATGCGCAACGAGGGCTACATGGTCAAGGTGTACGCCGACGAGATGTCCTTCCGGGTGGTGGACCGGGTGCTGCAGATCCACGGCGGCATCGGCTTGACCACGGACCTCCCCATCGAGTACTGGTTCCGCGACCAGCGCAGCCGGCTGATCACCGAGGGCGCGTCCGAGGTCATGCGCATGGTCATCGCGCGGCACGTGCTGCGACAGTACGGCGCCTGAGCCCTCGACTCAGGTCCGTACGCTGTCCGGAGATTTGGAGATGCACCGGCTTCGTGCTATAAAATGCTGATTCAATCGAGGTCTACGATGAAAGCCGACATACATCCCGAATACAAACCCGTGAACGTCGTATGCGCCTGCGGCAACTCGTTCGAGGTACGATCCACCGCCAAGGCCATCCATACCGAGATCTGCGCCAGTTGCCATCCGTTCTACACCGGCAAGCAGAAGCTCCTCGATACCGCCGGCCGGGTCGAGAAGTTCAAGAGGAGATACGGTATCAAGGACTGAGGGGACGATCCTGACCGGCTCTTATCGGCAAAGGGGCAAAGGGTGGCGCGAATTCCCTTTGCCCCTTTGCTTTTTGTAGGGAACAGGCCGTGACCATGCTCGAGAAAATGGCAGAGGTGGAGAGCCGCTACGACGAGCTCGAGGACCTTCTGGCAGACCCCAAGCTGGTGGAGGACCGCAAGGAGTACTCCCGGGTCGCCAAAGAGCGGTCGGATCTGGCCGAGATGGTGACGTGTTACCGCGAGTGGCGCCGGCTCGAGCAGGAAGTCCGGGACAGCCGCGAGCTGCTGGACGACGGCGACCCGGACGTCCAGGAGCTGGCCGCCGAGGAGTTGGAGGGGTTGAAGGGGAGGCAGGACGCCCTGGAGCAGCAGTTGAGGGTGCTGCTCCTGCCCAGGGATCCCAATGACGGCAAGAACGTTCTGCTGGAAATCCGTGCCGGAACGGGCGGCGAGGAAGCGTCCCTCTTCAGCGCGGATCTCTTCCGCATGTACAGCCGCTACGCCGAGACCCGGGGCTGGAGGGTGGAGGTGCTGAGCTCCAATCTCACCGGTCTGGGAGGGTTCAAGGAGATCATCGCGCTCATCGAGGGGCAGGGGGCCTACAGCCAGCTCAAGTTCGAGGGGGGCGTGCACCGGGTCCAGCGGGTGCCGGTGACCGAGACCTCGGGGCGCATCCACACGTCGGCGGTGACCGTCGCGGTGCTGCCGGAGGCTGACGACGTGGACGTGGCCATCGATCCCCGAGAGTTGCGCATCGATGTCTTCCGCTCCTCCGGTCCCGGCGGGCAGAGCGTCAATACCACGGACTCGGCGGTGCGGATCACGCACGTGCCCACCGGCATCGTGGTCTCGTGCCAGGACGAGAAGTCGCAGCACAAGAACAAGGCCAAGGGCCTCAAGATCCTGCGCGCCCGTCTCCTGGAGAAGACCCAGGAGGCGCAGCGCTCGGAGATCGCCGCCTCGCGCAAGCTCATGGTGGGCAGCGGCGACCGCAGCGAACGGATCCGCACCTACAACTTTCCCCAGGGACGCGTGACGGACCACCGCATCAACCTCACGCTGTACAAGCTCGACCAGGTCATGGACGGCGGCGTGAAGGACCTGATCGACGGCCTGACCACGTTCCACCAGGCGGAATCGCTCCAGGCCACGGCCTGAGCCGGTGGGTACGGAAGTGACAGGTAACGGTCCCAGGCCCGCCATGGGTGAGGACACGGCACTGTACGCCAAGTCCGGCACCGCGGCCCAAAGCCGTCATTCCCGCGTATGCGGGGTTCCAGAAGGGATGGGGCGGGGAGGTAGTGCCGCGGACATCCTGCAGGCCGCCGCTGCCCGACTCCGGGAGGCCGGAATCGAAACCTCCAGGCTCGACGCGGAGTTGCTCTTGATGGAAGTGCTCGCGTGGTCGAGGGAGGAACTCTACCGGAAGCCCGAGAGCGGGCTTTCGGGACCTCAGGCGGAACGGTTTCGGGGCCTGCTTTCCCAGCGGGAGCGGGCCGAGCCCGTGGCATACATCACCGGGTCGCAGGAGTTCTGGTCCCTGGATTTCCGGGTGACGCCCGCGGTGCTCATCCCGCGGCCGGAGACCGAGCACCTGGTGGAGACGGTGTTGGATTTCCTGGCTCCGCGCTCCGGCACGTGCCGTATCCTGGAGATAGGCACGGGTAGCGGCGCCATCGCCGTCTCCCTGGCTAAGGAATGCGCGCGGGCGGAGGTCTGGGCCACCGATGTCTCCGCGCCGGCCCTGGACGTCGCCCGGGCAAACGCGCGGCGACACGACGTGGAACGACGCATTCACTGGCTCTGGGGTGATCTTCTGGCTCCGGTGCGAGGGCTGCCCGAGGGCTTCGACGTGCTGGTGTCGAATCCACCCTATATCCCCAGCGGCCGGATCCCCGGCTTGCCGCGGGACGTGCGGGATTGGGAGCCGCGCGTGGCCCTGGACGGTGGCGTCGACGGAATGGATTTCTACCGCGGGATCATCCGGGACGGGGTTTGCCATCTCCGGGAAGGCGGGCTCCTAGCCGTGGAGATCGGAGCCGAGCAGGGCGATGAGGTCGCGCGGCTGTTCGGTGCCCGCGAGGAGCTTTGCCAGGTGCGGATTCGACGGGACTATTCCGGCCTTCCGCGGGTGGCGACCGCGGAACGCGGGCTCTGACGCAGCACACCAGGATACGAGGTCGAAGGCTTTGGACAGCATCATCATCACCGGCGGGACGGTCCTGGAGGGCACGGTGGCTCTCGGCGGATCCAAGAACGCGGCTCTGCCGGTGATCATCTCGTCGCTTCTGACCGCGGACGAGTGCTCTTACACCAGGGTGCCGGCGCTTCGCGACGTCAGCACGACCTTGCGATTGCTGTCGCGCCTGGGGGTCACCATCGAGAAGGACGTGATCGCCGGCGGACGTCTGGACCTGACGGCGGACAAGATCCACGAGCTCGAGGCGCCCTACGATCTGGTCAAGACCATGCGCGCCTCGTTCCTGGTGCTGGGGCCGTTGCTGGCGCGGTTCGGAGAAGCCCGCGTGTCGACGCCCGGCGGCTGCGCCATCGGTTCCCGGCCGGTGGACCTGCACCTCCAGGGGCTGGAGCGTTTGGGCGCCAGCATCCGTCAGGACCACGGCTACATCGACGCCCGCGCCGGCGAGCTCATAGGGGCCGACATTCCGCTCGGCTTTCCCTCGGTGGGAGCCACCGAAAACCTCATGATGGCCGCAACCCTGGCCCGGGGGAAGACCGTAATCCGGAATGCCGCCCGGGAGCCGGAGATCGCCGAGCTTGCGGAGGTGTTGAACAAGATGGGCGCCCGGGTGAGCGGAGCCGGCGGCGAGGTCATCCGGATCGAGGGTGTTCGCGAGCTTCACGGCATGTCCCACGAGATGAGCCCGGACCGCATCGAGACCGGCACGTTCATGGTGGGGGCGGCGCTCACGGGCGGGAACGTCGTGATCGAGGATGCCCGGGCCGACGCCCTGGATGCCTTCACCGCCAAGCTGCGGGAGACCGGTGTGCGGGTGGCGGCAGAACCGGAGGGCGTCCGGGTCACCGGCAACGGGCGGGTCCGCGGCGCCGACGTGGCCACGCTGCCGTATCCGGGGTTTCCCACCGACCTGCAGGCGCAGATGATGGTGCTGATGGCGGTGTCGGAAGGAACCAGCGTCATCACCGAGAACATCTTCGAGAACCGCTTCATGCACGTCCAGGAGTTGAACCGGATGGGCGCGCGCATCGCCCTCGACGGCAACCGGGCCACGGTCCGGGGGGTGGCGGAGCTGTCCGGCGCGCCGGTGATGGCCACGGACCTGCGGGCGAGCGTGTCGCTGGTGCTGGCGGGCCTGGTAGCCACGGGCGTGACCGAGGTGTCGCGAGTGTATCACCTGGACCGTGGGTATGAGGACGTCGAGGGCAAGCTCGCGGGACTGGGCGCGGACATACGAAGGGTGAACCGTGACGATTGACATCGTGAAGACCACGGACCCCGGTTTCAAGAAGAAGCTCGACCGTATCCTCCAGAGGCGTGGGGAGATCGAGCGGGATGTCGAAGGGCGGGTGGCGGAGATCATCGCGAACGTGCGGCGGCACGGGGACAAGGCCCTGGTGCGCTATGCCAAGGCCTTTGACGGCGTCACGCTGAAACGGTCCGCCATCGAGGTGTCGGCGGAGGAGATGGACCGGGCCTGCGAAACCGTTGCAAGACAGGACCTGCGGTGCCTCCGGTTGGCGGCGGCGCGCATCAAGCGGTTTCATCGCCGTCAGTTGGAGAAGAGCTGGTGCTACCGCGACCCCCTGGGGCTCGAGCTGGGCCAGCGCATCAGTCCGGTGGAGCGCGCCGGGGCCTACGTGCCCGGCGGCAAGGCGGCCTATCCGTCCACCGTGCTGATGACCGTGATCCCGGCGGTGGCCGCGGGGGTGCGGGAGGTCGTCGTCACCACCCCGGTGCAGGAAGAAGCCGCGCTGGTGCTGGCGGCGGCACGGGTGGCCGGTGCCCACCGGGTGTTTCGCGTGGGCGGCGCCCAGGCCGTGGCCGCGCTGGCCTACGGCACCGAGACGGTGCCGCGGGTGGACAAGATCGTGGGGCCGGGGAACGTCTACGTGGCGGCGGCCAAGCGGCTGGTGTTCGGCCAGGTGGATATCGACTCCATCGCCGGCCCCAGCGAGGTGCTGCTGCTGGTGGATGGATCGGCCGACCCGCGTTACGTGGCCGCGGACATGCTGTCCCAGGCGGAGCACGACGAACTGGCGGCGGCGGTGTGCGTCACGCCGTCCATGGCCACCGCCCGGAAGGTGCAGGCGGCCATCGCCGAGCAGCTCAAGAGCACCCGGCGGAAAGCCATCACCCTCGGAGCGTTGCGGCGTTTCGGCACCATCATGGTGTCCCGGTCGCTGAAGGAAGCCGTGGACATCACCAACGCCATCGCCCCGGAGCACGTGCAGATCATGGTGCGGCAGCCGGAGAAGTGCGTCGACGCGGTGCGCAACGCCGGTGCGATCTTCGTGGGAGCTTATGCCACGCCGGCCCTCGGCGACTATGCGGCCGGCCCCAATCACGTGCTTCCGACGGGAGGCAGCGCGCGCTTTTTCTCGCCCCTGGGCGCCTATGACTTCGTCAAGCGCACGAGCATCGTGCGTGCCGAGGCCGCGGGCCTGGCGGCGCTGGCTCCGGCGGTCATCCATCTGGCGCGCCGGGAGGGACTGCACGAGCACGCCCGGGCCGTGGAAGTGCGGCTGCCGGCGGGTTGAAACGTGCATCGGCACCTTCGAAACCGCGTCCTTCGACTTCGCTTCGCGAAGCCGTTCCTGAGTTCGTCGAAGGGCTCAGGACGAACGGTACTGTACTCATCTTCCTCATTCCCGTTCGTCCTGAGCGTAGCGAAGCGAAGTCGAAGGACGCCATTTGAAGGACGCCGTATGTCGCATACGGTTTGTGCAGGTTAGGAGAGACCCATGGCAAGAACGGCAACGGTTCACCGCAGGACCAAGGAGACGGACATCACCACCGTGGTCGACATCGACGGCAAGGGCGAGGCCCGGGTAGGCACCGGCATCCCTTTCTTCGACCACATGCTGGAGATCTTCAGCCGCCACGGCCTCTTCGACGTCACGGTGAAGGCGGTGGGGGATATCGAGGTGGACTACCACCACACGGTGGAGGACGTGGGGCTCACCCTGGGACAGGCATTCAAGGAGGCGCTGGGGGACAAGCACGGCATCCGCCGGTTCGGCGAGGCCACGGTGCCGCTGGACGAGGCGCTGGCGCGGGTGGTGGTGGATCTGAGCGGGCGGCCCTTTCTGGCCTACCGGGTCAAGATCCGCGGCGGCCGGGTGGGTACCTTCGATACCGACCTGCCGCATGAGTTCTACCAGGCCTTCGTCAACCAACTGGGTATGAACCTGCACATGGACGTGCAGCACGGCGAGAACCCGCATCACGTCATCGAGGCATGCTTCAAGGGATTCGCCCGGGCCATGGACCGGGCCACGGGGCTGGACGAGAGGATCGAGGGGGTGCTCTCCACGAAAGGGAGCCTATGACAATGCGCCGGGAGGGAGTAGGCGCTGTGCGGGTGTCGAGCCGGGTGGGCGGCGTCCCGGAAATCAGGAGACGGTACTGCCGGGTTTCCACTGTTCTGCTTCGCGCGGGATGGGCGGTCGATCGAGATCGCGGCTCACGTCCGCCCACCGTCAACAGATTTCCGGGACGCCGCCCACCCGGCTCTCTCAGCACATCCGAAATACCGCGGAAGCGTTCTACGTTGTCGGAGGAGTTATAGTGATCGCCGTCATCGACTACGGCATGGGTAATCTGAGGAGCGTGCAGAAGGGGCTGGAGCGGGTGGGCTTCAAGGCCGAGGTCACCCGAGACCCCGGACGCATCGCCGACGCCCGGGGGGTCGTGCTTCCCGGAGTGGGCGCGTTTCACACTTGTATGGAAAATCTTCGGCGTTTCGGCCTGGTGGACGTCGTCCGGGACGTGGTGCGCCGGAAGCGGCCGTTCCTGGGCATTTGCCTGGGGCTGCAGCTCCTCTTCGACGAGAGCGAGGAATTCGGCTCGCCGGACGGCCTGGGACTGGTGCCGGGGAAGGTTCTGGGCTTCTCCGCCGCCGACGGTCTCAAGGTGCCGCACATGGGCTGGAACGCCATCGAGATCCGCAAGCCCACGCGTTTCCTGGAGGGCATCGACAACGGCGCCCAAGTCTACTTCGTGCACTCGTTCTACGCCGCGCCCGCGGACGAGTCGGCGGTGGCCACCGTCACCTCTCACGGGACGCCGTTCGTTTCGAGCATCGCCACCGACCATCTCTTCGCGAGCCAGTTCCATCCCGAGAAGAGCCAGGGCATCGGCCTGCGCATCCTCGAGAACTTCGGGCGCTTTGCCGAGAACGGGTCGACGGGCTGACCCCCGGCCTGTCCCGTAGCGTTTGTTTTCGCCGGCATGTTGATCATACCAGCTATCGATATCAAGGACGGCCGCTGTGTGCGGCTGTACCAGGGTGACATGGAGCAGGAGACCGTCTACTACCAGCGGCCGCTGGACGCGGCGCGGCATCTGGCGGCAGAGGGCGCCCGCATGATCCACGTAGTGGACTTGAACGGCGCGGTGGAGGGGCACCCGGTGCATCTGCCCGAGTTGGCCGCCATCTGCGCCGAGTCCGGTGTCGCAGTGGAAGTGGGTGGAGGGCTGCGGACCCTTGAAGCGGTGGAAGAGGCGTTGGCCGCGGGTGTGGAGCGTGTGGTGATCGGTACCAAGGCGTACGAAGACCAGGATTTCCTCCGGGCAACGTGCCAGCGCTTCCCCGGCCGGGTCGTGGTGGGCATCGACGCCCGCGATGGACGGGTGGCCGTCCGAGGCTGGGTTGATGATACCGCCATGGAGGCGGTGGAGTTGGCGCGCCGCTGCGAGGAAGACGGCGCCACGCGAATCATCTACACCGACATCAGCCGCGACGGCACGGGGGCGGGCGTGAACGCGGAAGAGACCGTCAGGGTGGCCCGTGCGGTAGGGATTCCGGTGATCGCTTCCGGCGGCATCGGATCGCTGGACGACATCCGTACGCTGGCGGGCTTGGCGGGTGAAGGCATTGAGGGGGTCATCGTGGGCAGGGCGCTCTACAACGGAGCCTTTTCGCTCGGTGAGGCCATGGCGGCGGCAGGGGGCAACGATGCTCACTAAACGGATCATTCCGTGTCTCGACGTCGATGCCGGCCGGGTGGTGAAAGGGATCCGGTTCGTGGAGATCCGCGACGCCGGGGATCCGGTGGAAGTGGCCCGGGCCTATGATGCCGCCGGTGCGGACGAACTCTGCTTCCTCGACATCACGGCCTCCCATGAGCAGCGCGGCATCATCCTCGACGTGGTGGCCCGGACCGCCGACGAGATCTTCATGCCGCTCACCGTGGGAGGCGGCATCCGGGAGAACGCCGATATCCGCCGGCTGCTCAAGGCCGGCGCGGACAAGGTCTCCATCAACACCGCGGCGGTGGCACGGCCGGAGTTCGTGCGGGAAGCGGCGGAGACCTTCGGCAGCCAGTGCATCGTGGTGGCCATCGACGCCAAGCAGGTGCAGGACCACTGGGAGGTGTTCACCCACGGCGGCCGCAAGCCCACCGGCATCGACGCCTGTGACTGGGCCGCACGCATGGCCGAGTACGGCGCCGGCGAGATCCTCCTCACCAGCATGGACCGCGACGGCACCAAGGACGGCTACGACCTGCCCCTGACCCGGGCCATCTCCGACCGGGTCACGATACCGGTCATCGCCTCGGGCGGCGTCGGCAATCCGGAGCACATCCACGACGGCTTCGCCGAAGGACACGCCAGCGCCGCCCTGGCCGCTTCCATCTTCCACTACGGCGAATACACCATCGGCGAGTGCAAGCATTATCTGGAGGAGCGGGGGATTCCGGTGCGGCCGGTGCATGCATGACGTCCGGCCCGTGGCGTCGGCCGTGGCCTGAGGGAGGATGGCGTCCTTCGACTTCGCTCCGCTACGCTCAGGACGAACGGGGAATGGTAACTGCCTAGCCTTCCAACTCGGTCAGGTAGCGTTCCGCGTCGATGGCGGCCATGCAGCCGCTGCCGGCGGCGGTGACGGCCTGGCGGTAGATGCGGTCCTGGACGTCGCCGCAGG
>Ga0209544_1001182_pt1 | contig 30121 bp, 27 predicted proteins | sample MesohylPK_FD_187297 | JGI IMG/M metagenome (GOLD analysis project Ga0209544, IMG submission 187297) | Host-associated microbial community of the marine sponge Aplysina aerophoba from Gulf of Piran - sponge mesohyl, lysed by proteinase K... | ecosystem: Host-associated > Porifera > Sponge >...
GTGATTTGGGGGATTTTTGGGATGGGCTGTGATTTTGCGCCTGCTACGAGTTTGGGTTGGGCGAGGTGTTGTCTGAACTGTGATTTGGGGGATTTTTGGGATGGGCTGTGATTTTGCGCCTGCCGCGAGTTTGGGTTGGGCGAGGGGTTGTCTGAACTGTGATTTGGGGGATTTGGGGGATGGGCTGTGATTTTGGGGCTGCTATGAGTTTGGGTTGGGCGAGGCACTTTTTGGGCGGGTGGCCTGCTGGGACGAGGTGACCCTGGCGGTAGGGGGTTGTTTTGCATTGGCGCGATTCGATCATGGTTGGGTGGTTAGATGGAGATTGGATCAGGCGTCGATGGCCAGGACCGGGTCGCCGAGTGTCTGCCAGCGGGGAGAGATGCCGAGGCCGGGGGCGGTGGATGCGGCCATGCGGCCGTTGCGGCGTTGGGGCGCGCCTGCGGCGGTGCTGACGGTGACGTAGCTGTTGAAGTCGGTGGCGGTGAAGAGGAATTCGGGCGGCGTGCTGTGGGCGAGATGGGCGATAGCGGCGGTGGTGATGTCGCCGCCCCAGCTGTCTTCGATGGTCATGGCGATGCCGAGGGAAACGCAGAGATCGCGGGCCTGCCTGGCTTTGGTGAGGCCGCCGAATTTGCTGATCTTGATGTTTATGACATCCATGGCGTCGTCGCGATGGGCGGTGAGGAGGGCGTCGATGCCGTCGATGGTTTCGTCGAGGACGAAGGGGTGCGAGGTGCGGCGGCGGATCGAGAGGCAGGACTCGTAGCTGAGGCAGGGCTGCTCAATGTAGACGTCGACGTCCTGGACGCCGCGCACGACACGGGCGGCTTCGTGGGCAAGCCAGCCGGTGTTGGCATCGGCGATGAGCACGTCGCCGGGGACGAGTACGGCGGCGACGGCCCGAATTCGTTCGATGTCGGTGTCGGCGTCGGAGCCGACCTTGAGCTGAAAACGGCGATAGCCTTCGGCGCGGTAGGCGGCGACGGAGTCTGCCATTTCGGCGGGGGGGCGCTGGGAGATGGCGCGGTATAGGACGAAGTCTTCGCCGTAGCGGCCGCCGAGAAGGACGCAGGCCGGTTGGCCGGCGGCCTGGCCGAGAATGTCCCAGCAGGCGATGTCGATGCCGGATTTTACATAGGCGTGGCCTTTGAGGGCGCGGTCCATGTGTTCGTTGAGGATTGCGAGCTGGCGCGGGTCGAGGCCGATGAGGTGGGGCGCGAGCTCGACGAGGCCGGTGCGAACGCCGGCGGCGTAGGCGGGCAGATAGAAGGGGCCGAGGGGACAGACTTCGCCGTGGCCGACGAGGCCGTTGTCGGTCTCGACCTGGACGATGGTACTGTCGAAAACGTCGACCGACTTGCCGCCGGACCAGGCGTAGCGCCCTTCGTGGAGGGGTAGATCGACCTGGTAGGCTGAAATGCGTTTGATCTTCATTTTCAGGACGCTCCATTCAGTGGTTGGTGATTTGGCGGAAAGCGGCTGATGGGCAACGGTTACGCCTTAGTTTCACTGGCCGCCGGTCACCGGAGGATGGCTGTGCCCGCACCTATTTGAACTCTGTGGCGCCGGGACTTTGGGGGGACGGTCAGTTAGACAGGCAGGCGGCTCGTCGGCCTGCGGGCCACACCCCGGTGAATCGAGCCGGTTTCCCGGGTTAACGCAGGTGATGCCGCTTCGGGATTTGGGAGGCTACAAGGTACCGAGTCAGCATCTGGATTGGCCCGATCTTAACACATTTCGGTTGTTCGGGCGCAGTTGGGACAGGTTGCTGAATTGCCCTGCGCGGCAGCCTTTCCACTTGACCAATACACCAAGTTCGGTTACAACTGTAGACACATACGGGTTAGGCGCCCCAGCTCGACCGGGGTGAAACTTCTCTACTCCCCCCCGGAAAGGAACCGACGGTTGATCGCTTATTGCCCCAGCAGCCACTTCCAGGTTGCTGCCGAAGAAGCACCCCTGCGCTGTCCCCTCAGCGGCGAACCATTGGAATATCGCGATTTACCCCCCTTTGATCCGGACCAGATTGATGAGCGAGAGCCGGGCCACTGGCGCTATTTGGCGATGTTGCCGGTGGTGGCGGAGGGGCGCGAGCTATATTCGCTGGGGGAGGGCTGGACGCCGCTGATCAAAGACAGTTGGGCGGATCAGAGGGTCTACTGGAAGTTTGAAGGGTTGATGCCTTCAGGCAGCTACAAGGACCGCGGGGTCAGTGTCATCATCAACTGGCTGGTGGGCCAGGGTGTGCGGACGGTGATGGACGATTCGAGCGGCAATGCGGGGGCCAGCCTGGCCTGCTATGCGGCGAGGGCGGGTCTGTTTGCGCGCATATTTGTGCCGGCGTATGCGCCGCAGCCGAAGAAGGCGCAGATCGCTGTTTACGGGGCGGAGCTGGTCGAGGTCAGCGGGCCGCGGAATGCGGCGACGCAGGCGGCGGAAGCGTCACAGACCGGCGGCGATGTGGTCTATGCCTCTCATGCGTATCATCCGGCCTGTCTGCTGGGTTTCATGACGAACGCGTGGGAGATATGGGAGCAGCTGGGCGGGAGGGTACCGGACTGGTTTGTAAGCCCGGTTGGATATGGCGGCCTTTTTCTGGGGGCGTGGCGGGGCTTTCAGCACCTGCACCGGAGCGGCGTGATCGAGAAGCTGCCGCGTATGGTTGCGGTACAAGCCGAGCCGATCACGCCGATATGCGATGCTTTCCACGAGGGACACAGCGAAGTTGTGCCGCGTCGTCAGGTTGCGCCGAGCATATTGGCGGACGGCATCGCGGTGGAGAGACCGGTGCGGAGCCGCTCGATTTTGTGGGCGCTGCGGCAGTCGGGCGGTACGGCCATTGTGGTCAACGATGAGGAGATCCTCGAGGCGCAGGAGCGCTTGGCGCAGCGCGGGCTCTTTGTTGAGCCGACCAGCGCGACGGTTGCCGCGGCACTCACGAAACTGGCTCCCCAGCTGAAGCCATCGGATACCGTGGTTGTAAATTTGACCGGGCTGGGACTCAAACGGCTGCCCGCGGTTTAGAGCATTTGTTACTTCTTCGCCGCTTACAGTTTCTGTCTTGACCCGCCCTTCATCCTTGCCACCATTCAGGCTATCTCATAGCGTATTCGGTTGGCGGCCGCCAGGGTACTGAAGCCGCACGGCTGGACTGAAGGCGTCAGGTCGCTGAGGCATGTTTTTGTAGGGGGGCGTTGCGGGGGCGCAGCCCCTGCACAAGGGAGGGCGCTTGCGCCCGACCGCCCATATGCAAAGAGATAGTATAGAAGAGTGAGGAGAGAGAATACACGTTCGCTCGCCTCTTTCAGGGTCGCAGACTGATTGCGGGAGAGTGGCTACGCGCAATTTCTATGCTAAGGAGGGCATTTGGCATGGAGGACAGGCTCCATAGGCTGAACGAACTGGAGGCAGAGGTCGGCATCCGGTTCAATGATCGCGTCCTGCTGCAACGGGCGTTTGTACATCGAAGTTATTTGCACGAGGCGGATGAAGAGACCGACCTGCAGGACAATCAACGTCTTGAGTTTCTGGGCGATTCGGTGCTGAGCTTCATCGCCAGCGAACTGCTGTTCAGGCGCTACCCGGAGCGGCGGGAGGGTGAACTGACGAATCTACGCTCGGCGCTGGTCAAGCGGGAGACGCTCTCCCGCTTCGCGGAAGAGTTGCGGCTGGGCGACTATCTGCTTTTGGGACGCGGGGAGGAGGAGAATGGGGGGCGGGGCCGCCACACGACGCTGTGCGATACGTACGAGGCCTTTATTGGCGCCCTGTATCTGGATCAGGGGGAATCCACACTTCGCAAGTTTCTCGAACCGCGCCTGATGGCGGAGGTTGACCGGGTGGCCCAGCATGCGCTGACGAAGGACCCAAAGAGCCGCCTGCAGGAGTGGGTGCAGGCGGCGATGGGTCAGACTCCTCGTTACAAGACGGTGCACACGGAGGGGCCGGACCATGCCCGGCTATTCACGCGGCAGGTGGCAGTAGGCAAGCAGCCGATTGGCGTGGGCCAAGGGCAGAGTAAGCAGGAGGCCGAACAGGCCGCGGCGGCGATGGCGCTGTTTCGTCTGGGACAGTCGATACCAGATTACGAAGACAGCGGGCTAGCTGAGGAATATGAACTGGCGCCGGTGGAGATGGAAGAGTTGCAGAGTAGACAGTGAGAGTAGATCTCGCGCTGTCAGCGTCCTGCTGCGGGCACGGGACTAAGCCTCGTGCACAGAACCTTCCAATGTCACCTTATGGCGCTCTCTCCTTCAAGTAGGGCCGTAGACCGGCGTTTCGACAAGCCGGCGTCTGTTGCGGATGCGGGAAACGTAGAAGAGCGCAATGCAGAATAGTATTGATTGCAGCAACACGATCGACGCCCCGCTGGAAACATCAACGTAGAAGCTGAGGTACATCCCGATCAGTCCGGTCAGCGAGCCCAAGAGTGTTGAGTATATGATGAGGCGGTGAAAGCTATCGGTCAACAGCCGAATGGTGATCGGGGGTACGACCAGCGCGGCCCCGATCATAGTCACGCCCATGATTTGCACCGAGGCGATGATGACGGCGGCCAGGATCAGCGCAAACCAGGTCTCGATCCAGAAGGTGGGAATGCCGTAGACCTGGGCGACCTCGGTATTGAAGGTCGTGAAAAGCAGCTGCTTGTAGAAGAAGAAGATCATAAACGTCGCGGCCAGGGTAACAAAGATGATCACGGCTATGTCCATAGGGGTCACGCCAAGGACATTGCCGAAGAGGGCAGCGTCGAACGATTGGGAGAAGCGGCGGTAGCGTGAGATCAGCGCCACCCCCAGGGCGAAACTAGCGGTTGTCACGACACCGATGGCGGCGTCGGCGCTGATGGTTGTTTTGCGTACGGTCTGGTTGATGAGCAGTGCGGCGACGAAACCCCACGATACAGCCCCAACGTAGAAGTTGAACTGGAGAATAAAGGCGACCACTGCGCCGCCGAAGACGGCGTGGGAGAGACCGTGACCGATGAAACTCATGCCGCGCAGGACGATATAGACGCCGATCAGGGCGCACAGGCCGCCGACGAGGACGGCGGCGATGGTACCGTTGCGGAAAAACTCGTATTGGAAAGGTGCAATCAGAACGTCCATAGCGGTCAGGACTCCTTTAAAGCGGAATCGGGGTTAGCGATTTTCTCGCGGCTGTCGTGATTGGGCAGTCCCCCCTCCACCGGATCCGGCAGGACTTCTTTCAGACCGTGGGGATGGGGCCTTTGTTGTACAAAGATCATATCGTCGCGGCGGATGACGATAAATTCACCCTGATAAGCCTCGGCGAGGATATCTTCGGTGAAGATTTCCTGGGGCGGCCCTTGCGACATGATACGGCGGTTGAGGCAGACTACCCAGGGCACGTGGGCGGCGGCCATGTTCAGATCGTGCGTTGTCAGCAGGATGGTCATGCCGTCCTTGTTGAGCAGGGTGAGCCAGTGGAAGATGTTTTCGGCGCTGCGTACATCGACGCCGGTGGTCGGCTCATCCAGCACGAGCACTTCGGGGTCGGCGACGAGCGCGCGGGCGAGGAAGACACGCTGCTGCTGTCCGCCGGAGAGGTCGCGGATGTGCCGTTCTGCCAGATGGCCGATTTCCAGTTGGTCGAGGATGTCTCGCGCCCGTTTGCGCTCTCTGCTGCGGGGCCAGGGCCAGATGTTCTGGCGGTGGTCAAGGCCCATCAGCACCACCTCTTCGGCCGTGACCGGGAAACTCCAATCGACTGTTTCGATCTGCGGCACGTAGGTCAAGCGCAGATCCGACCGTACGCGTTCGATCTTTCCTTCGGTAGGTTCAAGCAGGCGCAGCACGAGTTTCAGGAGCGATGTTTTGCCGGCGCCGCTCGGCCCCACCAAGCCGACGAACTGGCCGGGATGCAGATGCAGGTCGATTTCGTCCAGGACGTTGAAGGAGCCATAGGCGAAGGAGACGCCGGATAGTTCGATAAGAGGGTGGGCCATTTACACTTCCTTAATCAGGAGAGAGTGAAGAGGAGGGAGGGGCGCGTCACTCTTCACTACTCTTTATCTCCTGCTCGCAGTTTAAGCGCAGCCGCTATCACTGGAGAAGGAGATAGTGAAAAGGAGAGAGATTCGCACATTGCTCCTCTCTCTCCTTATTACTTACTCGCTGTCCGGCACGTTGCTGACGTCTACTTCATCCATCAGGGAGGGGTCGCCGCCCAGGGTACTCGCCAGCGTCTTCATGTTTTCCACCATCATGCCGATGTAGGTGTGCTCGGGGTCATCGGGCTGGCCGGGCAGGCCGTCGTCCAGCAGTGTGCTAACGGTAACGCCGGTCTCGGACGCGATCTGGTCAATCACGTCTGCGGGGAAGAGGATTGAGCCAAAGATGGCCGGCACTCCTTCGTCGAGCAACTGGTCGATCAGCGCGGCCACCTCTTGGGCGGACGGCTGGGATGTGTCGTTAGGCTGGATTGCGCCGATTACGGTGTAGCCGTAGCGGATGGCAAAGTAGCCGAACGAGTCGTGGTAGGTAAGCAGGCGGCGGTTGGATTCAGGGATGGTTGCGGTTGCGGCCTGGATGGCTTCATCGAGGGCATGGAGGCGGGCGGTGTACTCGTTAAAGTTGGCCTCATAGAAGTCTCTGTTGTCGGGATCGCGCTCTGCCAGGCTGACAAACACGACTTTGGCGTAGCGGATGACGAAGTGCGGATCGAGGAAGAGGTGTGGGTCGGGCTCGCCATCTTCCTCTTCGGCTGTGCCATGTTCGTCATCGTCTTCGTCGTGGCCTTCCTCTTTGGCTGTGCCATGCTCATCATCGTCATCGTCGTGGCCTTCTTCTTCGGCTGTGCCATGTTCGTCATCGTCTTCGTCGTGGCCTTCCTCGTCGTCGTGGCCGTGCTCGTCGTCGTGGCCCATTTCCTCGCCAGGGCCATGATGGTGTTCGGTGCCATAGATAAGTTCATCGGGATTGGCCACTGCGGCAGCCAGCTCGATGATTTCAGCGCCATCCTTCAGATTGGCTTCGGCCAGCTTCAAAGTTGACTCATCCATGTGCATGCCGTTGACAAAGATCAGATCGGCTTGCGACAGTTTCACGGCATCGGAGGGCCTGGGCTCGAAGGTATGGGGGTCGGCGCCTGGCGGCATGATGGCGTCGAGGTCGATCCGATCGCCGCCGATGTTATAGACAATATTTGCGACCGGCAAGATTGAGACTACAACGCGTAGGCGTTCTTCCTCGGCGGGGGCGTCAGTGGTTCCAGGCGCGGTCGGGCCGCAGGCGGTGAGGAGGATCAGGATGGCGAGAAGCGAGAGCAGCGTTCGAAGTGAGTAGTGCATCTCTGCGTGTACCCTTTCGTCAGATTGGCGCGGTGTGCTGCCAAGAGCGGCGTCAGGCACCGGCAGAGTCACGACAGTCGGTGCATTGCCCAAAGAATGAGAGATGACTTACGTCGATCTCAAAGTCGTATTGGGACTCCATTGCCCGGCGAAAGGACCGCAAGACGCTGTGCGGCAGCTCGAGCAAGCCGTCACAGGAGCGGCAGACGAGGTGGTGATGCGGTTCTGGGCCGGACATTTCGTAGGCAAGCCGGCCGTCGGCCATATACACCATCGCCAGAACGCGCTGTTCTGTCAGAAAGTGCAGTACTCGATAGACAGTGGCCCGGCTCAGAGTAGGAGCGATGCGGTGTACATGATCGTACACTGCTTCGGGCGTAACATGCTCACCCAGTTGACAGACGGCGTCCAGGATAAGCTGGCGTTGGGGTGTAACCCGGAAGCCGGCCTTACGCAACTGTCGATTGATCTCTGCGGTATTGTGGCTCATGACATTTTTGTTTATTGCGAAAATTCGCAATAGGTAATATGCTAACGCAATCTTATGGCGGTGTCAACCCCTATTTTCCTACATCAGTAATGTCGCGTCAAAGTCAGTCTTGCCGGGAACGAGATCTTGCCGGCAAGACTGATAAGCCGCGAGAACATCACAATCTGTCCTAATTGAGGCGCGGCTACTGCTGAACGGTTCTACTCAATGTCGGGCACGTTGCGGGTCTCGATGCCTTCCAGCAGGGAGGGGTCACCGCCAAGCGCTTCGGAAATGAGCGTCATATTTTGCACTCTCATATTGATGTAGGAGTGCTCAAGGTCACCAGGTACACCCGGCAGGTCGTCGTCATTCAGCATGACGATAGGGACGCCTGACTCGCGGCTGATCTGATCCATCACCGATGAAGGGGTAAAGGAGGAGCCAAAGATGGCGGGCAGCTCTTTTTCGCGCAACAGGTCAATGATCTCGGCGACGTCGTGTGCGGATGGTTCGGAGAAATCGTGCGGCTGAATCGAACCAAGGATGGTGTAGCCATAGCGACGGGCGAAATAGCCGAATGAGTTGTGATAGCTGAGCAGCTGGCGGTTTTCCTCGGGTATGCTGGCGGTGACGGCGTGAATCGCGGCGTCAAGCTCTTGGATGCGGGCGGTGTAATTGTCGTAGTTGGCTTGATAGTCGGCGGCGTTGTCCGGATCCCGTTCCACCAGTGTGTCGCGGATCACTTCAACGTATGCGAGAACAAAGCCTGGGTCGCCGCCCAAGTGCAGGTCGATAGCGCCGTGATCGTCGAGGATGTACTCGGCGGGGTCAATCGACGCGGCCAACAGGACGACCTTGTCGACGTCGCCGACTATGGCTCCGATGCGTGCGCGTACCACCTGCGGTTGGGTTGCGCCGCGGATGAAAACGATGTCGGCCTCTGCCAATTTGGTGATATCGCCTGGCGTTGGTTCAAAGTGATGCGGGTCGGACCCTTGGGCGACGAGACGATTGATGGTGATATTATCGCCGGCGATGTTATAGATATGGTTGGCTATGACGTTTCCCATGGTGAAGACGTTCAGACGCGGCTGCTCGGGTTCGGCGCTGGCCGTCTCGGGAGGTGTAATGGGGACACAGGCGGCCAAGAGGAGCAACAGGGCCAGGAGCGAAATCAGAATTCGGGATGTGTTTCGCACGAGCAGTTTTCCTTTTACTAAATTGGGGCATTAAGTCAGTCGTCGTTAAGAATTCGCTGGTCTTTGTTATCTTCACGGTTGCTGGGCAAACGCTGCGGTTACTGCCGAACGGATGTTTCGGGGCCGGGCACGTTGGCCGTCTCCACACCATCCATCAGGGTGGAGTCGCCGCCAAGCGAGTCCGCCATGGTCTTCAGATTTTCCACCATCATACTGATGTAGGAATGTTCGGGATCGCCGGGATTTCCGGGCAGATCGTCGTCGCTTAAGGTACTGACATATTGGACATCGGCCTCGCGGCCTATCTGATCAACAACTCGGGAGGGGAAAACCTCCGAGCCAAAGATAGCGGTAATTTTGCCCTCACGCAGCTGGTCTATCAGCGCAGCAACTTCCTGGGCGGATGGTTCGGAGAAGTCGGAGGGCTGAATGGCTCCCAGGACTGTGTAGCCGTAGCGGGGCGCGAAGTAGGCGAAGGAGTCGTGGTAGGTCAGCAGTTTTCGATTTGACTCAGGGATGCTGGCGGTGGTCGCCTGGATTGCGGCGTCCAAAGCCTCGATGCGGGCGGCGAACTCGTCATAGTTGGCCTGGTAGACGCCGCTGTTGTCGGGGTCGAGAGCGGACAGTTTGTCGCGTACTATTTCGGCATATTTCAGGGCGAAGAATGGGTCGGTCCACAGATGGGGATTGGGGCTACCTTCTTCTTCGGGGAAGGAGAAGTCGTAGACGTAGTCTTCAGGGTCGATCACCATTTCACCCAGCAGGACGATTTCCCCGCCTTCCTTCAAGTTGGCCTCGGCCATACTTATTGTGGACTCTTCCAGGTGCAGCCCATTGATAAAGATGATATCGGCTTTTGACAGAGTTACGGCATCGGAGGGCGCGAGTTCGAAGGTATGTGAGTCGGTGCCGGCCGGCACGAGGCCGGACAGGTCGACAAGGTCACCGGTGATGTTGTAGACGATGTTGGTGACGGGGGAGACGGTGGCGACGACTTGCAGGCGTCCTTCTTCTGATTCCGACCTGTCTGCTCCGCAGGCGCACAGGAGGCTGATAAGGGCCAGGAGGAGGAGATTCCTGGGTGAGATACGCATTCGCACGATGCCTTTCGGTGAGATGAGAACGACAGCCTTGTAAGGGTATTTTGACAGTTCTAAAGTATGAGATATTTGGGAGGGGGAACTTTAGTACGAATTGATGGTATTGGCCCAATTCTAGCACTTTTTTGGTAAGGTTTCCAATTGCGATTGTGTTTGTTGTAGGAGGGGCGGGGGGTTGGGGTGGGGGGCTTGAAGGGAAAGGACCGCGGGCCATATTGTGGTATGCGCATTTGTGGCAGCGCCCGGATGCTTCTCGTTACATCTTCGCCAGAGTCCCGCAGTCCTTCTTTATAAGCTCTTCTCGAACAGGGCATATTGATGCTGCCAGTAGGGGGTACCCTTTTTGGCGTAAGACTCGCTCTGGATGCCGGAGCGGACGAGCGCGGCGATGGCGAACTGGGCGCGTTTGGCGACGGCGGACTTGACGGCCAGATGGGCGAGCGCGTTCGACAGTCTCTGCCCGCGCGCTTGTTTTGTTACGCCTGTGGTCTTGAGGACGGCGTAGGTCTCAGGGGTTTCGCCTGAGGAAGGGAAGTGCTGGTCGGTGAATGCGTAGAAGAAGCCGACATCTTCCCCTTGGGGAGAGACGGCCACGTATGAACAGTCGTGCCCCGGCTTATGGAATTGGCCGATGAACTGGTCGAAGAGAGGTTGGGGCAGGCTTTCGAACAGGAAACTGTCTTCAAAGGCTTCATTGGCGATGCGGTAAAACATGGATGCTTCGCCTTGGAACAGGCGGGACCAATCCAGCTGGCGGAAGCGGAAACCTTTTGCGAGCGCGCCTTTGTAATCGCTTTCCGTCTGCTCCAGAAACCGATCGAGGTTGCCGAATGCGGTCGAATGGTAAGCGACTTTGCGCTCGAATCCTGCGGCCAGGAAGTGCTCCACGTAGTCGGGCGGGTTGACCGGTTCCCAGGAGAAGCAACGCTGGTCGCGCTCGTTCAGGCGAAAGCGGTAGGGGAGCCAGGTGTTCAGATTCAGGGGCCCGTACACGCGTGACGCTTTCCCTTGCAGAAAGCTGCAGGCGGCTTCGATCAGTATCCGGGCCGCCTTTTCGGCGGCGGTGTGACGGGTGTCGACTTCAAAGAAGCCGACATAGCCGGTCTGCGGATAGCGGGATGACAGGTTGGCGCCGATGCGACCAATGGGGGCGCCGTCCTGTTCCAGGATCCAGAAGTCGCGCGGCACTGGCAGCTGCATTTCGACGAGCCCCTGCTCCAACTGCTCGGGGATGAGCGCGTTGCGATAGCGGCCAAAGCGGAGTTGGGTCGGCAGCAGGGAAAACGCGTGGGCAAAGGCATGCTTGTTTTCGGCATGCGCGAAATTCTTGAGTTTCATTGCAGGATTCTTACCTCTCCTCTGGCGGCGTCCATGCGGACACGCTGGCCCGTCTTCAACTTCTGCATCAGGCCTCCGGTAATGCCGACGATGGTGGGAAGTCCAAGTTCGCGGGCGACGACGGCTGAGTGCGAGAGTAGACTGCCGCGTTCGATGAGGAGCCCGGTGCAGGAGGGGTAGAGGGGGACCCAGCCGGGATCGGTTCGGGCAGTGACCAGAATCTGCTGATCGAGCTGCTCGGCCTCCTGTGGTGTGCGGGCAACGAGGACGACGCCTTCGACGACGCCGGGACAACATGGCGTGCCGGTCAGAGTGTTGGGATCATCGGTCGCGCTTTGATCGAGTTCAGGGCGCAGGAGGTCTGCCGCGTCGAGGAGTTGGGGCTGCTGTGCCCATACGCCCACCGCGCCCTGGGTCAGGAACCGGTCGGGCGGGGCGGGGGCCTGGCGGAATCTGGCGTACTCCTGCCGCCTGAGGGTTGCCAGCCCGCCCAGATCGGTTACGGCCAATCGGCCCTCGACAAAGGCGGATATCTCGTCCAGGGTCAGATAGAAGACGTCGTCGACGGCCTCCAGTACGTGAAGACGGACCAACTGGAGGCCGATGCCGCGGAACAGATGGCGGGCGAGGCCGAAGACCTTGGTCCTGTCGAAGCGTAGGTTTTCGCGTTGCCGGACGGTGCGCCGCGCCTGCTTGAGTACCCAGCGGTAGACAGGCCGCTTCCAGGCGGACAGCGCACTGTCGATCCGGCCCTCGGCTGCATTGCGAATCGCTTTTTCGCGCTCGATCATGGCGTCGATGTCATAGGCTTTGTCGCGAACGTAGCGGGCGATTGCGCTGATGACGAAGGTCGGATCGTCGTGCAGGTCCGGTTCCTCCAGCTTCAGCTCGTTGACGGAGCGGAAACCGTAGAGGTCAAGAAACTCGCCGAGCATGGCGGCGATGTGGGGCGCCTGATCCCGTTCTTGCCAGACCTGAGCAGGGGGCGATTCGATGAACCAGGCCCTGGTCTGGGCGTCGCCTTGGTCGATGCGGGCGGCTATCCTCATCAGCATGCGGGTGGGTGCGGTGCTCACGAGGCCGCCTTCGCCGCAGAGCAGGTCATTCTGGAGAGAGGAGGCGTCGCCCGGCTGGCGCTGGGGGCTTTCGGCGGCGCTTGTTTCGGGCTGATCCTGGACGATCCAGCTCTCGGTAAGTTTCTTGAGGAGTCCGAAAAAGACCATGCAGAGATAGTCGTTGATGATGGGCGCGTGCCACCTTTGCAGTAGTTCTTCCTCGATGGCGGCGTAGTGTTCCAGCAGCGCGTTCAGCGACATGGTGTCGAAGTCAAGCCGGCGCGACGGCTCGTAGACGGCGGAGAATCTTGTTTGAAACTCGTCGACGATGCGATCGAGGCGGATGAAATGCCAGATGGTTGTGACGGTTACGGCAAGTTGGCGGAGGCGCGAGGGGCGGGGCGGCTCTTGCAGTTCGTCGAACAGGGATGACAGTTCCGGGCCGAGGCTCTGCTGCAGGCCCATCATCGTCTCCATGAAGGCGTCGCTGCGCCCGCCGACAGGCAGCATTCGAATGAGCCGGTACCAGTTGATCAGGTTGTAGTAGATGCGGCCCTGAATCAGGCCGAGCATATTGCGAAACATGTCGTCGTGTTCCTCGACAACATGTTCGGGGATGCCCATGATTTGGCAGAACTGGATGTAGACCTGGCGGTAGGCCCTGCTGGCGAAACTGAATGTCAGGGGAGAGGTTATCCCTTCGTAGCTTTCGATGATGTTGGCGTTGTCCCAGAGGGCGTATTGCGGGCCGATTACGTCCTTGTCGTAGAAGGCCTCGGGGGGAAGGGTGGTGATGGGGCGCGTCTGCAGAAGGAAGAGCTGGCCGTCCAGGTCGAACGCCCATTCGCAATCCTGGGGCGAACCGATCATCTCCTCCAGGCGCTGCGCTTGTTCGGCCACCACCTTGACCTGATCATCGGAGAGGCAAGGGCGCGTCTGGTCCTCGGCGGGAACGGGGGCCGGTTGGATGCCGCCGTGGGCGCGCTGGCGGTAGGCTTCGGTCTTGCGTGCGATCTTGGCTTCGACAGATTGGGTGCGGCGGTCGACGGTGAAATGATCGGATTCAAGCGCGCCGCCGACGAGGCCTTCGCCCAGTCCATAGACGGCGTCGACGATGATCTGATTGCGGTCGAGCGGCGCGACGGGATTGCGCGAGAAGGCGACGCCTGACACGTCTGCCGGCACCATCTCCTGGATGACGACGGCGACGCGGATATCGCTGACGGGCAGTCCCTGCTGTTGGCGGTAGGTGAGGGCCCTTTCGGAGAAGCCAGAGGCCCAGCAACGCCTGACCGAGGCCGATATTGCGTCATCTCCCTTCTGGTAGAGGAACGAAGAGAACTGGCCGGCAAAGGAGGCGGTGGGCGAATCTTCGTCGATGCCGCTCGAGCGAACCGCGAGAAAGGAAGCGCCCAGGTTCATGGTTTCGATCATCCGAAACAGTTCTTCCTCGACCTGGGTGGGGAGCGGTTTGGAAAGGAACAGCTCGTCAGTCTGGCGGGCAAACTGGGCGCGGTCGCCCGCGAGCGTCAACCGGTCGTGCAGCCCGTGCTGGTTGACGAAGGCATCGAAGGCGTGCGCGGACAGACAGAACCAGGCAGGGACGCGCAGGCCGTGCTGGGTGATGCGGGCGAGGTTAGCGGCCTTACCGCCGCCGTCGGCAAGAAAGAGGGAGGGATTGTCGCGACTGGTGAGGATTATTGTCATACAGTTATCCGGTGCTTCTGAGCCATGTGCTCAACGGGACTGCCCACACGTGCAGTGCCAGCGAAATTGTTGCCCCATGCTCGATAATTTTGAAGCGGTAGGGCGCGAAGAGAAGGAGAGACAACAGTGCAATCAGGATGCCTTCAAGGGGCCACAGTATTTGTCCCAAACCTAGCCCAAGCGCGCCCAGAGCGGAGAGAGCGATCGTGCATAAGGTAAAGATAAGTGTCTTTGCAGGTCCATAGTGGGAGAGGTAGGTCTGCAGGAGCGGATGCGCGCTTGGATCGAGCTTGCGGCAGATTTCGTAGGTGAAGAAAGCGCCGAGGACGGTGATGCCAAGAAACGCGGGCTGCAGGTGGCGCCAGGCATCCGGGTTGCCGGCCAGGACACAGAAGTAGGAGAGCGGGAGAATGATAACCTGGTGGGAGGCGGCATAGAGGAGCGGGCGATTTGCCAGCCAAGCGCCGACGTAGAACTCGCGGTACATCAGCCACAGATAGCCGGTGACCAGCAGGTAGGAGATGCCTGCCGGGCGGTTGGCGAGCCCGACGGCAACACTTAAGAGGAGCATTGCGACTGCGAGCCCCTTGACGGCAACCTCCACTTGCTCAGGCGCGATGAGTCCTCTGGGCAACGGCCGGAGGGGATGGGCAACTTTATCTTTTTCGTAGTCCTTATATTCGTCCATGATTCTGAGGACGGCGAAGAACAGGAAGGCGCCCGCGGCGGCGATGGTAGCGGCCCCCCAAGGGGGAAAGACAGATTCGGCAGCTGCGGCCGGGCTGCCCAGAGCGTTGCCGGACATTGCCAGCCCGACCACCAGGACCAGGTAGGAAGGCAAGGGCAGCCGCTCCTTCAGGAAGGTTATCCAAGCGCCCATTTTGCACCTCGTGTCAGACTCCTGTGGCGGTCGATGCGGGACCTGTGCCTGCGATCGCGGACGATGCGCGTGCGCACGATGCGGTCGATGCCGGGCAGCTGGATGTTGGGGTCGATTTCGCCCACCAGGAGGGCTTCGCCGGCGGGCGTCCGGTGGACGAAACAGTTGCTGGATTGAAGCGCGGTGTAGACGCTCTGTTCCAGTTCAAAATCCGACTCGGGCTGGTTGGCGCGCCCGCGATACCACCATGCGTCATTGTCCTCGCGGGTGCCGATTCGGTCTCCCATGAAGTGCCAGGCGAGGCCCTGTTCGTCGATGTGTTTGTCAGTTCGATTGGCCTCTTCATTGCCCAGGTATGGGCCGCAGACGTGGGGTCCGTGGACCCAGAGCCCTCTTTGGTCAGAGCGGTAGGCGATCTCCGGGACGGGGTTTCCGAGGAAGAGCGTCTGGAAGTAACCTTTTTCCCTGCTGAGGCCGACGGCGGTCTGTGCGTCTGCCACTGCGACAGGCTCGGCCTCGGTGCTGCCATAGAGATGCTTCCAATGGGCATGCGGCCAGCGCTCAAAGGCCCGCTCGAAAATGCGGCAGTCGGTCAGCGCGCCGCCGACGTGGACGCTCTTGAGGATGGGAAGCGTTGCGTGTTGCGTCAGGTGCGACAGAAAGGCAGGGCCGCAGGTCAGGGAGTCGGGCTGCAGCGACGGCGGCAACTGGTCGATTTGGCGCAGGAGGCGGGGCTGCCAGGGATTTGGCAGCAGAAGCGAGAGCCGGCCGGAGGCGAGATTAGCCAGGACGAAATTGGCGAAGATGCAGAGGTCCGGCCCGGCCAGTTCGGCGGTTTTGAGCGCGCGGTTCAACACCTGATGCTGTTGGAGGAGCGCGCCCTGGGTCCTGACCACGCCCTTGGGCGTACCGGTCGTACCGGAGGTAAAGGTGATGATCGCCGGCGAGTCAGCATCGGTATCTTCAACGACGAATTTCCAGCCGCTTGCCGGTTGCGCCAGGGCACGGATATTCAGTTTGTGGGGAATGCTGCGAATGGCCCGATAGCGCAGGCCCCATAGCTTTCCCAGCCAGCCGCTGACAAAAAACTTTGGCGAAACCGCCCGCGTTGCGCTTTCTATGTCGCGTGCGGGCATCCACGGTTCGATGAGGACGACGGTTGCGCCGATAGCGAGGATAGCGAACACGGCGGCGTAGAGGCGCACGCTGAGGCGGTCCTGCAGGAGGATCAGGTCCCCTTTTTGGACGCCGGCGGCGACAAGCGCGTGTTGCATGGCGTTGGCCAGGGTGTAAAGCTCGGCAAAGGTGGTTAGCGAGCCTGCCGATGCGCCGGGCAGCCAGATGGCAGGCCGGTGAGGGCTTTCTGCGACATGGTCAACGGTCAGTTGGACGCAATTCAAGAGAGCTTCCCTGGGACTGACTGCATCGGTTACATGACCTCATCGACGTGGAAGGCCCGGTAGAAGAATACCCTATCACGTCGAAAGCAGTCTTGCGACAGCTGCTGCAGTTGACGGACCTGCTGCGGCCAGTGGGGGGCGATGTCTCTTGTGACGAGCATGTTCCAGTAGGCAAGGCGAGCGCAAGGCCGGGCGTGCTGCAGGAGGAGGCCAGCCGTCTTGAGGAAGAGCTCGTGGCTCATGTACTCAAATATATCGGACAGGTTGAATTTGTCGAAACCGGTCTTGTCGGCTTCAAAGAGATCATCAGTGGCACCGTGGAACAGTTTCAGTCGCGATAGATTGCCTCTTATTTTCGGGTAGTTCTGCTCGCGTACATAAAAGGGCAGCGTTTGTCGAAAGGAGCCGGTGACGATGTAGTCGAGAAACGGATTATTGTGGGTTGGCAGGTTGGTGAGGCCCTCTTCGACGCGCCGCAATATGGGCGGGCCGGCGCTGCCCTCTACGAATCGCATGAATTCCGGGTCTCGGGCTACTCTGCCCAGAATTGGCCGGCTCAGGAGGATCCTGCAGAACAGCCGCCAGCGCCAGGTGTCCCAGCGGTTGCGGAAGAAAGCGCGACGCGCGGGTTCGTCTTTTTCGGTGAGCAGGTCACGTATGGTCTCTCGGTTGTGGATCAGTGGGAGTACCCACGACCCGAAGAAGCGCAGGTAGCCCTCGAATTTGCCGCGGTGGATGAGCCCGCCGGCGATGTTGTCCTCGTGCTGGTCGAAGTACATCCTGGCGGAGGGGCTCAAGGAGGAACGCAGGGACTGATAGAGCACCAGGCGGTCATCGCAGGCGCGGAAGCCGAGAAAGGCGAGCAGGTCGGTATAGGAGAGCTCGGCGAAGGCAGCCTGTCTGATTTCGAGGCAGGCCAGCTGGACGGCGTTGACATCGCAGGCGATGACGACGTCGGGATCGTTGGCCAGCAGGGCCAGGGAGTTGTCGCCGGCGGATGCGATAGAGAGGCACCGGTCGCCTTTCTGCACGGCCAAGGCATCGAGGAGGATGTCGGCATCTTCCCAGCAGTTGGCGTAGCGGACGCGGTCGAAGGCGGCACGATTCTGGATGGCGTCGTGGTTGGTCATCGCGGGCGGTTTACGCGAGGGGGGGGCCGGCGGCTCGGTTTTTGTGGGGCTCGCGGATTCTTGGTTTCAGAAGGGATAGTCATTGGTTGTAATTGTAACTAATACGGCCAGTGCGGGAAATCCTGGACAGGCCTTTTTGAAGGCGTTGGGTATGCTGGCGTTTATTTTGTTTTGTCCGCGGAGGGTGGCGGAGAACGGTAACGGCAACTTCTTTTTTCCACGAAGGGCCGCGAAGAACGGCAACGGCAACACCTTTTGTCCACAGAGGACACGGAGGACACGGAGGGCCACGGAGAACGGCAACGGCAACGGCAACGGCAACTTCTTTTTTCCACGAAGGGCCGCGAAGGACCGCGAAGAACGGCAACGGCAACACCTTTTGTCCACAGAGGACACGGAGGGCCACGGAGGGCCACGGAGAACGGCAACGGCAACGGCAACTTCTTTTTTCCACGAAGGGACGCGAAGGACCGCGAAGAACGGCAACGGCAACACCTTTTGTCCACAGAGGACACGGAGGGCCACGGAGAACGGCAACTGCAACTTCTTTTTGTCCACGAAGGGCCGCGAAGGACCGCGAAGAACGGCAACTGCAACTGCAGCTTCTTTTTGGTCCGCTAAGTGTACGGAGAACAACTTTTGGAGCCTGCGCGTCATCCTTGGAAGCTTTGGGGCTGATGCGTTGGGGGTGCGGTTGGGGTGGGCGCATGGCAACGTCGATGGCTTATGGGGGCGGGGGGGATTGGTGTGGCTGGGTGGTTGCTTGTGTTGCGTCAGTCGTGCTGGATTTGGGAGGAGACGCTGGCCCGCCATTTGGTATACCAGCGGCCAAATTTGATCCAGGTGAGGAAGTTGTCGGCCTTTATGGCCTTGAAGACCTGCTTTTGGTAGGTAATGCAGTCGTCGCCGGTCATGACGTATTTTCTTTTGGGCTTGCCGTGCAGGCCCTCAAATACCAACCACTGGTTGCTGGCAAAGATAAGGGTATGATTGGCGACATGCTCGGCTTCGGGGCCTACAAGCTGGACATGGATCAGGTCCTCTATTCCGGCCAGTTTCCGCAGTAGATTCCTGGACATAACGGGATTGGTAAGGGTTGCGCGGGTAAGGGGGGTGAACAACACGGCTACGATTCGCCAGACTTCGAATTCATCCAACTTGCCGTCGGCGGCGTGGCTGACCATATTGTGTACATTTTCGAGCTTTAGGGGCACGAGAAAATCGTAGCTGTCCGGCAAACCCGGATCAATGTGGATTTGGTTTTCTTCTATTCTGGCGGTCAGCTCCTCGCCGGTTTCCTCGATGGTGATGCCTATTACGTCGAACAGACCGGTGAAGAATTCGACTAGCTGTTCGGTCTGGACGATTGCCCGCCAGAGGTCTACTGCCCGGCCGGTCTGCGGTTCGTTGTTCATGGCTTACTCCTTTGCTCTTAACATGGAATCGGAGTCAGTGCGCGTTTTGGCCAGAGGACAGGGGTGGCATTCAACAGTTCAACCCCGTTGTCCGTCTGCCACAACAAGCGTATTGGTCGCCATCGGATCTTTGCCGAGGTGGCCAGGCGCGGCAAGAGCAGCATGGGATGGTTCTATGGCTTCAAACTCCAGTCGTTCTCGAAGACAAGCTCGGCACGCGTAAGCGCTTTGTCATTGAGACCATCGTTAATCAACTCAAGAATATCTCACAGATTGAACACACCTGGCATCGGAGTACGACCAACTTTATCGTCAGTCTCATCGCCGGTCTGATTGCCTACACCAGGCAAGCCAAGAAGTTTTCTCTCCATCTCTGTGACAAAGATATGGCTCTCTTGCCGGCCCTTGTCTAACTCCGATTTCAGGTTATTGTAACGGACCGATGTCAGATATATATGAGAATCTGTTTGCATCTTGTATAAATTATTGTGAGTTTTGGTAGGAATTGGCGATAGGCTTCAGTAGGAGTCAAGACTTGGCAACGAGTCCAGACTCAAAGCGGTGGCGCGGGAGGTTTTTGCTATCGGGCGACCAGTTCGATGCGGTCTGCGTAACGGCGGAAGTCAGCCGTGTTGAAGGTCAGCAGCCTGCGCTCTCCGTAGGCCAGCATGGTGGCGACGATGTAGGCGTCGTGGATTTGTTTACCGCCTACGGGGGACTGGCGGCATAGCGCTATCAGCCGGTCGGTAACTACTGGCCCGTCCTCCAACACCTCGAAAGCTGCGGCGAATCGGTTCAAGTCGTCGAGTGCTTCATCGCGGGAAATGGCCACCGGCCAGGCCTGTGGACGGGTGACTACTGCCAGGTATTCCCGTAGGACCTGGCGGCTGATGCGAAGCGCCTCTGGCTTCTCAATCGCGCTCTCCAAGCTGGCCCTGGCGGCTTCGTGGTCCGGGGCCTCAATGAAACGGGCATTTACCAGCACGTTGGTGTCCACAAACATAATGGAGGCTAGATCCTCTTCTAGTAGATATCCTCTCGTCTGAGACTGAGGTCTTCCGGCCAGCCTCCAGCGGAGTGTACGGGTAACAGTTCGTCCAGATTGAATTTTTGGGCCGAAACCGCAGCTTTGCGCCGGAGCAGCAGCGTTTCGGCATCCATGTCCACCTCTGCGGTCTCCCATCCGGCGGCACCCCAGGCCAAGGCCTGGCTGTGACCGTTGCCGCCGGCCTGATTGGACCACCAAGGTCGATGAAGACGGGCTGACGCGGGCAGTGCGAAGCCGATGACGGACTCGATTTCGCTGAAGGTAGTTCTCCACTCCGGCGTTGCGAGTCCGTTCAGATATGTGTATAGCCCCTGGTACTTTCCCCTCGCCGCCATTTGCCGGTACTGCTGTTCCTTGTCCATTGCCATGCGTAGCTTCTGTGTCAGGGCCAGATGCAATTGCTGGTTAGTTACTACCATTATAGTTAGTTAGTACTTAGGGTGCAACTCTTGTTCTGCAGTGGATGTTCTGGGGTGCGGAGGAAGACTCTTGGCCTACACTCATGGCCTTACTTGAAATCTCCATTGGATGAACAGTGCATCGGGACATGCGCCATCCTGTCCCGTTCGTTGACCTGTGGGGGGACGTCCGCTATACTGAGCGCAGCCCTATACCAAGTTTTCGCGCCCTATAGTAAGGAGTCTCACAATGGCATCTGTACCGACGGTACCCGTCGCTCAAGAGAGCGGCTCGTCCGGGCTTGCGGCGGCCGAATCTGCTGGCAGTGTCAGAGAGTTTTTCGCTGAGAACGGCTATTATGTTTTGCCGGATGCGTTGACGCCGGTGGAGGTGGAGGCGCTGCGGGCGGAGACGACGGCTATCTGCAAGGGCGAGCGGGGCGATGTGGATGGGTTCGAGCCGAGTGTGCCGGGGGAGAGTGAGGAGGATGTGCTGCGCCGATATTTGTGCGTGCATTTTCCGCACAAAATTTCGGAGATGATGTTGGATTATCTCGGCCACCGGCAGATCGCGGATGTGCTGACTCAGGTCATCGGGCCGAACGTGAAGTGTATGCAGTCGATGCTGTTTATCAAGGCGGCGGGCAAGCCGGGCCAGGCGTGGCACCAGGACGAGTTTTCGATCCCGACGCGGGACCGGACGCTTACAGGCGCGTGGATCGCGCTGGATGACGCCACGGTCGAGAACGGCTGCCTGTGGGTGATCCCGGGCTCGCACAAGCGCGGCATTATCTGGCCGCAGCACGACCACGTGGACCCGCAGTTCGATTGTGCGGGCGAGGCGTACGGCTTTCCTTATGGTGATGAAGACTCGATCCCGGTGGAGGTGAAGGCGGGCGCGATCGTCTTTTTCAACGGCTATCTGCTGCACCGCTCGTTTCCGAACCAGGCGCAGAGCGGTTACCGGCGGGTTCTGGTAAACCACTATATGAGCGCGGAGTCGCTGCTGCCGTGGCGGAGCCCGAAGGAAAACGAGCACATGGCAGTTGCCGACTACCGGGATGTCGTGATGATTGCGGGCGAGGACCCCTACCCGTGGAAGGCGTATGAAGAGCTGGCGGCGCCGCAAGTGCGGCCCACGCTTGAGGGCGGCTGTGAGACCTGGCGGCGGGGACGTAAACGGGAGATTCTGCCTTTCTTCAAGGATGGATTCCGGCCCGGAGACGCGCCGGAGGATGACGACTGATCTCGGCTTTTGCAGCGGGACGGTCCAAGGTAATTCAGGTTCCGTTGACATTTTGGGAAGGCCGTTCACAGTTCAATAGGAATGGTACGTCTGGAAGCCCGCTTGGGATGTTTCTGGCTTGAGTCTTGTGAGAAACAAAACGTAACTACTAAGCCACAGTACTTGACCAGCCAGTCATCCTTGGAACCATTCAGGCTCTTTGTGACGTAACTGGTGTACAGCCGCCGCCATGCTCGCCAGCCGACACGTTGCGAAGAATGCACACGGTCGGTGAGAGATGGTTTTGTAGGGGGCGTTGCGGGGGCGCAGCCCCTGCACAAGGGAGGGCGCTTGCGCCCGACCGCCCAAAATACAACAATGCGGGGAGAAAGAACACCTTTGCTCCCCTCGTTCAGGGTTGCGAATCAGTTGCGGCTGAGTAGTTACAACAAAACTGACCTATCCGCGAAGTCACGCGAAGGGTCGCGAAGAACACCTGGGACGTATCGGGTTTTCTTGCGTGACTGCGGGGCTCTGCGAATCAGCCACAATTTGCTCCCGGATATGGTTGTTCGGACATGTGTCGGCGAGCCCTAGTCAGCAGGCAGTTGCACGCGGTATATTCACGGTCATTCACGTCTGTCAATAAGGAGTAGCACGATGGCATCTGTTCCTAAGGCCCCGGTCTCGCACGCAAACGGCTCGCCCGAATTGGCGCAGGCAGCCAATGTCCCGGAGATGGGCAAGGGCGTGCGTGCGGGGGCGGCATCTTCTGAGAGTATCAGGCAGTTCTATGCTGAGAACGGCTACTATGTACTGCCGGATGCGCTGACGCCGGTTGAGGTGGAGGAGCTGCGGGCGGAGACGACGGCTATTTGTAAGGGTGAGCGGGGCGATGTGGACGGCTTTGAGCCGGGCATGGCGGGCGAGAGCGAGGATGATGTGCTGCGCCGTTATCTGTGCATCCATTTTCCGCACAAGATATCCGAGATCATGTTGGACTATCTCGGCCATACGCATATTGCCAATGTGCTGACGCAGATCATCGGGCCGAATGTGAAGTGCATGCAGTCGATGCTGTTCATCAAGGCGACGGGCAAGCCGGGCCAGGCGTGGCACCAGGACGAGTATTTCATACCCACGCGCGACCGTACGCTGACGGGCGCGTGGATCGCATTGGATGATGCCACTATCGAAAACGGGTGCTTGTGGATTGTGCCGGGCTCGCACAAGCGCGGCATTATCTGGCCGCAGCACGACCATGACGATCCGCGCTTCGATTGCGCGGGCGAGGCCTACGGTTTCCCCTATACGGACGAGGACTCGATTCCGGTGGAGGTGAAGGCGGGTTCGCTGGTCTTTTTCAACGGCTACCTGCTGCACCGTTCGTTCCCGAACCGGGCGCAGAGCGGGTACCGGCGTGTGCTGGTGAACCATTATATGAGCGCGGAGTCGCTGCTGCCGTGGCGGAGCCCGAAGGAAGGCCAGCACATGGCGACTGCTGACTACCGGGACATTATTATGATCGCGGGCGAGGACCCCTATTCGTGGCACGGGTATGAAGAGATGGCGGCGCCTAAGGTGCGGCCCACAGGCGAGGGGGGCTGCGAGCAGTGGCGGCGAGGAGACAAGCGCGAAAAACTACCCTTTTTCAAAGATGGATTCCGACCTGGAGACGCACCCGAAGATGACGACTGATCTCTGTTTTCGCAACGCAAAGGAACTGGCCGCGGGCATCCGCGGCGGCGAATTTTCCAGTGTGGAGGTAACGGAGGCGCACATTGCGCAGATCGAACGGGTGAACCCGGCGGTCAACGCGGTGGTGACCTTTTTGCCGGAGCAGGCGCTGGAACGCGCGCGGGCCGCGGACGATGCACTGGCGCGCGGTGAAGAGGTCGGACCGCTGCACGGTCTGCCGATGCTGCACAAGGACACGACGGACACGGCGGGCATTCGGACGACGTACGGTTCGCCTATCCACCGGGACAATGTGCCGGAGCAGAGCCAGCTGATCATCGAGCGGCTGCATGCGGCGGGCGCGATCCCGATGGGGAAGACGAATGTGCCGGAGTTTGGGGCTGGTTCGCAGTCGTTCAACCCTGTGTTCGGGGCGACGGGCAATCCGTACGATCCGAGCAAGACGTGCGGGGGTTCGAGCGGCGGGCAGGCGGTGGCGCTGGCTTGCGGGATGACGCCGATTGCGGACGGGAGCGATATGGGAGGCTCGCTGCGCAACCCGGGGAACTACTGCAATGTGGTCGGCTTCCGGGTTTCACCGGGCCGGGTGCCGGTGTGGCCGAGTATGGCGGGCTGGTCGGGGCTGTCGGTACAGGGTCCGATGGCGCGCACCGTGGAGGACGTGGCTTTTCTGCTGAGCGTGATCGCGGGGCCGGATGCGCGTTCCCCGATTGCGCAGTCGGAGCCGGGCAGCGTTTTCGCGCGTCCGCTGGCGCGCGATTTCAGCGGTGTGCGGATCGCGTACAGCGCGGATCTGGGGGGAGAATTTCCGGTGGATCCGCGGGTGCGGAACGCTATCGAGGCGCAGCTGCCGGCGTTTGGCGGGATCGGGTGTGAGGTGACCGATTTCAGCGGCGCGGGCGCTGGGCGTCAGCGGGATGACGGTCCGGGCTTGCCGGACTTTGGCGACGCCGACGAGATCTTCAAGATTATGCGGGCGTGGAGTTTCCATCTTTCGCACGGGCCGTTGCTGGCGGAGCACCGTCACCAGATGAAGGACACGATTGTCTGGAATATCGAAGAGGGGGAGAAGCTGAGCGGCGCGGATGTGGGACGAGCGGAGGCGATGCGCACGGAGTTGTATCAGGCGATGCGCGTCTTTATGGAGACTTACGAGTTCCTGCTGCTGCCGGTCAACCAGGTCCCGCCGTTTTCGGTGGACGTGCCTTATCCGATGGCTATCGACAGCGGGGACGGCATCGTCGAGATGGAGACCTATATCGACTGGATGAAGTCCTGTTACTTCATTACTGTGACCGGGCATCCGGCTATTTCGGTGCCGTGCGGATTCACGCCGGAGGGTGTTCCGGTGGGCGTGCAGATTGTGGGCCGGCACCGGGACGATCTCGGTGTGCTGCAGATGGCGCACGCTTTTGAGCGAGCGACGCGGGTGGGAGAGCGGCGGCCGGGCGTTTTGGCGGGCAGTGGATAGTGGTAAGTGGCCAGCTTCACTCGATAGGGGGCGGTCTGCCGCTTAAGGCCCCGCCACTTCGCCTGAATGGGTATGGCGCAGTTCGCTGAAGTTGTTTTTTGTGGAAGGACGCGGGTAAGGAGGAGGCGAGCAACAGAAATCAACCTGAGCACCAACGCACTTGGACTGTCGCGGAGGCCCGATCGCAGCTATGCGAAGTCCTGCGGCTCGCCGCGAAAGAGGGGCGGCAACATATCGGCGCGGACAGGCCTTTCGTCGTCGTGCCCGCCGAAACGTGGTAGGCACACGAACAACCCCAAAGGCTGCCCCAACAAGAAGGTCGTATACCTATGGGCAGGTGGCTGTTGGAAAACATGCCGCGCGGGATTGACCTTGAACTCCCCAGTCGACGCGAAGTCGAACGCACGAATCCATTTTTGAGCCTAAAACCAGATGAGCGGCTATCTCCTCAAGACAATCGTTGTCTTGGAGGTTTTTAGAGCTGCGCCTGATGTTCGGGTTCGCGCTTTTGTGGCCGAGCAAGAAGGGCTGTGGTTGTCGGTTATTGCCTCAACAGAGTCAAGCCCACGAGGAGGGAGGGCACCCACAAGGGGTGCCCCTACGGTTGGTCTATGAGGCGGCGCCCAGAAGGGAGGGCATTCGAACGGGATTTCAGCGGGCCTGGGGAAGCTGGCGGCGATTAGCTGGCAGGCTTTGTCAGGCCCCAGATGCGGGCGGCGGTGCCTCCCAGAATCCGTTCTTTATCATCTTCGCCGAGAAACGGCAGGCCCTTGCGGATGAGATTTAACTCCTGCTCAAGTGAAGGCCAGTTGTGTTTGGCGCGATGGTGGCCGGGGTATCCGGTGCCCCAAATCATGCGGTCGGCGCCGAAGGCTGAGAATACGCGAACGATGAAGGGGTGGACATCGTCGTAGGGATAGGGCTGGTGGGCGTGCCCGTTGACATCGGAGAGTTTGACGTGGACGTTGTCGTAGCGGGCGAGGTCGACGATGGGCTGGTAGGCGGCGTTATCGGCGTCGACCTTGGGGTAGCCGAGGTGGTCGAGGATCAGTGTCAGATGGGGATAGCGGCGGGCGATTTCCGCGATCTGGTCGGCCTCTGCGGCGCGCAGGTGGAACTGGATGACAGCGCCGGCGGCGGCGATTTCCTCCCACATGGGCCCGTTTTGGGCTGTCAACAGGATCTTTTCATCGGGATAGTACATGGGATGGAAGCGGAAGCCGGCGAGGCCGCGGTGGTGGATCCAGTAGTGGACCTGCTCGGCGTTGGCGGCATCCTGCGGGTCGATGAGGCCGTGGCCGACGAAGCGATGGGGGAAGCGGGCGGCGGAGTCGGCGATGTAGCCGTTGTCCCAGGTAGACCAGCTGGTTTGGACGAGCACGGCCCAATCGACGCCGTGCGCGTTCATTTCTGCCAGCAGCTCGTCGGTGGTGCCGGGTTCGTCGGGGTAGGAGTTCCAGGTGGGGGCAGTGGGGCCGACGGGATATTTGGGCGGGTCGATTTCCCAGACGTGAACGTGGGTGTCAACAATCATAGGGTGAACCTCCCTGAAGTGTGCGGCGGCAAGGGCGCGGCTGCAAGGGGGTTGACGAAGTATTGACGGGCTTTACTTCATTTTGACCGTCAATACAAGCGTTCGTCGGCCTGCCCACGAGCCGCGGGTGTTTGGCGGCCAGGCGGCAGGTTTGGCATAATGCAGTAAACGCGCGCCGAATTTGAAATGTGGTTGAACTGATTCAGATGATTTTACTCATCCCCGCCGTCTGAATCAAATGGATTTCAGGCGGATGCTGGAAGCGTTGGCGATTTGCCTGCTCATCTGAAAGCTGAGGCACAGCGGTGAACCGACGGCAGTTGGGCGCCGAGTCAGGACCGGACGGCACCTTCGCCGGTGATGCGGGTTGCCTTGGCAGATTCGGGAAGCGCACTCTACCCTTGGCCGAACGGCCGCAATCCCCAAAGGCAGGTTCGACATTATGAAAAGAGTTCACAGACAGCTGACCCTTCTACTTATTGTGTTGGCGCTGGCGGTGACCGGCTGCAGTGCGATATCGAGCGAGGAGATGCCGGCCAGCGACAGCGAACAGGTGGCGGAGGCTACCGTAGAGCCGGTTGAGGAAGCGACTGCTACAACGGCACCGGTGGTTGAAGCGACTGCGACGCCGGAACCGGAACCGACTGCGGTTGCGATCGGGCCGCCGCCGGCCTTCAGGGAAGAGTTGCAGGCGACAGACCCGGCGACGGTTGTGCTGGGCGCGGGCAAGCCCCAGGTGGTCGAACTTTTTGCTTTCTGGTGACCGGTCTGCGTACGCTTTGCGCCTGTGGTTCACAGGCTCGAAATTGATTACTGGGGACAGGTTGAGTTCATCTACCTGGACATTGACGACAGTGCGGTAGGGCCCTACAAGCAGCAGTTTAACTTTCGGTACCAGCCCCATCTGATCCTGCTGGACGGGGAGGGGAATGTGGTGCAGGAGTATGTGGGGGCGCAACCGGAGGCGGACTTGCGCGCGGCGCTGGACAACCTGATTGCAGTGAGCAGCGGCCAGTGATCGGTTGCAAGCAACTGCAGAGGTTGACGGCCGCGGGAAGCCGGTCATAACGACATGACGGCAGAACTCGGCGAAGTGACGATCGCTCAACTGCAAGAGGATATGGCCGCGGGCGCGCGCACGGCTGCCGGCATTGCCGAGGGTTATCTGGCGGCGATTGAGGCGGTTGACGGCGCGCTGTGCTCGGTGATCGAGACCAACCCGGATGCGGCGGCGATCGCGGGGCAGCTGGATCGGGAGCGGTTGGACGGCCATGTGCGGGGTCCGCTGCACGGCATCCCCATTTTGCTTAAGGACAACATCGATACGGCTGACCGCATGCAGACGACGGCGGGCTCTCTGGCTTTGCTGGGCTCGCGTGCGGCGGGGGATGCGACGGTGGCGGCGGCGCTGCGGCAGGCGGGCGCGGTCATTCTGGGCAAAGCCAACCTGAGTGAATGGGCCAATTTTCGCTCCACCAGTTCGACGAGCGGCTGGAGCGCGCGCGGGGGTCAGTGCCGCAACCCCTATGATCTCAGCCGCAACCCGGGCGGATCGAGTTCCGGGTCGGGGGCGGCGGTAAGCGCTGGTTTGGCGGCGGCGGCGCTGGGTTCGGAGACGGACGGTTCGATCGTCAACCCATCGGGCGCCTGCGGCATTGTTGGCATCAAGCCGACGGTCGGATTGAGCAGCCGGGCCGGCGTGATCCCGATCTCGCATACGCAGGATACGGTGGGGCCGATGGCGCGCACGGTTGCTGACGCGGCGGCTGTGCTGGGCGCGCTGACGATGGCCGACGCGCGCGATGCAGCGACTGCGGCGAAGGGGAGGACGGTTCACGGCGACTATCGCCCATTTCTCGACGCGGACGGCTTGCGCGGGGCGCGCATTGGGGTGGCGCGCGAAGGGGTGAGCGGATATCACGACGGTACCGAGAAAGTTTTCGAGGATGCGATCCGGGCTATCAGGGATGCGGGGGCGGAGGTGATCGATCCCGCCGACATTCCGACCGTTGGCAGCGAGGAAATGGGCGCCAGTGAATTGGTCATAATGCAGACCGAGTTCAAGCATGGCGTTGCCGCATATCTGGCGACGCGGACTGTGGTGAATGCGGACCTGCCCCAGCCCGGTTCGCTGGCGGACCTGGTGCGTTTCAACCGGGAGCACGCGGAGCAGGAGCTGGTCCATTTCGGCCAGGAGCGTTTTGAGCTGGCGCTTGAGAGCGGACCGCTTGATGGGGAGGACTATTTGCAGGCGCTGGCAACGGGACGGCGGCTGGCGGCGGCGGAGGGGCTGGACGCGGTGTTGGATGCGTATGGTCTGGATGCGTTGATTGCGCCGACGGGCGGGCCGGCGTGGCCGCTCGACCCGCAGGATGGGGATGCCGTTCATGGCGGCAGTTCGCGCTGTGCGGCGGTGGCGGGATATCCGCTGGTGACGGTGCCGGCGGGATTTGTGCCGCCTGCAAGTGAGACGGGCGCGGAGATCGGACTTCCGATCGGGCTCTCATTTATGGGACGGGCGTGGAGCGAGCCGATTTTGATCCGTCTCGCGTATGCCTTTGAGCAGATCTCGCAAGTACGGCGGCCGCTGGAACCGCGGGGATAGCGGTCAGTGGTCAGTGGTCAGTGGTCAGTACGTCTAGCGTTGTAGTAGGCTTTTTGGAGTGAGGAGAGAGGATGAACCTGCAAACTGATCTCAAGTCGGAGCACGTCAGCCATCTGGTTGTCAGCGGCTGCGCGCAGGTGGCGGTCGGCACTTCGGTTCGCGATACGCTGGCGCTGATGCGGGCCGACAGACAGGTCGTCTGCCTGGTGGTGGACGAGGGCGCGGCGGCAGAGCGCGGCGGCGGAGAGACAGGCGACTCGCAACAGGTGCGGCTGGTGGGCATCTTTACCGAGCGAGATGTGATGCGCAAGGTTATCGATGTTGCGGGGTCGCTGGACAGGCCGGTGGAAGAGGTGATGACCCGGGATCCGATCACGATTGATCCGGACGCGTCGGCGGCGGACGCATTGCGCCTGATGGACGAGAATCATTTCCGCAATCTGCCAGTCGTCGACAAAGACGGCAGGCTGTTGGGCAATATGACGCACCAGGCGATTATTCACTACTTGGCGGACCGGTATCCGGTGGAAGTGCTGAATCGTCCAATTGATCCGGAGCGTTTCCCGCGCAGAGCCGAGGGTGGGTAGGGGGAACTGCAAGGGTCAGGGGTCAGGGGCGAGAAACGGCATGGGGGGAGGAGACATTGTTGGCTAGACATGCTGCTGGGGAAGAATGAACACGGTGGCTAGCCAGGGCGGGGCGTTGCGGAGGCGCGGAACTGCAGTTTTTGGTAGTCAGTTCTTAGTTCTTGGTAACTGCTAAGCCATCTACAGTGTCTGTCTTGACCAGCCCTTTATCGCTGCCACCATTCAGGCTATCTGATTGCGTATTCGGTTTGCGGCAGCCAGGTTAGTGGAGCAGCACTGCTGGAATGAGCACACACGGTCGGTGAGCGAGGGTTTTGTAGGGGGGCGTTGCGGGGGCGCAGCCCCTGCACAAGGGAGGGCCGAAGGCCCGACCGCCCGGAACTGCAGTTTTTAGTTTTCAGTGGAACATCAGTCGTCAGGGGAACACCGGTGATTAGTGGTCGGTGGTCGGTGGGTTGAGACGGCAAGTGGGGGGTAGACTCCGTTCGCCAGACACGATGCTGGGGAAGAGTAAACACGGTCGGTGAGGGATGGTTTTGTAGGG
>Ga0209544_1001195_pt1 | contig 29908 bp, 24 predicted proteins | sample MesohylPK_FD_187297 | JGI IMG/M metagenome (GOLD analysis project Ga0209544, IMG submission 187297) | Host-associated microbial community of the marine sponge Aplysina aerophoba from Gulf of Piran - sponge mesohyl, lysed by proteinase K... | ecosystem: Host-associated > Porifera > Sponge >...
GCTCTCCATGTCCGCAACCCTGGCGCGGGTCTGAGCGAGTAGGGCGAGCTTCTGGCTGCCGTTCGTCAGCGGGCGGTCGACGCCGGCGACGATGCCGCCTGCATCCGGCTCCTCCAGCTCCCGGCCCAGCGCCTCCCGCAAGGCCGCATCCGCCATCATGAGGTCGTCGTCCGTGGGCGCAGGCGGCGGCTCGAAATCGCTGTCCCGCTTGAAGGAGGTGAGGCGCTGGAGCTGATCGCGCACGCCGCCGCGATTGGGCTCCTCGACCTCCCCTTCGTGGACGATGACGGCCTCGGGCAGCACGAGGTCGCCGGGGCCGAGGCGCGGGTCGAGCCCGGCGGCGAAACCGTAGCTCACCAGCAGCCGCACGCCGCCCGCGACCATCGCATCGGCCGCCTGAGCCGCGCGCTCGGGCCTCGCGCCCGAGACCGCGATCCAGAAATCGCCCTCGGGCAGGGTCTCGGCCTCGGCCACGAGGCCCGTGACGATGCCGACGCGGGACCGGTCAGCCATGACGCGCCCGGTCCCGCGCTTCGCTACATGCCGTGGCGCGGGCGGTGGTCGTTGCCGCGCACGAGGGAGCGGTAGCGCGCCAGCGCCCAGAGCGGGAAGTAGGCGCTGTAGCCGTGGTAGCGAAGGTAGAAGACGCGCGGGAAGCCGACGGCGGTGTAGTCATCCTCCAGCCACTTCGCACCTTCGCGCTCGGCGCGGCAGAGATAGTCGATGCCGCGCCGCACCGCGTCGCTCCGCACCTCGCCCACAGCCATGAGCGCGAGCACTGCCCACGCGGTCTGCGACGGGGTGGAGACCACGTCGAACGCGCGCTCGATGCGCTCGGCGTAGTAGCTGTCGCCGGTCTCGCCCCAGCCGCCGTCGGCGCGCTGCCTGGCTTCGAGCCAGGCGACCGCCTTGCGGATGACGGGCGATGCCGGGTCCTCGCCGGCGGCGTTCAAGGCGCAGAGCACCGACCAGGTGCCGTAGATGTAGTTGGTGCCCCAGCGGCCGAACCAAGAGCCGTTCTCCTCCTGCTCGGCGCGGAGATAGGCGAGGCCCTTGGCGACGGCGGCGTGCTGCCTGGAATACCCGATCTGACAGAGGAAGCTCACGCAGCGCGCGCTCACGTCTGCGGTTGCGGGGTCGAGCAGGGCGCCGTGGTCGGCGAAGGGAATGTGGTTGAGCGCGTAGTGCTCGTTCTCGGCGTCGAAGGCGCCCCAGCCGCCGTTCTCGTTCTGCATGGCGACGATCCAGTCAGCCGCCCGCCTGATCGCCTCGCGGTACGCTTCGGGATCGGCGCGGTGGAGCGCCATGGCGACGACCGCCGTGTCGTCCACGTCGGGGTAGTAATCGTTGCGGTACTGGAAGGCCCAACCGCCCGGCGGAGCGTCCGGCCGCATCGCCGCCCAGTCGCCCGCGACATCGCGGATCTGGAGGTCGGCAAGCCAGGGAAGGGAGTCGTCCGCCGCGCGACGGTCGTCCTCACTGTCGCATTCCAGGAGGCTCAGCGCGGCAAGGCCGGTGTCCCAGACCGGCGAGACGCAGGGCTGGCAGTATTGATCCCCGTTCGCGGGCTCGGTCAGCAGGAGGTCGACCGCGCGGCGGGCGGTGCGGCGCGGCGGATGATCGGGCCCGTAGCCCAGCGCATCGAAGGCCATGACCACGTTGGCCATCGGCGGGAAGATTGCGCCCAGGCCGTCCTCGCCGTTGAGGCGCGTCATGCACCAGTCGAGCGCCTTGTCGATCGCGCGCCGCCGCACCCCGCCCGGTATCGCGTTCTCGCCGACCGAGAGCACGCGGTCGAGGGTCAGGAAGCACCACTGCGTGACGGTATCCCTCGGGAAGTAGTGCCAATCCCGCTCGGGCGGGGTGGTGAACAGCTCGCCGATCCCGACGCCCCGCGGGTTGCGTGCGCGGGGCTTCAGCGCGAGCAGGATCGTGAGCGGCACGATGGTGGTGCGCGACCAGTAGGAGACCTTGTCCAGGTGAAAGGGGAACCAGCGCGGCAGGTTGATCATCTCCACCGGCATCGACGGCACGGCGCGCCACGGCACCTGGCCGAAGAGCGCGAGGCTGATCCGCGTGAACACGTTGCAGCGCGCGGCGCCGCCGGCGGCGAGCACGGCCTTGCGCGCCCGTACCATGTGCGGAGCCTCGGGGTCGTCGCCGATCAGCTTGAGGGCGTAGTAGGCCTTGACGGTGCAGCTGATGTCGAACGCCCCGCCGGGGAAGAGCGGCCAGCCGCCGTGATCGGCCTGACGGGCGCGGATGTAGGCGCCGAGACGCGCCTCGGTCTCGTCGTCGATCTCGTCGAGGAAGTGGTTGAGAAGGACGTACTCCGCCGGGATGGTCGCATCGGCCTCGAGCTCGAAGAGCCAATGGCCGTCGTCATGCTGGAGGCCGCGCAGGCCGGCGGCGGCGTCCTCGATGACCTGCTCGATGTCGGGAGCGGGAACGGGGCCGTCCTGACTGTCCGACGGCTGGCGGACGAGGGTTTCACTCCGCCGGTCTGGCCCGGCGCGCGCAACCTCCATGGGCGTCAGGCGCGTTGCGGCAGGGTGGCCGAGTTGCTGCCCAGCGCGCCGAGCGCTGTGTCGACGATATCGCGCGCGGTGAGCCCCGCGTCCTCGTACATGCCGGCGGGCGTGCCGTGGGCGACGAAACGGTCGGGCAGGAGCATCGGCCGGATCTTGAGGCCGCCGTCGAGGTAGCCCGCCGTGGCCAGGAACTGCATGACGTGCGCGCCGAAGCCGCCGATCGAGCCTTCCTCGATGGTGATGACCACCTCGTGCTCCCGCGCCAGCCTGCGGATCAGGTCCTCGTCGAGCGGCTTGGCGAAGCGGGCATCGGCGACGGTGGTCGAGAGCCCGCGCGTCTGCAGCTCATCGGCCGCGCTCAGCGCTTCCTGCAAGCGGGCGCCGAGGGAGATGATCGCGATCGCCGTGCCCTCGCGCACGATCCGCCCCTTGCCGATCTCCAGCATCTTGGGCGTCTCCGGCAGCGGCACGCCGACGCCCTCTCCGCGCGGATAGCGGAAGGCGCTGGGGCAGTCGTCGAGCTTCGCCGCCGTGTGCACCATGTGGACCAGCTCGGCCTCGTCCGCCGCGGCCATGACGACGAAGCCCGGCAGTGTCGAGAGATAGGTGACGTCGAAGCTGCCCGCATGGGTGGGGCCGTCGGCGCCCACCAGGCCGGCGCGGTCGATGGCGAAGCGGACCGGCAGCTTCTGGATCGCGACGTCGTGCACGATCTGGTCGTAGGCGCGCTGGAGGAAGGTGGAATAGATCGCCGCAAAGGGCTTGAGCCCTTCCGTCGCCATCCCCGCCGCGAAGGTGACGCAGTGCTGCTCCGCTATGCCGACATCGAAACAGCGGTCGGGATGTGCCTTCGCAAACTTGTCGAGCCCGGTGCCAGAGGGCATGGCGGCGGTCAGCGCCACGATCTTCTCGTCGCGGTCCGCCTCCTTGATCAGGCTCTGGGCGAAGACGTTGGTATAGCTCGGTGCCTTGGGCGTTCCCTTCTTCTGCTCGCCCGTCACCACGTCGAACTTGCCGAGCGCGTGGCCGCGGTCCGGCGCGTTCTCGGCGGGCTCGTAGCCCTTGCCCTTGCTGGTGACGACGTGGAGCAGCACGGGCCCCGGCGTCTCGTCCTTGCGCACGTTGCGCAGCACCGGGACCAGATGGTCGAGATTGTGGCCGTCGATCGGTCCGATATAGAAGAAGCCCAGCTCCTCGAAGAGGGTGCCCCCGGTGACCATGCCGCGGGAGTATTCCTCGGCCCGCATCGCCGCGTCGCCCATCGCCTTCGGCAGCCGGCGCGCCCACTGCTTGCCGAGCTCGCGCAAGCTGCGGAACTGGTGGCTGGAGAGCAGACGCGACAGGTAGGCGTTGAGCGCCCCCACCGCCGGCGCGATCGACATCTCGTTGTCGTTGAGGATGACGATGAGGCGGGGCGGCATCGAGCCCGCGTTGTTCATCGCCTCGTAGGCCATGCCGCCGGACATGGCGCCGTCGCCGATCACGCAGATAACGTTGCGCGCTTCGCCGGTGAGACCGCTCGCCACCGCCATGCCGAGGCCGGCGGAGATCGAGGTGGAGGAGTGCGCCGCGCCGAAGGGGTCGTACTCGCTCTCGGTCCGCTTGGTGAAGCCGTAGAGCCCGCCCGGCTGGCGGATGGTGCGAATCTTGTCGCGCCGCCCGGTGATGATCTTGTGCGGGTAGGACTGGTGGCCGACGTCCCAGATCAGGCGGTCGCGGGGGGTGTCGAACACATGGTGGAGGGCGACCGTCAGCTCGACGACGCCGAGGCCTGCGCCCAGATGGCCGCCCGTGACCGAGACGGCGTCGACGGTTTCGGCGCGAAGCTCCTCGGCAACCTTCTTGAGTTCCTTGACCGAGAGGTTGCGTAGGTCTTCGGGGCTCTTCACGCGGTCCAGATGCGGCGTCTCCGGCATGGCTCCCTCTCTCTGGTGAGTCACCGTTCAGCCCGTCGCGCGACCCGATTCTCACGAGACCAGCATGACAAACGTACTACAACGGGCATACGCGTCAATCGACCTGTCATAGGCCACCGCCATAGACGCGCGAGCGCGATTTGGGCCAGCATCGGGCGCTATAATTGCACCTTGGACCGCCTTGGGGAAGGCGGTCTGGCGATGTATTCTGGCTTTTCGTCCAAGCCCTTGAGCCAGCCTCGAAAATGCGAAATTTCGACGACGATCCTCCGATCATCACGCTCAGTGCAGGGCCGGTCGACGCGTACCCCGTTGTCCTGCGGGCGCTTTCGCGGCCCGTCACCTACGATTTCGACCCCTCATTTCAGCAATTCTACGAATCGACCGTCCGCAAGACCGCCGAGTCGCTGCGCACCGCCCTGCCGCCGGTGATCCTGATGGGCGAGCCCGTGCTGGGGCTCGAAGCCGCTGCCGCCGCCCTGATCGGCGCCGATGACGTGGTGCTGAACCTGGCTTCAGGCGAGTACGGCAAGGGCTTCGGCCTCTGGGCGGCGCGCCATTGCCGGGAGCTGGTCGAGATCGTGGCGCCCTACGACGACGCCATCGATCCGGACGCGGTTAGCGAGATGCTGAAGGCCCGGCCGGATATCCGCATCCTCTCCGTCTGCCATCACGATACGCCCTCGGGGACGGTTAACCCGGTGCACGAGATCGGCGCGATCTGCCGGGAGCACGACGTGCTGACCATCGTGGACGCGGTCTCCTCCTTCGGCGGGATGGACGTTCACCCCGAGGATATCCACGCCGACATCTTCGTGACCGGCCCCAACAAGTGCCTCGGCGGCAGCACCGGGCTCTCCATTGTTCACGTCAGCGAGCGCGCCTGGGCGAAGATCGACGCCAATCCCGCCGCGCCGACGGACTCGGTGCTGAGCCTCAAGGACTGGCGGGATGCCTGGCGCGCCGACGTGCTCTTTCCCTACACGCCCTCCGTCTCGGAGGTTCATGCGCTGGACGCCGCGGTCCAGAACTATCTGGACGAGGGGCCGCAGGCGGTGTGGGCGCGCCATGCGCTGACGGCGCGCGCCTGCCGCGCGGGCGTGCGCGCCATGGGCCTCGATATCTGGCCCGCGCGCGAAGCCATCTGCGCCGACACGGCGACCACCGTGCGGGTGCCGGAGGGGTTGGAGGATGCAGCGATCCGGCAGGCGGCGCGCCGGCTCTACGGCGTGGTCTTCTCGGCCGGGCGCGGTTCGCTGCTGGGCAAGCTGGTGCGCATCGGCCACATGGGTCCGGTGGCGCGGCCAATCTTCGCGACCGTGGCCGTGACCGCGCTCGGGGGCGCCATCGCGTCGCTGGGCGGGAAGGCCGACGTGGGGGCCGGGGTCGAGGCCGCGCTCGCGGTGATCGACGGCGCCGAGGCCTAAACTCCTGGATAGATTGAGTCCGTCTTGGACGGACTCGCGATAGGCCGCGACTGCGGCCCGCCGCTCCTGCGGCGCCCTCGCGGAGGCGCCGGCCCGTCGCGCCGGTAGGCGCGCGAGATCGCAGGACGGCCGGCTGCCGTGAGCGACAACGTGCTAAAGACCCGGCAACACCTCGCTCCCGAGAATCTCCAGCTGCGTCGGCAGCTCTTCCGAGGGAACGACGCAGAGCACGACCCGGGTGGCGCCGGCCTCGAAGAGCGCCTCGATGCCGGCGCGGCAGTCGTCCGGAGGGCCGGCGACTGCGAGCCAGTCCAGCCAGTCGTCAGGCATGTCGGCCTCGATCGCTGCGGCGCCGCCCGCCTCGATCATTCCGGCCAGGGCCTCGTTGGCGTCGTAGACGCCGGTGATCAGCGTCGGGCCCATGGCCTCCAGATAGAAGGCGATCATGGGGCGGACCTTGGCGCGGGCGGCGGCGCGGTCCTCGCCCACACTGGCGAGCGCATAGGTAACGAGTTCGACGTCTTCAGGCAGCCCGCACTCGCGCCGGACGTTTGCAATCCGCTCCCGGACGGTCGCGACGTAGCGCGGGCCCGCCATCGCGGACAACACCATGCCGTCGGCGATCACGGCGCAGAGATCAACCGATTTGGGTCCGACCGCGGCGCCCAGCACCTGGAGGTCGGGCGCCGGGTGGGTGAGCGTGACCTCGTCGTAGCCGTAGTAGGCGCCGGCCTGTGTCAGGCTCTCGCCCGCGAGCAAGCGCTTTACGTCGGTAATCGCCTCGCGCATTGAGCCCAGCACCGATTTCGGCGTGAGGTGCATTTGCGCAACCCAGAAAGGCACGCCGTGGCCGATGCCGAGGGTGAAGCGGCCGGGATAGGCGTTGGCGAGCGTCGATGCCTCCATGGCGGTGACCGCCGGATGCCGCACCCGGTTGGAGACTGCGCCGATGCCGACGTCGATCGTATCCGTCGCCTGCAGCGCCATGCCTGCGCTCGCGAAGCCAGAGAGCATGAAGTAGTCCTCGGCGAACCAGAGGTCGGAGAAACCGCAGCGCTCCACCTGCTGGCTTAGCCCGACGAGATCCCGTGGCGCGACGTCGCCGAGGATGAAGACTCCGACGGGGCGGGAGGCGGTGGGCATCGGCGTTCGTCCCTTAGGTGCTTCTCGTGTCGGCGTCCCCGCTCGCCGGCGAGCGGGAGCGGATTACGCCATGTGGGGTGCGAGCGCGTCGCGCAGCACCGGTGCGACCGCGTCGATTCCCGGCGTGTCCGAGTGGATGCACACGGTCTCGACACGGATGGGCACGTCGACGCCTTCGACCGATGTGACCATGCCGTCCTCGATGGCGCGCAGGGTTCGCCTGGCCGCAGCCGCCGGCTCGTAGGGCTCGTGCTCGCGCGTGATGATGAGGTTGCAGTCCCGGTCGTACTCGAGATCGGCGTAGAACTCGGGCCACCAGGGCAGGCCGCGACGGGTGTAGACGGTATCGTGCATCGTGCGGCCCTGGCCGATTAGCGGCACGCCGAAGATCTCCGCCGCATCGGCTGCGGCCTCGGCGCAATGCTCGTACTTCGAGGTCATGCCGAAGAGCGCGCCGTGGGGCTTGATGTGGTTCAGCGGCGCTCCGGCCGCTTCGAGGAAGCCCTTGAGCGCGCCCACCTGGTAGATCAGGAGGTCGCGCAGCTCCCCGCGCTCCATCTGCATCTCCCGCCGCCCAAAGCCCTGGCGGTCGGGCAGCGACGGGTGCGCGCCAACCTTGACCCCGTGCTCGAGGGCAAGGCGCACGGTCGCGTGCATCACCGACGGGTCCGAGGCGTGAAAGCCGCACGCGACATTGGCGATGCTGATGAAGGGCATGATCCGCTCGTCGTTGCCGAAGGTGTAGAGGCCATACCCCTCGCCGATGTCGCAGTTGATGGTGATCGCCATGGCGGGCTCCCGATCCGCTTCGGCGGGAAACACTGCACGGGCGCAGCCAGACAGTCAAAGCGGGCCGGGCGCCGTTGGAGCGCCTTCCGCGGCGGGATAGACTGGCCGGGATCGGGAGGGGAGGCGAAACATGGGCGACGGGTTCACACATCCCTACGTGCCGAACGCGGCACCGGAGCCGCGGCGCAAGTTGCTGGATGCCATCGGCGCGGGCGACGTGGCGGAGCTATACGCGGCGATTCCGGAGGCGCTCAGGGTGAAGGGGCTGCTCGACCTGCCGCCCGCGATGCCCGGCGAGCAGGACCTGCGGAAGCATCTCGAGGAGATCGTCGCCCGCAACCAGCCCTGCACCGGGTCGTGGCTCAACTTCTGCGGCGCCGGCTGCGCCCAGCACTACGTACCGGCGATCGTGGACGAGATCGTCCATCGCGGCGAGTTTCTCACGGCCTACGGCGGCGGCACCTACTCCGACCACGGCAAGAACCAGGCGCTTTTCGAGTTTCAGAGCCTGATCGGCGAGCTGGTGGGCATGGAGGTGGTCTCGACCCCGACCTACGACGCCGGCGCCGCGACCGGCAGCGCGGCGACGATGGCCTGCCGCATCACCGGTCGGCGCGGCGTGCTGGTGCCGGAGACCATGAGCGCCGACCGGCGCTCGCAGCTCCAGGGCTTCACCAAGCCCTTCGCGACGATTGAGACGATAGCGCGCGATCCCGAGACCGGGCTGATCGACCTCGCCGACCTCCGCGCCAAGGTCTCGACCGAAACCGCCGCTGTGGTGATCGAAAGCCCGGGCTATCTCGGCCTGATCGAGACCCAGGGCCAGGCGATCGCTGACATCGCCCACGAGGCCGGCGCCATGCTGATCGTGGGCGTCGACCCCATCTCCCTCGGCGTGCTTGCCGCGCCTGCCGACTACGGCGCCGACCTCGTGGTGGGCGATCTGCAGCCGCTCGGCATCCACATGTATGCGGGCGGCGGCAACGGCGGCTTCATCGCGAGCCGCGACGAAGCCCGCTTCGTCTCGGAATATCCCTCAATTCTTTTCAGCATCGCGCCGGCGACGGAGGGCGAAGGCTTCGGCTTCGCCTGGTCCACCATGGAGCGCACCTCCTACGACACCCGCCACGATGCGACCGACTACGCCGGCACGACACAGTGGATCTGGGGCATTGGGGCTGCGGTCTATCTCTCGCTGATGGGACCGAAGGGCATGGCCGAGCTTGGCCGCGGCATCATGCAGCGCGCCTGCTATGCGGCGGAGCGTATCGCGGCGCTCCCCGGCGTCTCGGTGCCGCACCTGGGACAGCCCTTCTTCAAGGAGTTCGTGGTCGATTTCTCCGGCACGGGCAAGACGGTCGCCGCCATCAACGCAGCGCTTCTTGAGGCGGAGATCTACGGCGGCAAAGACCTGAGCGGCGAGTTCCCGGCGCTCGGGCAATCGGCGCTCTACTGCGTGACCGAGCTGCACGGAGCGGCCGAGATCGAGAGACTGGTCTCCGCACTCGGGGAGGCGGTCCGATGACAGATCGCGTGGGAAGCGGCTTCCACGCCGCGCACTGGGACGAGCCTCTGATCGACGAAATCCCGGGCGACGGCGGACGCGGCCTGCTGCCGCCCACGGTGGACGACGCCATCGCCGAGGCGGTCGGCGATGTCGCTTCGGCGCTGCCCGATGGGGTGCGGCGAGCCACGCCGCCGGCGCTGCCGGAACTGCCGCAGCATCGCGTGCTCCGGCACTTCCTCAGGCTCTCGCAGATGGCCATGGGCTTCGACGTGACCGTCGACATGATGGGCACCTGCACCATGAAATACAGCCCCAAGGTGCACGAGTACGTCGCGCGTCTGCCGGGCTTCGCCGACGTCCACCCGCTGCAGGATCCCGAGACGCTGCAGGGCACGCTGGAGATCCTCTACCGCTTCAACCGCATGATGTGCGAGATCGCCGGCATGGATGCCTTCACCTTCCAGCCGGCGAGCGGGGCGCAGGGCATCTACACCAATGCCTGCCTGATCCGCGCCTATCACGAATCGCGCGGCGAGGGCGGCAAGCGGGACGAGATCATAACCACCGCCTTCTCGCACCCGGCCGATGCGGCGACGCCGGCGGTGGCGGGGTTCAAGGTCATCACGCTCATGCCGGGCGAGCTGGGCTTCGCCGAGGTCGATGCGCTCAAGGCCGCGGTCTCGGAACGGACCGCCGGCCTGATGCTGACGAATCCCGAGGATACCGGCCAGTACAACCCGAACATCCGCGCGTTCGTGGACATCGTGCATGAGGCCGGCGGGCTTTGCGCCTATGACCAGGCCAACGGCAATCCGCTGCTGGGGATCGTGCGCGCGGGCGACACCGGCTTCGACATGTGCCAGTTCAACCTGCACAAGACCTTCTCCGCGCCCCACGGGGCGCTCGGCCTCGGCTGCGCCGCGGTCGGGGTCAAGGAGCATCTGGAGCAATTCCTGCCGCGCCCCATCGTCACCTACGACGGGAAGCGCTACGGCCTCGACCACGAGCCGGGAGAGGGGATCGAGAAGATCCGCGCCTTCATCGGCAACGTGCACGCTGTGCTCAAGGCCTATGCCTGGGTCCGCAGCCTGGGCGCCGAGGGCTTGCGCGCGGTCGCCGAGACCGCGGTGCTCAACAACAACTACATGCTGCACCAGATCAGGCAGATCGAGGGCACGACGATCCCCTGGCCCAAGAACACCTATCCCAAGCTGGAGCAGGTCCGCTACAGCTGGGAGCCGCTCTACGAAGAGACCGGCGTTGCCAGCCACGACGTGTTGAACCGCATGGTCGATTTCGGCGTGCAGCACTACATGGAGAGCCATGTGCCGATGCTGGTGCCACAGCCCTTCACCCTGGAGCCGGGCGAGTCGCTCACCATCGCGGAGATGGATCACGTGCTCGACGCGCTGCGGCGGATCGCCGAGGAGGCCCGCACCACGCCGGAGCATGTGACGGCGGCCCCGCACAGCGCAGCCATCCGGCCGATCGACGGCGACGTGCCGGAGGACCCGGACTGCTGGGCCTTCACATCGCGCGCCTACCGGCGCAAGCGGGGCAACTGGGCCAACGTCAAGCGCGGCCTGGGCGGCCACGGCGGCGGCTACAGCTGAGCGGCGGGCCATGGCCGGGCCGGCACTCGGCCTGATCGTCAACCCGATCGCCGGCATGGGCGGCAGCGTCGGGCTCAAGGGCACGGACACGGCAGCAATCCTGGGCGAGGCGCGCGCCCGCGGCGCGGTGCCGCAGGCAGGCGCGCGCGCGGCCGTGGTGCTGGGAGCGCTCGCCGCCGCCCGGCCCGGGCTCGAACTCCTCTCGGCTCCCGGCACGATGGGGGAACGGATCGCACGCAACGCAGGCCTGCGCCCGACCGTCGTGGGCGCCCCGGCCACCGGCGAGACCGGCGCGGCGGACACGCGTGCTGCGGCCGAGGCGATGGCGGCCGCCGGCGTCCGGCTCATCGTCTTCGCCGGCGGCGACGGCACCGCCCGCGACATGGCGGCCGTCCTGGGCGACGGGGTGCCGGTGATCGGCGTGCCGGCCGGGGTGAAGATGCACTCGGCGGTCTACGCCACCAGCCCCCGCGCCGCCGCGGACCTCGCGCTCAGGGCGCTGGCCCAGGAGATCGACGCGCGACCGCGCGAAGTCATGGATATCGACGAGGAGGCGTTTCGCGCGGGCGCCGTCTCGGCAAGGCTTTACGGCTACATGCCGGTTCCCTACGCCCCCGACCTGACCCAGAGCGTGAAGGCGGGCGGGGTCAGCAGCGACCGCGAGGCGCTGGGCGGGATCGCTGCCGAGATCGCCGGGCGTATGGAGGCTGGGCGGCTCTACATCCTGGGACCCGGCACCACCACGCGCGCGGTCGCCGACGCGCTCGGCCTGTCCAAGACCCTGCTCGGCGTCGACCTGGTGCGGGACGGGGCGGTGATCGGCGCCGATGCGAGCCAGGAGGACATTCTGCACGCGCTGGCGGAGAGCCGGCCCGGCGCCATCGTGGTCACGCCCATCGGCGGTCAGGGCCACTTTCTCGGCCGCGGCAACCAGCAGATCGGTGCGCGCGTGGTGCGGGCGGTGGGTCTCGACCGGCTGCTCGTCGCGGCGACGCCCGAAAAGATCGCGTCTCTGCGTGGGGGCACGCTTCACGTCGATACCGGTGATCCCGACCTCGACCAGGCGCTCGCCGGCTGGCGCCGCGTCATCACCGGGCGCGGCAACGAGACGGTGTGCCGGGTCGCGGCCTGAGCCGCCCCCGGCTAGGCGACGCGGTAAGTCTCCAGGGTCTTCGGGTTGATGGTCACACCCAGGCCGGGCTCCTCCGGCACGGCGACGAAGCCGTCGACGAGATCGAAGGATTCGTTGGTGACCTCGTGGCGCAGCGGCGATTCCGACATGCAGTATTCGAAGATCTCGCCGCTGGGCACGGCAGCGAGTGCATGGAGAGACGCCGCGATGGTGATGCCGCTCTTGAAACTGTGGTTGGCGACCCGCGCCCCGTGCTCGCCGGCATAGCGGCCAGCGGCGACGAAGGTCGAGATGCCGCAGCGGCCCGGATCGGGCTGGATCCAGTCCAGCCCGCCGTCGCTGACCAGGCGCTGGAAGGCCTCCAGCTCCGACTCCGCCTCCCCGGTCGCAATCGGGAGCGGGCTTTCGGCGGTCAACCGGCGATAGCCGTCGATATCCTCCGGCTGCAGCGGCTCTTCGAGAAGGAAGGGCCGGAACTCCTCGAATTGGCGGGCGCGCGTGAGCGCCGTCTGCCAGTCCCACACCTGGCCTGCATCGATCAGAATGTCGACATCGTCGCCGGCGCCGCGCCGGGCCTCGCGCACGAGCTCGATATCAGTCGTCTCGTCCTGGCCCATCGGCCCCCAGCCGAACTTGATGGCGGTGAAGCCCATGTCGGCATGGCGACGGGCGAGGTCGCGGGTCTCGGCCGGCGTGTCGCCGAAGAGGATCGAGCAATAGGCCCTCAAGCGTTTTGGGCCGGCGGAGCCGAGAAGCGCGCGGACCGGCTTGCCTGCGGCCTTGCCGGCAATGTCCCAGAGCGCGATGTTGACCCCCGCCATGGCGTGAGCACCGACGCCGACGCGCCCGTAATAGTTGGCACCGTCGTACATCGCGCGCATGCAGCCCTCGATATCGCCTGCGTCGCGGCCCTTCAGGATGTTGGCGAGACCGTTGCAGATCTGGTGCGAGAGCGGCGCATCGATCACCGCCTTCACGACGGTCGGGCAGGAATCGACCTCGCCCCAGCCGATCAGACCCGATTCCGTGGTGATGCGAATGAGACAAGTGTCCTGACTGCCGTCGCAGGCATCGGTGACATGAGGCAGCCGCAGCACGAAGGCGGAAACGTCGGCGATCTTCATCACTGGTCCCGATCGAACATGGCACGGCCTCCGGCGTCCACGCCCCGGACCGGACCCTGCGGCTGAAACACGTGGAGACGAAGCGTCGTGCTGACGACGTCCCCGGGCTCGAGCGTCAGCAGCGGCCCGCCCCGCCGGTCGATATCGGCGAGGCCGGTCGCGGGCCAGGAGGTGCTGGGCTCGACGCCGATCAGGTGGGCCCGGCCATGCCAGGGCGCCTCGCTGTTGCCGGCGAGCTCGAGCCACAGCCAGGCATATGGAAAGTGGGCGGCATCCCACGAGAGCGCCGCGCCGACCATGCCGTCGAGCCGGCGCAGCGCGACCCAGGCTTGGTCGAAGTCGCTCAGGTAAGCGACAGAGGCAGCCGGCGCCCTGGGCCGGCTCAGGTCATAGGGGCCCGCCTTGCCGGGCACGGTGGGCCACGCCCCCGTGGCGCCCGGTCGCAGCGGATTGGCCGGCGGATCGTAGGTATCGTCGACCCTGACGGAAGCGGCCGACGTCTCGATCGTGAAATCGTCTGCCAGAAGGCCCGCCCCGAAGGTGGGGTGGTGATTCCACAGCACCCGCGCCGGCCGGGCGCCCTCCATGCGGACCGTCTCGTCGACGACGAGCACGTCGTCCTCGATTGCAATCGTGCGTTCCATCGTCACCGGCACGGTGAAGAACCGGCGGACAAGGCGGAGGGCGCCGTCCTCCGTCTCGGCCCGCCAGGGGGCGAGCGACGCCTCGCCATGGAAGCCGTGCTGCACGCCCTCGAAGGTGCAACCGGCGCCGCCGTTGGGGAAGAGGAGCGGCCAGCCGCCGCCATAGTGCGTGAGCCAGCCGAGCTCATCCGCCGGCGTTGCCGAGACGTAGGGCACGCGCAGCGCGTCCCAGGGCGCGCGGCCCAGAACCGCTGCGCCCAGGCCCTTGTGAGCGACTGAGAGAATGGTGCCGCCGATCAACGGGTCGACGACGACCGAGAGCGAGCCGCCTTCGAGCACCACCGGGTCGTCTTCCCGTGTTCCGGTCATGAGCGCATCCGCTACTTGAGGGTGCCGGCCATGAGGCCGCGGACGAAGTACCTCTGAAACGCAATGTAGAGAATCACCATGGGCGCGCTGGCAATCACCATGCCTGCCATGGTGAGCGGAATCTGGTTGTTGTAGCGGCCCTGGAAGACGCTGAGGCCAGCCATCAGGGTCCGGCTCGAATCGTCCTGCAGGAAGATGATGGCGATCAGCAGATCGTTCCAGACGAAGAGGGAGTTGACCACGACGAGGGTCAGCAGCGCCGGCAGCGACAGCGGCACGACGATCCGCCACAGGATGCCGAAGTCGCGGGCGCCGTCGATGCGCGCGGATTCGAAAAGTTCCCTGGGCAGAGTGCGGAAGAAGGTGGTCAGCAGGTAGACGGAAAAGGGCGTGATCAGGCCGGCATAAATCAGGATCGCGCCATGGAAGGTGCTAATCAGGTCGAGCTGGGTGTAGAGCACGAAGAGCGGCACGATCATGACCACCGGCGGCACCGCCATGAGCGAAGTGCTGGTGGCAAAGAGCGTGTCCTTGCCGGCGAAGCGCATGCGCGCAATGGCGTAAGCGCCAAGGCAGGAGACGATGGTGCTCAGGCCCACGGCGCCTACGACCAGCGTCACGCTGTTCGCCATCCACAGCAGGAAGGGGCTGTCGATGAGAGCGGACTTGAAGTGATCGAGCACAGGCTGGGCCGGGAAGCCGATCTTGTCGAGGACATACTCCTCCTGCGACTTCAGCGCGGTCGAGATCATGTAGATCGTCGGCACGAGCGCGATGAACGCGGCGGTGAGCAGGATGCCGTGCTGGAGGGCGCGACCGGGTGTCATGGTCCGGCTCCCGCCTGCCGCTCCCGCTCAGTCCATTTCTTCTTCACGGGCCCTCCGGCGTGCAGCGAACAGGGGGAAGATGAGCAGAATCGAGACCACGAACACCATGACCGCGACCGCAGACGCAATGCCTGGCAGGCTGGTGCGAATCAGCGCGTTGAAGATGTAGAGCTCGAGGACCCAGGTCGAGGTGCCCGGTCCGCCGCGCCCGCCGCCGATCATGTAGATATAGGCGAAGACCGCCGCCAGCATGGTGATGATGCTGACGACGATGAAGAACTCGATGACGCCTTTCATCTGGGGCAGGATTACGTACCAGACGCGCTGCCACCAGTTGGCGCCTTCGATCCTGGCCGCCTCCAACAGGGATTCATCGAGGCTGAGGAGCCGCGCGAGAAAGAGGATGATGCCGAGCGCGGACTCGCGCCAGATGATGACCAGGATCACGGTCCACAATGCGACGTCGGTGGAGCCTATCCAGTCGAGCGCCAGGAAGTCGAGGCTGAGCCAGTGCAGAACCTGGTTCACCGGGCCCGAGAACTGGAACATCTTCTTGAGCACGACGGCGATAATGGGGACCGCCAGGACGAAAGGCAGGAAGAGAACGACGCGGTAAATCTTCCAGCCCTGCACCCGCTCATAGAGCACGATCGAGATCAGGAGCGCCACGACCACCATCACCGGGATCGCGAGCAAGAGCATCAGGTTGTGGGTGACCGACTCCCAGAAGAGCGGCTGGCCCAGCACCAGCTCGTAGTTGCGCACGCCGATCCACGGACCGTCGATCCCGCGCACCATCTTGAAGCTGAACTCGAAGATGCGGACGAGCGGATAACCGAAAACGAAGGCGAGCAGCGCCAGAAGCGGCAGGACGAATAGAAAGGGGGTCAGCCTGCGGGACGTGTGCAAAGCGCTGTGGCCCCTGCGGGCTGACCCTATTCAGGCAGGGCGAACGCGCCGGGAGCGCGCAGCGCACGCCCCCGGCACGACTGGCAACGGACCTATGTCAGGTCCGTCGCCCATTTCTGATACTTCTCGACCAGGTCCGGATTGAACGAACGCCACTCCTCGACCACGCGGGCTGCGAGATCGCCCGCCTCCTCGCCGGTGAGCGTGCCCTCGACGACCTGCTGGCCCGCCGGGATCAGCGCCTGCTCGTAGAACTGGCCGGGCGTCAGGTTGGCGACATAGGGAATGTTCGCAGACAGGCCCCAGTTTTGCCACATGGTGCGCACCGTTTCGTCCGCGATGATGCTGTCGTCGAAGTTGGTGTTCGACGGAATCCAGCCGGTGGCATCCCAGAACGCCTGCAGCCGCTCCGGCGTATGCAGGTATTCGAGGAACGCGGCGGCCGCCTGCGGGTTCTCCGAGTCGGTGGAAATGCCGATGCCCTGAACGTCGAGGATCGGGATGCCCGCCATCTTGCCGCTGCCGTAGACCGGCATCACCATGCAGCCGATCTGGCCGCCGGTGGCCGCGCTGTCGGCCGGCAGGCGCGTTCCGATGGATTCGCCCATGGCCAGCTCGCCCGCCACGATCAGGTCGATGCCGGGATAGAGCTCCAGCGACGACATGTCCTTGTTGAGGAAGCCGAGGTCGCGGAGCTCCTGCAGGCGCGTCCAGTGCTCGTGGTACTTGGGCTCGCGGAAGCTGCGATCGCCGATGAAGAGATCGAGCGCCTCGCCGGTGCTATCGAGGTTCTGCGGCAGCGCGTGACCCAGATACCACTCGCCCCAGTAGCCGTCCTGGATACCGCCGCCGATCGGCGCGATACCGGCCGACTTCAGCTTGTCGCAGGCATCGAGGAGCTCGTCCCAGGTCAAGGGCGGCGAATCGGCATTGAGGCCGGCTTTGTTGAACAGCTCCTTGTTGTAGTACCAGACCATCGGAATCGGGTACCACCCGACGCGATAGACGTTGCCGTCGTAGTTGCTGAGCAGCGTCGGGTTCGTGGCCTGGAGCAAATCGTCGCTGACCAGCCCGTTGACCGGCTGGGCATAGCCGAACCAGACGCTCTCCATGTGATAGATGCCGTTCCAGAAGTACTGCATGTCCGGCGCCTCGCCAGCCGCCGCAGCGGTCTGGAACTGCGAGATGACGACTGCAGTATCCTGCAGCATGGTGTTGACGGTCGCGCCCGTGTAGTTGGCGACCGAATCGTCCACGAAGGCCTTCAGTCCGGGCAGCTCCTGCTCGCCCCACCACCACATCGTGAGCGACGCGTCCTGGGCGCGCGACAGCGATGGCATGAGGCCGCCTAGTGCAGCGCCCGCGCCGAGCGCAGCCGATCCCTGCAAGAGCCCGCGGCGGGTGATCGGATAGCGCCTTCCCTTGTCTCTCGTCATGTCGTTGTGTCCTTCCTGTTTGGCGTTGTGGCCAAGATACCCTGCCCTGCCGGTGCGTCGTAACCCGGCACGGCGACTAGAACGTGCTCGTCAGGCCGCCATCGACGACGAGCACCTGGCCCGTCATGTAGCGGCAGTACTTCGATGCGAGGAAGACGACCGTACCCGCCATGTCCTCGGGATAACCGGTGCGCTGCAGCGGTATCCTCTTCTTTTCCACGTACCACTCGAGGAATTCCGGAGCCTCGGTTTCGTCGACGCCGTCGATGATCGACATGGGCGTCCGCATGAACCCGGGGGCCACGGCGTTGACGAGGATGTTGCTGGGGCCGAGCTCCACCGCCATCGACTTGGTGAGCGCGATGATGCCGCCCTTGGCCGCGTTGTAGGGTCCGACCTCGCCGCTGGCGGCGAAACCCTGAACCGAAGCGATCGAGATAATGCGTCCGCTGCCCCGCTCCGCCATGTGCGGCGCCACTAGCTTGGAGCCCATGTAGACCGCCTCCAGGTTGATGGCGATGGTGCGGCGCCAGTCCTCGAGCGTGTCCTCCAGAATCGTGCTGTAGGCGAGCGTGACCGCGGCGTTGTTCACGATGGCGTCGATCTTGCCGAACCTCGCGATGACGTCGTCGACGACCGAGAGGTAGGCGTCGTAGTCGGTGATGTCGAGCTCGTAGGGCTCGCACACGCCGCCCCTGGCCTTGATCTCTGCAGCGGCCTCCTGGAGCGTTTCGGGGTTGCGCTCGAGCAGCGCGACCGTGCTGCCTTCGTCGCTGAACTCCAGGGAGACTGCTCTTCCGAGCCCCTGGCCCGCGCCGGTCACGATCGCGACGTTGTCCGTGAGCAAGCCCATCAGCACATTCCGGCGGTGAGCAAGGCTGCCTTACCTGTCGCGATGCCGGCGAGCCCCATTCTCCCTCGCACATTCCCTTGTTCGTGCGGAATGCCGCCGCTTGATCTTGGGCAGCGTAACTATCCAAGATAGCGATGGGAAGGGTAGTCTGAGGCGGACAGTTCCGGAGGAGTGACCGGCGTCCGGAAGAGCCCGTCAGCACGCCACCGCCGGCGATCCTGGAGAAGAACGACCGTGGCCGACGAGGCGAACAGACTGACCTTGACCAACCTGGGGCATCACCTGGATCACCCCGAGGCCGTCTCCTGGGGACCGGACGGCATGGTCTACGCTGGCGGCGAGCTGGGCCAGCTTTACCGCATGGGGCTCGACGACGGCAGCTTCGAGCAGGCGGCCCTGGTCGAGGGCGGCTTCGTCCTGGGAATGGCGCACGATGCCGATGGCAACGTCTATGCCTGCGACGAGGGCCTCGCGCGGGTCCACCGGATCACGCCCGATGGCGAGGTCTCGGTGTACGCCAGCGGCAATGTAGACCAGACGATGCGGGTGCCGAACTATCCCGTGTTCGACGATCACGGCAATCTCTACGTCTCCGATTCCGGCGACTTCCGCGCCAGGAACGGCTTCATCTGGCGCGTGCGTCCGGGCGGTGCTGCGGAGATCTGGGACCGCTCGGCGAAGGGCTTCACCAACGGCATGTGCCTCTCGGAGGACGGGCGGGCGCTCTACGTGGTCGAGTCGTCGCCGCCCCTCGTTTCCAGGGTGGACATCCGGGCCGACGGCTCGGCGGGCGAGCGCACGGTGCTGGTGGAGCTGCCCCGGCAGGTCCCCGACGGCGTCGCGCTCGACATCGACGGCAACCTCTACATCTCGCTTTACACGCCTAACATCATCTACATGCTGACGCCGGGCGGTGAACTCATCACCCTCATCGACGACTGGGAGCAGCTGGAGCTCGTGGCGCCGACCAACGTCGCCTTCGGCGGCAAGGACATGAAGACGCTGATTATCGCCAGCCTGTGCGGCTGGTCGGTGCACACCGCTCGGGTGGACGTGCCGGGACTGCCGGTGCGCTACCCCAAGCTTTGACGGGACAGCGGAGAGGGACGTTCGAGGCCATGAGACTCACCGACGATCAGATTGCCCGTTACAACGACGAAGGCGTCCTTTCGGTCCCCGGCTTTCTGGCGCCGAAGTGGATCGACGCATTCCGCGCCGAAGCCGATCGCCTCACCGCGGCGTCGACGGCCGCCGACTTCGACCCTGAACGGGTGGAAATGGAGCCGAACCAGGATCCCGCGGGAAAGAGCATCCGGCGCATGTACGAGCCGTGCGCGTACTATCCGGCGTTCCGGGACTACTCCGAAGCGCCCGAGATTCTCGATGCGGTCGAGCAGCTGATCGGCCACAACCTGCTGCTTCACTACAGCAAGCTCAACATGAAGCCGGCCGAGCGCGGCTCCGTCGTCGAGTGGCACCAGGACATCGCCTACTACCCGCTCACCAACCACGACTCGCTCGCGGTCCTGCTCTATCTCGACGACGCGGACGAGGAGAACGGCTGCCTGAGGGTCCTGCCCGGCCGGCACCATGACGAGCTGATGGATCACACCACGGAAGGCGTGTTCCAGGGCCGTATCACCGCGCCGGTCGATGAGTCCAAGGCCCGGAACCTTCCGGGCAAGGCAGGCACGGGGATCTTTCTGCACGGGATGACGCCCCATTCCTCGGTGCAGAACCGCTCGGACAGGCCGCGCCGCACGCTCATCATCAGCTACCGCGCGGCCGACTGCTTCCCCGTCCATATCGACAACCGGACGGACTCGGTCGAGGCGTTCACGCGCCTGGTCAGGGGCCGCCCCGCCGACGAGGCGCGCTTCACCCTCAAGCGCTTCCCGATCCCGATCTATTCGGTCAAGGAAGCCTCGCTCTTCGAGATCCAGGAGATGTCGCGCGACAACCGGCTCGTGGCCTCCTGAACTCACTCTAACGCAATGCCGAGGCCGGCGAGCACCGCGGCCTCGGCGATTTCGCCGCGCAGGTGGCCTTCGATCAGCGGTCCGGCCGCAGCCTGGAGCATCATGTAGCCGGCATGGCGCGGCCGGATCGCGCTTGCCTCGATGGTTGGCCGCGTCGCCGTGAAGAAGCCACCGAAGCGGGCATCGATCTCGGGGTCGTCCCAGGCGTCTCGGTGGGCGGGCTGGCCATGACAGCGCGCGACGATGCCGCATTGGGTTGCACCCTCGGCCATGAAGGCAGCAAAGCCTTCGGCGGCATCCGCCTCGCGCGTCCTGGCCGAGACGCCGAGGCCCGCGCCGCCAATGGTCGAGCCGACCGGACCCAGGCCGCCTGCATCCGGAATATCGGCATAGGCCAGCCGCGGCACGCGGTCGGCTTCGGCATAGGTGGCGAAGCCATAGACGAAGGGGCAGTAGGCGAGGTCGTCGCGCACACACATGGCGTCCTGCAGCGCGATTGAATTCCAGTCGAGCGCCTCCGGCGGGCAGGCGGCGGCGAGCTGCCGCAGCATGGCGAGCACCGTCGTCGCCGTCTCGCGCCTGACCAGCGGCCCCGCCTTCTCCTGCCTGGAGGGATCGCCCAGATTGGCGGCCAGGGTGAGAAAGCACATGAAGGCGTGGACGCCCTTGAGGCCGCAGGCGAGCCGGCGCCCGCCTGCCAGCGCCATCATCTCCGACCAGGTTGCGGGCGGCCCCTCGGGCAATAGATCGGGCCGGTAGCACGCGGTCTGGCATGCAGCATCAATCGGCACCGCCCACAGCGCCTCCTGCCAGCGATAGGTCGCAAGGGACGGGCCGATGAACGTGTCGCGCGGCAGCAAATGATCGAGAGGACGCAGCAGGCCCGCCTCAGCGGCATGGCCGATGTGGGGATGATCGAAGACGAGCAGGTCGTAGTCCCGGACGATGTCATCGATCGGCCGGAACTCGAAGCCCGAGAGCGGCTGCACGTCCCAGGCGATCTCCACGTCCGGCCGTTGCTCGGCGAAGGCCTTCGCCGCCGCGATCATCGGGTCGATGGCCCGGCGGTGGTCCCAGGTAAGTCCCTTGAGTCGGATCCTTGTCCCCATGACGCATCTGACCTGCTGCACGCTGCGGACCGCAGCCGCCGCTTCGCCACTATGCCGCGCCAAAGGGCCGCGCGCATCATGCACCGCGCGGACTTGGCCGCCTGGCACGGTGTGCGATAAGAAGGGTCTGTCCCGTCTCGCCAACCGTATCCGCTGCCATCGCCGGCTCGTCGGGGCACGGCAGTCAACACGGTTCCAGAGTCAGGCACCCGCGTCCCATCCCAACGAAACGAAGAGACGGCCATGAAGATCACCGATATCGAATGCCTGGTTCTGCTCGTGCCCGATTTTGACGCCGAGGCTTGCAGCTCGGCCCAGGACGATCTGGTCGTCAAGATCCATACCGACGAGGGTCTGATCGGCATCGGCGAGACCGACACCAATCCCTGGGCCGCCAAGGCGACCATCGAGGCGCCGGGCACCCACTGCATGGGGCTGGGCCTGAAGGAAATGCTGATGGGTGCCGATCCGCGCGATGTCGAGGGCATCTGGGAGCGGCTCTATACCGGTTCCGCCATGACCGGACGCCGAGGGCTCGGCATCTGCGCCATCGGCGCGCTCGACATGGCGCTCTGGGACCTGCGGGGCAAGGCCGAGGGCAAGCCGGTCTGGGAGGTCCTGGGCGGCAAGCGCCAGCCCCATGCCGTGCCTTACGCCTCGCTCCTGCCCGAGGGCGACGACCTCGATGCCTACACGGAGTCCCTCGTGGCGCGCGCCAAGGGGGCGAAGGAACTCGGTTTCCGCGCTGCCAAGCTCGAGGTCTGCATCAAGGGCCCCTACTCCCACAATGCAATCCAGATCGAGGACGACCGCGCGATTGCCGACGTGGTGCACGCCTGTCGTGAGGCCGTGGGACCGGAGATGATTCTTGCCGTCGACGTCGCCTACTGCTGGCCGGACTGGAGAGCCGCCCTGCGCGCGATCGAGATGTTTGCTGACGCCGACATCTATTTCATCGAGACGCCGCTGCCCACCGACGACCTGGAGGGGTACGGCAAGCTTTGCGCCGTCTCGCCAATGCGCGTCGCCGTCGGCGAATGGCTCAACACCCGCTTCGAGTGCCTGGAGGCCATGGACCGGGGCGGGGTCGACGTGATCCAGCCGGATGTCGGCCGGGTCGGCGGTCTCACCGAGGCGCGCCGCGTCGCCGAGCAGGCGCGCGATCGCGGCGTCATTGTCGTGCCGCATTGCTGGAAGTCGGCGATCGGCATCGCCGCCTCCCTGCATCTCGCCATCGTCGCCGGCAACTGCCCCTTCATCGAGTTCCTGCCGCCGGCGCTCGCGGACTCGCGGCTGCGCAGCGACTTGACCGCCGAAGAGTTCACGTTCGTCGACGGCGTCATCCCGGCGCCCACCAAGCCGGGGCTCGGCATCTCGCTCAACGAGGCTGCCGTCGAGCAGTTCCAGGTCGCCTGAGGAAGCCCCCTTGCCTCACCGGCGCGCGAACGGGGGAAGCGGAGGGTCAATTCGTCTGTTCACGCCGCGTCGCGCGCCGATTCCACGGCCTGGCGGATCGAGAGGGCGACCTTGTCGACGATCTCGTCGAGTTCCTCCCGTGTCGCCGTGTAGGCCGGGGTGACGAGAGCATAATCGCCGCGCTCACCGTCGATGATGGCGCCGCCCTGATAGCTGAGCATGCCGTTCTCCAGCGCCGCGTCCCGGTAGCGCTTCCACACCTGTAGCGCGGGATCGAAGGGCTCCTTGGTGTCGCGGTCCCTGACCAGCTCGACCCCCCACATGAGGCCGCAGCCCCGGATATCGCCGACCGCGTCGTCCTGGCCCAGGGCCCGGTCCAGCCGTTCCTTGAGGTAGATGCCGTCGGCCGCGACCTTCTCCACCAGCCCGTCGCGCTCGATGATGCCCAGCACCGCGCGCCCGGCCGCGCAGGCGGCGGTGTGGCCGGAATAGGTGCGGGCCGCTTCGAGATTGCCGTAGGCGCCGTCGATCGCCTCGCGCACCTGGCGCGAGAGCACGCAGGCGCTGAGCGGCATGTAGCCGCCGGAAAGCCCCTTGGCGATGGTCATGATGTCGGGCTGCACGCCCTCGTGCTCCAGCGCCCGCCATTTGCCGGTGCGACCCACGCCGCAGAAGATCTCGTCCGCGATCATGAGCACGCCGTGGTCGTCGCAGACCGCGCGCATGGCCTGGGCGTAACCTGCGGGCGGCGGCAGGATGCCGCCGGTGCCGCCGCCGATGGGCTCGAAGATGAAGGCCGCGACGCGCGCGGGGCCTACGCGCCGGATCTCGGCGTCGAGCTCGTCCGCATAATGCTGCGCGAGGTCCTCCGGCGCCACGCCCTCGGGCGGGCGGTAGAGCATGGGCGCGGAGACATGGGTCGCGCGGCCGAGCTCGCTCTCGTAGAGGCTCCGCCGCCAGAGGTGATGGCCGACGTCGAGCACGCCGAGCGTCGCCCCGTGCCAGGAGAGCTTGCGGCCGATGAAGTGGGTCCGCTCGGGCTCGCCACGCGCCAGGTGATACTGCCGCGCGGCCTTCAGGGCGTGCTCGTTGGCCTCGGACCCGCTCGACGAATAGAAGACGCCGCCGAAGTGATCCGCGCCGGCGGCGGTCACGATGGTCTCGGAGAGCTCCTCCACCACGTCAGTCGTGAAGGTCATGCTGAAGCCGTAGGCCAGCTGGTCGAACTGGTCCTTGATCGCCGCCGTCACCTCGGGATGTCCGTGGCCGAGCGAGAACAGCCCCGGCCCACCGGTGCTGTCGATGTAGCGCTTGCCGTCCTCGCCGTAGACGTAGACGCCTTCGGCGCGAACCGCCTTGGTCAGGGGCGCACCATCGACGCTCTGGCTGATCCAGTAGGACATGGGGATCTCCGCTGCTTGGCCGCCGATTCCAGGGCTTCGTCAGCGTATACACCCCCCACGAGGCAGCGCTATAGTCATCGCGACAAAACACAAAAAACTCAAGGGAGGATCACATGGGTACGGACAGAGAGACTCTTTACAAACAGTCAATGCAGCACGCTCGCGACATGCGGGCGAAGCTGACGCGCCGGCAGATGCTCCAGATCTCGGCAGCCATGGCTGCGGCTGCCGGCGTCGGCATCGCGCCGAAGTGGGCGCGCTCGTCTGACACCAACGGGCCGGGCTGGTACACCGACGACAGCCTGGAAGGCGACGTGGTGGCCTACACCTTCGCCGGACAGCGCTGGGGCCTGCCGCTCGAGGCCGTGGTCGCGACCTTCAAGGAGCGCTTCCCCAACGTCAACGTGAAGATCATCGCGGAGCCGGTGGGCGAGGCCTACACCAAGATGCAGGTCTACGCGGCGTCCAGGTCTGACTCCTACAACTGTGCCATCAACGACCACAACGTGATGTCGTCGATCGGCACCATCGGCACGCCGCTCAACCTCGACGAGTGGCTCGCCGAGGACCAGGGCTGGCTGGACGACTACCACGCCGACGTCCCGGCCAACGTCACCGTGGGCTACAACTTTCCGCAGACGCCGGAGGGCCACCACGCGTCCATCGCCTTCGATAGCAACACGAAGCTGATGTACTACCGTCAGGACAAGTTCGACGAGGCGGGGGTCACCAAGGTTCCGACAACCTGGGAAGAGACCATCGAGGTCTGCAAGGCCCTGCACGATCCTGACAACGACATCTATGGCTTCGTCACCACCGGGCGGCGCGGCCTCTTCGCCGGCCTGGAGCTCTACCAGATGGTCCGCTCCTACGGCGGCGTCTGGTTCGACGAGAACTGGGAGCCGCAGTTCAACACCGAGATCGGCCACAAGGCGTTCTCGATGCTGCTCAAGCTGATGGAGTATCGCCACCCGATCACGATGAACGCAACAGACGAGGAGGCGAACTCGGTGCTCGCCAAGGGCTCCGCCGTGTTCGCGCCGATGGAGTGGGGCACCTCGGTGCTGCAGGATCCGAACTTCACGGATCACCACGCGCACTTCCGCTCGGACGTCGTGCCCGGCGGCGAGACACCGGAGAGCAAGCAGGAACCGCTGATGGGCGGCTTCGGCTTCTACGTCAACAGCTTCGGCGACGACCATCGGGCCGCGTTCGAGTGGGTCAAGCACATGAGCTCGGGCGATTACGTCGACACCCGCATTGGCGAGGACTTCGTCAACGCGGCCGGGCAGCCGGCGCGGACTTCGCTGCTGAACAAGTATGCGGACAAGCAGCCCTACTTCGACGCGCTCGCCAAGTCGATCCCGATCTGCACGCCGGGCTTCGTCTGGGTGCCGCCGACCTTCACGCTCGCCGACACGCTCGGCAACGACGTCGCCGCGGTGATCGCGGGCGAGAAGGGCATGGAAGAGGCGCTCGTGGACATCGACGCGGCGCAGCGCCAGATCATGGCGGATAACGGCTACTACGACTAAGCGTTCGCTGCATGACGGTACCAGGGCTGGCGGGCACCCCCAGGGTGCGCCGCCAGCCTTTTCTACAGTTGAGCGAGAATCGGATCGCGTACCTTCTCGTCCTTCCGACTCTCCTCATTCTGATCGGGCTCGCGGTCTATCCCCTGGGCTGGACGCTGGCCACGGCGTTCCGCAGCGACAACCTGTTCAACCCGCTGGCAGCACGCTGGGTCGGCCCGCGCAATTTCGAGTTCCTCTTCTTTAACGACGACACGTTCTGGAAGACGCTCCGACTCGCCGGCATCTGGTGTGCCATCACGGTGCCGGTCCAGCTCATCCTGGGCCTCTTCCTCGCCATGCTGCTCGACACGTCGATGCGCGGCATCGGCATCCTGAGAACCCTCATCGTCATCCCGGTGTTCATCACCCCGGTGGCGCTCGGGCTCTCCTGGCGGGCGATGTTCGAGCCCATCGGCGGCCTGCTCAACTACCTGCTCCAGGGCGTGGGCCTCGAGAAGAGCCTGTGGCACACCCACCCGGACACGGCGCTGCTCTCGGTGATGATCGTCGACATCTGGCAATGGACGCCCTTCGTCACGCTCATCCTGCTCGCGGGCATGCAGGGAATATCGCCCGAGGTGGTCGAGGCCGCGCGGCTCGACCGCGTGCGCGGCCTCACCTATCTGCGCCGCATCGTGCTGCCGCTGATCTGGCCGGTGGTGACGGTGGTGCTGCTGCTGAGGCTGGTCGATGAGATCCGCATCTTCGACGTGATCCTCATCATCACGCGGGGCGGGCCCGGCTCGTCCACGCTGCTCGCCAGCATGAACATCTATTCCATTTTCCACGCCGGCCGGCTCGGCGTCATGGCGGCCTACGGCGTGCTCATGGTGATCGCCATCAACATCGTGGTGATCAGCTTCCTGCGCGTCCTGCATCGCCAGGAGAGAGCGACGCGGCAGAAGGTGGGCGGGGCCTGATGCGCACACCGCTCAGACGATTCCTGGACGTCGGAGCGGTGGTCGTGGTCGCGGTCTACCTCGCGCCGCTCTACTGGATCGCGATGACCTCGGTGAAACCGACCAACGTGATCAACGCCCCGAAGCCGCGATTCACCTTCGACCCCACGCTGGAGCACTACCACACGACCTTCGAGCGCTTCGATTTCGCGCAGGCCATCCTCAACAGCGGGATCATCGTCATCGTCTCCACCATCATCACGATGTTCCTGGCGCTGATCTCGGCCTACGCGCTGGCTCGGATGAAGATGCGGGGCGCCGACGGAATGTCGCTGCTGATCCTCTCGCTCCGCTTCATGCCGGGCGTGGTGATCGCGCTGCCCTACTTCCTGATGGCGCAGTGGACCGGGCTCACCGACAGCCACCTCGGCATGATCATCGTCTACGTGGCCTACGGCCTGCCCTTCGCGGTGTGGCTGCTGCGCGGCTTCCTGCTCGACCTGCCGCGCGAGGTCGAGGAGGCGGCGCGGCTGGACGGCCTCGGCTGGTTCTCGATCATCTGGCGCATCATGCTGCCGATGGCGACCTCGGGCATCGCGGTCACCGCGGTCTTCACCTTCGTTTTCGCCTGGAACGAGTTCCTCTTCGCGCTCTATCTCACGAGCTACAAGGCGGTCACGATCCCGGTGCAGATCGCCAAGATGATCGACCTCTACAACGTGCTCTGGGGGCCGCTTTCTGCGGCGGTGGTGATCCAGCTCGTGCCGATGCTGATCGTGGTGTTCCTGATCCAGCGCCACATGATCCGCGGTCTCGCGCTGGGCGCCGTGAAGTAGGCGCAGCCATGAAGCCTTACAACCGCTCGGGGATCACGACTTGCTGTTGTTCTCGTCTCGGGAGTCCGCGACGAAGCTGAAGGACGCGGGATCGAACACGAGGCGGCGCTGCACCGGGAAGAAGCGGATATCGAAGCGCTCGGCAACCAGGCCCCAGACGCCCTGCGGCGCGCGCAGCATCATCAGCACCGCCGCGGCACCCAGCACGATCAGGTACCAGCTGCCGAAGTCCGCCAGCAGCTCGCGCAGCACGAAGAAGATGATGACCCCGATGATCGGGCCCTCGATGGTGCCGATGCCGCCGATTACGACGATGAAGATGACGTTGGCGGTCCAGTCGATCACGTTGAAGCCGGCCTCGGGCGAGATGCGGAGCTTGGTGAGGAAGACCAGCGCGCCGACCATGCCGGTGCCGAAGGCGGCGACGATATAGACCCAGATCTTGGTGCGGAAATTGTCGACGCCGAGGCTGCCCGACGCCTCCTCCGAATCCCGGATTGCGGTCAGCGCGAGGCCGTGGCGCGAACGCAGCAGCAGATAGACCAGCGCGATGGCGCCGACCGCGATCACGAGCCCGGTCCAGTAGATTGCCGTTTCCCGCCACATGCGGCCTGCTGCGATGCCCTTCACCACCGACGCCGGCAGGCTCATGCCGGAGCCGCCGCCGAGTGCAGACACCTGCGCGAAGGAGAGCATGTACACCTCGGCCACGACCCAGGTGCCGATGGCGAAGTAGGCGCCTCGCAGCCGGAACACGATGAACGCCGTCGGGACGGCGAAGAGCGCGGCCGCGATGCCCGCAAGCGGGATCGCCGCGATGGGGTGCACGCCCGCATTCATCGCGAAGACGAAGAGCGCGTAGCCGCCGAGCCCCAGGAACGCCTGCTGGCCGACCGAGACCAGGCCTGCATAGCCCGCGAGCAGGTTCCAGAGCTGGGCAAGGGCGAGGTAGTAGGCGATCTCCACGATCGTCCGCATGTCCGCGCGCCCGCCCCAGAAGGGGAGCGAGATCAGGACCGCGAGAACCAGAATCCCGATCAGCGCGCCGTAGCGGCTCGCGCGCGTGCCGCGCTCGACCCGGTAGCTGGCGGTGCCCTCGCTCACCGGTCCCTCGTGCGCGGGAAGAGCCCGTTGGGCCGGAGCACGAGCACGATCAGGAACGCGACGTGGCCCGCGAGAATCTGCCCGCCGGGATGGAACTTGGCGCCGATAGCCTGGGCGACACCCAGGATCACGCCGCCGGCGAGGGTGCCCCAGAGGCTCCCCAACCCGCCGATGATCACGGCCTCGAAGGCGTAGAGCAGCCGCGCCGGCCCGATGGCGGGGGAGAAGTTGGTGCGGATCGCCATGAAGGTGCCGGCGAGCGCGACCACCGCCAGCGCCAACGCCATCGCGAGCCCGAAGACATGGCGGTTGTCGATGCCCATCAGCGCCGCGGTCTCATGGTCGTCGGAGGTCGCGCGGAACGCGGTGCCAAGCCGGGTGCGGAAGAGCACGAGCTGCAGGAGCGCGATCACGCCGACCGCAGAGAGGAAGACGATGAGCGGGAACCAGCCGATTGCGATCTGCTCGCCGATGGCGATGCTCGCGGTCTCCAGCGCGCCGGCCTTGAGCCGTTGCGTGTCGGCGGAGAACACCTCCAGCAGGACGTTCTGGATGATGATGGAGAGGCCGAAGGTCACCAGCAGCGGCGGCAGGATGTCGCGGCCCAGCGTCAGGTTGAGGATGCCGCGCTGGAGCGCGTAGCCGATTCCCGCCATCACCGGCACGATAACGATCAGGCTGATGAGCGGGTGCACGCCGGTGCCGTTGACCATGGCAAGGCCGAGGAAGGCCGAGAGCACGATCAGGTCACCATGGGCGATGTTGACCAACCGCATCACGCCGAAGATCAGCGAGAGCCCGGTCGCGAAGAGCGCGTAGAGCCCGCCCAGCAGCACGCCCTGAATGATGGCGTCGAGCCACTCCATCGCAGGCTCAGGTGGCTCGTGCGCAGGTGCGGGTCATCCGGACTAGACCCCGAAATAGGCCGTTGCGACGTCTTCGCGGGAGAGCTCGTCCGGCCTGCCCTGGAGCGAGACGCGGCCCTCCTGGAAGCAATAGACGCGATCGGCGACGGCTAGCGCCTGGTTGATGTCCTGCTCGACCACCACGATCGTGGTTCCCTCCGAGACGATCACCGGGAGCACGGCGTAGATCTGCCGGATGATGACGGGGGCCAATCCAAGGCTGAGCTCGTCGCAGAGCAGGAGCGTCGGGTTGCTCATCAGCGCCCGGCCGATGGCGCACATCTGCTGCTCGCCGCCGCTGAGCGCGGTGCCCGGAGTCGCGCGGCGCTCCCGCAGGACCGGGAAGAGCTCGTGGACGCGCTCGATCCGCCAGGGCCCCGCGCGCTTGCCGTAGGCGCCGAGACGAAGGTTCTCCTCCACCGAGAGCGAGGGGAAGAGCAGCCGCCCCTCGGGCACCAGCGCC
>Ga0209544_1001200_pt1 | contig 29852 bp, 23 predicted proteins | sample MesohylPK_FD_187297 | JGI IMG/M metagenome (GOLD analysis project Ga0209544, IMG submission 187297) | Host-associated microbial community of the marine sponge Aplysina aerophoba from Gulf of Piran - sponge mesohyl, lysed by proteinase K... | ecosystem: Host-associated > Porifera > Sponge >...
GGTAGGCGAACAGCCTCTCCGCGTACGTCTTGGCCCCGGTGAGCACGGTGAGTAGGTTCGGCAGGCCGGCACCGCAGACGGCCACGGGGAGCCGGAGACGGTTGGTGCGGTGGGCCGCCCCGGCCAACGCCGCGACGTCGGATCGGGGAAGCTCCTGAAGCTCATCGACGAGCAGCAGCACCCCGGCGCCGAACCCGGCGGCTGCTTCTCCCAGGTCGACCAGCAGTTCGGCGAGATCCAGTTCGAGGTCGCCCGAGTCGGCTCGGCCGTCCAGCGGGTCGACGTCGATGCCTACGGCGATTGAGCCGTCGGGTGACGCCTGCAAGGAGAACGACTTGAACACTCGAAGGGCGCTTCGAAGACGTGCCGAGGATCGGTGCCGCAGCGATGTGGCGCGGAGTGAGCCGGTCAGTGCCCTGCTTGCCAGAAGACGGAACGGCCGGTCCGAATCGGCTTCGACGAACGCCGACACCCAGCCGCGCTGATCGGCCATCGAGCGGATTTCCTCCAGTAGGACGGTCTTGCCGACGCCCCGCAGCCCCGTCAGGAGAAGACCGCGCTCAGCCTGGCCCGCTGCCAAGCGATCAAGTGCCACCTCGAAGGCGGCCAACTCGGATTCGCGGCCGGCCAACTCGGGCGGCCGCTGGCCGGCACCGGGAGAGTACGGGTTCCGGACGGGGTCCATCCCAGCAGAGTCTATCGATATCTAGAAGATCTCTTTAGACACATATAGACTCTGATAGACAGCACGTCCTGGATCTGCTGGTCGCCGACGAACGCTCCGAGGCATTGCGGGTGTGGCTCGCCGGTCGCCGCTCGGTTTCGTCGGATCTGCTGCGGACCGAGGCCCGGCGGGCCGTCCTCGATGAGCCGGCCGCCCTCAGGCGACGCTGCGAGGAACTCCTCGGCGCCGTCGCCTCGGTGCGGCTCCGACCCGCTGTCCTCGACCGGGCGGGCAGGTTGCCGCTCCGCCGCCTGCGTTCGCTCGATGCCACCCATCTCGCCGCCGCGCAGGAACTCGAGGACGACCTCGCCGGCGTGGCCGGCTACGACCTCCGGCAACTCGATGCCGCTGCCGATGTGTGCGCTCTGGCGTCCGCGGTACCGGCGCGCCCCGCCGACATGGCCCACCTGCGGGGACATGTCGAGTGCGGATTGATGATCCGCTCCCTGCGCCGCGGTCCGCCCCCGACCAACTCGCCTGCATAGCGCTTTAGGACATAGCGGGCGAGGGTATGACTAAGATCGCTCGGTCGCCGAATGCCAGAAGACGGAATATCGGGGATCCGCTACTGATCGAACGGGGAGAATCGCGTGCAAAGTGACCGGATGCGGGGAACTGGACAGACACATTCCCATATCCTTCGAGTCAACGGTCGTGTATTCCCACGGGCGAGTGCGCGCCGTGCAGGGATTCGATCAAGGCCGTCCTGCTGCGGTGATCGAACGACGATCACGGCTGGGGCGCTCAGACGGCGGAACATCTCCGGCACCCGTCACGCGATCCTCGTGGTGATTGCCGCGCCTGCTCTGGCGTTGGCGGTCCTGAGTATGGGTATGGCTCTGGCCACCTCCACCGCGAGTGCCCAGGCGAGCGAAGCCGAGGTGCGGATTGCGGCCCGGCGGCTCGATGACGGGCAGTTGGAGTTCGCCCTTCAACATCGCAAGGACGGCTCCTGGGGGGAGCGTCTGCGGACTGAACCGAACCATTTCCCTGCCAATCCCACCAGCGGAGAGTGGCTGGACAGCTCGGCGCTGCGTATCGACCCGGTCGGCTTGGTGCGGCTCTCGGCCCGGCTGAGCGACGACGGGCGGGTCGAGTTCACCCTCCAGCAGGAACAGGCCGACGGCTCGTGGGGGGAGCGTCTGCGGACCCAGAGAGGTTTCTTCCCCGCGGGCGTCCCGGCAGGGTCTTGGCTGGTCACCACGCCCTTTGCCATATCTGCTCCCCTCCCGACACCCATACCGGCGACCACTCCCGAGGCCGATACCGACGAGGAGTCCGCCGGCCGACGACAGGCAATAGTGTGTCTGGCGGCTCATGAAGACGGCGAGACGGTTGTCACCAACCGATGGAACTGGCCGTCCCCATTCGAGCATCGGTCAATCGATGGTTGGGGGAACAACCTTGCCCATCCCACCTGGGGCATGGCGGGCACGGCCCTCCTGAGGTTGGCTCCAACCTCTTATGCCGACGGCGTGTCGACACCGACGACCTCGCGGCCAAACCCCCGCACCATCAGCAATCTGGTGGTTGCCCAGGATGAGTCGGTGCCCAACTCCTCAGGAGCCAGCGACATCACTTGGCAGTGGGGCCAGTTCATCGACCACGACGTAACGCTGAGCCCCGACAACCCCGACGAGCCGTTCCCGATCTCCGTTCCCCATGGAGACCCGGTTTTCGATCCCACCGGGACCGGAAAGGCCGTGATCCACCTCGATCGTTCTGCATCAGACCCGCAGACCGGTTCGGGCCGGCTGAACCCCAGGAGGCCGATCAACGCCATTACCGCGTTCATCGACGCCTCCCAGATATACGGCTCAGATGAAGACCGAGCCAAAGGGCTCCGCGTCAACGACGCAACAGGAAGGCTCAAGACGTCACACGAGGGGCGATTCCTGCCCTTCAACGAGCAGGGACTCGAAAACGAGGGGGGCAGCGAACTGACGAACCTGTTCGTCTCCGGCGATGTGCGGGTCAACGAGCAGATCGGGCTCATCGCCATGCACACGCTGTTCGTCAGAGAGCACAACCGGCTCGCAGGCATCATCGCCGACCAGAACCCGACGCTGAGCGGCGACGAAATCTACCAGCTATCCCGCAAGATGGTCGGCGCGCAGATCCAAGCCATCACCTCGAACGAATTCCTGCCTCAACTGTTGGGCCCCGACGCAATCGGCCCGTACTCCGGCTACGACCCGAGCGTCGACCCGACCATTGCCAGCGAATTCTCAGCGGCAGCCTATCGAGTCGGCCACACCTTGCTCTCCCCCAACCTCCTCCTGCTCGGCGCCGACGGAGAACAGGACCAGACAAGTCTGGCCCGAGCCTTCTTCAACCCGTCGCTTGTCGTGGACCATGGCATCTCGGCGATTCTGCGCGGCCTCGCCGCTCAGCCGGCTCAAGAGATTGACTCGTTGGTCATCGATGAAGTTCGCAACATGCTCCTCAGGGGACCCAACGGGCCTGTCTTCGACTTGGCCGCTCTCAACATTCAGCGAGGCCGCGACCATGGGGTAGGCGATTTCAACTCCGTGCGCGGCGCGTACGGCTTGTCGCCGGTGGAGAGCTTTGCCGACATCTCTTCGGACCTCGGAGTTCAGCAGGCTCTTGAGCAGGCGTACGGGGACGTCGACACGTTGGATCTCTGGGCCGCGGCCCTCGCAGAGGATCATCTGCCGGGAGCGTCTGTTGGCGAGACACTCCAAGCCATCATCGCCGACCAGTTCCGACGTCTCCGCGACGGCGATCGCTTCTGGTACGAGAACGACCCGTACTTCCGGACCAACGTAGAGCTCCTCGACCAGATTCACCGCATCACTCTGGTCGACATCATCCGCTGTAACACACCCATCGAAGGCGAAATTCAAGACAACGCGTTCACAATCAAAGAAGGCTCGCCGGATCGCCCGGAGGAATCGCCGGAATGAACCTCGCCGGTCAGGATGCGCCGTCGCGGACCAAGCGAGCGATGGCTTCGGCAGCCGCCGGGTAGCGGGCTTCGAGTTCGGCGCCGTAGCTCAGCTCGAAGCCGTCCTGGTCGAAGGGGGGTGTCCCTGTCAGAGGTCCCGGGACACCCGACTGCGGCAGGCGACAACACCCCCCGGGCCATCAATCTGACAGGGGGCTACAGCCCTACCCGTCGCGGCGAGCAACCAGCCCCGACACTGCCACGCCGGGACCGCTCAACAAGGTAATGGGGGCCTTATCGGTCGACGGGGACCGCACCATCGGTTGACTTCCCGCGGTCACCCTCGGTCGGCTCAGATCCGGAACCGAGCCCACCGGCGGGCACACCTGTCAGACGGCGGTCCAGCCTCCGTCGACTTTGAGGGCCGAGCCGGTGATCATGGCCGAGGCGTCCGAGGCCAGGAACACCACCGCACCGGTCACGTCGTTGACCTGCGCGAGGCGGCCGAGCGGTATGCGGCCGAGGGTGTCGGCCAGGAAGGCCTCGTCGGTGAAGTAGGGCGCGGTCATCGGGGTGACCACGAACGTGGGGCACACGCTGTTGACCCTGATGGCGTGCGGTGCCAGGTCGATGGCCATCGCCTTGGTCATGCCCTCCATGGCGTGCTTGGAGGTGCAGTAGACCGAGCGGCGCGCCCCGCCCACGTGGCCCATCTGCGAGGACATGTTGATGATGCTGCCGCCCTCGCCTGCTGCGGCCATCTTGGCGGCCACGGTCTGGGCGACGAAGAACGCGCCTGTGACGTTGATCCGCATGACGTCCTCGAAAGCCTCTCGGGTGACCTCCAGGAAGGTCTGCGGGCGGTTGGTGCCGGCGTTGTTCACCAGCACGTCCCAGTGGCCCGGCGCCCCGCCGATCACCTCGGTCACCGCCTCGGTGTCGGTGCAGTCGCAGACCAGCACGTCGGCCCGCCCGCCGGCTGCGACGATGCCCTCGGCGGCCTGCTCCAACTCGCTGCGGGTGCGGCTCAGCAGCGTCACGCCGGCGCCCGCTGCCGCCAGCGCCTCGGCGCACGCCAGTCCGATGCCCCGCCCGGCGCCGGTCACCAGCGCCCGCCGGCCGTCCAGGCCCAGGCCGCGGCCCGGCAGCCACTCCGAGGCCACGCTCGCTTCGCCGCCTGCCGGGTCGGCGCCACCGCCGCTCATGGCCGGACAGTCCAGCCCGACGGTGCCGCTCGGCAGCCCGTCGACCGTCCGCCGGCTTCGCCGCTCACGCCAGCCGCCGCACCCTGATGTCGGCCTGGGCCTTGTGGCCGGCGAAGCCCTCCAGGGCGCACAGCCGCGAGCAGTACTCGCCCAGCAGCACCGAGGCCTCGTCGGTCAGCACCTTCTGGTAGGTGCAGGTCTTCAGGAACTTGCCGACCCACAGACCGCCCGTGTAGCGGGCCGCCCGGCGGGTTGGCAACGTGTGGTTGGTGCCGATGACCTTGTCGCCGTAGGACACGTTGGTGCGGTCGCCCAGGAACAGCGAGCCGTAGTTCGTGAGCCGCTCGGCGAACCAGTCCGGATCGGTGGTCATGACCTGCACGTGCTCGGAGGCGATGTCGTCGGCGAGGCGCACCATCTCGTCGTCGCTGCCGGCCACGATCACCTGGCCGTAGTCCCGCCAGGCCGTCCCGGCGATCTCGCCGGTCGGCAGGATCTCGAGCTGCCGCTCCACCTCGGCCATCGTCGCCACCGCCAACTCCTCCGAGGTGGTCAGCAGGATCGCCGGCGAGGTGGGCCCGTGCTCGGCCTGGCCCAGCAGGTCGGTTGCACAGATCTCGCCGTCGCTGGTGCGGTCCGCGATCACGAGCGTCTCGGTCGGCCCGGCGAGAAGGTCGATGCCGACGCGCCCGAACAGCTGGCGCTTCGCCTCGGCCACGAACGGGTTTCCGGGCCCCACCAGCATGTCCACCGGCGCCATCGAGGAAGTGCCCAGCGCCATGGCGCCGACGGCCTGCACGCCGCCGAGGCAGTAGATCTCGTCGGCGCCGCCGAGGTGCTGGGCGGCGATGATGGCCGAGGCGGGACGGCCACCGAACGGCGGAGCACAGGTCACGATGCGCTCCACACCGGCCACCTTGGCGGTCACCACCGACATGTGCGCCGAGGCCACCAGCGGGTACTTGCCACCCGGCACGTAGCACCCCACCGAGTTCACGGGGATGTTCTTGTGACCCAGGATCACCCCCGGCAGCGTCTCGGCCTCCACGTCCTGCAGGGACTCCCGCTGGATCTGGGCGAAGTTCCGGATCTGCGCCTGCGCGAAGCGCACGTCGTCGAGGGTTGCCTCTGGGATCTCGTCGAGGGCCGCGGCGATCTCGTCGTCGCTGAGCCGGAAGTCCACCGGGTCCCAGTCGTCGAAGCGGATCGACAGTTCCCGCACGGCCTCGTCGCCACGACGCTCGATGTCGTCGAGGATCTTCGTCACGGTGTCCCGGACCTGGTCGTCGCGGGCGCGCTTGAGGTCCTCGGCGATTCCTGTCTTGAGCCAGCGGGCCATGTCTCCTCCCGAGGTCTTTCGATAACTTCGTGACGGCGCTTGCAGGAAACCGCCGAACAGGGCCGCGAACGACTCGTCCCGATGCTCATCCGGCGAAGGCCGGATTCCGTTGTCCAGCGACCCGATCCTCGGTGCCGGCGGACTGCTCCGCAGCCCCTGGTGGTGCGCGCTGTCAGCGTAGGGCGGCTGTGGCGACACCGGAACCGTTCCCGTGCCGCGCGGCGTTCAGCCTCGGGCGGCGAAGCGGGGCTCCGGCAGGCCGCACACGCCCGCATCCACGGCGAAGACGCCACCGGCCTGGGGTTGGCCGGGTGCTGTCGGGAAGCCGGCGCCGGGACCGATGGACGTGACGAAGATCGTGTCCAGATCGGCGCCGCCGAAAGCCGGCATCGTGGGGATCTCCACGGGCAGCTCGACGACTCGGTCGACGGTCCCGTCGGGGGTGAAGCGGGCCAGCGACCAGCCGAAGGCGCAGGCCGACCAGTAGCAGCCGGTCTCGTCGATCGCCGCGCCGTCGGGCACACCCGGCAGCCCGGACCAGTCCGAGAACACCTCCGGATCGCTTGCGGTGCCGGTCTCGGGGTCGTAGCGGTAGCGCCACACCGTGCTGCGCATCGAATCGGCGAAGTACATGCGGTCACCCTCGGGCGAGAAGGCCAACCCGTTGCAGACGCCCACCTCGCTCTGCAGCGCGACGTGTGTGCCGTCGCGCTCGACGCGGTGCAGTTGCCCGCTGAAGACCTCGTCGGCGACGTCCTCGTGCATGCTGCCGACCCAGAACCGGCCGACCCGGTCGCATTTGCCGTCGTTCATTCGGTTGGACGCCCGACCGGGCTCCAGGTCGAGCCACGGTGTGAACGATCCGTCGCCGGGGTCGAGCCAGCCGACGCCGTTGCGCACCGACACGAGCAGCCGCCCGTCACCGCAGAGCGCCATCGAGCCCGGCTTGTCGGGCGTCGGCCACGACTGCTCGGCGTCGACCGCCGGGTCGTACCGCCGGACACTGCACCCTTCGATGTCCAGCCACCAGAGCACGCCCGCCTCGGTGTCCCAGACGGGAGACTCGCCCAGCAGAGCCCCGGCACCGGTCACGTATTCAGCCAACCGGTCCCCCTCCGGCCTCCGCCGCCAACTGGGTGAATTGCGAGGAGACGCGGCACGTATCCAACCGTAGTTCCCATCCGGCGGGTCGGCTGATCCGGGTGCGGCGGCGTGTGCGGATCGCGCCGAGCGGTGGGCCCGCAGCGCGAACCCAGCGCTGGCACGGCGGCGACGCCCACACCAAGTCGCGGATCGCGCCGAGCGGTGGGCCCGCAGCGCGAACCGTTCCAACGGCGACTCCGCCGGCGCGCCACGGGCGGCTGTTCGGCAGCGTCGACGGAGGCCGACGGCTCGCTTCGCCGATCGCTGCAATCCCTCCTCCGCCCCCCGCCTCCCCGTCCCCCGCCCTCCTCCGCCCGCCGCCCCCCGCCTCCCCGCCCCGCCGCCCTTCCGCCCCCCGCCTCCCCGCCCTCCGCCCTCCGCCCTCCGCCCGTCGGTTCGGAGCTACCTTCGGTGCGATGTTGTTCCCAACCTTTACGTTCGCTGTGTTCTTTGCTGTTCTGCTTACTGTTGAGTCGTTCGTTCCACGACGAACTATCTGGTGGAAGTTGCTCATGCTCGCCGCGAGCTACGTCTTCTACGGGTATTGGGATGCCCGTTTCGTGGGCCTGATCGTGGCGTCGACTGTGCTGAACCAGGCGGCTGCCGTGTGGTTGGGGCGCTTGGAGGGATCGGGCGCTCGGCGGGCGGTGGTGAGCGTGGCGGTTGGCGCGAACTTGGCTTCGTTGGGGTTCTTCAAGTACGCGGGCTTCTTCACCGACAGCGTCGAGAGCGCTCTGGAGGGCCTCGGGTTGGGTGCTGATTTTCCGCTGTTGAACATCATCCTGCCGGTGGGGATCTCGTTCTTCACCTTCCAGGCCATCAGCTATGTCCTCGACGTGTATCGCGGCGACGCCGAGCCCGCGAAGCCGTTGGACTTCGCGGTGTACCTGGCGTTCTTCCCGCAGCTTGTGGCCGGGCCGATCGTGCGGGCCAACGAGTTGATCCCGCAGCTCAACGCGCCGCGTTCGCTCCGCCGCACCGACTTCACGCGGGCAGTGACGCTTATCGCCGCCGGCCTGTTCAAGAAGATGGTCGTCGCCACGTATCTGGCGGAGGCCCTTGTGGACGACGTGTTCGCCTTTCCCGACCGCTTCTCGCCGGTGGAGGTGTTGCTGGGGGTCTACGGCTACGCGGTGCAGATCTACGCTGACTTCAGCGGCTACACCGACATCGCCATCGGCGTGGCGCTGCTTCTGGGCATCCGGCTGCCGGACAACTTCGACCAGCCCTACCGCGCCACGTCGATTCAGGACTTCTGGCGGCGCTGGCACATGTCGCTGTCGCGCTGGCTGCGGGACTATCTGTACATCCCCCTCGGCGGCAGCCGCCGCGGTGAACGGCGTCGAGACATCAACCTGTTTCTCACGATGCTTCTCGGAGGTCTGTGGCACGGCGCCGCTTGGACGTTCGTGCTGTGGGGCGCCTTCCACGGCCTCGGTCTCGTCGTCGAACGTCGATTGGGGCTGCGCCTTCACCCGGTCGTTGCCTGCGTGGTCACGTTTCACTTCATCTGCTTCGGCTGGATCCTGTTCCGGGCTGAGTCACTGGGTGCTGCCGGCGACGTGCTGGGCAGGTTGTTCAGTGCCCCGACGGTGGAATCCACCCACCTCACCTGGGTGGCGGCGGCCCTGATCGCAGCGATGCTCGCCACCCATTTCTGGCCCCGAGCGGTCGGCGAGCGAGCCATTGTCGCTGCCAGTCGCCTGCCGGTGCTGGTCGCCGGCGTGACGTTCGCCCTCTGGCTCGTGATCGTCGAACAGTTCGGACCCGAGGGCGTGGCGCCCTTCATCTACTTCCAATTCTGAGCGATGTCCGGGCTGCCCCGACGGGACTTGCAGAGTGGCTCGCCACTCGCCGACCGCCGGAGGCTGATGCGGCAGCATCAGGTCCTCCTGGTCGTGCTGGTGTCACTGGGTCTGGGAGCGCTTCTCGGTTCGAGTTCCCTGGTCGGTCTGGCGGAGCGGCAGCCGATCGGTCCTCGGCGGAGCGCTGTGCTGCACGTGGCAGAGACCGCCGACCGAGTCGCGAACTTCCTCTCCCTGAACCGCCCTGCCGACGCGCTGGCGGCTGCACTCACCGACGATGTCGTCTACGACGTGGACGCGTTGATCGAACAGGGGCAGCGGGCGCGGGCCGCAACGTCGGTCGGAACGGAGTCGCGTGCCGACGGTCGGGGCGCGGCGCAGCGCCGCGGTACCGCGCCCACCGCGCAGGGCGAGTCCGATGCGGGACGCATCAGCGACGCTGACGACCGCCTCGTGAGCGCCGGTGCGGTTCCAGCCGGTGCGGTTCCAGCCGGTGCGGATGATCGATCGGTCAGGGTGGTCGAAGAAGCGACCGACGAGAACCAAGATGCGCAGCATGACGGTGGCGATGTCGAGATCGGCAGCTCGATGGGTGAAGAACCCGGCGGCGATGAAGGCGGGCTCGACGGCCCGGCTGTGGGTGCGATCGTCGGCGCGGAGAGCGGGGCGCTCGACGGGGATGGGCGCAACGATCCGGAGGTACCGGACGCGGAGTCCTCAGCCGTGACGGAGATTCCCGGGACCGGTGCGGGGGTTGTTCCCGGGCGCCAGGATCCCGGCAGCTGCGACCCTGGCGCCCCTGGTGGCCCGGGCGACTCTCCGCCCGGGCCCAACCGGGTCCGGTTGGCGCCCGGTGACAGATGCCCCGCAGATGTACCCACGGTTGGCGGCATCCCTGTGATCGTGGAGCCGATGCCGTCGCGGGGGGCGCCGGAATTCGTCGCGCCGCGTGCGCCTGTACCGAGTCGTCCGCTGAGTATGTACGTGTGGGGCGACTCGATGACCTACTTCCTCGGCCAGGGACTGGCACGAATCGCGCCTGTGGATCTTGTCGAACTCAAGATCGACGATCGGCGGTCGACCGGTCTGTCCCGCCCGGACTTCTTCGACTGGCCCCAGCAACTCGCACGTGTGATCGCCGAGGAGCCGGTCGATGTGTTCGTGGTCATGCTGGGCTCCAACGACTACCAGAGTGTCGAACACGAGGATCGACTCGTGGACCGGTCCAGCGACGAGTGGATCGAGTTGTACGCGCAACGCGTCGATCGGGTCATGGCCCTCCTCGGCCAGCCGCGTGTGCAGACAGTCTGGGTCGGTATGCCGCCGCTTCGAGAGGGGTGGCTGGCTGCGGGAATCCCCATTCTCAACGAGGTGTTCGCGGAACAGGCCGAGAACCATCCTCACGTCACGTTCGTGGACGTGTGGGAGCATTTCACGGACGAAGAGGGCGGCTACGCCGACGAGATCGACGGCGTGCGCCTCCGGTCCGCCGACGGCATTCACCTAACGGCGACTGGCAGCGATCGTCTTGCAAGGTTGGCCTTCGAGCCGATCGCATCCGCGTGGGGGATCTCGTGAGCGTGGCGTCTGCATGCCGCCTCGTCGTGGTTCGCCCCGATGACGTGCCTGAGCCGCAACGACTACAGTTCACCCGCACTGGAGGCCGTCGAGAACCGTGTGGTCACCAGGGGTATCGCCGGACACTGGCGCCCGCTCGGGCGGGCGTCGAAGGGGGTTGCCATGTACCCGTCGCCGTTCGACCTGACGGTGGCCCGTTCTGTGGCCGAAGCCGTCGACGCACTGGCCGAAGGGGGTGAGGACGCCCGCATCCTGGCCGGTGGTCAGAGCCTGATCCCCATGCTGAAGCTCCGGTTCGCCGCCCCGTCGCTGCTCGTGGACATCAACGAGATCGCAGGTCTCGATGTCCTGGAGCGGACCAACGGGCACCTGCGCATCGGCGCCACCGTCCGGCACGCCGACATCGTGGCCTCGGACCTGCCCGGTGGAGCGGTCGCCTCGGCCGCCCCGTGGATCTCCGACCCGCTGGTCCGCAACCGCGGCACGGTCTGCGGCTCGGTGGCGCACTGCGACCCCGAGGGCGACTGGAACTCGGTCCTGCTGGCCACGGGGGCGACGGTCGTGGCGACCGGCTCCGGCGGCGAGCGGTCCATCGACATCGGCGACTTCGTCGTGGACTTCTTCACCAACAGCCTCGCCCCCGGCGAGATGGTGACCGAGGTGCACGTGCCGGTGCCGGCGGGAGCCTCCGGCGGCGCCTACATGAAGCTGGAACGCAAGGTCGGCGACTACGCCACCGTCGGGGTGGCCACCCACCTCGAACTCGCCGGCGACGGAACCATCAGCGCCGCCGGCATCGCCCTGACATCGGTCGCCCCGATCAACCGCAAGGCCACCGACGCCGAGGCGCTGCTGGTGGGTGAGACGCCTAGCGACGACCTGTTCGCAGCCGCAGCCGAGGCGGCCGCCTCGGCCTCCGAGCCGCGCAGCGACGTGCGGGGTTCGGCCGATTGGAAGCGGAACGTGGTGCGGGTCTACACCCGGCGGGGCCTCGAAGCGGCCCTGGCAGATGCGCAGGCCGGCTGAGGAGAATGACAATGGAGATCAAAGTCACCATCAACGGAACCGCGCAATCCCATGATGTGGAGGCGCGGCAACTGCTCGTGGACTACGTCCGCACGACGGTCGGCCTCACCGGCACGCACATCGGCTGCGACACCACCAGCTGCGGCGTGTGCACGGTGCTGCTCGACGGGGTGCCCGTGAAGGCCTGCACCATGCTTGCGGCCCAGGCCGACGGCCACGAGGTCACCACCGTGGAGGGGCTCAAGGCCGACGGCCAGTTGCACGCCATACAGAAGGCCTTCAAGGAGCAGCACGGCCTGCAGTGCGGGTTCTGCACGCCGGCCATGATGCTCGTGGGGGCCGCCCTGCTGGAGTCCAACGACGACCCGTCCGAGGACGAGATCCGCTGGGCCATCTCCGGCAACCTCTGCCGGTGCACGGGATACATGAACATCGTCAAGTCCATTCAGGCCGCAGCGGCCGAAGGGAGAGCGCAATGACGGCGACCCCCGAACTCGCCACCCCGCCGGAGATCGGCGGCATCGGACACAGCGTGCTCCGCCAGGAGGACGACCGGCTGATCGAGGGTCAGGGAGACTTCCTCGACGACCTGGTCCTGCCCGGCATGCTGCACATGGCCATCCACCGCTCGCCGGTGGCGCACGCGCGCATCCGCGGCATCGATACCGAGGCGGCCTCGGCCGTCGAAGGCGTCGTGGCGGTGGTGACCGGCGAGTTGATGGCCGCCCACAACCTGGCCTGGATGCCGACGCTGTCGGGCGACACCCAGGCGGTGCTCGCCACCGACAAGGTGCGCTACCAGGGCCAGGAGGTGGCGGCGGTGATCGCCACCGACCCGTACATCGCCGCGGACGCGGCCACCCTCATCGAGGTGGACTACGAGATGCTGCCGGCGGTGACCGGTCCCCAGCAGTCGCTGTCCGCGGACGCCCCGGTGATCCGCGACGAGAAGGAGGGCCAGACCGACAACCTGGTCTACACCTGGTCCAGCGGTGATGCCGAGGCCACCGACGCGGCCTTCGCCCGTGCGGCCAAAGTTGTCTCGCTGGAGACGTTCTACCCGCGCTCGCACCCGGCGCCGCTGGAGACCTGCGGCATCGTGGCCGACGTCAACTCGGTCACCGGCCAGGCCACGGTGTACCTCACCTCGCAGGCCCCACACGCCCACCGGACGCTGTTCGCGCTGGTGGCGGGGCTGCCCGAGCAGAAGATCCGCATCATCAGCCCGGACATCGGCGGCGGCTTCGGCAACAAGGTGCCGATCTATCCGGGTTACGTGGTGGCCACCGCCGCCTCGCTGCTGCTGGGCACTCCGGTGAAGTGGATCGAGTCGCGCAGCGACAACCTCATCTCCACGGGGTTCGGGCGTGACTATCACATGCGCGGCGACTTGGCGCTCGACGGCGACGGGCGCATCCTGGCGCTGCGAGCCGACGTGTTGAGCGACCAGGGCGCGTTCTACTCCGACGCCCAGCCGTCCAACTTCCGGGCGGGCCTGTTCCACGTCGTGACCGGGTCGTACGACTTCCCGGCCGCGCACGTGACCTGCAAGGGGGCGTTCACCAACAAGGCGCCCGGCGGCGTGGCGTACCGCTGCTCGTTCCGCATCACCGAGGCCTCGTACCTCATCGAGCGCCTCGTGCAGAACGCGGCCTACGAGATCGGCATGGATCCGGCCGAGTTCCGGTTGCTGAACTTCATCCGCGAGGATCAGTTCCCGTACGCCACCCCGACCGGCTTCGTCTACGACTCCGGCGACTACCACACCGCATTGCGCAAGGCGTTGGACGAGGTGGGTTACACCGAGTTGCGTGCGACCCAGGCGGCGGCACGGGAGGAGGGCCGGCTGATCGGCATCGGCATCGCCCACTTCACCGAGGCCGTCGGTGCCGGGCCGTCGCGCACCTACGACATCGCCGGGTTGAAGATGTTCGACTCGGCCGAGTTGCGGGTGCACCCCACCGGCAAGGCCATCCTGAAACTCGGCGTGAAGACCCAGGGCCAGGGGCACGAGACCACGTTCGCCCAGATCGTGGCCAGCGAGTTGGGCATCCCTGTCACCGACATCAAGGTGGTGCACGGCGACACCGACAACACGCCCTACGGCCTGGGCACCTACGCCTCGCGTTCGACGCCCACCAGCGGGGCGGCCACGTCGATGGTGTCGCGCAAGCTGGCCGACAAGGCCCGCACGATCGCCGCGCACCTCTTGGAGGCCGCCGAGGCGGACATCGACCTCGCCGCCGGTGTGTTCTCGGTGCGGGGCACGCCCGAGCGGTCGGTGACCATCCAGGACGTGGCGTTCGCCGCCTACACCAACATGCCCGAGGGCGTCGAGCACGGCCTCGAGGGCAGCTCCTACTACGACCCGCCGAACCTCACGTTCCCCTACGGCAGCTACATCGTGGTGGTCGAGGTGGACGCCGAGACCGGCGTGTGGAAGGTGGAACGCATGGTGGCGCTGGACGACTGCGGCGTGCGCATCAACCCCATGATCGTGGAGGGCCAGATCCACGGCGGCCTCACCGAGGGCTTCGCCAAGAGTTCCATGCAGTGGATCACCTTCGACGACGACGGCAACTGCATCGGGTCCAACTTCATGGACTACCTGGTGCCGACCGCCTGGGAGACCCCGCGCTTCGAGTTGCTGGAGACCTGCGTGCCCTCGCCGCACCACCCCATCGGGGCCAAGGGCGTGGGGGAGTCGGCCACCGTTGGCTCGCCGGCAGCGTATGTGAACGCGGTCATCGACGCCCTGGCCCACCTCGGCGTGCGCAACATCGACATGCCGGTGCTGCCCGACCGGGTCTGGGACGCCATCCAGTCGGCTTCGTAGCCCCTGGGCTGCTACGGGCGTTCCGGGGTCGCGCCCTTCGCGCCTTCCTCCACCCCGGTCACGGGCGCCGCGAGGGTGTCGAGAATGAGGGCGTCCACCACGGCTTTCAGCGCTTCGCTGTCGTCGGCCCCGGACGCCAGCGCTTCGCGGTAGACGGTTAGCTGACGGTCGGCCGAGGTGCCGCGCTCGCAGATGGTGCGGATGTGCTCAACCTCCGCAACGCAGTCCAGAGCCTCGGCGTCGGGCTTTGTCAGCACGATGACCTCCTCCACCAGGTCCGCCAGCGGCACCAACGCAGCCTTCCCGAGATCGATCAGGTGGCCGCCTGCGCCGTAGCGCTGTGCACGCCAGAGGTTCTCCGCGATCAGGAAGTTGGCGTAGCTGCGCCAGCGCTGGTTCGCCGTCTTCAACCGCCACAGCATGCGCAGCAGGCACACATAGGTGGCGGCGATGGCGATCGTGTCCTCCATCCTGGTCGGGAGATCGGTTATCCGCAGTTCGAGTGTGGGGTAGCGCTCCGACGGCCGGACGTCCCACCACACCTTGCTCGAGTCCTCGATGATCCCGGCCCGCACGAGCACGTCCACGTGCCGTTCGAACTCGGACCACGAATCGAACCTCTCGGGCAGGCCGGTGCGGGGCAGGGTTCCGAACACGGCCATGCGGTAGCTCTTGAGGCCGGTGTCCCGAGCCTGCCAGAACGGTGACGAGGTGGACAGTGCCAGCAGGTGGGGCAGGAAGTACGGGATCTGGTTCATGAGGTCGATCCGCAGTTCGGGATCCTCGATCCCCACGTGGACGTGCAGTCCGGAGATGATCAACTGGCGCGTCACGTGCTGGAGGTCGCGCTGGATGGCTTGGTAGCGCTCGCCGGCAGTGATCTGCTGCTGCTCCCAGCGGGCGAACGGATGGGTGGATGCGGCGATCGGCGCGAGCCCGTACTCGGCGGCGGCTTCGGTCACCGCGATCCGCAACAGGCCGACATCGGCGCGCAAGTGCCTCAGGTCGTCGCAGACTCCGGTTCCGATCTCGATCTGGCAGGCGAAGAACTCAGGGCTGACGAGGCCGTGGCGCAATTCGGCGACCTTCTCGATCAGCCCGGGAGGTTGCGACGGCACGAGGGCGCCGCTCTGGCGGTCCACGAGGAGGTATTCCTCCTCGATTCCCATCGTCCATGACGGCTCGTCCATGTCGCGGGATTCTATTTCGCCCCCGCGGGACCGGTGGCCGCTCCGCCGGTTCGCAGTCCCCGCGCCGTTTCGGTGGCGGGGGCTCGGTGTCTGTAGGGTGACCGGCGGGATGGTCCGGAGCGGCGCGTACGGAGCGGAGGCGGAAGAGCCGTGACGCTGTCGGTGCTGCAGGAGGCGGTGGCGCTGGCCGAGTCTCGTGTGCCGTTCGTGCTGGCGACCGTTGTTTGGCGGCGGGGGCCTTCTTCGGGGCAGCAGGGATCGAAGGCGGTGATCCTGGCCGACGGCACCGTGCGGGGCTGGTTGGGCGGGGCGTGTGCGGAGCCGACGGTGGTGGTGCAGGCCCGGGATGCGCTGCTGGACGGCGAGCCCCGGTTGTTGCTGCTGGGGGACGTGGAGAGCCCGTCGGGCGCGTCGCTCGGCGCAGGGTCGCAGCCCCCTGGTCCGGGCGGCGGCGGCGGTTCGGGCGGCGGTGGTTCGGGCGGCTCCTCCGGCAGCGGCGGGCCGGAGGGTACGTACTCGGTGCCGATGGCGTGTGAGAATGACGGTGGCCTGGAGGTGTACTTGGAGCCTGTCCCGCCCCGCCCGCAACTCGTCGTGATCGGCCGCTCGCCGGCCGTCGCCGCGCTGGCGCTCATGGGGCGTGCGCTGGAGTGGGACGTGGCGGTCATCGACGACGGCGGTTCACCCGACGAGCATCCGGTTCCGGAGCTTGTGCGCACCACACTGGACCTCTCCGGTTTGGGTGTGGGTGTGGGGTCCGCGATCGTGGTGGCGACTCAGGGCCATTACGACGACCTGGCTCTTCAAGCCGCGCTCGCCACTGATGCCGCCTACATCGGCCTGGTGGCGGCGACCAAGCGGGCCGACGCCGTGGCGGAGAACCTGCGTGGCCGAGGGGTGACCGACGAGGACCTGGCGCGGATCCAGGCTCCGGCGGGGCTCGACCTGGGGCGGCTCGCCAACCGGGAACTGGCGGTGGCGATCATGGCCGACCTGGTGGCTCGGCGCGCCTCAGGCGAGTTGTCGCGCTGGGGTGCGGTGCCCGAGGCGCCGGCCACGGCCGTCGATCCGGTCTGCAACATGACCGTCCTGGTGGCCGGCGCCAAGTACCAATCCACCCACGAGGGGGTCGACTTCTGGTTCTGCGCCTCAGGCTGCAAGAAGGCATTCGACGCCGATCCTGCGTTGTTCCTATGAGGCGGCCGGGGTTCCTGTGAGCTGGTCGGGCCACTGCCGGAGAACCCGGCCACGTCAGGGCGACCGAGCCGCCACGACCGCCCTGCGGGTTTCTCGTGCCCTGGGCGCCAACACACCGCCGGCCACCGGCCCCGGCCGAGCCGCCGCTACCGCCCTGCGGGTTTCTCACGCCCCGGGCACGAGCACACCGCCGGCCACTGGCCCCGGCCGAGCCGCCGCTACCGCCCTGTGAGTTCCTCACGCCCGCTGCGCTGGGGCCTCATCGGCGCCAGCAACATTGCCGCCCGCTGGGTCCTCCCGGCGATCCGCGCCGGCGGGGACTTCGCGGAGTTCGTCTACAGCTCCACGGAGGCTTGGGCTGCTGAGTACGCCAAGGCCAATGAGATCGCCCATTCGACCGACGACTTCGCCCGAGCCTGTGAGTGGCCTGAGGTGGACGCCGTGTTCGTCTCGGGCGTCAACGAGCGCCACGCCCCCCAGACCATCGCCCTGGCCGCGGCCGGCAAGCACGTGCTGTGCGAGAAGCCGATGGCGCTCACGGTTACCGACGGCCGCGCCATGGTCGACGCCGCCGAGCGTCACGGCGTCGTACTGGCGATCAATCATCATCTCCCCGGCGCTGACACGATCCGGACGATTCAGCGGCTCGTCTCGTCGGGTTCTCTCGGGGTGCCGCTGGCGGTGCGGCTCAGCTTCACCATCATGATCTCCGAGCGGCGTCCGGCTTGGCGACTCCACGATCCGATCGGCGGCGGCGCCATCCTGGACCTCACCACCCACAGCATCTCGGTGGCCCAGGCCATCCTGGGCACCACGGCCACCGAGGCCACGGCCATCGCGGTCCGCCAGGGGCCGTGGGCCACCCCGGGCGACGGCGGCCCCCCCGATGCGGTCATGGCGGCGCTGCTCTTCGGCGACGTGCCGGTGCAGACCCACGACGCCTACACCGTCGAGCACTGCCCGACCACCGTGGAGGTCATCGGCACCGAGGCCTCGTTGATTGCCCCCGGCGTCTTGGCCCAGGAACCCGGCGGCACGATCTGGCACGTCGTCGGCAGTGAGATGACCGAGATCGAGGCCCCCGACCGCCGCGACCTCTACGAGATCGTCACCGACGGTGTCCGCGCCGCCATCGCCGGCACCGGCCGCCCCACCGTCACCGCCGCCGAAGGCCTCTCCGCCCTCGCCGGAGCCCTCGCAGTAGCCGAATCCGCCAAGACGGGCCGAACCGTCACCGTCGCCGGCCTCGGCTGAGGTACGGCAAAGGGCCGCCGTCAGCGAGACCGTCCTTAGGGAGTGGAGATCTGAAGACTACTTACTATACATTATATTTGTGGAAAGTCGTACGATGAGTTGGTATATTCTGGTATCGACAGTGATGAGTTCATCAGGAGAGCCAGACACTATGCCCGTAGCAGGGGTCACGAGTTCCGGTTCGATCCGGGCCACGGGAAGGGAAGCCATGGGCGGCTACACATTGGCTCTCGATTCACGACGGTCAGGCGGGGAGAACTGTCCAAGGGCATACTGGCCGCGATGCTCCGCCAACTGGACATCGACCGGAGGGAGTTCTGAGTGATGAACTTCTACTACCCGTGCGAACTCGTCGCTGACGAGGACGGATACCTGGTTGCCAGTTTCCCGGATGTGCCGCAAGCGATCACGGGTGGATCCGATCGTCTTGAGGCGATGGAGATGGCGGGGGATGCTCTTGCCGTTGCCTTGGCCGGGTACGTCCACCAGAAGCGGGAAATCCCGACTCCCCGTGCCGTCGAGGCTGGTCAGGAACTCGTCGCCGTGCCGACCGTCGTGGCTGCCAAGCTTGCTCTCTACTCCGCCATGCGCGCCCAGCGCATCACCAAGGTGGAGCTCGCGCGCCGATTGGGAGTCAGCGAGTCAGCGGTCCGGAAGCTGACCAACCCCGACCACCGCTCCCACATCGGCCAAGTCCAGAAGGCCCTTCAAGCCGTCGGCCACAACCTGGCGATCGAGGTCACGCCTGCCTGATGGCGAGGTTCTACCTCGACAGCCCCGAAATGTCCGAGCCGCAAGGCTGACCTTCAGGCGCTGAGGCGGGCTCGGGCTGAGGCGCTTCTCTCCAGTAGGTAGTCGGGGACCATGGCGCGGAGGCGGGCGTTGGGGCTGTCGTCGTCGCCGGCGGCGGTGGCCGTGGTGTCCTCGGCGGTGGCGCCGGCTGCTGCTGCGGCAGCGGCTGCTGCGGCAGCGGCCTCGCGTTCGGCCCTGGCGGCGAGGAAGTGGTTCCAGTCGTCGGGGCGGACCAGTTCGTGACTGTCCAGGGAGCCGAGCTGGATGCCGTTCTCGAAGAACACCCAGTAGCGGCGCCAGGTGAAGCCGTTCACCATCTTCACCTTGCCGGTTGTCCGCGCCGGGACGCCCGGTAGGTCCTCGGTTGCCATCACGATCTCATTGCGGCTGAACGGACGATCCAGCGTGTTGGTGTTGCGGAACAGGCCCATGGTCGTGGTGTGGCTCCGTCAGGGGTCAGGGGATCGGCCCATACCGTAACGGCCGGGCATCGCTCCGATGCGCGTCGTCCCCCCGGTTCCCGACGTTGGTCGGAGAGATGCCTGCCGGGCCCCCCACCGGCCGAGTGGCTCCGGCTCGCACGACGCCCCCGGGTCGGGTTGGGGAGCGCCGTGGCGGCCAGGGACTCCGCCGCGCCGGGTCGCTCCGAATCGCACCATGCGCCCGGGTCGGGTTGGGGAGCGCCGTGGCGGCCAGGGACTCCGCCGCGCCGGGTCGCTCCGGCTCGCACCATGCGCCCGGGTCGGGTTGGGGTCGCCCGTACGATGGGATAACGCTTGCGTCCGGAGGAGGAGTCAGCCATGGCGTGGAGACCCGATGCCCTGCCCTCGGCGGCGGAGTTGTTCATGGACGAGCGCCATCTGGCGACGCTCAGCGTCCCGCGCCCCGACGGCGCGCCCCACGTGACGCCGGTGGGGTTCACCTGGGACGGCGAGTCGGGGCTTGCCAGAGTCATCAGCTTCGCCGGCGCCCGCAAGGTGCAACTGCTGGAGGCGGCCGGTCCGACGCCGGTGACCGTCTGCCAGACCGACGGCGGGCGCTGGCTGGCGCTGGAGGGCACCGCGGTGGTGACCGCCGACCCGGAGCGCTGCGCCGAGGGTGTCAGCCGCTATGCGCGCCGCTACCGACCACCCAGCGACCGGGGGGCGGACCGGAGGGTGATCGAAGTGGCGGTCACCCGTATCACCGGTCGGGTGTGACCCCGGAACCCGCATTCCCTACATCAAGAACTCCGGATTCCCTACACTGAGAACCCCGGAATCCCTACATCAAGAACTCCGGATTCCCTACACTGAGAGCCCCGGAATCCCTACACTGAGAGGCCCCGAATGTCTACTATCGGACTGGTCGGGCGCTATGGGCGTCCGTCTCGGCAGGCCGGACCCGGTTTCGGCGACACGGTTGGGGAGAACGACCATGAAGCAGGCCCCTTCACCGGAGGGTGACGCACTCACCCCGGTGGGCTACCTGCCTCGTGTGGCGGACCGGACCGTGGCCGAGCGCCTCGGGTCGGTCGGCGCGGTGCTCATCGAGGGTCCGAAGGGCTGCGGCAAGACCTGGGCGGCATTGCGCCATGCCGCAAGCGTGGTTCGTTTCGATGCCGACCCCACGGCGAGGCGGCTCGCAACGGTGAGCCCGCAAGCGGTGCTGCGTGGCGAGGCGCCGAGACTGCTCGACGAGTGGCAGCTGGCGCCGGATGTCTGGAACCACGTCCGCCACGCCTGTGACCTGTCGAGCGAGCCGGGGCGTTTCCTGCTCACCGGTTCGGCCGCGCCGGCCGACGACATCACCCGCCATTCGGGCGCGGGACGTATTGCGCGGGTGAGGTTGCGCCCCATGTCGCTCTTCGAGTCGGGCCTGTCCGGCGGCTCGGTGTCGCTCGGCGATCTTCTGCTGTCCGGCATGCCCGAGACCTCCGAGGCCGGTAATACAACCTTCGAGGACGTGATCAGGGCCATGTGCGTCGGGGGATGGCCCTGGCTGCTGAAGCAGTCACCACAGATCGCCGGGAACCGCCTGCGCGAGTACCTCGACGAGATTCGCCGGCTGGACGTCGATGGCGGCAACGGACGCGGACGGAACCCCGTGCTTGTGGAGAAGCTGATTCTGTCGCTGGCGCGCAACACCGCTACCACAGCGCCCAACTCGCGGCTGGCTCACGACGCCGACAGCGAGAGGCCACTCAACCACCAGACGGTGCGCGCCTACCTGGACGCCCTGACCCGACTGTTCGTGCTCGAGGATCTCCCCGCCTGGTCCCCTCATCTGCGTTCGCGTGGGCGCCTCACCAAGTCCGCCAAGAGGCACCTGGTCGACCCCTCGCTGGCGACGGCCGCCTTGAGGGCGGGCCCGGAGGCGCTCATGGCCGACCTGGCGGCATGCGGCCTGCTGTTCGAGTCGCTCGTGGTGCGCGACCTTCGAATCTACGGTGACGCGAACGAGTGCGACATCTATCACTGCCGTCTCGACAACGGCGTGGAGGCCGACGCCATTGTCCGGCGCCGCTACAGCGGTGAATGGATCGCCGTGGAGGCGAAACTCGCCGACAACCCCGACACGGTGGATGCAGCGGCCGGCTCGCTGTTGCGGTTCGCCGGTTCGGTGGACACCGCCAGGGCCGGGCCGCCGGTTGCGCTGCTGGTCATCACGCCGGCCGGCTACGCCTACGAGCGGCCCGACGGTGTGATCGTGGCGCCGATCACGGCGCTCGGACCGTGAAGCCGGCCACGGACTTCGCCCCCGACTCTGGCGGGGTGTTCTGCTGTAGGACAAGGTGTACCCATGGAACGAATCGGCAAGGCATCGGCATCCGGGGGCGAGCTGCTGCGCTCGTGGGGTAGCGAGATCGAGCAGGGCACGCTGCGCCAGGCGCTCACCTCGGCGCGCTGCGCGGCCGTGTCGGGTCCGGTGGCGCTCATGGCCGACGCGCACGTGGGCATCGGGGCGACCGTGGGGTCGGTCATCCCCACCACCGGGGCCATCATCCCCGCCGCGGTCGGCGTGGACCTGGGCTGCGGCATGATCGCCGTGCGCACCGACCTGACCGCCGCCGACCTCCCCGACAGTCTCGATCCGCTGCTCGCCGACGTGGAGCGGACCATCCCCGCGGGGTTCGCCGCGCACCCCCGGGCCACCAGGGCCGCTCAGCGATGGTTGGGCGACGACCCGCTGCCGCACCCCGAGGTCCTCACACGCAAGGAACTCGCCAAAGCCGGCCCGCAGCTCGGCACCCTCGGCGGCGGCAACCACTTCGTGGAGGTCAGCCTCGACACCGACGAGCAGGTGTGGTGCGTGCTGCACTCGGGCAGCCGCGGCATCGGCAACCGGCTGGCCACCCGCCACATCGACGGCGCCCGCCGCCTCTGCGCCGACCTGCAGCGGGCGCTGGAGGACCGCGACCTGGCGTACTTCCTGCAGGGCGACGAGCAGTTCGAACGCTACGTGGACCACATGCTGTGGGCGCAGCGCTACGCCTTCGCCAACCGCGAACTCATGATGGACGCCCTGCTGGCGGCGGTGGGTCGGGCCGTCGGCCGGCGTCCCGCCGAGGCCGAGCGCATCAACTGCCACCACAACTACGCCGCCCGCGAGGTCCACGACGGGCGTGAGCAGTGGATCACCCGCAAGGGGGCGATCCGGGCCCGTGCCGGCGACCGGGGTGTGATCCCCGGCTCGATGGGCAGCGACAGCTACGTGGTGACGGGCCTGGGCAACCCCGACTCGTACACCTCGGCCGCCCACGGCGCCGGGCGGCGCATGAGCCGCAAGCGGGCCAAGCGGGACCTCTCGATCGACGACTTCCGCGAGGCCATGGCCGGGAGGACCTGGCAGCACGGCCGGGCCGAGCGCCTCGTGGACGAGTCTCCGATGGCCTACAAGGACATCGCCACCGTGATGTCCGACCAGGCCGACCTGGTACGAATCGACCGTGTGCTCCGGGCGATCATGAACTACAAGGGGTGCTGAGATGAGTGGCGACAGAGCATTCGAAGGCAAGGTGGCCGTCATCACCGGCGCCGCCAGCGGTCTGGGCCGGGGCATCGCCGACCGGTTCGGGGCGGCCGGATGCCGCCTCGTGCTGGCCGACGTGGAGGAGGCCGCCCTGGCGCAGGCGACGGCCGGACTCACCGACGCCGGCGCCGAGGCCGCCGCGGTGCTGACCGACGTGTCCGATGCCGCCTCGATGGACGCCCTGGCCGAGACGGTCCTGGAACTCCACGGGCACGTGGACCTGCTCTTCAACAACGCCGGCGTGGGGATCCAGAAGCCCACGGCGGAGATGACCACGCGGGATTGGGACTGGGTGCTGGGCGTGAACCTGTGGGGCGTCATCCACGGCCTGCGGGTCTTCCTGCCGCACATGCTGGCCCGCGACGCCGGCCGCATCATCAACACGGCGTCCTCGGCGGGCCACGTCGTCGTCCCCCTTCTCGCCGCCTACAACGCCTCCAAGCACGCCGTCGTGGCCATCTCCGAGACGGTGCGGGCCGAGTTGACTCACCAGGCCAGCGCGGTGAGCATCACCGCCTTCTGCCCGGGCATGGTCCGGACCAGGATCACCAGCTCCGAGCGGAACCGCCCCGAGTCGCTCCGCAACTCCGGCGAAGCGCTGCCCGCCAAAGACGCCTGGGACGAGAAGGGTGCACGAGGTCGCCAAGAGGCCCTCGAGGCCCAGTTTGGCCGGGCGAAGCAGCCCGCTGAAGCCGCCGACATCCTCCACGACGGCCTGCTGGAGGGCCGCTTCTACATCTGGACCGACGACATCTTCGTCGAACCGCTGCGCAACCGCCACGCGGAGATCCAACGCTCCATCGACGACGTCCGCGAGTAGTTGCGCCGAGCGGATGCACTTCGCGGGTGAGTCCGGCCGCGTCGCCCGGGATCAATTCACGGCGGCCTCAGGGTTGGGGACGATGGCCTCGTTCGCTCTGTCCTCGAAGTGCACCCTGAAACGCACGTACGGCGTGTCTGGTCTCCGGACGGAGTTCGGAGCAACGATGTGGAGTCCAAGGATGCAGGAACTCGACGGGATCTCGCTCCCGGAGTCCGCTTCATCTAACGCGTGCTCGACGATCGGGTAGACGATTAGCGCGCCGCGACGGTTGGTGTGAAGACCGTCAGCGACGCTGTCCCCGTAGGGTTCGTCCAGAGGAACACCGGCGATCCTCTGTGCCGCGTACCGATGTCTCGGCTCGCTTACCGCCTGGAAAAGTGGAGCACGGCTGCGCCTGCGGTGGAAGACACTCGACGCACCGAGACCGGGCAGCACACGATTTCCTCCTTTGCGGCGTTGTGGCATCAGCAGGACCCAGTCGTCAACGGACTCGCGAATCTCCCGGAGGAAGGCCAAGTCGGGTTCGAAATGCGTCGGATCCGACCACCGAAGTTGTTCGAGCACCGATAGCACGCCGCCGTGCGTCGCAATGCCGTACTTGGCCGTATAGGAGCCCGTCCCGGCTGTTCCTGGAAATGCAAAGTCGGCCGGGTGGTTCGCCTGCTGTATCAAAGGCAGGACCGCGTCGTAGTTGTGAGCGATGTCGGCAGTTGTCACCGGGTAGGCGACGGGCTCGATCGCCGGCAGCTGTCTTAGGACTAGGCGGGCGTTGAACATCTTGTTCCGCGCCGTCGGGCGAAGCCATGGGAGATGTTGCGTTACCAGCGGTGGAACCTGTGCGGGTCTGATCTGCGGTTTGCCGTCGACCAACTCGGCATATCTCCTCAACTCGCTGCGGAAGAGTTCCTCGGCATACATGATCGCGCCGAATGCCTCGTAGAGGTCGATCGTCTGTCGGCCGGCCTGCAGATGGCGAGCCATGTAGAGCCGTACGAGATCTCTGTATCCGCTGCGGAAGCCGAACCATCGCCCCATCTGCATCAGGGTGTCGGCCTGACCGGTTCGACGGCGGTAGTAGGAGACCGTGAGGCCTTCCACTGTGAAACCGCGGCTGAGCTTCGCGCCGCCGACGAGAACTCGCCACACGGGCCGCTTGTCGAAATCGACGTCCTCGTTCTGCAAGTCCGTGGCGCTGTTGACGATGATGACCGGATCGCCGGTCTGTGTTATTCGCGAGAGAGCCTCCCCGATGAACGGTTTCAGGTGCTCGAACGTTCCCGGGAGCTTTCCCTCACCCAAGTCGAGACTGGTCGGGACGACATCATGCCTGTAGATCCTCTGGAGATGGGAGAGTCCCGACGGACTGTTGAACGCAGCGGAGAGCCAGGCGTCGCGGATCTCGTTTGCCAGGGCAAGATGGTCGGCCTGCTTCACCGATTCGTGCGCAAGCATCGTATGGTGCCGGAACGTCGGTGTACTGTGCTGCTCCCGGAACAGCTTGATCGCGCCGGTGAGGAGGAACATTCCGAGGGTCTCCTGCAACTCGGTGGCTCGACCGCCGGAGTCGTCGTTGGGGGCGACGAGGTCACGGACGTGGGCCCGCTCGCGGATGCCTCGGACGGTATGGCCGGAGTCGTCCGTCTCCGGGTCGAGATCGTGGAAGTCGCTCGCTCCCATGTATCCGGGAGGACGCGTCAGCGCGACGATGAAGTCTTTCGGAAAGATGTCCTCGGCATCGTTCGGGTCGATGAACACATTGGCGAAAGGGGTCGCTGTGTAGCCTACGTACTGGGCGCGTGGGAGTAGGCGCAGCAGCTGCGAGATCAGGCTGTTGATTGCTGTTCGTTGCGGCTGCTCCTGCTGCCACCTGCTCGGGTTGCTCGTGTTGACGGACGCGTGGTCCGACTCGTCATCGATGATGAGTGCCGGAATCTCGCCGAGCTTGGGCTTGATCGTCTTGAGGTCGCGAACGAGCCGGGTCAGCACGCTCTTGTTCTTCTTTACGACGACCAGCCGGGCTGCACAGCGGTCGAGATTTTGCCGATCGTTCAGCGGAAGCGTGTTATCATACTTCTCGAACTCGAGAGCGGTGATGCCAGCCAATAGACTTCGATAGTCGCCAGTCCTACCGGCGAATCGGTGCTTCGTGAGTCTGATGATGTCGGGCCGATTCTGACTCGACGGTAGCAGGCCGTGCCTAATGAACCTGTCCCAGTCGGGGTCGTCCTGATAGTCGATTGAGTCAAGTATCGCTGGATCCGTCTCCGGATCGTCGGGATCAACGTTGCGCAGTATGTTCTCGACGCCGACGAGTTCCATGTCGATTCGCCGCTGGGTCTGCTCACGGAGCAGATCGATCGTTCCTGTCATAACGATGAGCAGTCGATAACCGGCATCAATCGCCTTCGCCAGAACTCCGGTGATGTTGGCGGTCTTCCCGCTCTGGACGTACCCGACGACAAGACCCTTGGACTGGTAGGCGTCGGCACGCGCGGGATCCGACAAGCGTTGCACGATGTCGGTCGTCGCAGAGTTCAGATCGGCGACGGACTCGGCGCTCCAGGTCGGCTTGTTCATGAGATACCGCTGGTAGGCAGGCCAGTAGAATGCTGTTGCCTGCTGCAACTCGGGTGTGTACCAAGGCTCGAAGTCGTCGGCGATGACGATATTCCGATCATCCTTGATCGGGAACAGGCTTGTGAGTACGGAGTGGCATTCGTCAGGGATGCCGAGCCCCCGGTAGATAGCGTCGCGCCTGTCGGGCGTCCGTCTTGGCGAGCCGTCCGCCCAGGAATCGGCGTCGTCGGTGTCGTCCCAGAGGGCGAACTGGAGCGAGAACTGCCGCTTGACCGGATCATTCGGGCTGGTGGACCGCAGGTGCTGGAGGAGGGATGCGAGGGACACATCCAAGTTGCTTCCCCCTGCATCCAGAGCAAGCCGGGGTTGCAATGATCGCGGGCCGATCGTTGCGAGGCCGGCGAGCACGGCAAGGTAGATCCTCCGGACTTGCTCATTCATGACGTTCCTATTCCCTCTATCTCGGCAGGAGGCGCATCGGGGTGCAGCCCTGCGGTGTGCAGCACGTAGGACACGTGGCTGAACCGCTCGACCGGGAGACCGGCGGCCACGAGGCGGCTCGCTGTGATGGCTGGGAACTCGTGAGTCACCCTGAATGCGAGAGCCGGGCTCCGCTGGACGAACGTTCGGGTGTAGAGGTGACTGTGGTCGGGATCCCACCCGGCGCCGGCCAACCTGTCGGCGAATTGTGCCTTCGAGGCAGGATCCGAGAGACGGTTCATCGTTCGCTCGATCAATTCGGGAAGGGTGGTTCCACAGACGCCGCTGGTCGTGAGTTGCATCGACACCAGCCAGAGGTCTCGCTCGGGCGAGGGCTCCAACTGTGTGAGACTCGAGATGCGGTGGCTTCTGTCCTCGGAGAGGGTCGTCTTGACCTCGACGTCGAATTCTCCGAGTCCGAAGTCGTGTTCCTCCCGCGCCGGTCCTCGCCACGAGCCGATTGCCGAGCGCTCCCCCACGGAATCGATCAGATTGCCGAGAATGACCAGTTCCCCGTAGAGGCCCAACTCCTGGTGCTCGGTGAGGCGACCCAGGGAGCTGAGCAACTCGCGGTACGAGGCCAGGACCCGCTCGATCGCCGTGCCCATGTCGCCACCACGCAGCTGCACGACGTCGGCAACCGCGAGCAGCATGGGATACGCCTCCCGGAGGACACCGCGACCGGAAACGGCGAACTCCACCCAATCTCCCGCGGGGCCCGTGCCGACTCGCGTATCGAGATGCCGGTACGGGACGAGGTCGGGAACGACGCCGGTCTCGGGCCATGGGCCGCGGAGCGCGATTCTCTGCTCGCCCGGATCGATTATCAGGTCAACATCGGGAGTGCCGGCGATGCGCACGACCGCTGGGGCCCCAGCGTCGAGGTATTCCCGGAGGTTCGGCCAACTCAAGTGCCGGTTGCCGGGGACCGCGGTCATTCCGACTCCACCTCGGCGGCTGCGGCCAGGATTGCGCCCCACAACGCCACGTTGTTCTTCTCCTTGGCGCCGAGGTGTTCGCCACTGAATAGGTCGTTGAGCAGGAGGTACAGCGCGGCTTTGAGTAGCGGGGCGTCGTTGAGCGAAGTACCTCGGTCGCCGGTCACGGCCCAGCGGTAGCGGCTGTCGAGCCAGATCTGGCGGTTGTCCAAGTCGATCCGGAAGAACGGGCCGGTGCCAAGAACGTTGTTGAAGTCCATCCAGATGATGTCGATTGGTTCGGCTCCCGCGACGAAGCCCAGTTCGTCGTCGATTGCGTGTCGGACCGCTGGCGCAAACCCCCGACCCGGGGGGACGACCGGTTGGCGATCCCCCGCCTTCTTACGGGATTCGCGAAGTCTCGTACTGGCATCCTCGCGGTATGAGTTGAGATCGAAATCCCCGGATTGCGCGTCCTCGACTGCATGGACGAATGTGTCCAACGCGCGGATGTGAGTCTTCTCGGGATTCATCCGGAGATGAGTTGTCAGGCGGTCGTCGACCTCGACGGCGATGCGGGCGAGTTGGAATCGGGGTTCCGGTTGGACAACGCCGTTCCATCCACCCACTTGCAGCAGTCGATCGTTCCGGTAGAAGTAGAATCCCTGTCCCAAATGATCACCGGAGCGAGGAATCTTGAATCCCTCGAGTTCGGACCGGGGCGGCCAGAGGTGGCATCGTAGTTCGACAGTCCCGGAATCAAGTTGGATCGGCAGGGCTTTCGGGTAGTCCGGTCGGCCGCTCTTCCGGTAGCCGAACGGGTCGATGGCAATGACCTCTTGCGGCGGCCCGGGCTCCTCGGCGTGCAGATCTTCCACGTCGATCGTGATGGTGACGGTCTCCCCGGCGATGAGTCGGTGGAATACCAGTCCGAGATGGTTCCTCAACAGCGGGATGATTGTCTCGACGTAGCGATCGGTCGTCGTCTTGTCCTGCGCGGCAGGGAAGCCCGTCACTCCGTCCCAGCGAATGACGGTGCCGTGTCGGAGCGAGACCGGGCCCCATGCCCGGTTCAGGAGCATCTCTGCGTCGTCCTGCTGAATAACGTCGCAAGCGAACTCGTCGCTGACTCTCGCCTTCAGCCATCGCATCCCGCATGGGAGCGAACCGGCAGCCTGGGTGATCACGGTGAGGCTCTGCGCCCTTCCGAGCGACGCCGCCTTGAGGCCCAACCCGAAGTGTCCCAAGTCGCTCGGGTCGTAGTCGCGGCGCGCTCCGAGCGCCATGGCGTGCTCGAGTTCCGTCTCGTTCATCCCGCGCCCGTTGTCGACTACGCAGAGGCTGGTCAGTCGTGGCCCACGTCGGATGAGCCGGACGAGCACGTCCGTGGCGCCCGCGTCGATGGAGTTGTCGATCAGATCGGCGACGGCAGCCTCGAGGGCGTAGTTGAGCCCGATTGCCTCGATGATCATCGGGTCGGGTGGGACGACCTTGGAGCCCGCGACCCGCACTTCGTCGGGCCAGCCTTCGAGATCGGACACCGGTCGCATCTCAGACGCCATCGAGCCCGGCCTCCGCGATAAGGGCGTCGAATTCGGGCAGCATCGCCAGGACTGCGTGCGCCGCGGCTCGGCGGGAGGCGGCGACGAACTCCTCGTTCGCCAACCGGTCGGATTCGCCGGAGCGCCGTTCCTGCTCGCCCGTCACTACCAGGAACACCCCCAATCCCAGCGCGTACCGGTCTTTGACCCGACGCACACCTTCGTCTCCGATCCTCTCTGCGCGCATCGATGTGTACGCCTTGAGGGGTGCGAACTCCTCGTTCAGTTTGAGTAGGAGACCGTCTCCCGTGGCTGTTGCGTAGCGCCGGTAGTCGTCGTCGAGTTCGGCGAGAGTCGACGCCGGCACCAACTCCGCCTCCCCGGGCGTGTTGGCGCCCCACGCCGATTCGTCCTCGTGAGTCGTCCAGATCGTTGCCAGAGGCATCGTTCCGCCGGCCTGCCGACGATCCTCCGGTTGTGGCGGCGGCTTCGGTCGCTCGTCCTCG
>Ga0209544_1001201_pt1 | contig 29831 bp, 21 predicted proteins | sample MesohylPK_FD_187297 | JGI IMG/M metagenome (GOLD analysis project Ga0209544, IMG submission 187297) | Host-associated microbial community of the marine sponge Aplysina aerophoba from Gulf of Piran - sponge mesohyl, lysed by proteinase K... | ecosystem: Host-associated > Porifera > Sponge >...
CGCTCGAAGGCAGCGCGCAGGCCGAGCGGCTGACGGAGCCCTTTGTGAGCGGCCGATCCGGAGTGGGCTACGGGCTCGGGCTGGACATCGTGCGAGAGATCTGCGAACGCTTCGGCTGGAGCCTGAGCATCGCTCCTCGAGAACCTCATGGAAGCCGCGCTGAAGTGCGGTTCGAAGCTTAGGGGCTTGCTGAAGCCCCTGGGTGTGCCACCGTGCAACTCGTTCTCTCCCGGTCCGAGGCGGACCAGGCCTGGCTGAGCCACTGGTGAGCCACTTTGGAATCTTGCGCTCGTGGGTGCGGCTGTGCTGAGATCCTGCGTCGATGACCGATGTTCATGTTCACGGAGGAAGTCGAGAGTGACCGAAACCGACCACCCGGACTCCGTCCCGCCCGCGGCAGCGGCGGAGCCCGCGCCGCCCGAGGCCGACGCGCGCGGTGAGGTCCTGATCTCCGTCGCCGACCTGACCAAGCACTACGGTCCGATTCGGGCCGTTGACGGAATCAGCTTCAAGGTGCGCCGCGGCGACGTGCTGGGCTTTCTCGGGCCGAACGGCGCCGGCAAGACGACGGCGATGAAGATGATCACCGGCTTCCTCGAGCCGGACGCCGGCGCCGTCTCGGTCGCTGGCCTGGATGTTGCCCGGGAACGGCTCGCGGTGAGCCGGCGGATCGGCTACCTGCCCGAGAACGCGCCCGCCTACGGCGAGATGAGTGTCGAGGCGTTCCTCGGTTTCATCGCCGAGGCTCGCGACCTCGAGTCACCGGAGGCCGCGATCGACTCGGTCATCGAGGTGACGCATCTGCGCCGGGTGCGCGGTCAGACGATCGAGACCCTGTCCAAGGGCTTCAAGCGCCGCGTCGGCCTGGCGCAGGCCCTGATTCACGATCCGGACGTGCTGATTCTCGACGAGCCGACCGACGGGCTGGATCCGAACCAGAAGAAGGTCGTTCAGGACCTGATTCTGAGTCTGTCCTCGAACCGCTGCATCGTTCTCTCGACCCACATCCTCGACGAGGCGGAGCGGGTGTGCAACCGGGCGGTCATCCTCTCGGAGGGGCGTATCCTGGTCGACTCGACGCCCGACGACCTGGTGACCCGGGCGCCCGGCCATAACGCGGTGCGCTTCCGGGTCGTCGATGGTGACGCCGACGGCGTCGTGGCGGAACTGTCCGCTGCCGCCTGGTGCGCGGCGGCGCGGGTGCTGCCGAACGGCGAGGTGGAAGTGGAGCCTCGGGATGGCGAGGACCGCCTGAACGACGTGCTGGCGACGGTCGGTGAGGGGCGGATCGCGGGCATTCGGGTCCGCGAGGGCCGGCTCGACGAACTGTTCCGTGACGTGACGAGAGGAGTCGCGGCATGAGCGTGGACCAGAGCACGCCGCGGCCCCCGGTCACCGCGCGCACGGCGAGTACTTCGGGCGGTGGTTTGGCGCTGCGTTTCGTGGGGATGAGAGCGGTGCTGAGACGGGAATTCCGCGGCTACTTCGCGTCACCGCTGGGTTACATCTTCATCGTCATCTTCCTGATCGCGAGCGGCTACCTGATGGTGTCGCGTGACTTCGGCCGTTTCCTGGAGATGCGCGAGGCGAACCTCGACGCGTTGTTCAGCTACCTGCCCTGGATCTTCGTCGTCCTGGTGCCGGCGGTGGCGATGCGGCTGTGGGCGGAGGAACGCCGGTCAGGGACGGTCGAGCTGCTGCTGACCCTGCCGATCACGCTGGAGGGCTCGTACCTCGGCAAGTTCCTTGCCGGCTGGGCGTTCCTGGCGGTGTCCGTGCTGTTGACCTGGCCGGCCGTCTTCCAGGTCGCGCGGTTGGGCGATCCGGACTGGGGCGCGGTCTTCCTGAGCTACGTCGCCTCGCTGCTGGCGGCGGCGGTCCTGCTCGCGATCGGTCTGCTGTTCTCGGCGCTGTCGAAGAACCAGGTCGTCGCGTTCATTCTCGCGGTGGCCGCTTCGGTCGGCTTCCTGCTGATCGGGGTGCCGCAGACGCAGGAATTCGTGGGCAAGTGGTTCGGTGGCTACGTCGAGCGGGTCGTTTCGTCGCTGAGCCTGCTCGACCACTTCGAGACCCTGACGCGGGGCCTCCTGCAGTTGAACTCGTTGTTGTTCTTCGTGTTGTTCACCGCCGGCTGGCTGATCTGCGGCATGTTGGTGCTCAGCCGGACCAAGACGAACTGATGAGTTGTTCGAAAGAGCTAGTGAGGTTAGGCAGATGACTTCCGAACAGAACCTGAACCCGGATGCCGGCCAGAACCCGGGTGGCGCGACCCGCGCCACCCGCGACCCGTTCCGTGCGCCCGTCAGTCGGGCGCACGGACGACAGGCCGGCGCACCCAGTGGCGCGGATGCCGGCGCACCCAGTGGCCCGAAGGGGATGACCGTGGCGCGTAGCCGGACGGTGACCCTGGTCCTGATCGGCCTGTTGACTGTGCTCTCGATCCACGTCGCCAACGAGTGGCTGGAGGGATGGCGCGTCGACTTCACCGGCGGCGATCTCTACTCGCTGACCGACGGCACGCACGCGATCATCGAACGCATGCAGGAGGAGGGCGTCAAGCCGCTCGACATCCGGCTCTACTTCTCGGAGACCGCGGGCAAGACGCTGCCCAAGTTCGTCAAGGACTTCATCGGCTACGAGCGCTACCTGCGCAGCCTGCTGGGCGAATACGAGCGCGCCGCGGCGGGGAAGATCCGCGTCGAGACGATCGACCCGATTCCCGACAGCGACGACGCGGACCGGGCCGCCGAGGACGGTCTGGACGGCAAGCTGATCAACCAGGAGGGCGATCTCTTCTACTTCGGCCTGGCGATCGAGACCCAGACCGGCAGCAAGGAGACGATTGAGTTCCTGTGGCCCCAGGAACAGGAGAACGTCGAGTACGAGATCTCGAAGAAGATCCACGGTCTGCTGTGGCCGGCGCGGCAGCGGGTTGGCGTGCTGTCGAGCCTGGAGGTCTTCGGCGGCGCCCAGGATCCGATGATGGCCCAGATGCTGGCGGCCCAGGGCCGCACGCCGGCGCAGAAGTGGATCATCGTCCAGGTGCTGGAGGATCTCTACGACGTCTCCCAGGTCGCGGCCGACGTGGACGAGATCTCGGCTGACGACGTCGACCTGCTGGTCGTGATCCACCCCAAGGGGCTTCCCGACAAGACGGTGTTCGCGATCGACCAGTGGGTGGCTGCCGGTGGCAACACGTTGATCTTCCTCGACCCCTACGCCTTGGGCGATACGCCGCCGCAGAACCCGCAGCAGCCCTGGATGGCGCTTCAGTATCAGCCCGCCTCGAACCTGGAGCCGTTGCTCGAAGCCTGGGGCCTGGAGCTTCCGGCGAACCAGTTCGCTGCCGACTTCGAACTCGCGGCGCGGCGGCCGATGAGCCAGTTCGGCGCCGCGGAGTCGGTGATCATCGATCTCCAGGTCGATTCCACGCTTCACGAGGGTCTTCTGGATGAAGAGAATCCGATGTTGCGGGGCCTGTCGAACACGCGCTTCTTCCTCTCGGGTGCGCTGCGGGAGATCGGGGCGGGCGCCGCGGACGGGACGGAAACCGAGACGGGCGAGGCGGATGAAGACGCCTCCGGACCAGCCTCTGGCGTCGAGTTGCGGCCCCTGATCTCGACCACGGCGGCTGCTGGCACCCTTGAGGTGCTGCCCGGTTTCGGTGGCGGCGACGGCTTGGCGTACACGGACCTGAACGACGGCGCCAAGCTGCGCGACGCGTTCGCGCCTGGGGAAGAGGCGCTGGCGCTGGCGTACGTCGTGCGCGGCAAGCTGCCGACCGCGTTTCCGGACGGCGTCGACTACCCGGACAGGGAGGCGGAGCGGCCGCCCAATCTGCCCCCCGAGATCGAGGTCCCGCCGCCCGACAACGTGGAGATCATCCACCGCGATCCGTTGCCCGAGGAGGAGCGGGGCGAGGCGGCGGTCGTCGTGTTCGCGGATGTCGATTTCATCCACGACCAGATCGCCTTCCTGCAGAACCCGTTCGGAATCGTCCAGGCGGCGAACGACAACCACAAGGTGGTCCTCAACAGCATCGACTACCTGCTCGGTTCCCGGGACCTCATGTCGGTTCGCGCCAAGAGCGGCATCAGCCGGCCGTTCCTCCGCTTTGACGAGATCGAAGCGCAGGCCGAACTGGACACGCTCGACCGCGAACGGCAGATCCGCGAGGAGATCGAGACCTTCGAGGCGGAGCTGCGGGAGAAGCAGGGCGAGATCACCCAGCGCAACGCGGCTCTTTTCCAGAGGAAGCTGCAGGAGGAAGTCGACGAGTTGAACGAGCGGATCCTGGAGGGCAACCGGGAACTGCGGGACATCCGCAAGGGCCGGCGCGAGTCGTTGGAACGTGAGGAGTCCATGGTGCGCTTCGCCGTCATCGGATGGATGCCCATCGTCGTACTGCTGATTGGTCTGTACCGCGCCCGCGGGCGCTAGGGGTTCCTGGGAGAGTTATCGGCATGAGTCAGGTGAACAAGAGGCTCGTGGCGGCGGCGGTGGCGCTGCTGGCCCTTTCCATCTTCAGCTACTGGAACAGCGTCTCCCGCGCCGAGCGTTTCGAGCGCGGACAGAAGTTCCTGCCCAACCTGAACCCGGACGAGATTGCCCGGGTGGAGATCGTCCAGGCCGGGGAGCAGGTCACCCTGAGCCGGCAGGGGGACATCTACGTGGTCGAGGAGTCCCATGACTACCGGGCCCGCAACGAGGGCGTGAATCGCCTGGTGCGCAGCCTGCTCGACATCGAACTCGCGAAGGAGGTCGGCGCGAGCGAGAGCCTGGCGGCGGAGCTCGGCATCGACCCGCCCGGCGAGGACACGGTCGAGGTGGCCCTTGGGAACGCTGCCGGCAACGACATGGTGCGCCTGCGCGTAGGCAACCGGTTCGAGGGCGGCAGCGGCAACTACGTGCGGCGCCTCGACGGCGAGGAGAACCCGATCTTCCTGACCGACGCGACGGTGCTGATCGACAGCACAGCCGACCAGTTCCTGCAGAAGGAAATCGTCGACGTCTCGGGCAGCGATGTCGTGCGGATCGACGGCCCGGACTTCACCTTCAGCACCGGCGACGAAGATGGCGCCGTGATGGCGCTCGAGAGGGTGCCGGCGGGCAAGCAGGAGAAGACGAGCGAGGTCGGCAGGGTGAAGAACTTCCTCTCCCGGCTACGGTTCTCCGAGGTCTTCCTCGCCGATGCGGAAGAGGTGGCGGATCTGTTGTTCACCGACGAGTTCCGCTACGAGCTGGAGGACGGATCCGGCTACCTCGTCTCCGTCGCGGCAAGGGAAGACGATCGCTACTTCCGTATCGGCGGCTACCACACCGTGCAGCAGGTGGAGATCGAGCGGGACACGCCGGACGAGGAGCTCCAGGAGAAGGCGGACATCCTGAACCGGGCCGAGGAGATGCAGGAGTTCAACGACTACCACGGCTCCTGGGTCTACAAGCTGGACAGCTTCACCGGCGAGAAGCTCGACCTGCGCCACGCGGACCTGATCGAGGACGTCGGAGGCGACGAAGAGAGCTGAGCCCGGTTCGAGGCGGACTCTCCGCCGTGCGGACGTCGGAGTCCTCGGCTGCTATGTTCCGCCGCGCCCGCTGCGGCTGATCGCGGCGAAGCGTTCAGATACAAGGAGCTTGAGAATGCTGGGATACTGCACGATCGGTGTGAACGACATGGACCGGGCCACGGCCTTCTACGATTCGTTGCTGGGCGAACTGGGAGCGGCCCGCATGTTCGGCATGGACCGGATCCAGTTCTACGGCACGGGGCCGGAACAGGCGATGCTCGCCGTCTGCATCCCCTACGACAAGCAGGAGCAGGCGCCGGGCAACGGCAACATGGTCGCGATTCCTGCAGGTTCGGAGGAGAACGTCGACAAGCTGTACGCCAAGGCGATCGAGCTGGGCGGCACCGACGAGGGCGCGCCCGGATCGCGGCTGCCCACGTTCTACGGCGCCTACGTCCGGGATCTGGACGGCAACAAGCTCTGCTTCTTCAAGATGGGCTAGGGCTGACTCCCGCGCCCTTTCGTGGTGCCCCGGGTTGACTTTTCGTGTAGACGAAAACTAAGATTTGCCGCTATGGAAAGGCGGCGCGGCCCCGGATTTGTCAGGAGAGGCGTCCGCGCCGCTCCGACCGCCTCGGCGGTGGCTCTTCTGGCGCTTCTGGCCACGCGCGTCTTTGCCGGCCCGTGCCCGCTGGACGCAGGCGTCCACGGCGTGGTGCTCTCCCCTTCCGGCGAGCCGGTGGCCGGCGCCGCGGTCACGTTGACGACCTCGTCGTCGACGGTGACTACGTCGGAGGATGGTCGCTTCTGCTTACACCCTGTGAGCCCCGGGGAGCAGCGCCTGGTCGTCTACGCGGAGGGGTACGGCCTGGCCGAGCGGGACTTCCGTGTCGATGACGAGCCGCTGGTGGAACTCGCCGTTCAGCTTCGTGCGGCGTTCGGCGAGGAGATGGTGATCACCGCCACGAGGACGGAGAAACGCCTGGCGGACGTTCCACTTCACGTGCAGACGGTCTCGCGCCTGCAGATCGAGGGCGTCGTCGCGCGTACGCTGGCCGACGCGGTCGAGTGGACGCGTGGAGTCCGCGTGGAGTCGACCTGTCAGAGCTGCAACTCCTCCCAGATCCGGCTGCTGGGGCTCGACGGACCGTACTCGCAGCTTCTGGTCGACGGTCAGCCGACGCTGTCGTCGCTGGCCATGGTCTACGGCATCGAGCAGTTGCCGGCGCGGTTGATCGACAGCATCGAGGTGGTCAGGGGCGGCGGCTCGCCGGCTTATGGCGCGGGCGCGGTCGCCGGCGTGATCAACCTGATTCCTCATCACCCCGACCACACGCACGTCGAGATGGATGGGCGCTCGGAGAGGATGGGGGGCGCCGGCGGTTCCCCGTCCTACAGTCTGGTCGCGGACTGGACGCCCGGCTCGAAGCGCGCTGCGACGTTCCACGGCCAGGTGGACCGGGTGGCGCCGGTCGACGTCGACGGTGACGGGTTCAGCGACGTGTCGATCCGCGATCTCGACGCCACAGGAGTCCGCTACCACGAGTTCTTCAACGATGGTTCGGCGCGCCTTGCGGCCGAGGTCAGCTACACGACCGAGTACCGGCGCGGCGGGGACCGGTTGCACCTGCCGCCGGAACTGGTCCAGGTCGCGGAGCAACTGGATTCAAGACGGCATGGAGGCAGCGTCTCCTGGCTGCACACGTTGTCGCCACTGTGGGACTTGCGCGCCACCGCGTCTCATGCCGCCACCGCGCGTTCCAGCTACTACGGTGCGGGTGGAGATCCCGGCGCCTTCGGCTCGACGCGCAACCCGCTCTGGGTCTTCGACTCCCACGCGAATCGCGGCGGCGCCGGGGGCACGGTGAGTTTCGGCATCCAGGCTTCGCGCGACCTGATCGACGATCGGCAACCGGCCTATCGGCGCATGATCCGGGAGGACTACCGGACAGTGTCCGGCTTCGTCCAGGACGACCGCCGAATCGGCGACCACCTGATCCTGGTCTACGGAGCGAGGGGGGATTGGCACAGCGCGGTCGAGGGCTCGATCGTATCGCCGCGAGCGGCGCTGATGTGGACGCCTGTGAGCGACCTGACGCTGCGCTTTTCCCACAGCACAGGCTTCCTGCCGCCCGCGGTGTTCGACGAGGAGCTTCACATCGCCGTGCTCGGCGGCAAGCCGATGGTGGTGCGCGACGATCCCGGTCTGCGCGAAGAGACCTCGGTAGCGCGCATGGTGAGCCTCGAATGGCGGCCGACGGTGGGCCGTCGCACCTCGATGGCGGTCGACTCGACCTTCTTCGACACCCGGATCGACGACCTGTTCCACAACCTGGAGGCCGACGATCCGGCGACGCCGGAGTTCGAGTTCCTGCGCACGAACTTCGGTCGCGCCCGGGTGCGAGGCATGGAGATCGGCTGGGGCGTCCGGCGTGGCGGTCTCACGGTGGACGCCGGCTTCGTCTGGCAGCGGGCGGAGTTCGGCGATGCCGAGCCCGATTTTGGCAGTACCTCGATGTTTCGGACGCCGGAACGATACGCAACGGCAAGCGCGCAGTGGCCGCTGCCCCGTGACTTCACCCTGTTCGCAGGGCTGCGCTACACGGGATCGATGCTGGCGCCTCACTATGCCGGCTACATCGCCGAGGATCGGCTCGAGGTCACCCCCAGCTTCCTGACCTGGGACCTCGGGTTGTCCCGGCGGTTCGCACTCGGCGGCGACCGCCGGATCACCGGCACGCTGGCGGTCAGGAACCTGACCGGCGAGTACCAGCGCGACCTGGACCGGGGGCCGTTCAGGGATCCAGGCTACGTGTACGGACCGAGATTCCCGCGCAGCGTGGTCGTCGGTCTGAAGGTGGACCTCTAGTGACGAGACGAGCGGACGCTGGCCTGCTGGCCATGGGAACCTGGCTGATCCTTGCCTCGGCGGCGCCGTCGACGTTCGCCCTGGGTGGAGCGGCGGCGTCGGCGAACGGGGACGTGGCGGAAGCAACGGAGCTCCGCGGGGCCCGGCTGGCCGCCCTGTGGGCCGACCTGGAAGTTGGCGATCTCGACGGCCGAGTCTGGACCGCTGACGACTTTGAGGGCCGCATCGTCCTGCTCGACTTCTGGGCCACCTGGTGCGCTCCCTGCCTCGCCGACTTCCCCCACTTGAAGCGGGCCTGGGCGGCGTACGCCGAACGGGGATTCGTCATCCTCTCCGTTTCGCTTGATCGCTGCTCGCGCCGCGATCTGCGGAGCTTTAGCCGCCGGCAGGCGGTCGACTGGCCGGTCCTCTTCGACGGACTGGGCGCGGGCGGGGCGGTGGCCCAACGCTTTCAGGTCGAGTACCCACCGCGGTCGCTGCTATTCGATCGGAGCGGCCGGCTGGTCGCTCTGGACGCGCGCGGAGAGACTCTCGAAGCGGCCCTGAGGGCCCTGTTCGCCGCGGAGTGACTGCTACGCTGACCGCCCGTGTCCGGCTTAGCCGTCTTCCTGCTGGTCGCCATTGCTGCGGTTGTTCCGGGCCAGACCGTTCCGGCCCAGCTTGAGTCGGCGCCGGACGATCCGGTCGAGGCTCTGGCGCGGGCGCGTGCGGCAATGGAGCGGGCGCCCGCGGAGTTCGGGCCGGCACTGGCGGTTGCTGGTGCACTGACGACCCTCGGCCGTACAGAGGATGCGCTGGCCGCCTTCGCCCGCTCACGGTCGCTGCTGCCGGACGACCCTGGCGTCGGCGAGACCCCGGCCATCGTCGATGCCGCGTCGGCCTACCTGGTTCCGGCGCTGCTGCTTCGCGATCTCGACCGCACCGGCGAGGCGATCCGGCTGCTGGAGGAGGCGGTGGCTCGGCGGATCGGGGACGCCGAGATCTACGAGCAGTTGGCCCTGCTTCGGCTCGCCGACGGTCTGGCCGACGACGCGCTGGCGGCGGTCGACGCCGCTCGAGCGAAGAGCCTGACGAGCCCCGGTCTCGAGCTCGCCCGCGGTCTCGCCCTGGCCCGCAACCCGGAGCGGCGCGGGGAGGCTCTGGACTATCTCCAGGGCGCCCTCCGCAACGGAGTCGGCGACGCGGTCGTTGTCCACCTGGAAGCGGCGGACCTTCTCGTGGCCGAAGCGCGCTACCCGGAAGCGCTGGAACATCTCCGTGCCGCGGCTGAAGTCGCGCCGGAGGTACCCGAGGTGGCGTATCGCGTCGGACGCACGCTTGCCACCGCTGGCGACCGAGAGGGGGCCGAAGCCGCGCTCCAGCGCTACCGATCGCTGCAGGAGGCACGGGAACGCGCCGCGGAGGTCGAGAGCACGGCTTCCGCCGAGGCGACCTCGGCCCTGTCGGAGGCGCAACGGCTGGCGGCGGCGGGCGACCTCGAAGCCGCGTTCAAGCGTCTGGCCGGTCTGCCAGGAAGCCGGGACGATTCGCGAGCCGCGGACGTTCACTCGCTACGGGCCAAGGTGCTGTTCTCGATGGGCCGCACAGGCGAAGCGGCGGCCAGCGTTGCCGCGGCGCGGCAGCTCGAACCCGACCGGGTCGAGCACCACTACCTGGAGGGGATGTTCCTGCACACGGGCGGGCGCACCCAGGACGCGGCGACCGCGCTTGAGCGGGCTGTGGCCCTCGATCCCGACCTTGGCGAGGCCCACGCCCTCCTCGGCATGATCGCCGCCGAAGCCGGCCGCTTCGGCGAGGCTGCCGAACGGATGGAGCGGGCACTCGAGCTGGGGCTCGAGGGCAACGCCCCGCTCCGGTTCAACTACGCCCGGGTGCTCGATGCCCTGGGGCGAAGCGAAGAGGCCAAGGTCCAGATGGAGGCGTTCGACCGTCTGGGCCAGCTACCGCCACGGTAGCGCTGGTCGCTGGCTGGCCCTACTCGCAGGCAAACGCCTTGGTGTCGGCGACGGGCAGGAACGCCTCGCCGGGCGGACTCGTGTAGGCGTGGCGGGCCTGTGTGACCGGGTCGGCCACTTCCAGCTCGACCTCAAGGTCGGTGAGGCCGGTGGCGTAGAGCCAGTACTTGCCGTTTGCCGCGCAGCCGTCGAGAACTTTCACCACGATCTCGACGTTCGAGGCGTCGAAGAAGCTGAAGTAGCCGGTGTCTCCGGTCAGGAGGACGCCGTGGCCGAGGCCGGTTTCGCCCTTGTCTGTCGCGTAGCGGACGCGTGCCCGGAAGCGATCTCCGTTCAGGCACAAGGTCGTGGCGTCGGCGACACACTGCTCGATCGGCTCGGCCGGGCCGGTGTCGGCCTCGTCGATCGTGACGACCATGCGGCGTGCGCCGAGGTCCGCGCCGCCGCGTGGGTCGTGGAGTTCGAGTTCGATCGTCTCCACCCCTTCGCCGGCGACGCCGTCCTCGAGCAGCCGGAGCGTGAACGTCCGGGGGGCCGAATCGCCGTGGCCCCAGGCGAGGGTGCGGGCGACGGGTTCGTAGTCGGCCCGCGCTGTGGCGGAGCCGCCCGAGGTCCGCACAAGGGCGGCGACCGCGCCGTCGCTGCCGCCGGCGCGAACCACGCTCAGTGTGATCTCGCCGTCTGACTCCCGGGCCGTCACGGACGGCAGGGCGAAGCCCAGCCTGCCGGGCCGCTGCTCGGGCAGGTCGGAGGCGAGCGACAAAGCGACGAGTTCGGCGTCGAACGGGCCCGCGCCGACCGCGACAACGACGTATTGGCGGCCCTCCGCGGTGTAGCTCATCGGGGCGCCCGAGGCTGCCGCCGGTAGCGGGATCGTGCGGAGTACATCGCCGTTTGCGGGGTCGAGGACGGTCAGCAAGGGTCGGGACCGGTTGGCGTAGAAGACCAGGTCCTGGGTGGCAAGCAGGGACGGGGTTCCGGCGTAGCCGTTCAGGCCGTCATTGGCCCGCTGCCAGAGGATTTCGCCGCGGTCGAGGTCGTAGGCGGTGACGTGACCCCAGGGCGGCTTCAGCAGATAGCGGTTGCCGGAGGCGGTCAGGATGCCCGATTCGTACAGGTAGTACTCGGGGAGGGCGGTCCGGTAGAGGCGGATGAGGAAGGGGACGACCCCCTGGACCGGGACGAACAGCCTCGATCGGGTCGGATCAAAGGCGGCCCCGCCCCAGTTCGCGCCGCCGCCCAGCCCGGGGGAGATCACCGCGCCGCGAGTGGACGGCGGCGTGTAGATCGGCCCCCAGTCGACGTCGGCGAGCACCGCCTCGGCACCGTCGCCCAGATCTTCCGGATCGATTCCCAGCCGGTCGAAGGGCGGCGGTTTCGTCGGCCGCGGTTGGGTCAGCGCGGTTCGCTCGCCGGGGACGGACGACTGGGGGACCGGCACCTCATGGATCGGCCACACCGGTCTGCCGTTTCGCCGGTCGAACACGAAGACCCAACCCTGCTTGGTGACCTGCGCGACGGCCGGGATCTCCCTCCCGCCGACCGTGATGTCGACAAGGTTGGGCGGCGCCGGGAGGTCGAAGTCCCAGATGTCGTGGTGGACGATCTGGTAGTGCCAGACGCGGCGACCGGTCCTTGCGTCGAGACAGACGATGCTGTTCGCGAACAGGTTGTCGCCCTTGCGGTGGCCGCCGTAGAAGTGGTTCGACGGAGCGCTGACCGGCAGGTAGACGTAGCCGAGTTCCAGGTCGGCGGTCATCGGCGCCCAGACGTTGGCGCCGCCGACCCGTTCGGCGGAGCCGTTCTCCCAGGTCGAGTAGCCGAATTGGCCGCGGCGGGGCACGGTATGGAAGGTCCACAGCAGCTTGCCGGTGCGGGCGTGGTAACCGCGGACGTCGCCGGGCGGCCACTCCGGCTGAGGCGCCCAGTCCATGACCGACGAGCCGATGACGACCACGTCGCCGACCACGGTCGGCGGCGAGGTGTGTCCGTACTGGTCGGAGCGGTTGTTGAGCGAACGGATGCCGGCCGTAAGGTCGACGGTGCCGCGGTTGCCGAAGTCTTGCCGGGGGGTGCCGGTCGCGGGATCGAACGCGATGAGGCGGGCGTCACCGGTAGCCAGATAGACCGTCTCCGTTTCGCCGTCCGTCCACCAGGCGAGTCCGCGGTGGAGAAAGCCGTTGTTCGGAGGGCGCCCCGAGTCGTAGCTCCTTGGGTCGTGGACCCAGAGTTCCTTGCCGGTCGAGGCGTCGATGGCGGCCGCCTGGCTGAAGGAGGTGCTGGTGTAGAGGACGCCGTCCTTCATCAGTGGTGTCGATTCAAAAGCGACGTTGTCGAGACCGGCGTCGGGGTCCGCGATCGCGTTGTCAGGCGATTCCCAGCGCCATCGGATTGCCAGATCCCCGACGTTTCCGCGGTGGATCTGGCCGAGCGGGGCGTACTTCGTGCCGCCGGCGTCGCCGCCGTACTCCCGCCATTCGCCGCCGACGGCGCCGTGCTGAGCCGCCGCCGGCGCGCCGGCCGCTGCCGTAGCGGACAGGAGGAAGACGGGCAGCCGGCTGCACTTGCGGATCACGGCGGATTCAGGACGTAACGGATCAGATCCTGGACTTCGGACGGTTGAAGTGTGCTGAGCAGACCGCTCGGCATGGGCGAGAGCGAGGACTCGTCGAGACTCTCGATGTCCTCGCGCGGAATCGTCTCGATGTGGTTCGGGTCCAGGGGGTTGGAACGGATGCGAACGGAGCGGTCGTCGGCGGAGGCGAGAAGCCCGGAAATGAAGCGGCCGTCGCGTGTCTCGACCAGGAACGTGCGGTAATCCTCTGCCACCTCGTCCGAGGGTTCGAGGATGTGCCGCAAGGTGTCGAGCGCGGTCAACCGTCCGGAGACGTCGTCCAGGGCGGGACCGATCTCGCCGCCGGCGCCGCCGAGCTGGTGGCAGGTGGCACAGCCGGTCTCGATGAAGAGACGCCGGCCGTGGTCGAGCTGCTCCTGATCGGCGGAAGGCGCGGCCAACAGTTGGGCGACATCGGTTTCCAGCATGTCGAAGCTCCAGTCGGCGACGAAAGCACGCTGCGGCACGTCGGGAGCGAGGCGCGGCGCGGCGTAGCGGGTGACCGCGGTACCGTCGAGCCGCTCGACCACCCGCATCGTCCCCTTCATCAGGATCCAGTGGCCGGGGAAGGTGCAGACGAAGGGGTAGAGGCCGGGCGACGTCGGAGCGGTGAAGCTCAGGACCTCCGTGCCGCCCGGCTGGACCAGACCGGTCTTGAACAGGACGAGAGGGGTCTTGGGAACGTAGCCCGAGGCTTCGGCCGTGGCCGGATTGCGCTCCGCCTCGGCATCGGCCGCACGGCCCACTTCCTCCAGCGCCCCCGGTCGCGTGACGACGACGTTGTGGGGCATTACGTCGATGTTCTCGAAGGTGATCTCGACCGGTCCGCCGGCGCGGACAGTGAACTCCTCGAGGTCGAAGAGCATCTGGTGAGGGACCGGCCGCAGGGTGACGATCGCCGGTCCGAGGTTGACGATTTCCTCGCGCAGGTCGCCAAAGCTCTCGCCGCCGGACCGCTCGATCAGCCGGTCGGCGACCCGGAGCCCCAAGTCGTGGATGCGGCGGAACCGTGGCGACACCAGTTCCCGGCGGTCGGCGTTCTCGAGTGCGTTGACGATAAGCGAGGCGAGGGCTTCCTCGCTGCCCGCCGCGGGCCATGCGTCCGGCGCCTCGGCGGTCAGTTCCCCCAGCCCCTCGAGCGCGGCCAGGCCGATTGCCGGATCGGCGGCCAGGCCGGCCAGCCGCTCGAAGCTGCGTCCCGCATTCGCGGTGATGCCGGAGAGCGTGCGCACGGCCGCTTCCAGCACCCGTTGCCGGCCCGGTCCGCCGCGGTCGTCGAAGAGCGAGGAGACGGGGGCGTAGGCGCCACCGCGAAGGGCCGGTGGCAGTTGGTCGAGGCCGTGGAGCCAGTCGATCAGTTGATCGGGAGTCGGTCTGCGAGGCAGGACGCTGCCCCGCGACGCGTCGCCTGTGGCTGTGATCAGGGCAGCGATCGCGCCGCTCCTCACCTCGCGCCTCGTCGCACCGCTGGCTAGGTCCTGGAGTTCGCGGCGAGACGCGTCCAGCGTCGCGGCGTCCTGCTCGAGCAGGTGAAGAACGATCCGGTCCACGGTCTCGGGTTCGGGCGGGTGGACGGCGTCCAGGCGCTGCAGTTCGCCGACCAGCAGCACGGCGGGCGTGAGCGACACGAAGCGGCTCGTGCCCGCGGTGAGGTTCGCCAGGGCCTGGCGCTGGCGGTCCATGCCGGCATCGGCGCGGTGAATCACGGCGCGGTCGGTCAACGAATGGGATGGCAGCCGCTCCAGTTTCCGGGTCGGCAGTCGGCTCAGCAGGTAGCCGGCTTGAGATGGCGACAAGGTGTCGAGGAGCGGCGGTTCGCGCTCCGATTCGAGTGCCGGCAGCCACCAGTCCTCGAGAGTGTCCACCGTTTCGCCGAGAACGTAGTCGAGGTAGTAGTCCATTGGGTGGTCGATCGCCTCGAGGGAGGCCAGGGCGGCGGGTTCGGATTCGAGGTAGCTCAGCCCAAGCAGGGCCTCCAGGCGAGTGCGTGGGAACGGGTCCTCGACCTGGGCGGCCAGAAGCGCCAGGGGATCGTCCAGTTCGCGCCGCCAGAAGCGGGCCACGCGGGTCGCGGCGGCCCGGGCCCGGGGTTCCGGAGAGTCCAGCATGCGGTTCAGCAGTTCCGGTTCGACGACATTCAGGTTCTGGTAGAGCCAGAGCGCCTCGAGCCGGTGGTGTTCGAGTTCCGGGTCGGGATCGACGTCGGCGGCGTTCGAAGCGCTGCGGCCGCGATCGTCGAGTTCCTCCAGCCAAGTGCCGAGTGCGTCCAGCACCTCGCCTCGCGGGCGCTCGCGCAGTTCGCGGCGGACCCGGTAGCGGGTGCGGTCCTCGTAGCTCTCCAGCAGGCGGATGAGCTCCGGCACCGTCGCGCCGGCGATCTCGGGCGGCTCCAGCAGCGGCCTGGACTTGTGGCGCACCCGCCAGACGCGGCCATGGTCGTGGTCCCGCCGCTCGTCGCGCAGCGAGTACTGCATGTGGCCGATCAACGGGTTGAACCAGTCGACCAGGTAGAGCGAGCCGTCCGGCGCGAACTGCAGGTCGACGGGCCGGAAGTTGATGTCCGTCGAGTAGAGGAGGGGCTCGACCTCCTCCGACGTGAAGCCCGAGTCCTCCTCGATCACCCGGTGCTGCTTGATTCCCTGGAAGCCGATCGTGTTGTTGACGAGGAAATTCCCCTGGGCCTCGTCGGGAAAGTGGCGCGAACTGACGATCTCGCAGCCGGAAGTCGGCCGGACGATCGAGGTGAACACCTTCATGCGGCGCCGCTTGGTCGGATACGGAGCGTTGCCGGTGATCGGCGCGCCGAAGTAGTTCGCGCCGCCGGAGGCGTCGGCGATGAAGTTCTGTCCCCAGCGATCGAAGATGTGCCCCCACGGATTGGCGAACGGAAAGGAGACGAAGACCTCGAGCTGGAACCGGTTCGGCTTGTAGCGGAAGACGCCGGCGTCGACCAGCCGCACCGGGCCGTATGGAGTCTCGACCTGGCTGTGGTGGAAGGTGCCCTCCTGGAAATAGAGCGCGCCGCCCGGTCCCCAGGTGAAGGCCGAGATCGAGTGGTGGCTGTCCTCGGTGCCGAAGCCGTGGAGGATGACCTCGTAGCGGTCCGCCACGTCGTCGCCGTCGGTGTCCTCGATGAACATCAGGTTCGGCTGCTGGGCCACGTAGGCGCCGCCGTCGCCGAGTTCGAAGCCCGTGGGCAGGTGGAGGCCGCGCGCGAAGACCGTGTGGTGATCGGCTCGGCCGTCGCCGTCCCGATCCTCGAGGATCACGATCCTGTCGTCCGGTTCCTCGTCGGGAAGGCGCTGCGGATAGGACGGCATCGTCGCGACCCAGAGCCGGCCCCTGGAGTCGAAGGTCATGGACACGGGATTGCCGATCGGGAAGTCCTGCTCCGACGCGAACAGGGAGACCTCGTAACCCTCGGCGACGTGGAGGTTCTCCAGCGCGTAGGCGGGATCGAGCGCCTCGTAGCGCGCCGTGCCGCCCCGGTTCGGTTCCTCGTCGGCGACCTCCTGGGCTGCCGCCGGAAAGACGGCCAGTGCCGCAGTCAGCACGGCGCCGACGGCGATTTGCGCCTCGCTCAGGGATCCGTCACTGGGTGCGCCGGCCCTCTGGCCGGCATCCGCATGCCGTAGGTGCGCGGCAGCCCGGTTCATCGGTCGACGCGCTCCAGTCGCCAGGCTTCGCCCGAGCGCGCAAGGTCGCGGGCCTCGTCGTCGAGATCGCCGACAAGTTCATCGAAGCGAACCATCTCCGGCGGGAACGAGTGAACGCCGAAAGGCTCCTTGCGTCCGCCGTAGATGTAGTAGCCGTTCACGGCGCGGTAGCGGTCGAAGAACAGCCGGCCCTTGCGGAGCACGACCTGGCGCAGGCCGTCGCCGGCCTCCACCAGGCTGGTGATGAGCGACGGCGCCTGAAGGTCGAGCCCCCGCGCCCAGTCTCCGTCGCTCGCGGAGGCCAGCGTAACGTCGCCGCGCCGCAGGGCGTAGTAACCAGGAGCCAGGTCGCGCACGCTGATTCGGAGGCCTGGCGGATTCCCGTCGGGCGCCGGTGGCAGGACCGGCGGGCGGACCTCAAGTTCCGCACCGCCCCCGGCCGAGGCGACGACCGTTCCAGGCGAGGGCGCGCCGAGCGCCTCGAGCAGCGCGCGGGAGGCGTACCAGTAGCCGGCTTCGTTCAGGTGCACGCCGTTGATCGTCAGGGGCGCCGGCTCGCCGGCAAACGCGGCCGCGACTCCGTCGAAGATGTCGAGGAAGGGCACGCTGTTCTCCGCCGCAACCGCTTCGGCCGCCGCTGCGTAGTTCCGCAGCTCCGCGTTGCGACGTTCGACCGACGCCGCGTCGAGACCGCGACCGTCCGTGAGGGCCTCCTGGGGTATCGGCGAGACGAGGGCCACTCGCGGTGGCTCGGCGCCGTTGTAGATCTGCTTCGAGACATGCCGCAGCAGCCGTCCGAGATCGTTCCGGAACGCCGGCAGGCCCTGGTCCCCGGCGAACGACTCGTTCGCGCCGTAGAACAGGAGGACGACATCCGCTCCCTGCGCCTCGAGGTGACGGTCGACGGCGCCGAAGTCCAGCGGCCGCGGGCGCAGCGCCGCCTCGTCCGCTGACCAGGCGAGGTTGCGGACGGAGAGGTCCAGCTCCGGGAAGGCGGCCAGCAGACCGCTCTCGAAGTAACCGAAGAGCTGAAAGCGCTCGGCGAAGGTGTTGCCCGCGAGGCAGACCCGATCGCCGGGCCGGAGTTCGAGGGTGGTGGCTCCCGCGGCGGAGGCGCCGGCCGCGAGGAGTGCGAGCAGGAGTGCGAGCAGTTTCTTCTTCACGCGCGGGCGGGGATCGTAGCAGCCGGTCGGCTCCGCGGCGGCCTTTGGCGCTTCGATAGGGTTGCCGTTCCCGATGAGCCGAATGCGACCGAACTGGAGGGCGCCCCTGCTGGCGGCACTGGCACTGGCAGTCGCCTGCGCCCAGGCTCCGGACGCGGCTCCGGACGCCCGCGAACAGCTCTACGCCCTGTTCGACGAGGACTGGGCGGCTCGGCTCGTCGAGAGTCCGCAGTTCGCGACGAGTGTCGGCGACCACAGCCGGAACGACCAGTTGGCCGACGTCAGCCTGGAGGCGATCGAGCGCAGGGTGGAACGGCGCCGCGATGTGCTGCGGCGGTTCGAGGAGATCGATGTCTCCGGGCTCAGCGCGGCGGACCGGATCAACGCGCGGATGTTCGAGCGCCAGCTTCGGAGCAGCGTGCAGGGGTTCGAGTTCGGCGGCTACCAGATGCCGCTCAACGCGGATTCCGGCTTCCACATGGGGTTCGCCCGGATGTACCGCCCGATGCCGTTCCGGACAGCGGACCACTACGATGACTACATCGCCAGGATGCGGGCGATCCCGGCCTACTTCGAGCATCAGCAGGCGCACATGCGCGCCGGGATCGACCGCGGCTTCACCCTGCCGCGGGTAACCCTGGAAGGCTACGAGGACACGATCTCCGCCCACATCGTCGAGGAGCCGCAGGACAGCGCGTTTTGGGCGCCCTTCGAGGATCTGCCGGCGTCGGTGGGAGAGATGGACCGCGAGAGGATCCTGACCGATGCCGAGGCGGCGATCACCGAGGCGGTCGTGCCGGCCTACCAGGCGTTCTACGAGTTCTTCGTCGGCGAGTACCAGCCGAACGCCAGGGAAACCGTCGGAGCCTCCGACCTTCCGGACGGCCAGGCGTACTACGCGGAGCAGGTGCGGTGGTTCACGACGCTCGACGTCACGCCGCAGGAGGTCCACGAGATCGGCCTCAGTGAGGTCGCCCGGATCCGGGCGGAGATGGCGGAGGTGATCCAGGAGGTCGGCTTCGAGGGATCGTTCGCCGAGTTCCTCGAGTTCCTGCGCACCGATCCACGCTTCTACCCAAAGACCGCGCAGGAGCTGCTGGAGCGCGCCGCCTGGATCGCCAAGACGATGGACGGCAAGCTGCCGTCCCTGTTCGCGACCTTGCCGCGGGTCCCCTACACGGTCGAGCCGGTTCCGGACCACATGGCGCCGAAGTACACCGCCGGTCGGTACGTGTCCGCTCCGTACAACAGCACGCAGCCCGGCATCTACTGGGTCAACACCTACAACCTCCCGAGCCGGCCCCTCTACGCGCTCGAAGCCCTCACGCTGCACGAGGCGGTGCCCGGCCACCACCTGCAGCACGGAATCGCGGCCGAGATCGACGCGGGTCCCGAGTTCCGCCGTCACGACTACCTCTCCGCTTTCGGCGAGGGCTGGGGGCTGTACTCCGAGTACCTCGGGCTCGAGGCCGGCATCTACGAAGACCCGTACAGCAACTTCGGCCGCCTGACCTACGAGATCTGGCGCGCCTGCCGGCTCGTCGTCGACACCGGGGTGCATGCTCTGGGCTGGACGCGCCAGGAGATGCTCGACTACCTGGCCGAGAACACGGCGCTCTCCCTGCACGAGGTGAGGACCGAGACCGACCGATACATCAGTTGGCCCGGCCAGGCGCTGGCCTACAAGATGGGCGAACTGAAGATCCGGGAGCTGCGGGGGAAAGCCGAAGAGGCCCTCGGCGCCGACTTCGACGTGCGCCTGTTTCACGACGCGGTGCTGGAGAACGGCTCGATTCCCCTGGACGTCCTGGAAGAGTTGATCAATGCCTGGATCGAAGAGCAGCAGTTGTAGGGCCTCGGAACGTTGGAAGAGTTGATCAACGCCTGGATCGAAGAGCAGAAGCTGTAGGGCCTCGGAACGTTGGTCGACGTACTGATCTGGCTGGAAGAGACGCGCTTCTCGACCTGGATGCGGGAGTCGGGGCCCGCGTTCTTTTCGAGCCTGGTCTTTCACTCGATCGGAATGGCGTTCGTGACTGGCATCCACGTGGCGACGGACCTGCGCATCCTGGGAGTGGCTCCCGGTGTCCCGCGGTCGCTCATGCGGCGCTTCACGCCGGTGCTCTGGGCGAGCCTGGTCGTGGTCACCGTCTCGGGACTGCTGCTGCTCCTGGCGTACCCGGCGAAGGCGCTGACCAATCCGGTCTTCTACTTCAAGCTGGTCGCCATCGCGGCCGCCCTCTGGATCATGAGGGCGCTGATGCGCGGGCTGCTGGGGGATTCCCGTTACGACGGGGCGCCGGCGCCCCGGAAGGCGCGGATACTGGCCGGCGTGTCGCTCGCGCTCTGGGCGGCGGTGATCACCTCGGGTCGCTTCCTGGCCTATACCGCCAAGGTCATGCTGGCCTCGCACCTGCTGTACTGAGACGCACGTTCTACCGAGACACGGGCTACTGAGACACGAGAGCGATGGAAAGTCTGCTGAACTCGATCGGTCAGAAGAGCGGCATCTACGACTTCATGCACACGTCGTGGGGCTGGCCCACCGTCGAGTCGCTGCACTTCTTCGGGCTTTCGCTGCTCATCGGCACGATCGGTCTCTGGGATCTGCGCCTGCTGGGCGTGGCGAGGGCGATTCCGATGGCCGCGCTGCACAAGCTGGTGCCCTGGGGCGTGGGGGGCTATCTCCTCAACGTATGCACCGGCTTCCTGTTCGTCGTCAGCGCGCCGAACCAGTACCTCTACAACCCGGCGGTGCAGATCAAGTTCTCGCTGATGGCGATCGCCGGTCTCAACATCCTGGTCTTCTACCGTTTCGCGTACCGTCCGGTGAAGGCCGCCGTCGCCGGCGCGGCGGCGCCGGCCCGAGCCCGGACCGCGGCCGCGATCTCTCTCGCCTGTTGGGTCGGCGTGATCGTCTGCGGCCGGCTGATCACCTACTTCCGGCCGCCGTACCACTGGTGCTTCTGGTGCTGAACCGGAGCCCATCGCCGGGTGTCTACGCGGGCGGCGGCTCCTTCGCCGGTTCCTCGTCGACGTAGCGGAACGGCAGCCGTTCTTCGCCGTCAGCGGGCGGGGACCGCGTGGGAGTCGGGCGTGGACGGCGTTGCGGGGGCGCTCTACGGGCTGGCGGCGGGCTGCTCGTGGTCGATCCGCGGTTGTTCCCGTCCAGTTCAGCCTCGACCTGCTCGATGAGTTCCTCCGCGGATTGCTCCTGGTCCAGGCCCGCAGCCTCGAGTTCCGCGTCGATGAGCGCCAGCAGCTCGTCGGTGGACAGATCCTCGAGTCTCGCTCGGTCGCCCGCGGTGACCGGCGCCGTGATCGCCTGGACGGCTCGAGGCTCCGCCGCGGGTGACGGAGCGGAGGCGGGAGAAGCCTCGACGCCTGTGGCGACCACCGGGGCCGTCCTCCTGGGCGGCCTGGACGGGTCGGCCGGCACCGGAGAACTCTCGATCAGGACGCCGTCCGCGGATGACGGCAGTGCTGCCGACCCGAGACCAACCTGGATCAGGCCCTCCGTCTGCCGCACCTGATACCCGGGCAGTGCGTCTGCCAGGTCGACGACCACGCGCAGGAAGTTCGGGTGCTTGCCGGTGCGTACCTCGATCGCCGGGCCGCCGGCGGAAGGCGCCGGCATCTCGGCGAGCGAGGCGTTGATTCCGAACAGGTCGAGCACGACCCGCGGGGGATTGGGCAGTTCGAAGTGCCGGACGGTCTGCAGGCCGCCGGCTGTCTGGAGGCGCAGTACGTCGCCGTCCAGGCGCGCCGCCGTCAGGCTGGAGTCCTGGGCTGCGACAGCCGAACAGAGGAGGGCCGAAACGAGGCAGATCAGGGTACGCATGGTTGATCCTGGAGTTTCTGGAAACCCGCAGTCTACCACCGAGACCTGCGGGGTCACGTCGCCAGGCACTCCGCAGTAAGCCTGCACAGGCAGGGATTTGCGTTCCGTGACGTGGCCCCATAGCCTGCCTCGCAGCCATGGGCCGTTTCGGGATCGTTGTTCTCGCTGCGCTGATCGCGCCGCCCCCGGTGGTGCTCCAGGCGCAGGAGACGCACCCGTTCTCGGTCCACGACATGCTGGCGATGGAGAGGCTCTCGGACCCTCAGGTGGCGCCGGACGGCTCGGTCGTGGCGTTCACCGTACGGTCGACGGATCTTGCCGCGAACCGGGGTCGAACGGATCTCTGGTCGGTGCCGGTGGAGGGCGGCGAGGCGCGCCGGTTGACCACGCACGAAGCGGCCGACTTCCATCCGCGCTGGGCGCCGGACGGTCGGGATCTCTTCTTCCTGTCGACGCGTTCGGGGAGTTCTCAGGTGTGGCGCCTGCCGCTTGCCGGGGGCGAACCGCGCCAGGTGACCGACCTTCCGCTCGATGTCGGCAACCTGGTCGTGTCGCCCGACGGCCGCCGGATTGTGCTGACGATGGATGTCTTCGCTTCGTGCGAGACCCTCGACTGCACGGCGGAACGCCTCGAGGACCGGTCATCGCGGCCGACCTCGGGAGTCGCGTACGACGATCTCTTCGTTCGCCACTGGGACGTTTGGAAGGACGGCCGGCGGTCGCACGTCTTCGTCCTGGAACTCGACAACGGCCGCTCGGTCGCGGGGCAGCCGGTCGACCTGATGCGCGGCCTCGACCAGGACGCGCCCCCCAAGCCCTTCGGCGGTGCCGAGGAACTCGCTTTTGGGCCTGGCGGCGATACCGTGATCTTCGCTTCGCGCACCGGCGGCACGCCGGAAGCGTGGTCGACGAACTTCGACCTGTACCTGGCGCCGGCGGACGGCAGTTCGCCGCCCGTCAATCTGACAGCGGACAACCCGGCTTGGGACAGTCACCCGGCGCTTTCGCCGGACGGTGCCACGCTGGCCTGGATGGCGATGGAGCGGCCCGGCTACGAGTCCGATCGTTTCCGGATCCGGCTCGCGCGGCTCGCCGGCTCACGCCTGGAAGACGAGCGGGACCTCGCGGCCGACTGGGACCGCTCGGTGTCGGGCCTGGCCTTCTCGGCCGACGGGGACACCCTGTTCGCCACCGCGGCGGACCTCGGACAGCGGAGCCTGTTCGCGGTCGACGTGGCGGACGGTTCCGTGAGGCGCCTGCACGCCGAGGGCTCGATCGCCGGCCTCGCGGTGTCGACAGACCGGCTGGTCACTCTCCACAACGATCTGGCCGCCCCGTCGGAGTTGTTCGTCAGCGATCTCTCCGGTGTCAACCGGCGGGCCCTGACCGACTTCAACGCCGGGCAGCGGGCAGCGGCGCGGGTGGGGGACTACGAACAGTTCACGTTCGCCGGGTGGAACGACGAGACGGTGCATGGCTACCTCGTGCGGCCGGTCGACTTCGACCCGGAACGCCGCTACCCGGTCGCGTTCCTGATCCACGGCGGGCCGCAGGGCTCATTCGGAAACAGCTTCCACTACCGCTGGAACCCGCAGGCCTATGCCGGCGCCGGTTACGCCGCGGTGATGATCGACTTCCACGGCTCGGTCGGTTACGGACAGGATTTCACCGACTCGATCCGTGGCGACTGGGGCGGCAAGCCGCTCGAGGACCTGCAGAAGGGTCTGGCCGCCGCGCTCGACCGGTATCCGTTCCTCGACGGTGACCGGGTGTGCGCTCTGGGCGCTTCGTACGGCGGTTACATGGTGAACTGGATCGCGGGCGCCTGGCCGGACCGGTTCCGCTGCCTGGTGAACCACGACGGCGTGTTCGACCTGCGCTCGATGTACTACACAACGGAGGAGTTGTGGTTCGTCGAGTGGGACCACCAGGGCAGTTACTTCGACAATCCGGACGGCTTCGAAAGCGACAATCCGGCGCTGTTGGTCGATCGCTGGCGGACCCCGATGCTTGTGATCCACGGCGCGCTCGACTTCCGCGTGCCGGAGACCCAGGGCCTGGCGGCTTTCACGGCGCTCAAGCGGCGGGACGTGCCCGCCCGGTTCCTCTACTTCCCGGACGAGAACCACTGGGTGCTCAGTCCGGCGAACAGCGTTCAGTGGCACGAGGAGGTGCTGGGATGGCTCGCCCGCTGGCTCGAACCGTAGACGGCGCGGCACGGAACTGGCTGCGCACCGGGTGCGCCGTCGTCGTCGCGGTGATGGCTCCGTTAGCAACTGCAGCGGCGCAGACGCCTGAGGACCCGGGCGTCTACCAGGGCCGGAAGATCGCGGAGGTCATGTCCTACCGCGGCGCCCCCTGGCTGGAGCGGGCGACGCGAATCGAAGAGGAGCATCCGGACGAACTGATGGCCGCGCTGCCGATCGAGGCCGGCATGCTGGTCGTCGACGTCGGTTGCGGCTCGGGTTACTACGCGCGCCGTCTGGCGGCCGCGGTGGGCCCCGGGGGCTCGGTGCTGTGCAACGACATTCAGCCCGAGATGCTCAGCATCGCAACGCAGCTTGCAGCCGAGGCCGGGGTCACGAACATGAGCACGGTGCTCGGCACCGAGAGCGACGCCCGGCTGCCTGTAGGTGAGGTCGACCTGATTCTCCTCGTCGACGTGTACCACGAGTTCTCCGAGCCGGAGGCGATGCTCCAGTCCATGCGGGAAGCGCTGGCGCCGGACGGCGTCATCGCCCTCGCCGAGTTCCGACTTGAGGGCCGTTCAGCCCGGCACATCAAGCTTGAGCACCGGATGTCGATCGAGCAGGTGATGAAGGAGTGGATTCCGGCCGGCTACGAACTCGCCTCCCGGATCGACTCGCTGCCGACCCAGCACCTGTTCCTGTTCCGGGCCGCTCCCTGAGCGGCGCGCCGGCGTTCAGCGAGGCTTCAGGGGCGAGCGATCGGCATTGCCGCCGACACGGATTCGCGCCAGGCGTGAAGCCGGGCGCGGAGCTCGGCGGCTTGCGCTGACTGCTCGGCGGCCAGGTCGCGCTGTTCGCCCGGGTCGTTCTCCAGGTCGAAGAGTTGGACGGTGCTGTTCTCGAAGTACTCCAACAGCTTCCAGGCGCCGTCGCGGACGGCGCCGCCGGGGCTCTGCATCCCGTGATTGCTGTAGTGGGGGAAGTGCCAGTAGATCGCTCCGCGCTCGAAGTCCTCGCCCCTGACCGCCGCGGCGAAGCTCACGCCGTCGACGTGCTGGTCGGGTCGTGGCGGCAGGCCGGCCATCTCCAGCAACGTGGGGTAGAAGTCGGGGCTGATGACCGGCTCGTCGCGGACCGCGCCGGTCTGGCCCGCGCCCGGCCAGCGCACGATGAGCGGCACCCGAATCCCGCCCTCGTACAGCCAGCCCTTGGCGCCGCGCAGCGGCAGGTTCGACGTGGAGTAGGCGGCGTCCAGCAGGTCGGGGGGGACCACCCTCGCGGGATTGCCGAGGTTGGCGGCCGCCATCCCTCCGTTGTCCGAGTAGAAGACGACGATCGTGTTCTCGGTCAACCCCAGCCGGTCGAGGGTGCTCTGCACGCGCCCCAGACTGTCGTCGATGGCGGTGACCATCGCCGCGAACTCGACGTTGTCCTGGTGCTGCTTGATCTTGACGGTGGCCTGGGGCAGTACCCGGTGCTCCTGGTGCGAGGGCTGTTCCAGCAGAGCATCGAGTTGTGCGCGCGAAAGCGGCTCGGAATCGTCGGGATTGCCCTCCAGGAGGAAGGCCGGGCCGGCCGGAGGCTCCATCCGCGCCAACTTCTCGCGGTACTTCAGAACCAGGTCCGAACGTCCTTCGATCGGGTCGTGCACGGCGAAGTGCGACAGGTAGAGGAAGAAGGGGCGGTCCCGGCTCTGCTCGATGAAGTCGACGGCGAAGTCGGTCAGTCGGTCGGTGAGGTACTCGTCTTCCTCCCCTTCGACGACCAGGCCGGCCATCAGGTACGGCGGGAAGTAGCCGCCGCGAGGGGTCGAGCCGGGGAAGTCGGGCGCCTGCAGGTCGAAGCCCTGGTGGAGGGGGCCGGCTTCGCCGCCGCCGAGGTGCCACTTGCCGAAGATCGCCGTGCTGTAGCCGTGTTCCTTGAGCGCTTCGGCGAGGGTCACTTCGTCCATTGGCAGGGCCGCCAGCTTCTCGGCGCTCAGCATCTGCTCGAAGGCATGCTCCCTGCGGCCCGGCAGCCAGTCCGTCAGGCGCAGCCTCGCCGGGTACTTGCCGGTCAGAAGTGAGGCGCGCGTGGGCGAACAGACGTGCGTCGCCGCGTACGCATTGGTGAAGCGCACGCCACGCTCGGCGAGGGCGTCGATGTGAGGCGTCTCGTAGAACGTGCTGCCGAAGACGCCGACGTCGCTCCATCCCATGTCGTCGACCAGGAAGAAGACGATGTTCGGCGGTTGCTCCGCGGCGGCCGCGGCTGCCGGCGAGGGTTCCGGCGCACCCGGTTCGGGAGCGCAAGCCCCCAGCGCCGCGGCAAGGCCCAGCGCGAGAAAACAGGTTACGAACGGGCGGCGCGTCATGGACCGCTCAGGATCTCGGCGCAGCGACGCGCAAAGTAGGTCAGGATCATGTCGGCTCCAGCGCGGCGAATCGAGGTCAGAGTCTCAAGCATCAGTGCGTCGCCGTCCATCCAGCCGTTCGCGGCGACCGCCTGGATCATCGCGTACTCGCCGCTGACCTGGTAGGCGGCGACGGGCAGGTCGACCGCCTCGCGTACCGCACGGATCACGTCGAGGTAGGCAAGGGCGGGCTTCACCATGACGACGTCGGCCCCCTCGTCGACGTCGAGCCGGGCCTCGCGCACCGCTTCCCGGACGTTCGCCGGGTCCATCTGGTAGGTCTTCTTGTCGCCGGCGCGGGGAGCCGAGTCGAGAGCGTCGCGGAACGGGCCGTAGAAGTTCGAGGCGTACTTCGAGGTGTAGCTCAGGATCCCGACCTGGTCGTGACCGGCGTCGTCGAGCGCGGTGCGGATCGCCCGCACGCGACCGTCCATCATGTCGGACGGCGCGATGATGTCCGCGCCGGCATCGGCCTGTGAGACGGCGGTGGCGGCGAGGATCTCGAGCGTTGGGTCGTTCAGGATCTCGCCGTCCTCGACCAGCCCGTCATGGCCATCGCTGGAGTACGGGTCCATTGCCACGTCCGTGATGACCAGCATCCCGGGCAGGGCGGACTTGAGCTCACGGACCGTGCGCTGGACCAACCCGTCGGAGTCCAGGGCGCCGCTCGCGGTCCGGTCCTTCAGTTCGTCCTCGACGGCTGGAAACAGCGCCACGGCCGGTACGCCGAGGGCATGCGCGGCGCGACACTCCGCGACCAGACGGTCGATCGTGAGCCTGGCCTGGCCGGGCATCGAGTCGATCGGTTCGGCGGTGTCCGAACCCTCCATGACGAACAGCGGATAGATCAGCCGGTCCGGTCCGAGGTCGGTCTCGCGGATCAGTGATCGGATCGCCGCGGATCGCCGGTTGCGGCGTGGGCGGATGGGCATCGGCAACATGGCCGGGGATTCTACGCGCTCGGAGCTTGTCGCGCCCCTCCCCCTACGGCGTGCTCTGACCGGAGCGGCCAGCGTCCCTTCGTCGTCGCCACGGCGCCGCTCGCGGTGACCTCGACCGCCGCGAGCCGGCGGGACGGCGACGGCCGGGACTCCTATACTTGCGCGGATGGGACTTCAGGAGATCTGCTCCGGCGTCTGGTCCGCCGAGCATCGTCAGAAGTTCGGGTTCGGTTTCGTGGCGCCTTGCCGGATGACCGTCGTGCGGCTGGCCTCCGGAGGGCTGTGGATTCACTCCCCGGGACCGATGGACGAGGCGCTGGCGGGCGAGATCTGCGAGCTGGGTCGCGTGGAGTACCTCGTTGCGCCGAACCTGTTCCATCACCTTCACCTGCCGGCGGCGGTCGAGCGGTTCCCGGAGGCGGAGGTTCACGCGCCGCCCGGACTCGAGAAGAAGCGACCGGACCTCACGTTCGCCGGTACGCTGGGTGTCGCTGCGCCCTGGGGCGATGAACTCCAGCCGATCCCAATCGAGGGCATGCCGAGGTTCAGGGAGGTCGTCTTCGTCCATCGTCCGAGCGGGTCGCTGCTCGTTGCGGATCTCCTCTTCAACCTCAGGCGGCGGCTGGGGCCGGCCGTCACGATCTACATGCGGCTGACCGGGGCCTACGGCAGGGTGGCGCAGAGCCGGTTTCTTCGACTGGCGGTGCGTGACCGGCCCGCGGCCGCGGCGAGTTGTCTCCGCATGCTCTGTTGTCCGTTCGACCGCCTCGTTCCGTGCCACGGCGAGATCGTCGAGCATGGCGCGAAGCGGCAGGTTGAGGAAGCGCTCTCCTGGCTCCTGCGGGACCTGGAGCGGCCGCCCGATGCGCAGTCGGTCAATGCCGCGGTGCCCGAGGTCTGATTTCCCGCTCATGTCACTCCCCCTGGCCGACCTGCGGGTCCTCGACCTGACGATTGCCCGCGCCGGGCCGACCGCGGTGCGCCAGCTCGCCGACTGGGGCGCGGACGTCGTGCGGATCGAGCGTCCGCCGGCGCCCGGCAAGGAGATCGGCATTTCCCGCCGGCTCGGCCACGACTACCAGAACCTGCATCGCAACAAGCGCTGCCTGACGCTGGACCTGAAGAGCGAGGCGGGCCGCGAGGTCCTGCTGCGGCTGGTCCGGGACGCCGACGTGCTGGTCGAGAACTACCGCGCCGATGTGAAGCACCGGCTCGGCTTCGACTACGAGACGGTTCGCGCGATCAACCCGCGCATCGTCTTCGCCAGCGTGTCGGGTTTCGGACAGACCGGTCCGTATCGCGACCGCGGTGGCGTGGATCAGATCGCCCAGGGGCTCGGCGGGTTGATGTCGGTGACCGGGCTGCCGGGCCAGGGCCCGGTGCGCGTGGGCACGGCGATCTCCGACCTGGCGGCCGGCCTCTACCTCGCCTTCGGCATCCTGGCGGCCCTCCGCGAGCGTGATCGGTCGGGGGAAGGGCAGTGGGTGAGCACTTCCCTGCTCAAGGCGATGATCGGGATGCTCGACTTCCAGGCTGCCCGCTACCTCGTCGAGGGTGAGGTTCCGGGCCAGCAGGGCAACCACCACCCGACGATCTCGCCGATGGGGACGTTCCCGGCCGCCGACGGCTGGGTGAACATCGCGGCCACCAGCGGCAAGCACTTTCGGGCCATGTGCCAGGCGCTGGGAGGCGAAGAGCTGCTCGAGCGTCCCGAGTACAAGAACTCGGCGAAGCGCGTCGTCAACCGGGAGCAACTCGAAGGCGACGTTGCCGAACTGACGCGCCGCTTCGAAGTGGACGAGATCGTCGAGCTTCTGAACGATGCCGGTCTGCCCTGCGGGCCGGTCTACGACCTGGGCCAGACCTTCGCCGACCCGCAGGTCGAGCATTCCGGCATCGCGGTGCCGCTGGAGCACCCGGAACTCGGTCCGGTGCGGCTCGTGGGCCAGCCGGTCCGGCTTCGCCGAACGCCCTTCGAACTGCGGAGTCGGGCACCCGGGCCGGGCGAGCACACAGACGAGATCCTTGCTGAGGCGGGGCTTGGGGACTCCGAGATCGAGGCGCTGCGGAGCGCGGGGGTGGTGTTGTGAACGTAGTTGAACTGCCTACGACGAAGATCGTCGCCCGGATCGAAGACGGCGTCGGTTGGCTTACCTACAACAACCCGGAGCGGCGGAACGCCCTCTCGTTCGAGATGCAGGTCGCTTCGGCGCTTGCGTTGCGGCGCTTTCAGGACGACGACGCCGTGCGCGTCGTCGTGGTGCGCGGTGCGGGGGACCGGGCGTTCGTGTCCGGCGCCGACATCTCCGAGTTCGAGAAGCTGCGAACGACGGTCGAGGCGCGGGAGCGCTACGACCAGGCAGGCCGCGAGACCGGCAAGGCCTTCGCCGCTCTCGAGAAGCCGCTGATCGCGATGATCCGGGGCTTCTGCCTGGGCGGCGGCCTGGCGACAGCGCTCAACGCGGACCTGCGGATCGCTTCGGACGACTCGCTTTTCGGCATCCCGGCCGGCCGCCTGGGCGTGGGCTATGGCTTCGCCGGGATCAAGGTGCTGGTCGACCTCGTGGGCCCCTCGCGCACCAGCGAGATCCTGCTCACGGCGCGGCGGTTCACCGCCGCCGAGGCGCACCACATGGGCTTGATCGACCGGGTAACGACCGTTGACGAACTCGAGAGCACCGTCCGCGATCTGGCGGGGAGAATG
>Ga0209544_1001209_pt1 | contig 29722 bp, 23 predicted proteins | sample MesohylPK_FD_187297 | JGI IMG/M metagenome (GOLD analysis project Ga0209544, IMG submission 187297) | Host-associated microbial community of the marine sponge Aplysina aerophoba from Gulf of Piran - sponge mesohyl, lysed by proteinase K... | ecosystem: Host-associated > Porifera > Sponge >...
AACTGCACGATGTGGGCTGACGAGTTCAACGGCGTGGGCCACCACTTGCAGAGTCGGGTCGCGTTTGTGGTGGTGTCGCCTGACAGTCCGAGCGTGCAGGGGGATTTTGCGAGGAAGCGAGGATGGCGGTTCCCGATGTATTCTGCGGAGGGCACGACGTTTTTTCGGGATATGGGCTTCCAGTGGGATGAGGAAGAGTTCCTGTCGGGGTACCAGCCGGGCGTCTCGGTTTTTCGCAAGAGGGATGACGGTACGTTAGTGCGGGTAGCGAAGGACTTTTTCGGTCCGGGTGATCTGTATTGCGGCGTGTGGCATTTGTTCGATCTGCTGCCGGATGGCCCGGCCGGGTGGGACCCGCTGTTTGAGTATTCCTCTTAAGACGACTTAGGCGGGTCATTGGGCCGGTCAGGCGAACGCGCCCGCGCGTCCCAGGAAGGAACACGGCTTGTGGTGGATGAAATCTCCTCCTGCCCCAGGCACTTTGAAAGCGCTTGCAACAGAGTCGGTTGTCAAAACCAACCTAAGCGAGCTGCCGCCTCACCCATAGAATTCGTAACTACTAGGCCATATACAGTTGCTGTCTTGACCAGCCCTTAATCGCTGCCTCCATTCGGGCTATCTGTTTGCGTATGCGGTTGGCTGCAGCCAGGTTGGTGGAGCGGCACTGCTGGAATGAGCACACACGGTCGGTGAGGGATGGTTTTGGAGGGGGGCGTTGCGGGGGCGCAGCCCCTGCACAAGGGAGGGCCGAAGGCCCGACCGCCCAAAATACAACAATGTGGGGAGAATGCACATCTTTGCTCGCCTCGTTCAGAGTTGCGATTCAGTTGCGGCTGAATAGTAACCTTTGATTCATCTGCCAGGATCAGGAAACCTCTTGTCGCGCTGAAACGTACAGTGGGCAGGCGGGCCTCCCGTGTTGCCGTAGTTGGGCCGCCGGGGAACCGTTTAAACTGCTGCACGCGACCAGGACTGCTTCTCCTTCCACATGACATGTTTGGTGTATAGACGGAGGAGACGATAGCGACAAGGAGGGTAACGATGCTACGTAGTGCCGACAGAGCGAACGGAGAAAAACCAGAGGCCCGCGCACGCGGCCTGACCATATTTGCAGGAACGGACGGTCCTATTTGGGCGCCATTCGCCAGATCGTGGCGGAGGATGAATGGCATTCTGCTTCTGGGACTGTTGATGCTGATCCTGGCCGGGTGCGCTGGTGTGGCGCCGGCTGAGAGCGCGGAACAGGCACCGAGCTCAAGCCGGCGGGCTTCGGGCGGCCAGTTGGCGATGCAATCAGCCTCTTCTAGCTCCGGCTCCGCAATTGCGCATCGCCCCTCTCCTGATTCCGGGCGCGGTAACCGGCGCGGCCGCCAGCCGGAGGCGCAACTGCCGCCGGTGGTTCCTACCAGTCTCGAAACGACTTCTACCTTTGGCCTTGACGCAGACGATGCTTCCTGGCGCCGCTCGCTCGCGCTTGCTCGCCAGGGCTTGGTTCTCGAACCGGATGACATACGCGTTGAAGAGTGGCTCAACGCGCTGCGTTGGGATTATCCCCGTCCTGAAGGCGAGGAAACATTCCATCTCGATCTGACTGTTACAACCGATCCGCTTGACCCGGACTCCTGGCTGGCGTTAATGGGACTCAGTGCAGCGGCGCCGGCGGAAATACCTACCAGACGCCACGTCTCGGTGGTGCTGGATGCTTCGGGCTCGATGGAAGAGGACGAAAAACTGGACACGGCGCGCGCGCTCGTCGAGGCGTTGATCAACCGCCTGTCGGCGGAGGATCGGATTTCGCTTGTCCAGTTTTCACAGGTTGTTTTGGGCGAGTATACAGTTCGGCACGCGGCCCCTGACGATCCAGCGCTGGCCGAATCGTTGCGCGGTTTCCGCCCTAACGGGAGCACGAATGCCGAGGCCGGCCTGCGCAAGGGCTATGAACTGGCGCTGGAGGGGCGGCGAGAGGACCCTGAGGCGCTGCATTACGTCTTTTTCATCAGCGACGGTGTGGCCAACGTGGGCGATACGCGCGCAGAGTCGATCATTGAATCGCTGGGCGGGCAGCGGGCTGAGGCCAATCCGATCCGCCTGGTCGCGGTGGGTGTGGGCATCGGGAACTACAATGACGACCTGCTGGAGCAGGTGAGCAACGACGGCGACGGCTGGTACCGGTATGTTTATTCGCCGGAAGAGGCGCAGGGACTGCTGGCGGCGGACTCTTTTGCACAGCTTTTCAGCCCGGCGGCGGATGAAGCTCGGGCGCAGGTGTCCTGGGACGCCGAGACGGTCGAGGAGTGGCGACTGGTCGGTTATCTCAACCGGGCGGCTGCGAATGCGTCGTTCGAGGATGATGAAGAGGATTTTGCCGAGTTGCACGTGGGCCAGGAGAACACTGTGGTGTACCGGCTGAAACCGCACGGCGACGCGGCTGGGCCGCTGGGCAGGCTGGCCTTGCGCTGGCATCATCCGGGGAACGGTGAGCCGCAGACGCAGGAGTGGACGCTTGCTGTGGACGCGCTAACACCGTGGGAGGATGTTGCGCCGATTCGCCGGCTGGCTCTGCTGGTGGCGCTGGCGGGCGAGAATTCGGCTGAACGCCTGGAGGACGCGCAGGGGCGGCGGGGTACGATTGGGCAGGAGCTTGGCTTGCTGGGGGATATTGTCGAGACGCGGCAGGGGCAGGAGTTTGGTGAGATCCTGGTGGCGTCTTTGCCCGAGCCGCCGGCCTGGTTTGAGCAGGGTGAGTCGACGCGGGGTGAGTGAGGCGATATTCGCTTCTAAATTCGAACATCAAGAGAGCCGTCGAAGGGCGCCCACAAGGGGCGCCCCTACCCAATTCAGGGAGACTCACAAGGTTTAGTCCTAGTTGTGTGCAATTGCCCTGGGGTGAGTGAGGGTTGGCCTGCTCAGGACAAAGTGATAAGCTCAGGTTACGCCATTGGGGCAAAAAAGATGCACAGGGTTTCGGTGGAAAGTCCGATGCCAAGTCCAGAAGTTGGACATTCATGTTTCACCACCTGCCCTGATTGCACTCTCTTCGTCAACAACGGCGAAACCTGAGCATCGAACAAATAGACGTCCTGTTTTGATAGGAGTAAGCTAAGTGAGTACACAGATTGTACTGGAAGTGCCGGATGACATTTATGAACAGGTTGAAAGGCTGGCCGTGACCACAGAACGCGAAGTCGCGGAAGTACTATTGGACACCATAACCCGTACGTTTTCGCCATTTCCGGTTGATCCGAACCGATCCGTTATGAATAGGAATATAGAAAAATTTAAGGCGTTACACGCAGAACTGGTGATGACCCACTTGGGTCAATTCGTGGCGATTTGTGATGACAAACTGGTCGATCACGATCCTGATCCGGTTACGCTCCTGCAACGAGTACGTGCACAGTATCCTGACAAAGTCGTACTGCGAAGAAAGGTCGAAACAATTCCTGAACTGCTACGTCAATAATTCGCTGCGTGCATTCCGCTAGACAGTTCCCCGCTCGGACTTTTGTGGCAATTCCCCCAATAATATACTACATCCTCTGAATCCCCGGTCAGACCGGCAGGCGCGGCGGATTTCCGCGTTGTCCGGGAAACCGACTGGAATCCAGGTCGTGCATACGGTACGAAAATTGTACTGACCCGCCGATGGCCGGACGGGGAATCTCTTGCAAATTCCAGTTATTCATTGTTTCGCCAATGTGCTATGATCGCTCTATTTCCCATAAACAGTCCGCTCTCATTTCGCGAAGTGATAGCGCATTTCACTTGTCTATAAGGATTGCGAATGTTGTCTCCCCGGTTGTTTGCTCTGGTTGTCGGCATCAATCATTACCGAAGCAGTGTAGTCTCCGATTTAGGCGGTTGCGCCAACGATGCCAGAGCGATTTACGGATTCCTGACGCAACGGCTGGGCGTGCCGACGGAAAACATCCGGCTGCTGACATCGACCGGCGGCGAGCCAGATGAAAAGCTCCCCACCCGCGAGAACATCGTCAACGGCTGGCGTTGGTTGATCGAGCAGGTCAACAGCGGCGACCAACTCTTCTTCCATTTCAGCGGGCACGGCTCGCAGTCCATTTCTGACGACCCCAATGAACCGGACGGATACGACGAGACGCTCGTTCCGTGCGACAGCCGCACTACCGATGAGAACGGCAACCAGGTCTACGACATTCTGGACAAGGAGTTGGCTGCGCTGATCGCTGCGGCCGAGAATAGAGGTGCGCTGGTGACGGTCGTGTTGGACTGCTGCCACGCCGGTTCGGGCACACGTGCGCTTGTCCCGGTACGCCGGACAGGCGCTGACCGCCGCGCCCGCCCTGCGGCCACGGTTCTGCCCGAAGCCGGCGGCACGAAAACGGTAGCCAGCCGCCACTGGTCCGGTAAGTTGGGCAGCGACCACGTGCTGCTGGCCGGTTGCCGCGATGAGGAGATGAGCCACGAGTACCGCTCGCCGACCAACGGCGCCTGGTACGGTGCGATGACCTTTCACCTGCTGCAGAAGCTGCAGGAGCTGCACTCACAGATGAACTGGCGAGAGGTGCACGATGCAGTGCAGACCCAGGTCCAGAGTGTTTACGCCCGGCAGATCCCGCAGTTGGAAGGGCCCGGAAACCGCGCTGTTTTCGGTGATATGACCCCCCACGCCGGCTCCTACCTGAACGTCATCGATGCCAGCGAAGCGGGGGATGCGGGGAATGATGTGATCATCCGCATTGGCGGCGGGGCGGCGGTTGGCCTTACGCCGGGCAGCCAGGTGGAGCTGTTCCCGGCCGGCGGCGGTGCGCTGGAGGGTCGCGGCCTCGGCATCGGCGAGGTAAAGGAAGCCAGAGTCGATTCATCTTATGCCTTGATCAAGGGGGTACGCCCGACTGATTTCAGGCTGCCTGCCAGGGCGAAGGTGACGGCCTACGGCTACCAGAGATTGATGTACGAAGTAACCTGCGCCGATCCATTTTTGTTGGCGGAGTTGACCACGGCCCCCTCGTCTCCTTTCCTGCATGCGGTCGGAAGAAGTCAATCGGACAGTTTTACGCGCTTTCATGTCGCGGTTGAAAACGATGCCTACGTCATTCAGGACGGAAGCGGCGTTCAGATCGTGCACGACACGCCGCCTCGCACGCAGGCGGGCGCGGCCAAGACGGCTGCGTATCTTCATCATCTGGCGACCTTCAACAACGTGCGCACACTGCAGAATCCCGCGCCGATGGCGTTGATGGAAGAGGCGCTGAGCATTGATGTCCAGACCTACTCGCGGGCCAGCTTTACCAGTCCCAAGGACGGCGAACCTCTGAACCAGGACGGGATACTGCCGCCGGGGCGCAAGCTCTGGGTCACGTTTCGGAACAACAGCGCCGAGAATCTCTATGTGACGGTCTTTGCGCTGTCGTCCCATTTTGGCATCCGACGGGTCTACCCGGAGCGAGCGCCCTATCAGCTGGTGGCGCCGGGCAAGGAGTTTTTCGTCAACAATATCGAGCCGACGGTGGAGGACCCCGGCACGGAATCGGCAACGGAGATCCTTAAGGTCTTCGCAACGCGCGTTCCCACATCTTTTGACGTGTTGGAGATGCCGGATCTGAATGAACCGGGCGGGTCCGAACAGACGCGGGCCTTCGGCCCCTTGGCCGAATTGATGAACGGCATTCGTTACGACGGCCCCCGTGTCCGCAATTTGATGGTACAACGGGACGATACCCATGATCGCTGGATTACGAAGCAGGTAGCGGTTACAGCCCTGAGAAAACAGGAAGAATGCACCATGGTGCAAGGGCAGAACCGGATCAATGTGGGAACGGACCTGGATATTACGGTGGAGAAGCCAGCGGGTTTGGGAGGTCTGCTGGTTGTCAGCAGTCTCAGCCACTTCGCGTGGGATGCGAATGATCCGATCTCGTTGCCGCCAGGGCTGAAAAGTCCGGAAGCCGCGCCATTTTTCCAGCCGCTTTCGTTCTCGCACAACGCCGGAGCAGCGGGGGCGGCGCCCGGCGTGCTGGTGTTGGACACGTCGGCGGAACAGCTATCGACGATCAGCGCCGATTCCCCGCTGCGCATTGCGCTGAGTGTGGAAAATGACCCGGAGATTGCGGGGATTGTAGCGGTGGCGTTTGACGGTGAGTACTACCATTTGGTTGGACATCCAACCGACGCCCAAACGCTGTCCCAGTATGGCGACAGAAGGCGAATGGCGGTGGAGATTACGCATTTGCCAATCCCCGATGCGGCGGTTGCAAATCCCGGCACTTCGGGCGTCTGGCAGAGGCGACGTTCAAGTGCAGAGGGAGAAGGCGCGGTAGAGGGGGAGACTGGGCGCGGCGTGAAGGGATTGTTCGGCCGGCTGATCAACTACTTGCAGGAAGAGTGGCGGTTGGCTGAGGCTGCGACACGGAAGGAGCCGGCAGCCAGCGACGAGGAGACTGAAGCAGGACCGTCGGTCCGAGATGCGAAACATGCCGTGCGCGTGCTTTTCTACAAGCTATTCTATCAGCAGCTCCCGCCGGATCTTGGTGTGCGGCAAGTCAGCTGCGAGGAGGGCGGCGTCCCGGAGTATTCGAAGGTGACGCCGCAGGACGTGGCGAAGGCGCGGCGGGCGCTGCTTATCACCCACGGTTTCGGCAGCAGCACTGAGAAGCTGGTGCAGAGGGCACTGCCGGTTTTGAAGGAGTTGGATGATTACGACCTGGCGCTGGCGTTCGACTATGAGACGATCAACACCAGCATCCGGGAGAGCGGTCTGCTAATGACGGCGCAGTTGCGGCGTCTTGGCTTTGGCACTGACTCAGGTCCGCCGCTCGATATTTTCTGCCACAGTATGGGGACACAGGTGGCCCGGGTCTGCGTCGAGATGGAGAGTGGGCACCAGTTTGTGGAGAGGGTCATCATGGTGGGCGCCCACAACACGGGCACGGCACTGGCCGAATCGCACAGGCTCATTCCCTGGCTGGCCACCATAATACTCAATCAGGCCGGGCTGATGGACTATGAGCTACTGGCACAGCTTCTGGTGATTGGGATTGCCAATCTGACCACCGGCGTGCGGGACCTGGCGCCCAGCGCAGAGTTGTATGAAAAGCTGAATGACCCGCGCAATGAGGTGGACGTGAAGTACTATATCCAGATCGGCATAAACTCCGAGATGGACGGCCCGGTGAATTGGCGCAAGCTCTTCTCCAAGACGGAGTTGACGCGCATACTGGATAAGAGTTTGGATCAGTTTTTGGGGCCTAATGACCTGCTGGTTGGGGTGGCGTCGGCGCGGGCTGTGCGGGGCGGCAACTGGCCCGACCTGCAGGTAGATGTCCTTGGGTGCCACCACTTTGAGTATTTCTACGATGAAGAGTCGCTCGAGGCGCTGCGCCGGCAGTTCAAGTAGTAGACGGCGGTTCTCAGGCTTCCTGGCGCTCGGACAACTCGGCCCAGCGATCGAATGCCGATTCCAGCGAAGACTCGACTGATGTCAATCTGGAAGACAGGCTCTGCAGGGTCTGGTAGTCGCTGCCACAATCGTTGATTTGGTGCTGCAATTTCGTCTGCTCTTCTTCCCAGCCGGCGATCTCCGACTCCAAGCGCGCCAACTCCTGGTTTTCCTTCCAAGTTAATTTTCTGTCTGCCCCGGCCGGGCGCGACCGCGGCGCCGCCTGACCATTTGCCGCGGGCCGTCCCGATGGCGTGACATCATTGGAGTGAGCGACAGGGCTGTCCTGGTGGTGCTGGCTGTGCAGCCGCCGAAAAGTTGCATAGGGGGCGGGGTAGCGCCTGCCCAGGCGTCCGTCCTCGAAGGGCATGATGAAATCAACGGTGCGGTCGAGGAAGTAGCGGTCGTGGCTGGCAACGATGAGGCAGCCGCTGAACGCGTCGAGAAACTCTTCGAGCACTGTCAGCGTCTGCACGTCCAGATCGTTTGTTGGCTCGTCGAGCAGAAGCACGTTGGGTTGGTGGATCAGGGTGCGCAAGAGATAGAGGCGTCGTCGTTCACCGCCGCTGAGGCTGCCGATGCGACCCCACTGCATTTTGCGCGGGAAGAGAAACCATTCCATCATCTGGGCGGCCTCCACGCGGCTGCCGTCGCGGGCCTGAATCAGCGGTGCTTCCTCCTCGACGAACTCGATCAGACGCTGCGAGTCCTTCAGGTCGCGCGTCTGCTGGTCGTAGTAACCGAGCCGCACTGTTTCACCCCAGTTGATCTGCCCGGCGTCGGCTTTGGCCCGGCCGGCCAGCATGTCGAGAAAGGTACTTTTGCCGGCGCCATTGGGGCCGAGGAGGCCGATGCGGTCGCCTGGCTCGAGAGAGAAGTCAACCTGATTTACCGCGACTGAACCGTCGTAGAATTTTGTCAGACCTTTCGCTGTGAGGACTTTATTGCCCAGGCGGCGGGTTGCGAGGGCCATCACCACGCGATCGGTGTCAGCGTCGTAGTGGATGCGCTGGAGCTCGGCAGCGCGCTGTTGGCGCGCTTTTTGCTTTGTTCCCCGGGCCATCGGGGTCCGCCGAATCCAGTCCAGTTCCCGCTTGAGGAGCTTCTGGCGTTGCTTCTCCACGGCGGCCAGACGTTCGTGGCGCAGTTGGCGCAGTTCCAGATAGCGGGTGTAGTTGCCCGCATAGGAGACGAGTTGGCGTCGATCCAGTTCGACGATGCGATTGGCAACGCGGTCGAGGAAATGGCGGTCATGGGTGACCATCAGCACGGCGCCGGGCGAAGTCGTGAGGTAGTTTTCGAGCCATTCGATGGTGTCGACATCGATATGGTTTGTGGGCTCATCCAAGATCAGCAGGTCGGCGCGGTCGATCAAGGCGCGTGCAAGGGCTACGCGTTTGCGCTGCCCGCCGCTGAGGGTTGCGATGCGGGCGTCGAAGTTGCTGATGCCCAGCCTGGTGAGGATTGACTTTGCGCTGGCGGCTGCGGCCCAGCCGTCGCTGCGCTCCATTTCTTCGGAGAGTTCCAGAAGGCGCTTCTGCAGGGCTTGATTTGTCGATTCTTGTTCGAGACGCTGGCTGGCGCTCTCGTAATCCCGCAGCAGGCACATTTGTGGGGAGCTGCTGCGGAAGAGTTGCTCGAGAACGGTCGCCTCCTCGTCCAGGTGCGGCTCCTGTTCGACGATCTCGATACGGACGCCGCCCCAGGTGGTGACGTTGGCGTTGTCGTTGTCAGGCACTTCGAGGCCGGCGACTATGCGCAGCAGGGTCGTCTTACCGCTGCCGTTGACGCCGATCAGGCCGATGCGTTCGCCGGCATTAATGGAGAAGGAGACAGCATCCAGCAGCAGCCGTTCGGAGAACTGCTTGGAGACATTTTCGAGGGTGAGGAGGTTCATGCCGAATTCTGGATCGCCTGCATGGTCGCCGGATCTTCCAGGGCGCTTATGTTGCCGGGATCTTCGCCCAGATAAGCGGCACGGATGACGCGGTGCATCACTTTGGCGTTGCGCGTTTTGGGGAGCGCGGCGGAGAATCTGACTTCTTTGGGCCGGAGCGGACGACCCAGTTCGGTGGTGATGCGTTCTTGCAGCTCGGTGCGCAAGGTTTCGCTGGCGTCGATGCCTGGTTTGAGGACGGCGAACACGACTACGTCGTTATCCTTCAAGGGGTGGGGCACGGCCACAGCTGCGGATTCGGTGATGTCGGGATGGGCATTGACTAAGGTTTCGACTTCGGCCGGTCCGAGCCGTTTGCCAGCGACGTTAATGGTGTCGTCGCTACGGCCGAGGATATACCACATACCGTCTTCGTCGATAGCGCAGAAATCGCCGTGCAGCCAGACGCCTTCAAAGCGGCTCCAGTAGGTTTCCAGATAGCGCTGGTTGTCCTGCCAGAAGCCGCGCGTCATCCCGATCCACGGCTGCCGGATTATCAGGTCGCCCACCTCTCCGCGCACAGGATTGCCGGACTGGTCGACCACATCTGCATCCATACCTGGGATCGGCCCGCCAAAGGATGCGGGCTTGAGCGGCTCGAAAAAGCTGCCGGCGAGAATGCCGCCACTGATTTCAGTGCCGCCGGTATAGTTGAGGATTGGCTTGCGGCTTTCGAGTACATTCTCGAAAACCCAGCGCCAACTGGAAGGGCCCCAAGGGCTGCCGGTTGCACCGACTGCCCGCAGTTGCGACAGATCATGCCGGGTCACCAAGTCAGTGCCGTGGGGCATCAGCGTCCGCACCAACATTGGGGAAAGACCAAGAAGGGTGATCCGATGGCGGGCGCAGAGCTCCCAGACGCGGTCGACTGAGGGATAGTCGCCGGCGCCGTCGAAGAATAACATGGCGGCGCCATTGAGCAGCGTGCCGAGGACAAGCCAAGGCCCCATCATCCAGCCCATGTCGGTCATCCAGTAGACGCGATCACCCGGTTTGACGTCCATGGCGTGGCGCATGTCCTGGGCGCCTTTTATGGGGAAACCGCAGTGGGTATGGACGGCACCCTTGGGTTGCCCGGTGGTGCCACTGGTGTAGATGATCATCAGCGGATCCTCGGCCGCGGTCGGGGCGGTCTCGGCCTCGGTTGGCTGTGGAGGAACCAGCTCATGCCACCAATAGTCCCGTTCTTCTTTCCAGGAAATCTGCGACGCGGGCGACGAGGCAGGGAGTCGTTTGCAGACGATCACGTGCTGTACGCTGGGGGCAAAGGCCAGGGCCCGGTCCAGCGTCGCCTTCATTGGTACCGGCTGCCCGCGGCGCAGGAATCCGTCGGCAGTAAAGACGGCTTTGGCGCCGGCATCGGTGAGGCGGTTGCTGATGGCGGATGGCCCGTACCCGCTGAAAAGGGGCAGGATGATCCCACCGATCTTGATCACGGCCAGAAAAGCGACGGCCAGCTCGGGGACCATCGGCATGAACAGACCGACGGCATCGCCTTTGCCGATGCCAAGGCTGCGCAGGGCATTAGCACAGCGACAGACTTCGTGATGAAGCTGGGCGTAGGTAAGGGTGAGGTTGCCGCCCTCCTCTCCTTCCCAGATGAAAGCGGTTTCGGCCGCGGTCGCGGTTGTCTGCCACTTGTCGAGGCAGTTGTGGATGATGTTCATCTGCCCGTCGACACACCAGCGGGGAAACTGGGCGCCATCCGACAGATCAACAATTTGCGAATAGGGTTGGGTGAAGCGGATATCGAGATCTTCCATCACCGCATCCCAGAACCAGGCAATGTCTTCGACAGAGCGCGCCAGGAGTGCGTCATATGACTCGATGCCGTGCCGATCCATAAACTGTTGCAGATTGCTCTGCGCGATCCAGTCTGGGTTTGGCTGCCAAGCAATCTCCTGGCCGAAGGGGAAGGTCGTGGTGGACATGGCCTGACTCGAATTACGTATTGCGGAAGGCGGATGGCGTTGCGGCGATGTGAAATTCGTACCGTGTCATTATAGCGAATAGTTGGTCAAATGGAAACGGGGGAAGGAGAGAATCGAAGTTGCCTGTGAGGAAGCGGGAGGCTGCGACGGGGATCCGTCCATTGGGCTATACAATTTCAGGCGAAAGGGAGTTTCTGAATTCAGAGACGTTTGCCGATCATGCGCCGAAGACCGAAAACTGGACGCCGATGGGATTCTGGAGCGCCGACCAGATCGAGACAACGATGAGGGCGTGGGCGGGCGGGCGGAGCAGCTGCGTTGCATTGCCGCTCCATGGCAAGAGCCTGCGCCTGTTCCCTGTGCCGGATGGCTGGGAATCTGGAAGCCAAGAAGGGGAGGAGGACAGCTCGAACAGCTGGACCAAGTCGCTGAAGACCAAGAGCAACGCTCCCACGGCCAGGACGCCAAAACGCGGTGCGGTGATCGCCAGGCCGGTGGCAAAGCCGGAAGCGGTGAAGAGCAGGAGCGTGTATGCCACTGCCGCCGACGCCTGTAAAGGATCTCCGCGACGCTTCCACAACAGGACAGCGCGACCAACCAGTACGCCGGCGAGCAGCCACGGGATCAGGACGTACAGTCGAACGCTTCCGAAGCCGGCGCCATATTGCGCGATTGCACCGGCGAACAGTAGATAGCTAACGGCAGTTAGGGAGATGCCATAATTGGTCCGTCTGAGTGCGGAGGAGCCGGCCACAAGCTTGCCGCCAATGAGGCTGAAGGTGATGGCGGCGGCGACGCCGAGCGCGTAACGGGCGCCGTCGGTGCCGGCGCGGGTGAGCAGATAGCCGTACCATGCCATGAGGAGCAGGGTCAGCGCAGAGGCTGTCTGAATCCAGGAAGGGATTGACCGTGTGCGGGCGCGGGACCTGCGTAAGAGAAGCCCACCAGCCTGGAGAGACGCCCAGAGGACGAGCAGAGTCCAAGCGATGAAGTCGAGGACCGGCATTGGGGGGCTCCGTCAACTGGATGGCAGGGCGAGAAAAAGGGAGATCAATAGGGGAACTGCCGGGGCAAAGAGTTTGCCCCTCACTTGTTGCTATCCGCTTGTGGCAGTTTGGCAGCGTATCCGAGGAGTTGCGGCTCCGCCCAGACGGCCCAGTTCCAACGGCTGTTGCCCAGTCCGTCGGTCATTAACTGCAGGACAGCGTGCTGCCCGGCCTGATTCGGCAGGTCGGTGACGAAGCGCTCCCACTCACAACTCTGCTTTGTACTGCTCCAGATGCGCACACCGTTAAGGAGGACACGGAAGGCGCAGAAGTTGTCGTCTTCCATCTGGGCGCCGTCGCGAATGCCGATCGCGAACTGCATGCGCAAGCGATCGACATCAGCGGGGACGTGCAGGTCATACTCGACAACTGCGCTGCCGTCTACCGGTGGATGCTGCCACAGGGCCGGCTGCTGCACCATGCCACAGCTGGCGGTGTCGATCCGCACTTCCATCAGGTCGGGTGTACGGGTGGCACTCTGGCGGGATTGGGGAAACAGCTCCAGCAGGTCGTATTTCCACACGAGGGCGAAACCGGCCTCATCTGTAGCTTCTTCTTCTTCCAGCAGACTTTGCCAAAGTTCCTCCTGCCACTTGAGGTAACCCAAATATTGGGACAGTTGCAGGAGCGAGTGCTCGTTCAGATCGTGAATGCGCCGGATTACGGCGTCCAGTGTTTCCTGTTCGGGCCTGTTCATGTATTTCTCTGAAGAGTAGTTTTGGGTTTCGGGTGAACGCCGGCCTAGTAGCTGAGCGGTTAGAATGCCGCGCCCATCAGAGTCTCCCAGCGGGAGGCGGCGGTGGGATTGCTCAGAAGCACGAGGGCGACATAGGTCGGCTCAAACGGACGCCGCAAGAGTTTCATGCCGGCTTCGCGGGGGCTCATGCCGCCCTTTTTACAGTTGCAGCGTTTGCAGGCGGTGGCCAGGTTTGTCCAGCTGTGATTGCCGCCGCGACAGCGGGGCACGACATGGTCCACTGTCAACGAGTGCTTGCCCGGGGTGTCGCCACAGTATTGACATGTGTACGCGTCTCTGAGAATGACAGCGCTGCGGGTGGGCGGCACCGACCGATGCGGCAGCCGAACGTAGCGGGTCAGACGGATCACCAGTGGTTCGGGCAAGGCCTGGTTGGCGCTGTGGAGCAGGCGTTCGGTCGCCTCGACCAACTCCGCCTTTTCCCTCAGGAGCAGAACGACTGCTCGGCGCACAGAGACAAGGCTCAAAGGTTCGAATGTTGCGTTCAGAACGAGCACGGAACGGGACATGGTCTTGGTGAAGGTGTTTTGATGTCGTTACTGAAGTTCAAGTATAGTATTGAGCCATTCGAGACGCCGGCGATATTGGGCTGCGGACGGTGCGAAGCGTCCTGGTGTCAGACGGAATTCACACTGATAGCAGATTACGCCAGCGCCACAAAGCGGGCTCGAATAATGACCTCCATCAGAAAGAAACAGACGATTGCGAATAGTATAGTCTTTACATTTTCGTCCTGCATACGACTCAGGTATAGATAAGCTGCCGGCAGGGTGATGACGGCGACGGTAGCGTAGAGAATATGCACAAATCCGCGTGACAGATTCCCATCCAGTCCTTGGCCGTAGAGCAGCCACCCCAACAGAAACTCAGTGATCATCAGTATTTCGCCGATTGCGGCGGCGCCGTACCAGCTGCCGTCGAGCGGGCGGGAGCGAACACGGAGCCAGATGGCCCAGACACCGAGTGCGATGAAGAACAGGATACCAGTTTGGGCCAGACCGCGATGAATTTCGCTCAGAGTTTCCACAGCAACGAAGGATTGTGGTTGATCTGCGAGTATCGGTAGTCAGCCATTTGGCATCTGCTCGCCGGGCAGTGGGAAGTTTTAAGTGCTTACCGCTGCGGATGGACGCTCAGGTATTGGTGCAGCACTGATTCCACATGCCCGCCAATCTCGTAGGATTCCCAGCCGGGGCTGCCCGCCAGCGCGAAAATGCATCCGCCCAACACATACGAATCCTGTTGCATTGCCTGATCATACCAGACCAGCTGTTCAGCATATGCGCCGGGCCCCCAGGAACCGAAGCCGTGCTGCGCCCAATAGGTTTGAAAGTGCTGCCATCCCATTGCGTCCTGCGGGCCTGGGCGATTGCCGACAAGGCCATCTACGCCCAGTTCGGTCATCACCAGCGGGATCGCTCGACCAGCCGGCTTCAAGACCTGATTGTAGAGCTGGCGGTAACGCAGTGTTAGCCAGCCGGTATCATGCGGTGCGATGCCCGGGTAGCGGCCCTGATTGTCACGGGTGCTGGCGTAGTAGATGGTGGGCGCGGAATATTCGTGCAGTCCCAACCATCCGTCGTGGGCCTGGGCTTCGGCGACAGCGGGCAGAAAGTGCTCCCACATCTCTGGGGCCGGCTGGCCGGTACCGAAGTTGCCGATAACACTGCGGAAACCGCCTTGAGCGAGCAGACGGGTCCGCTCGACCTCGAACTCGGTCAGGCGTTTAAACTCGTCAAGGTTTCCGGCCACCGGCTCGTTGTAGGCCTCCCAGCCGTCGAAATGGTTGCGGCGTTCCGGGTGGTCTGCCAGGGGCCAGAGGCGATTGGCGAAGTCCTGGGCCGCGGCCTTCGCATTGAGATTTTGCAACTGCAGCTGGGGCAGGTCGATGCGTCCAATCAGTTTTGTATAGGGAGCAGCTTCTTTGATCTGGCGAGCGAAGCGGAAGTCCAATTCCAGTGTCTTAACGACCGCGACGCCGCCGCTGCGCAGCATGTTGAACACGCTGGGATGGTTGCGGGTGATGAACAGACCCAGTTTGCTCGGTGGGCCGGGCGGGAACGGGGTCACGGTCGGCGTCGGTGTGTAGGTCGGCGTCGGCGGAATCGACGTTTCGGTCGGGATCGGTGTTTCGGTCGGGAATGGCGTATCGGTCGGAAATGGGGTGGTGGTCGCTTTGGGCGGTGTCGGCGCAAATGCCGGCACGGCGGGGCGTAAGCCCCGCATTTGGACCCAAGGTAGATACCCATTGTACGCGCCGGGCGTTGAGGAGGCTGCCGGCAAGGAGGAGGCGTCCAAGGCGGAAACATCGACGGTGGAGCCTCCGTTGCGACAGGCCCCCACCAGCATGCCAAGCCCAGCGGCCGCAGCCCCGAGAAAGCGTCGCCGCGACCAGAGAGGTTGCCGTTCGAGAGACGTTTGCCGGCCCTGCTTGGGCACGGTCGTCTCTGGCTTTTGCTCGGAATTCGGATCGGGACTGCCCTGACCGTCCGTACTCGAGGAAGTAGGAAGGTTCTCTGCTGTCATGTGAATACTATAGCATTGACTTGGCAGCGTTTCAAAGTGTAGAGCGCTATTGACGGCGCCGGTCTGTTTTGAGAGGGTCGGGGGATAGTGGATAGTGGATAGTGAGCGGCGGTGGCGAGGCGGGTGGGCCGCACAGGGGAGGGCAGAAGGCCCGACTGCCCATATGGACCTTCACCTCTGGCAGCGCATGCCCTGAATGGGCATGCGCCAGGTCCGAAGAGTGGGTGTATCCCAGTTCTGGGGCGAAAGGGTCAGGTGTGGATTGGGCGGCGACTGTGGGTGCTATTGTGTTCCGGCTTTTTGGGGAGCACAGGGCCTTTGCGGGGGAAGGCGAGGGAGGGGTGTGCACAGTGATTCAATTGGGTCGTGGGCGGAAGGGAGACACCGTTTTGTAGAGACAGTGTTGGGTAGAGACAGTGCTGGGGAAGAGTAAGCAGGTTCGCCAGCCAGGGCGGGGCGTTGCGGGGGCGCGGAAATGCAGTTTTTGGTAGTCAGTTTTCAGTTTTTTGTGAACTACTCAGCCACAGTAGTTGACCAGCCAGTCATCGTTGGAACCATTCAGGCTCTTGGTGACGCAACTGGTGTACAGCCGCGGCCATGCTCGCCAGCCGACACGTTGCGTAGAAGGCACTCGGTCGGTGAGGCATGTTTTTGTAGGGGGGCGTTGCGGGGGCGCAGCCCCTGCACAAGGGAGGGCCGAAGGCCCGACCGCCCATATGGATCTTTACCTCTGGCAGCGCTTGCCAATTCAGGGTATGCACCAGGTCCGAAGATTTTTCGGTTTGCCGATCCGCAGGCAAACTGCTATACTGCTGTGAGTAGTAAATATCATTTGCGGCGCCGAGAGACCGTCCAGCGACAGGAGAGAACTATGGAGAAGTACAAGGTTAGTATCGAATACTGCGTACAATGAAACTACACTCCTAAAGCCGTCCGTGCGGCGGCTGACCTACTGGAGAATTTCACGCCAGCGATTGAAAGCCTCGAGATGATCCCTTCGGGTGGTGGACTGTTTGAGGTGCTGGCAGGCGATACGCTTGTGTACAGCAAGAAGGCTGAGGGCCGTCATGCGGAAGAAGGGGAGGTACTCAATCTCTTCTCGGAGGCAATCGGTCTGGAGCCGGCTCCGCGTGCGTAAGCATGTTTTTGGCGAACTGAATTGAGGCGCTAGCCGTCAGGTGAGCGCGATGCCCGCTGCAAGGTTGCTTGCAGCGGGTTTTCTTTTTGGGAACATAGGGAACGAGGCGTCCACCGGTTGGTGAAGTTCGCATGTGCGTCTGCCAGTTCGGGGAGTTTCAGAGGCCGGTCGGCAGGTCAACGAACTCGAAGGCGACGCTGAAACGTTGGGCCAGATGTTCACCCAAGGCCTGCACGCCAACGGTTTCGGAAGTGTAGTGGCCGCCATACAGGAGATTGATCCCTGTGTTGGCGGCATCGTAATATTGGGCATGGCTTGTTTCGCCGGTGACGTAGGCGTCACAGCCGAGGCTGGCGGCGTCGGAAATCTTGTCAGCGCCGAACCCGCTGAGTATGCCCACCGTACGCACCATTTGCGGCCCTTCGGCCTGGGTAAGTTGCGGACTCCCCACCTGTTCCTCAAAGCGCGCCACCAGTTCGCTAAAGGCGACCGGCTCTTCGTACTCGGCCAGGACAGCGAGGGGAGTGCCTTTGACGTTGGCCCACCAGTCGATGATGGTCAGGCCGAGCCGCCGGGCCAGTTCGGCGTTATTTCCCCACTGCGGATGGGCATCCAAGGGCAGATGGGCGGCGTAGAGGTTGAGATCGTTCTCGATGAAAGTGCGGACGAGGCGACCGTAGCTACCTGCCAGAGGCTGGGCTCCGCCCCAGAGAATGCCGTGATGTACGAGCATGAGGTCGGCGTCGCGCTCAAGCGCGGCATGGACGCATGGCAGGTGTGCGTCCACCAGCCCGACGATTTTTTCTACCTGGGTGCGCCCTTCTATTTGCAGCCCCTGGGGACCGTAGTCTTCGATATCGCTGATGCGCAGCGTGTCGTCAAGATAGCGGACCAGCGTCTCCCGTTGCATAGGAACACTCCTTCCGGCAAGAAAATGAAAAGGGTAGAGAGAATCGGACTTGCAGCCGTGTCGTCGTCTGAACAGAGGGGAGCGCGGCCAGGACAGGAGGGTCTTCGCTAGGGAAGACCCTCCTGGTCTTGCAAGGCTTGCGGGCTGCGGCGCACAAATTTCTTGACGCCGCGGGCGAATTTTCGCCGAGGCAGAAGGACGCGACGCCCGCAGATTTCACAGAGCATGCCGATGTCGGCGCCGACGCGAACGATCTCCCAGCGATCGCCGCCGCAGGGATGCGTTTTGCGCATCTGAACCAGATCGCCGATGTAGAGCTTTTCGTTAATGGCAAGCATTGGTAGTGAAATCCGTCAACCTGATGACTGCATGAACTTGAATGCCATTGATCTGGTAGTTGGCGGCCCAGCCCTACTGGCCCGTAGGGGCCTCTGTCGGACGGGCAGCGGCCGCGCTGGTTCCACTGCGCAGGAGTCCTCCGAGCGCCAATACAAAGCTGAGCAGATAGACGAGCCAGCCCAGGAATGGGATCCTGCCGAGGACGACAATCAGGAGCGCGCCCATCAGCAGCAACAGGAGCGGACTGTGATCTCCGCCGAGCCGCTCACCGATTTTCTCCCCCAGCCAGACACCTGTGAGCAGGGGGCTGAGGAACCAGATGACGGCAGACGAGGCGACCAAAAATACGAACACGGCGATTCCAGGAAGTACGCCCCAGAACGCCCAGGTAAAGGCGACCAGAATGCCTGAAGCGACAGGGATGAAGATGAGCAGCGCTGCGGCCAGCAGGCCGTACAGCCCGGTTCCTACCGGATTTGATCGAATCGCGGCGGCAGGACGGACCAATATATTGGGCCGAAAACGGAGCAGCAGCCAGCCGAGAATGGCGACGCCGATGCCGATGGCGACGGTCCGGAAGATCCAGCCGAATATGGCGCCAACGATCGTGCCGCCAGCGGCCTGGTCCTCGGCCGGCGCCTCATATTGGATGTCGCGGGCGAAGCCGGCGGGAAATTGGAGTTGTTCCGGGGCGGAGTACTTGAGTTCGCCGCCAATGCGTGCGGAATCACTGGCGCTGATTTCTCCGGCTTGGATGTCGGCGTCGCCGCCGATTGCCCCTGAAAGATGGAGCGTCCCCAAGCCGGCGCGGAGGTCACCCCCAATGGCGCCGGAGATGTCGGCGCCGCCCGCAACGACGAATGCGTCACCTCCAATCTCGCCAGTGACGCGCAATCCCGATGGGGTCGATTGCGGTCCCATGCCGGCGGGGATGTCTGCCGGCCCACCGCCGGCGGCAAGGAAAGCATCGTCGGCGACGATGCCGGAAAGTTCGATGCCGCTTCCTCCTACACGCAGATCGTCCAGGATCGTACCGTTGATGAGGATTGAGGTAGCCGCGGCCCACATGTCACCTTGGATAATTCCGGTCGGGCTGATTTCGATGCTGTTGGCGAGGGCGACAAGGTCACCTTCGACAACGCCGGTTGGGCCGATCTCGATGATGTTGCCGGCGGCGATAAGGTCACCTTTGACGATGCCATCGATATAGATCTCTGTGGCGGCCACATAGAGATCATCATCGACGATCTCACCTGCGGCGAGGCGGTAGGATTCGTCGCCGAAAAGTTCAGCAGACAGGGCGGCGCCGGAAACGGCCACGGCCAGAAAGGCCATGAACGCCACTACCAACCACCGTTTGGTTACCGTTCGCAAAATCATTTCTTGTCTCCTAACAGGTAATACTGCGTTGACGTATGCCCGAAGACTCCACATCAGCCACCAGCGGAGACAGGGTGAAAACGGGTGGACCTGCAGTTTCAGTCCTGATAGTACACCACGATTTTGACGCCCCACAAGTTTCGGGAATTATACGCTAACTGAAAGATCAACAACTTTACTTCAACTTCGACACCTTTACCTCATCTTCATAACCTAGTAACGCGCGGCAAGATCCGACGCAGTTTCCCATTGAAGAAAGAAGTCCACACACGCGCGCTAAAAAGACCTCTTAGTACGCGCGAATGAGATTGGCCCCCGGACAAAAAAAACCGGCACCGGCTGCGCCGGTGCCCACCCAGGGTTTAGAAGCTACCTGCGCCCCGCGTGTGCGGGGGAACCCCCAAGCAAGACCACGCCACAGGCTTGCGCCTGTGGCTCCGTCCAAAATTGCGGAAACTATATATTTAACTCAACACCCCAAAAAAAGAGAAAGGCCGCCGGCTCACAACCGGCGGCCCCACCAGACTAAATCTACCTCAAAACGTCACTTCCCAGGCGTCACAGGCATGTCAAACCCCCAATTCCCTGCACGTCCCTGATACGACATATCCCCCTGGTAGAGAACGTCACGACCTATTATCGCGATAAAACCCTCCCCCCTGAAACTGAACGCGGGAGCCTGGGAAACAGAAAATTCGTATCCCTTCAACTTCAAAGTAAAAGCGTACATAGGCGCTCGTGAAGAACCCCCGAAAGCAGCCTTGACAGGAAGCCCACCAACAGGCTTCAAATTCAACTCACGGGCGACTTCAACATCAATCGCCGTATTATCCGCACCTGTGTCGAATAGACACAGGCCACGCTTCACCCCTGCTTCCAAATCCATCAATTTATACGAATTGAGATATTCTTCGTCGAGACCGACCTCAACCTCGCACCGAGGGCCATTCAATCCCAATTCAAACGCCGGGGGCAATGAACCCTCAAACTCATCACGCAATCGGTAGAAAGGCAACACCTTGATAAAGTTAGGAGATCGCATTTTCAAGGCCCAATGTTGTACGAAAAAGACCTCAACACAACTTCCTTCTCACCAACCTTTCGAATCAAAACCGGCTCTACTCCACAATGCTCTATCCCGGCCTTTATCGCTTCCTCAATAGTGGCGAAGTCGCCAATCAGCTCCTCCCCATAAATAAGAACAAAACGACCAAAGAGATCCCTCTCGTACTCCTCCCGATGCAACTCGTAAAAGCTATACTCCTTCTCCAGAAAAGTCTCCGACAGTTCGTGCGCGGCCCCAGCCATAAAGCCCTCCCTTTGACTCTCCTTGCACTTCGTTTTAGCAACCGTTCTTAATGAACCCAAGTCCTGTGACAAAATAAATAAGTACAGGGGCTCCCCACTGCCCGCAACTCTAACACAAAAAATCCCCCTTTCCAATACCGTTTCGCTCACTCACCATCTAGGCCACATCTGACGGCCCCCTCTGAGCCCTCAGAACGGCTCTCCACCTCCCCGCAAAATCGGAAGCGACAAGGGACTGCCCGGAATTGTGAACCCATCAGGCGTCACGACAAGATACCCAAAAAAATAGAAGCGCACAACCCTGCAAACTGCATCATTGGAAAACCCATCTTCCTACGATACAATAAAAGAACAACCTGTAAGACAAGACTCACCATACGAATTGAGCGCCCCAAGAGACAGCCAGTATCAAGGACAACGCACATGACAGAACGAATATGGAAAGTAATCGCCGGAGACGCGCAACACAAACTAAAACTCGCAGAAGACTTAGAAATACAGTGCTACGTCCTAGAAAACCATGAGCGAGTCATAGCAGAATTAGGACTAACTACAGCGATAGGCTTCTCCAGAGGAAAACCGTCAAATTCCAACTGCTCAGAAGAAATAGATGAGAATGACTCATCCCCTAAAAAAGGCAAAAATACTACACAAGCAGCACACGAAAACCCTAGATTCACAATCGGCGCGTGGCTTTTTCCTTACCTCACACCCAAAACCCTAGATGATCTGAACTCCCCGATCAAATTCAAGTCCGGCACGTTAAGCTACGGCTACCCAGCCACTATGCTTGTTGATATAGCTAACGCAGTAACAAACGCCTTCATGGACGACGCAACAACCATACGGCAACTCAGAATCGTGAAAAATGCTCAACGCATCTTAAGCTCATGTGCCAAGGTAGGAATTAACGCCTTGATCGACGAAGTGACAGGTTACCAAGCGCTACGCGACGACCAAGAATTGCAAAAGTTCTTCGACGTATTCCTAAACGAAAAACCCGCAGACTGGAAGAAAACCTACCCGGACGAGTACTATCAACAAATCTACAGGCTTAACGGCTGGGAATATCCCCCCAAATGGAAAAACCACCCGCAAATCGTCGCCTACTGGACAATCAATGCCGTCTACGACAGACTAGCCCCTCAACTCACGCCAGAACTAGAAAGAAGGAACCCCATGTCCCTATCCGGTTCAAGATACTACAATCATCACCAATTCCTATCAGATGCCCAAGGCTACCCACAATTAGAAAAACATCTCTACGCCATCACATCGTTAATGCGCACCTGCAACAACTGGCAAGAATTTGAACGACTAGCCAATAGAGCCTTCCCAATACCAGGGACAAACATGGAGATGATCTTCCCCCACAACGACCCCAACAACCTTCCCAATTAACACCTCGCCCAACCCAGGAGCCGCCAATCAGCGGCCACCAATAACCCCCCAGAACCCCTCTTTCAATAACCGCATAATTCCCAAAGTTTCGAGCGCAGACGGAATCCTATAGCGAATTGACATGGCAGGCGCGGAGAGTCGGAAACGGCTCCCTTCATGCGCCGCTAAAGGAGAAGAGAGGTGAATTGTGTTTCCTGCGGTTGCAGCTATGTGATTCCCGTCAAATGACATTGTGGAACAGGTCCGGTTCCTGGTACGCGCTTGGAGCGGGATAGGCGCGGGTGTAGTTTTCGTAGCGGGACAGACGGCGGCGCAGCGGGCCCGGCAGCGCCCTCATCATAGACGGGCCGCCACTGTACTGGCTGGCATGGGCGCGGCTGGCCCGTTCTTTGTGTCCGAGGAAGGCGCGCACGTCGACGCGGGCGTGGATGGGGGTCTCCCAGCCGGCGATCTCGACCAGGTCGACGTCTTGATTACGGCCCACCTGGCGGGGGTTACGGCCTGTCAGCTGCATGAATTTGACGATCCAGCGCAGCATTCTTTTGTCGAAGCTGGAGTAGTAGAGTTTCTGGGCGGCGTGGGGAGGCAAGCCGCCGCCGTTGCGGTCCGCGTTTGAACCGTCCGCCTGTCCAGCGGCATAAAATGCAGCGGTGACGGCCTCGCAGCAGCGAATGTGATCGGGGTGGCCATAGCCGCCGTAGGGATCGTGGGTGATCGCGACCTGCGGTTTCAAGCGGCGGAAATAGTCGATTAGTTCGGTGGTCAACTGCTCCGGCGGCTGTTGCACGAGCGCCCTGGGATGCTCATTGTCAGGCGAGCCGCGCATGCCGCTGTCGCGGTAGGGCAGATTCCAGACGCTGGCGACGCTCAGCTCGACGGCGGCGCGGGCAAGTTCCTCGCTGCGTACCTGTGCCAACGTGCGTTCATTCTGATGCTGGTGGCTCTCGGTTACGGAGCCGGCGTCGCCGTCGGTGGCAATGATGACATGCACCTGAACGCCCTGCGCGGCGTAGCGGGCCAACGTCCCTCCGGAGCCAAAACTTTCGTCGTCGGGATGGGCAAAAACGCCCAGTAGTGTGCGTGAATTCGTCATTATTTGCTGCTCGCTTGCTATGGCCAGTGGTTAACGGTTGTTCGATGGCGCCGGCTCCATCGATTCTGCTCTATTGTTGAGGAAGCTCCAGATAATCTTATGTACAAGTTGCTCGACCGGCGCGCGGTCGTCGGTAAGGATCGGTGCGCCCTCGGGAGGATCGGCCGTGCGTACGCGAGACAGATCGCGATCGCAGGATGAAACGCTGGCGCAGCCGGCAACCTCCAGTGCGAACTGACGGAATTCGTGTGGCAGAGATAGGGGTAGCGCCGTGACGTTAGTGGCAAAGAGTTGCGGGGCAATCGGCTGGTTGGCGGCGAGGACGAGGGAATTACCCAAGTCGTCGGGCGGCCCTGGCTCGTCCACGACCAGTACGGTAGGGAAAACTTCGCCAAGGGTCGCGGCGAGCGCGTCGACGAGGGCAAAGTCTGTGGCCGAGCGGCCTACATTGATCATCAGGATCCCCTGCTCGTTCATATGGGCCCGCGCCAGTTGGAAGAACTCAATAGTGGTGAGATGGAAGGGTATATAGGGCGGCCGGTAGGCGTCCACCAGGACGATGTCAAAGAGCGCGTCGTCGGGCTGGTCCTGTAGCCAGCGGCGACCATCGGCGGCCACTGCTGTTAGATTGGGTTGGGTCATGTCGAAGAAGCGGCGTCCCACTTCGATGATCTGCGGATCGAGTTCGACACCGACGATCTCTACCGGACCGTATATTTCGGTGTACAGATTGGGGGCGGTGCCGGCGGCCAGCCCGATAACCAGCACGCGTTCGTGCGGGTCGAGCCGGCCCTGCGGTCGAAAGAGCGGCGCGAGCAGGAAATAGTCCCAGATGCCCTGGCTGAGGAGGCTGTCGGGATGGTAGACGCTGTGGAGGCCGACGCCTTCGTTCAGCTGGAGGTGGCGCTCACTCCCCCATGCCCGGACCAGAATGTAGTTGTAGAGAGATTCGTCTTCGTATAGAATTGGGTTGTCGTCCTGACTGTCCCAGTGGGCGCGCACGCTGCCGGGGTCGATCAGAGCCAGAACCAATGTTGCGCAGAGCGCCAGGAACGCCAGTCCGTGGAGCCGCCGGCTTTGACCTTGCAGGAGCGCTGCCACCAGCGTGACGGCCAACAACCAGAGGGCCAGCAGGTAGAAGCTCCAGCGGGTGCCGTAGGCGGGGATCAGCCAGAGAACAGGCAGGAAAGTGCCGATGATGCTGCCGCAGGTGCCGATAGCGTAGAGACGACCGGCCACGCGGCCTGTCTGCTGCAGGTCGGTAACCGCGAGCCGCACCGCCCAAGGGCTGACTGCCCCCAACAGGATCACGGGCAGGCTGAAGAGCAGCAAGACGCCGAGCAGGGCGCCTGCAAGCAGACCTGGAAGATAGTCGTTCAACCCCACTGCTGCCAAGCGTAGAATGGTTGGACTGATAGCCGGCGTCAGGGCGACGCCCAGACCGGCAACCGCAGCGAGCGTTAATAACGCGCCGAGGCTTGGGAAGCGGTCGGCCAGTTTGCCGCCCAGCCAGGCGCCCACTGCCAAGTAAGACAGGATCAGGCCGATCAGGGCGGCCCAAACGATCTGGCTGTTTCCGAACCAGGGTTCAAGAAGACGGGCTGCGCTCAGCTCAACGCCCAGGGTGACTGCGCCCGCCGTGAAGACGAGCAAGCGTAAGACAAAGGATTTCATACAGGAGAAACACGATCCCGGTAGCTGCGGTTACGCCCACAGAACTGCTGCAACAGTATAGCACAACAGACAAGCGCCAGGAGAGATACCAATGACGGTAGCAGGGCGACAGCCCCTGTCTCTGTGCAATGTATGCGTGCCGTTGTGATTGCTATTTGCCCGTTGCCAGGTATCTCGAATGGGGTCAGAGACGGGCAGAGCAGCTGGGTGAAAGGGGGAAGCGATGCATGAAATTGGCCTGATCGCTCTTTTTGGGTCGGGAGAGACAGCACCGGGGGCCTACCGGATTCATGAGAGGGTGATGCGTGAACTGCCGGCGCCGGTTAAGGTTGCAATACTGGAGACGCCGGCCGGTTTTGAACTGAATTCCCCCGCGGTAGCAGGAAAAGTCGGCGCCTATCTGGAGCGTCATCTGCGCAATTATTCACCGCGGGTTTCGATTGTGCCGGCGCGCAAGCGCGGTACAGCGTTCGATCCCGATGACCCGGACCTGGCGGAGCCGATATTCGGAAGCAGTTATCTTTTTATGGGGCCGGGCAGCCCATCTTATACGGTGCGCCAGCTGCGCGACAGTTACGCATGGAATGCGCTGCGGGCCCGAAACCGGTTGGGCGGGGCGATCTGCTTTTCGAGCGCGACAACGGTGGCATCGGGCCGCTACACGCTACCGGTCTATGAGATTTACAAGGTTGGCCAGGATTTGCACTGGATCGAAGGACTGGCCTTTTTCGCCGACTTTGGACTGCGGCTGAGCGTGATTCCCCATTGGAATAACAATGATGGCGGCGACGAGTTGGATACGAGCCACTGTTACATGGGCCAGCCGCGGTTCGACGAGTTGCTGGCGATGCTGCCGCGAGGTGTGACGGTACTGGGTATCGACGAAAACACGGGCGTGGTGATCGAGCCGATGACGGGAGAATGCGAGCTTGTGGGCCAGGGCGGTGCGTCGGTGCTGACGTCGGAAGGCGAGCAGGTGTTTGAGAGCGGGGCGCGATTCCCGGCATCGGCGCTGGGGGATTGGCGCTTGCCGCCGACGCCGCAGGACGGCATCCCGGGGGAGATATGGCAGCGGGCCTGTGCGGCGCGAGACGCGGCAGAGCAGCCGGTAGACGAGCCGACACCGCAGCCGGTCCTAGAGCTGGCCGAGCGGCGCCAGGCTGCGCGCGCTGAGCGCGATTGGACGCAGGCCGACGCGTTGCGAGATGAGATCGCGGCGCTGGGTTGGCAGGTACACGACACGCCGGACGGTTCTCGTCTGGAGAAGGCGAGTGCCCAGTGACCATTGGCCGGTGATCGAATTCCGCCCGGTTTTTCTACAGCACGATACACCGTAAGGATGAGGACCTATGGTAATGAATGTAATGACCAGCTTGCGAGACCAGATTCAAGCTAAGTATGACTCCTACGAGCATCACACGATCGCATATCACATTCTGGTCAACAACGAGGGCCAGGAGAATGAACGGAGTTTCGACGTTTGGGCCTCACGGGCTGAGATCGAGGCGTTTGCGAAAGAGGGTTACCTGGTACGGGAGGCGTTGATCGAGGGTGAGCCTTTGGAACGGCTGCGCTGCGCGCTAGACGAGGTGGAAGAGGCAGAGTTTGCGGCAGCCGACGGGAGCCGTTTGAGCGGCAGGGACTGGATTCCACGCCATCTGTTTGATAAACATGCCGATTTCCACGATTTGATCAGCTTTGACCCTCTGCTCTCGGTTGCGCGTGCGGTACTGGGCCCTTTTGTGCGGATTCGCCAGTTGGCAGCACGCATCAGCTACCCGGGTCAGCCGGTCCAGTTCACGCGCTGGCATCACCATCAGCCGGGCATGACGGAGCCAGTTCCGCCCTTTTTCGCGATGCCGCACAAGCTGGACTGTCTCATCTATCTGGACGAGTTGAACGATGCCAACGGGCTGCTAGCGGTGATGCCGGGCACGCATCTGGGTGAAGGTGAGGAGTTGCCGTTAGAGGAGCAGGGCGACTTGGCGGGCCAGCAGGAGCTGCGTGCGCCGGCGGGCAGTTGCGTTATGCTGCACGGCAACCTTTGGCACCGCGCGATGCCGACGAGTGCGGAAGGCAAGAAGCGCCGTGTGCTGATTCTGAGCTACGGGCCGACGTGGATGCGGAAGTCGCCGTTTGGAGATAGTCCGGAGAACGGGTTGATGGAAAAGTTGATTGAAGAGGCCGATCCGGCGACGCGGGAGTTGCTGGGTATTGGCGGGTATCAGTAGTTGATAAATCAACCGAAGGTTCATCATTCAAGCCCCGGAATTAACACGAACAGTTCGGCCAATATCGATTCATGATCCGGAGCTATCGGGACAGGTACACCAGGGGGATAGCCGAACGGCGGCGTGTCAGGAAATTCCCCGAGGACATCCAGATTCGGGCGCAAATGAAACTGATGATACTTAACAACGCCAAGAGTCTAGATGATTTGAGGATACCTCCAGGGAATCGGCTCGAGGCCCTTACAGGAGATCGAGGCGGCCAGCACAGCATTCGCATCAACGATCAGTGGCGCATATGTTTTGTCTGGAGTGGTGAAGACGCTTATGACGTCGAGATAGTGGATTACCACTGAAACGATCAACTGTCGGTATAAGAGGAAGACTAACAGCCAAACGCAGATTGCTCTTCATTTGCAAGGAGAGATCATAACTGCAGAAGGATGAAATAGAAATGCGCAGGTTCCCTCCCATTCACCCAGGAGAAATCCTCGATCAGGAGTTCCTCCAACCGCTAGACATCACACCGTACAGGCTGGCCAAGGCAATCGGTGTCGATGCGCGACGGATTCACGGTATTGTCCGGGCGCAGCGTTCCATTACGGCCGAGACGGCCCTCCTATTTTCGCGTTTTTTCGGAAACTCAGCAGAGTTTTGGATGGAGCTACAGAATCAGTATGACCTGGAGACCGCTGAGGACCGACTCTCCCAAAGGCTGGACTTGGTTGTGGCCTATTCGTCTGGCGAGTGAACCAGGCTTTTCATCCAAAGGAAATCGGAGGTCGGGGTCAATGCGCCTTCCGCCAAGTGTCAGTTCGATCGGTCGATGGGCTAGCGGGGTGGGTGCATAGGCATGACTACGTGCAGGAACTCCTCGTCGGCGAGGCCGAGGGGGCGGATGGTGCCGGGGCGGTTGGACTGGGTGGTTTCGAGGACGACCTGCTCTTCGTCGATCTGGCTTAGCACTGCGATCAGATAGCGGACGTCGAAGTCGATCTCCAGATCGTCTCCATCCACCATCGCATCCAACTCATTCTTACTGTTGCCCATTTCTGCGCTGCTGGCGGTGAGATGGAGGTTGCCAACGCCGCTGTCGCCGTTGGGCTGGATTTTGAGGCGGACTATGTTGGCGTTGTCGCGGGCGAAAAGCTGCGCTACTCGGACGGCTTGGAGGAAGGAGTCGGTGCCGACCACAGTGCGGGTATTGTGGCTCTTGGGGATGATAGCGCGATAGTCGGGGAAGCGGTCGGCGATCAACTGGCTGACCAGATCGACCTGGTGAAAGGCGCCGCGGTTCTCGGCCCCCTTGCCCCAGACGCGGAAGAGAATCTGATTGCGGGCCTGGGTCACGGTTACCTGGACGGGCTTTTCGTCCTCGGCGTCGACGATGATGCGTCCCAACTCGCTCAGATGGCGGGCAGGCACGACGACCGACATATCGTCATCGAAGGCCTCGTCAACTTCGATGCTGCGCACGCTAAGCCGGTAGCCGTCGGTTGCAGCCAGCGAGAGGCGTTCCTTGGCGAAGGTAACTTCGACGCCGGTGAGAGTTGGGCGGCTTTCATCGGTGGCGGCGGCGAAGACGACCTGATCGATCATCTTGCTGAGCCCGGCGGTTTCAAGGGCGATAGTGCGTCCTTCGAGGGCTTCGGCCGTTTCTTCGGGCCCGTCGCCGTTATCGACAGTCGGGATTACGGGAAACTCCTGCGCGTCGATTCCTTTGATGTTGGCATCGAAATTTGCGCAGCGCAGGTGGAGTGATTGCGTGCGTACGGACAGTTCCATCTCGATCTTGTCGGGTGGCAGGCTGTTGACGAATTCGGACAGCAGGCGGGCCGGCACGGTGACGGCGCCTTCGTCCTCGACACGGGCGCCGATCCAGCAGTTTACGCCGATCTCCAGATTGGTGGCGGCCAGCCGCAACTGATCGTTCTTCGCCTCCAGCAGGATGTTGCCGAGAACCGGCAAGGTACTGCGGGACGATACCGCGCGACCGACGATCGACAAGCCCTTCGACAGATTTTCCTGAAAGCAGCTTACGCGCACTTTTGCCTCCCGTACATCGGCTCAGGCTTTTGCGAGTAATGGGAAAATGCGGCGGCAAAAGCCTTCGAAATTGGTCTGAGCACCTTACAATGTTTTCTGCTTCTGAACCCATTTGGCGGGGTGGTAGCTCACTTGACAATATAGCACAGCAGATATACCAAGCCAAACCACAGCCGCAAAAAACTGCATGACGAGAACTCGGTGAACCTTCGATGTGGTGTGCTGGGCAGTGCGCCCCGCCGGGACCGGTTTCAGCTGAAGCGGGCCTGAGGCCAGCATCGCAGGAGGTTCAGCGCGGTTTGGCGACTAGCAGTCCGATTCTCTATAATTGAGACGAGCGCAACCGGAGGAACGAGGAGCGAGGAATTCTCTGTGACTGAGCCGCGGCCAAGGGTCTGAAGCTTGGAGCCGGCTGCCGGCCAAACTCTCTCTCCTTGATTCTCTTCACTCTCCGCAACGAATGCAGCGATGGCGTGTTATTACTAGGGCCTTATGCTAGTTAGTGTTTGAAAAAAGTCCCCTGGTGAGATAACTTTGGAAGTCTCGAACAACCAAGGTAGCTCACCAGGAGGACCAAGCGAATGATAGCCCACTT
>Ga0209544_1001212_pt1 | contig 29658 bp, 23 predicted proteins | sample MesohylPK_FD_187297 | JGI IMG/M metagenome (GOLD analysis project Ga0209544, IMG submission 187297) | Host-associated microbial community of the marine sponge Aplysina aerophoba from Gulf of Piran - sponge mesohyl, lysed by proteinase K... | ecosystem: Host-associated > Porifera > Sponge >...
GCCGACGGCCGCTGATCCTATCCTACGGCACCCCCGGTGGCAATTCCGCATGCCTGCCGGCCTGCCGGCCTGCCGGCCTGTCGATGACCCGGGCTGCATCGAAATGCGTACCGCGCCGGGTTCCACCACCGGCTGGCAGGCGCTACGATCCGCGGCATGGCAAACGAGCTTCCCAACATCCTGTGGATCTGCACCGACCAGCAGCGCTACGACACCGTCCACTGCCTGAACAACCCGCATATCAACACCCCGGTCGTCGACCGGCTGTGCGCCGAGGGGGTCGCGTTCAGCCGTGCGTACTGCCAGAGCCCGGTGTGCCAGCCGAGCCGCGCCAGCTTCCTGACCGGCCTGTACCCGAACACCATTCACGTCAACCGCAACGGCAACGCCTACTTCCCGGCCAACGAGCGCGTGCGGCTGATCACCCGCCGCCTCGCCGACACCGGCTACGACTGCGGGCTGGCCGGCAAGCTGCACATCGCCTCGTGCTGGACCGGAACGGAACCGCGGGTGGACGACGGCTATCGGGTGTTCGACCTGAGCACGTCGGCCCTGCAGTTCGTCGGGCGCGGCAACGCCTACACCGACTGGCTCACCCGCATCGGCCGCCTGGACGAGGCGATCGACACGAGCGGCATCGACCCCGCGCGCAACAGCGGCGCCCGCTACCGCCCCGACATCCCGCCCGAGCTGCACCAGACCGCCTGGTGCGCCGACCGCGCCATCGAGTTCATGGAGCAGGAGCGCGGCGGCCCGTGGCTGATGAGCGTGAACATCTTCGACCCGCACGGCCCGTTCGACGCGCCCCGCTCCTATCAGCAGCGCTACCTGGACAAGGACCTGCCGCCGGCAATCTACGGCGACCGCGACGCCGACACGCAGGAACGGCTGCGCGGCGCATTCTTCCAGCAATACTCCGGGCCGCCGGGCGACAAGCAGCGGCGCCAGAAGGCGTCCTACTACGGCATGGTCGAGCTGATCGACGAACAGGTGGCGCGCATGCTCGACGCCCTGGAGCGCACCGGCCAGCGCGACAACACGGTGGTGATCTTCATGTCCGACCACGGCGAGATGCTCGGCGACCACGGCCTCACCGCCAAGGGCTGCCGCTTCTACGAGGGCGCGGTGCGGGTGCCGCTGATCGTCTCCTGGCCGGGCCGCTTCCGGCAGGGGGTGGTTGCCGACGGCCTGGTGGAACTGACCGACGTGGCGCCGACGCTCGCCGAGCTGGCCGGCGAGCCGCTGCCGTGGACGAACGGCCGCTCCCTGCTGCCGATCCTGGCCGGCAACGCCGACCCGGCTCACCACCGCGACCACGTGCGATGCGAATACTACGACGCCCTGAACATGTACCTGCCCCAGGAACCGGGCCGCCACACCCCCTGCTGGGCCACCATGTACCGCGACGACCGCCACAAGCTGGTCACCTACCACGGCCTCGGCCACGGCGAATTGTACGACCTCCAATCCGACCCCCAGGAGGTAAACAACCTGTGGGACGACCCCGCCGCCGCCACCCTGCGCGCCGACCTCACCCAGCAAAGCTTCGACGCCACGATAGCCGCCTGCGACCCCGGCCCCGCCCAAATCGGCCGCTTCTGAACCCAGTGCCTCTCACGCACGGGGAGTGGGATGACCAGCGGAGATCGATGAGGCAGGAAGCGTCGTTGACGACGACGCACTTCATTCAGTCGTCGGACCGGTAATTCGCCGTTCGACGGTGTCAAGGGACTCGTTGAGAAGCGCAGCAGCACGCACGGAGGAGATCAGCCCTTCGCCCACGGCTCGCGCGACAAGGCGTTCGAAACGTCGGGGTTTCTCGAAGGCCGCGAACCCGTGGTCGGAAGGGATAGGTTGGGGTTCGCTCTTGCGCCAGGAGCGCGCGAAAGTCGCGAACGCCTGCTGAATGGCGGCGGCGGGCAGGACCCCAATCTGCCCAAGGCGCATCAGCATGGTCGCCGCCGAGACGCCGTAGGTGTGCTTGAGGCGCATAATTTCGTAGTAGGTAATGCGGCGACGGGTGGCGCCAACGTCCTCCAGGAGACGCTGACGTGGAACGAGAAAGGCACCAGCGAAGCGATTCATGGCGTTCTCCAGCGTGATTGCCGGGTTGTCGGTGGAGCGGATGATCCGGTGTGCGAGCTCGTGGGCGAGGGTGAAGCGCCTTCGCTCGACATTGACCCGGTTCGAGACCACGACCGCCTCGCCGACTGGCTTTCCGCCCCGGATGACGTGACAAGCCAATCCATTGATGCGCTCGGGGAGGTCGTCTACGACCACCGTGATACCCTTGTTTTCAAGCAGTTCGCACAGGCTGGGAATGGGATCCAGGCCAAGACTCCACGCCTCGCGGAGCTCATCGGCCCTGGTGTCAATCTGGCCTTCAGTGGCTACGCTGTCGTAGCGCCGGCCTTCCATCCACTCGACGTTGGCTGGCATGTCCAGGATGTCCTCGATTGCGAGATAGCGCTCAAGGTTATCGATCAAAACTGCTTCGGCCATCGCCAAGTCACGGCCAGTGGCCTTGGAGTGCTTCCGGAACTCAAGCCCCTCGAGTGCCTCGATCTGAGCACTCATGAGGAAGTCGAGTGAGACGTCAAGAGTCTTTCCCAGCGCGACCAGGACGGCCGAAGAGGGCAGCATCTTGCCAGACTCGTACTTGCTGATGGCCTGCGCAGTGACCCTCGGGGTCATCTGCTCGGCAAGTGACCGCATGGATAAGCCTGCCCTCTTGCGGGCGAGCCGGAGTCGTTGTCCGAACATACGCTACCCTACCCGCTACACCCAGAATGATAGCCGCACTGCGGTGGTCCCGAATAGGTTCTTACAACTCAAGGACTTACTTCCGTATCCGTTGCACGCACCACAGACTCGTCAGAGCAGATTGACAACTTACGACGAATAGACGTAATAGTCAGCCTCTGGTTGTCGTCCAGTCCGCTCAGCGAACCTTTGGTAGCGTGGCGAGTGTGGGCCAACAAATAAGAGTCACGAGGAAGCTCTGTATGGGCAAGTCCGCCCGCAATCTACGGCGAACGCGACGCCGATACGCAGGAGCGGCTGCGCGGCGCGTATTTCCAACAGTACTCCGGGCCGCCGGAGACCGGCAGCGGCGTCAGAAGGAGTCCTACTCCGCCATGGTCGAGCTGATCGACGAGCAGGTGGGGCGCATTCCGGAGGCCCCCAGCCGCCAATCCGACGGCCGCAGAGAGACATACGCGTCAGACTTTTTCCCGGACACGCCGTTCGAAAAGATCTCGGGGGCCGTTCTAAGGTTTTCTGTGCGTGAGGGAGATCATTCAACGGTCAAGACCGTGACCAAGAGAACCAATCGGTGGAGAGGCTATAGCTCACGTCGACAGAGAGCAGTCGAGTATCTTGATTTGCGTCGTATTCAACCGGTCGGCGCCCGAGCAGGCTATGGAAAACTGCTAAAGCACAACGTAAACGAAGGCTCTCACTCGCCATTTGACGACAGTCTGCTATCGCGATACTCGACCGTAATGGGAAAGCAATATGATGCGGCGGGCATCTCCTTAACCGACGTTGACTCCAAGAAAAAGGTGCCGGTAATGCAAGTCTCACGAGCTAGGTACTCGGGGTTCCATCAAGGGGCTGGTGAGATTGCAGCAGCGGAACTGCTGGTCGCGGACTACCCTAGGTATGGGTTAGTCGTGATTGACGAGATTGAGACCTCTTTACACCCGAGGGCACAGAGGCGACTCATGCGTGATCTGGCTACGGTGGCAAGAAGGCAGGACATTCAGTTCATCGTATCGACCCATTCGTCGTTCATTTTGAATGAGCTGCCGGAGAGGGCTAGAGCATACATTATCAATAACCCTAGCGGGCGTAGAATCGTAACCGGAGTCAGTCCAGAATTCGCTATGACGCAGATGGATGAGGAGGCTCATCCAGAGTGCGACATATACGTAGAAGATGATCGAAGTGCTGCAATGCTGAGTGAGATACTAGTTGCGGTAGAGCCTGATCTGAGCACACGCGTGATGTTCACGCCATATGGATCGGCGTCGGTAGGTAACACGCTCGGAATTATGAAATTCGAGGGTCGATTCTCAAAACCGACACTGGTTTTTCTAGACGGGGATCAGGAGAGTTCGCGGGGTTGCCATACTCTTCCTGGGAAGGATGCACCAGAACGAGTGGTGCTTGGATTGCTTAAGAAGATCGAATGGGAAGGAATAGCGGAGCGCATTGGCCGGGATTTTGCTGATACGTACGACGCGCTAGGCAGGGCTACGAGTTTGGCAGACCATCACGAGTGGTTGAGAGAAGCAGCGAATTGGTTGCGTTTGGGAAGCGACCATCTGTGGCAAGCTCTGTGTGCCGAATACTCAGGTAGAGTTAAGGACGAAGAGGAGGTTCAGGCGATTGTTCAGAAAATCAAAGAAGAGATAGATGGGGGGACGCGTCAACTGTTTAGCAGATGTTAGGGCACTTGCGGGCCCCAACAAGCTGGCCTCGCATGGGCAAACGCCGATTGGCGGGGGTTCGGGGTGCGCGACTCGGTGGACGGTAACCGGAACAAGAGATCGGTCCGGACGAAAACCCTCAGGGGATTACCACAGAAACGACATGACGGAGGTGTTTCCGTAACGGCGCTATCTGGATAAGGAACAAGCAAGTGACGCCCGGTGGTTGTCGAATACGAGGATTGCCGGGATCATTTTTTTTCGAGGTGATCTCGGTGTACTTTGGTCGGGTTGAGTCGAGGCGACACATCCTGTTCAGAGTTCGCGGCTGGGCAGGAACAGGTCGTAGGAGTTGGCCTGCGAGGGGTTGTACAGCTTCCGAGGTCGTCTGCATGCATGCTACCAGGGCTCTTTCCTGCGACGCATTACGTGCCCGAAGGTCACCGTGGCGTTGTTACAGCTCGCCGGGGTCGGACCGCGGGTCGTACGGCTCGTCCTCGGTGGCCGGGTTTTAGACGTACTTCCAGTCGACGGTGCAAATCATGCGTGGGCTGGACAGGGTGGTCTCTTGGCTGTGGGCCGCATTCCAGCGCAGCAGCTCCTCTGCTGGACGAGCGGCTTACCGGCGAAGGGTTTTTGTCGAAGTTCTGCGGGCGCGGGACTTCGGCGGGGTCGTGCTTGGTGTCTCACGGCGTCGGCACCGCGTACGGGAAGTAGGGATTGAAGAAGGAGGCGAACACCAGAGACGGCTTCTCCGCCGCCGAAGATATCGACCAATTCGATGGCACGGTTCACCGTCCACGCCTTCTGGGCGCGCTCGGGGGGCAGCATGTTGCGCCCAGCGAACGGCGCCGCCCTGCCCGACTCCAGGCGCCGCACCTCGTCGCGGGCGAAGTCGTAGCCGTCCCGTGCCAGCGGGCGGCTCCACTCGCCGGGTGGGGCCAGCGCTCCACCTCCCACAGTTCGCCGTCGCCTTCACGCGGCAGGTGCCACTTGCCGCTATAGCCGATGCCGTAGCCGGCGCCGGGCAGCCACGACAGCAGCGTGGGTTGGCCGATCAGCCGGTCGTCGAACAGGCCGTTGAGTTGCAGATGTTGGACAGCTGCAGGTGATCGTGCGGATAGCGGCCGGTCAGCTGCGAGGCGCGCGCCGGCGTGATCGGCGTGAAGGCTGCTGAATCTCACCCTCGCCGACGAACGACTCCATCGCCGGCCTGCGGCACCCAGGACCAAGCCACGCTTAGTGCGCTCACACACGTGTTGACGGATCATCGGAAACTCGGCTTGCATACGTAACACCCCGAGGGGCCGACAAGTCCAATTCATCATTCACCACTGCCCACAAGGAGAGATAATGACGCTCAAAAAGGTCCAAATCACAAACTTCCAGAGTATTCAGGATTCGACCGAGTTCGAGATCGGCGACGTCACCTGTCTCGTCGGTAAGAACGAAGCCGGAAAGACTGCACTCTTAAAGGCACTGTACCGATTGAATCCTTTGGTTCAAGAGGAAGGCAAATTCGATCCCGTTGACGACTACCCGCGCCGCACACTGCCCGACTACGAAAGAGATGTCGAAGACGGTACTCGAGAGCCTGCCACCGTTGTTCGCGCAACGTACGCACTCGACCCCTCCGACATTACGGCGGTAGTCGACGGATTCGGCCACAAGTGCTTAAAATCCATCAAGCCGCAAATCAATCTCGAAAAGGGATATTCAAACCACCTCACAGCGTCGGGTCTAAGCGTCGACGAGCGAGAGGTCTTGATACACTTTGTCGAAGTCGCTAAGCTTCCCCAACAGATCGTCGACCGCGTGCGATGCCTCGCGTCCGTGAAGGAAATCCGAAAAACCCTTGACGAAGCCGATATCGAGGACGCTCTATCTCCGTATGCCGAAGTACTCCAAAAGATTGACGACGGCGAGCTCGACCAGCATATATTCTGCAGTACTCTCCGAGACCGTATACCGAAGTTCCTGTATTTTGACGAATATTATCAGATAAGCGGACAGGACAATGTCGATGCTTTAATGCAACGTATCCAACAACAGGAGCTCAAGGACTCCGATCATCCGCTACTCGGGCTAATTCAACTTGCCGGCCTCAAGCTCAACGACCTAACGAATCCAAGTCGAACGGTAAGGCTGCTGGCCCGACTGGAAGCCGCAGCCAACGCGCTCACAGATCGTGTGCTTCAGCATTGGTCGCAGAATCGGCACCTCCGAATGAAGTTCGACATTCGCCCGGCGCAACCTGAAGATCCCACTGGCATGCAATCAGGTTTGAATATATGGGGGTTAGTGGAAGACACAGAACACGGTGTCAGCACGGGACTTGGCACGCGATCTCGAGGATTCATATGGTTTTTCTCTTTTCTTGCATGGTATTCGAAACTCCGTCGGGAGCAACAGAACCTCATCCTCCTTCTTGACGAACCGGGTCTTTCTCTCCATGGAAAGGCTCAGGGTGATCTTCTGCAATACTTCGAGAAGGAGTTGAAGCCGAACCATCAACTCATCTACTCGACGCACTCGGTGTTCATGGTTGACTCAACGAACTTTGATCGTATACGAATAGTTCAAGATCTGAGCATCGAAAAGGATGCAGACGAACTGCCGCCTGAGAGTCGCGGGACTAAGGTGATCACCGAAGTTCTCGATGCAACAGAGGACAGTCTGTTCCCTCTTCAAGGCGCTCTTGGCTATGAGATCTACCAGACTCTGTTCGTCGGTCCCAACAGCCTTGTCGTAGAAGGTGTCTCGGATTTGCTGTACATTCAGGCTATCACGTCCGTTCTTCAGGATCAGGGCCGAGAGGGATTGAGCAGTGATTGGACGATTACACCGGTCGGTGGATCTGACAAAGTTCCAACTTTTGTGGCACTGTTGGGAGCCCAGACGAATCTTAGGATCGCGGTCCTTATCGATAAGCAGAAGAAGGACCAGCAAAAGATCGAGGACCTTTACAGGAGGAAACTGCTCAAGAAGAAGAATGTTCTAACGTTTGCTGACTATGTCGGTGGAGCTGAGGCGGATATCGAGGACATGTTCTCGCCGGAGTTTTATGTAGGGTTAATCAACGGTGTTTACGGATCATCGATTGACGTGGATGATCTGACGTTTGACCATCCTCGAATCATTCACCGTGTGGAAGAGCTTTTTTCGTCACGACCGCTTCCGGAAGGCGGAAGGTTCAATCACTTTCGGCCCGCCCGATATTTGATCGACAACATCGACACCTTGAGTCCAAGATTGGGAGATGAGGACTTGCGGCGCTTCGAGTCGGTATTCAAGGCGCTGAACGCTTTGTTATGACCGGATTAGGTTGGACCTTGGGGAATAGTATCGCAAGTTGAAGAGATGTTGGCTCCTACTCATTCGTGCGGAAGACGTTGACCCGGTGCAAACGCAGGTAACGCTCGTGGGGAGGGTGCAATCCGCGCACGATTAGTGACCGGTCGAGTCCAAGAAGTCGCCGGGCATCGGGAGGGAGAGTATTCGATACGAGCACTGTGCCTTCCTGCCCGATCGTGATGAAGCCGGCGTCGAAGGCGGCATCGAGATGTGGTGCGAGTAGCAGGCCGTTGAAGATGTCGAGCCGCTCAGCGTCGGTGTCGCAGGTGGCCCAGGGCTTGATGTGGCTGGCGCGGAGGAGTTCGGGCACGGCGAGGCGGGTGATCGCACAACGGCCATCCCAGTATTCGAGCAGGCCACGGCGGAAGATGTCCTGGCCGACTCGTTGCACGACCAGTCGCTCCGCTTCCGTTGTGCGAGGCAGGTGCGCGGTTACGTGTTGAAAGGCGCGGATGAGCGCGTCGGGCAGCGTCCGGGAGAGTTGGAACGCGCGGCGGAGGAGGTGATGGAGGGCGTCAACGTCGCGGACGTTCAGCGCGCCGGCGGCGCCGCTTGGGAGCGGGTTGGTGAACGCCGCGCCGAGTCCCCCCAGCCCGTCGAGGACATCGTTACGTGACATGGCAGCGGCGAATTGGGACGGGCCGGTCGCGGTGAGCCAAATGTGGAGTGATGTCTGGGTGCTGCCAAAGCAGAGCCAATCTGCGGTTGGCGCCAGCTCAAGGTCGAAGCCGTTGTCGGTCGCGGCTTTCTCCAGCCGTGTGATGGTTACCGCGGGGATCACGACCGGCCTCGGCCCAGCGTCTTGCGCAACCATGCCACGCGGATGCTCACGAAGTCGGGAAGTTGATTCCTGCCGAGCAGTTCAGATGCCCGTTGCTCGCGATCATCCCTGGTCGCGGTCCTGTTCGCGAATTCCTTTCCCAAGCGTTTGCGCTCGCCGCGAAGCACGGCAGACCGGGCCGTCACGAGTGCCGGAGCGTTCAGGTTGAGGATTCCACGCCGCCTGCGATCGCCATCGGTGCGACCCGCAATGGCGAGTTCGATCGCCCGGCGGACGGGATCCGGCGACCTCACCACCGAGCGGACGTAGATTTCTCCGAGGCTGGTGAATCCGACGACATCCTCGTACCGAAGGGTCACTGGCCAGGGCACGTGAGACTCATCATCCCACCGGAACGGATGGTCCTCCTTTGCCGAGTCGCAGGTCTCCAGCGTGGGGCAGGACAGATAGAGGTTTTTCCAGTGAAGGGCGAGCCCCGACTCGCGGCTGAGCGGGTACCATGGTCAATCCGGGGCGCCGGGTGGCCCTCACCGATCCGCCGTTCGCAGAAGATGCACAGCGAACGCTGTTCCCGGTACATCTCGGATCGGAGCTTGTCCTTGTCGAGCCCATCGAACGCCCAGCGCGGGAAGACCGAATGGTTGTCGGCGTTCGGCAGCGCGGCCAGATAGGCGTCCTCGGCTTCGCGGGTGCTCGCCGCTTCGTGCCCGTCCGGATAGACGTCTCGCCCAGGCCAGGGCTTCGAGATGCCGCGCACCCTACTCCTCCAGGTCCAGGATCACCTTGGTTTCGATCAGGTCGGGGTCGAGGTCACCCCAACGAGCCAGCAGCTTCCTGTATAGGTCCTCGGCGTCCTCGTGACGCCCCTGGTCGATGTAGTCGTGGAGCCTCCGTAGCGCGTGCGTCGCCTCCGGGTCGCGGTCCTCGGTGTTCATGTGCTCGCGGAGGATCGCGTTCGTGTCCCGACCCTCGACCAACACGGGGTATTCCTGGAGCTTCCCCTTGAACAGCCGGCGCACTTGGCGATTGGCGGCGCTGCTCAAGACCTGTGGCGAGTGGGTGGTTACGATGAGTTGCAGCCTCGGGAATGCGCGCCGCAGGCCGGCAAGCACCACCCGTTGCCACCGCGGGTGCAGGTGGAGGTCTAGCTCGTCGATGAGCACGGTGCCTTCGACTCGCGCGGCCGCTTCGGCCCGATCGAACTCGTTGAGCATGGCGGCGCGGCGGGCGATGTCGGCAACCAGCGCGATGAACACGTGGAAGCCGTCGGAAAGCTCGGGCCACGGGGCGACGTGTCCGTCGTCGAAGCGCACCATGGGATCTTGCGATACCGGGTCGTACCAGGCGTTCATGACGCCGGGCGTGGCGTCGACCGCTGCCTGCATGACGGCGGCGTGGAAGAAACGCTCCGGTTCTCCCTGCTGCCGACGCACCACGTCTCCGAGTATCTCGTCCTGGAGCCACTGGAGCAGTGGTGCCTCATCGAGATTGGGTCGAGCGCGGAAGCATAGGCTTCCCAGCGGTCGGCCGAACGTTCGACCTTACGGCGCCCGTTGCGACGGCGTCCCAGCCGGTCTACGCCGTACCATGCAAACAACGGCCAGCGGTCGCCTGGCACTCGAAGCCGTTCCAGAGCCTCATCAATCGGTTTGCGCTGAGTGATGGTCCGACCGGACGCGGGGTGAGCAGTCGTTGACCATGTGACGGAGACCGAGCCGTGCACTGCGGCGGCCCACGCGAGTTTACAGGGGCCGACCGGCTCGCGGCGCCCCTTGTTGTCGACGGTACGCATTGTGGCGTCGCGTCGAGAATCGAGCTTCAGGGTTCTGGGCGCGCCTGTCTGAAATACGGCGAGGCCTATCGCAATGGCGGAGAGAAGAGCCGTTTTCCCCCCGCCGTTCTCGGCGACGAGGAGCGTTGTGTCGTTCTCGGGACGAAGTCCTATTTCATCGAAGCAACGGTAGTTTGCGGCGCGTATCTCCCGTAGCCGAAATCCACTCATTTCGCCCTCCTGGGCGGTCCAAGCGGCGACTCGTATGGCACGCCACTGGCAGCCGCCGCCGCAAGTGCGTCGTAGGTTGCCAGCACCGTAGCCTTTGTCCGGTACTCGCCGTACTCACGTATCTCCGACCGCTCGAGGACGGGAAACGTGTCAAGGATATAGGCGGTGTTGTCCAGTGAGATGCCGTACAAGTGGAAGAATGCGGCGTCGATCTCACACTGGAGTTGAAAACGGCGCTCGAAATCCCAGATAAATGGAGGGCCGTCGTCACCGATATCTTCGGCGAATGGCTTCAGACTCCATGTGGTGTACGTGAGTTCCAGGACACGTGGCAGGAGCCAGTAGCGAACCTGAGTAGAACGCTCCCACGGGGAGGGAATGGTGTACGCCGACGGGCGGAGCGCGGGAAGCTGCCGCATGGTAAAGTAATTCACATGAAGTCCGCCAACCTTTTGCCTAGCGCAATAATCGAACGGTATACTTGCAAGGTTCGCGTAGAGGTTGGCCACTTGTTGCGTGCTATGAGACGGCATCAAAATAAACAAACTGTTACTTGCGGCGGTCCTCGGAACGATGCACGCGACTACGGTGCGGGCACTCGCTCGCGAATCCGTCACGTCGCGCCAACCGAGCAGCCACTCATGGTGCCAGACTCCATCCAGACGGGTATTGGTTTCCTCCTCAGAGACCCAGTAGAACGGCAAAACCGCATACCCTGTATCGGCCAGTCTCGCGTCAGATGGGGATGGTAACCGATGCGGTCTCTTTCCGGGAGGTAGACCTTCGAATGTGCCGCGCCTGTGGTTGTACTGGTAGATCATCTTTGCTTCGTACAGCGGCAGCATAGATCTTCCGTCCTTCTCGAACCGGTCGACTGACAGCCTCCACCCGGCGGACACCAAGTCAGCGCCAATGCGGAAGAGTGCGGAGTCGTCGGTCATGTGAAACATGCTAAGGAATCGCAAGCCCCAGGGATTTCCGTCCGGGTCGCCTTCTCTCCACAGCACACCGGCGCGTCGGTAGATTGCGAGCGCGATGGCGGCGTCACGCTTGGTCCGAAAGATGGGGCAGGTTCCCGTATTCGGGTTGACCGTGTGGATGTCTGTCGCGCTGAGGGTGAAGTGACGTTCAGGGTCATCCACGTCAGAGACCGCCTGCCCCTGAAAAAGAAAGTCGGCCGCCGACGCGTCGTCGCCACCGGAGAGAGTTGTCAGTGCGAATCTTAGCATGTGGCCCTTGCCGGCCGTAAAAAAGCCCTCGTTCTCGAATTCCCACATTGAATGCAGGGCACGCGATTGCAGGATTGCCTGGAAGTATTCCTTGGTTGGTTTGTCCGTCGCGATGCCGCTCGGCACTACGAATCCTGCGCGGCCGCGCGAGCCCATCATGTTCCAGTTGTGCTCGGCGAATAGCGCGTAGGTATTCACGTCGCCCTTGCCGCAGAGCGGGTAGCGACGAGATTGGCGGACGAAGTTGCTCTGGCCTTGTGCGACGCGTGTTGCGCTGGTCCAGTCCTTCCAGAGAACGGGGTTGGTGGCTGGCAGCGCGGCGATGAGCTTCTTTCTTGCGGCCGCGTTGCGTGCGTTGGCGATCGCGGGCTCGCGCGTAGCGAAGAACTCCTGCTCCTGGAGTTTGATCCGCTCCCACGGCGGGTTGCCGAGCACGACGTCGAAGCCGCCCCGCGCGAAGACGTGCGGGAACGCCAGCTCCCAGTGGAACAGGCGGTAGTCCTCGGCGATGCAGCGCGTGGTCTCGACCAGCACCGGGGACGGGGCAACCTCCTGGTCGCGCAGGGCGAGCCAGGCGGCAGTGGTGGGTGCGGCCTCGGCCACCTCTCCTGGTTCGGTCTTGGGCCAGAGGAAGGCGGCGCACCACGCGTCGGCCACCAGCTTCTCGTGCTCGTAGGCCTGTGACACGAGCAGTGCCCGCCACTGCTCCTGCTTGCCCGCCAGGGTGGCGGCATCAGCGTCCGGGGACTGCTCGACCGCGCGCATCGCATCGCGGAGCGAGTCGGTCTCGTCGCGGGGTTCGAACAGCAGGCTGAGTTGTCCTTCGATCTCTTCCTTGTTGCGACGCTTGAGCGATCGGGTGACCTTGCGGTCGTCTCCTTCCAGGGCCACCCAGGCGGCCTCCGGCACCTGGGCCCCCATCAGCGCGCGGGTGGTGCCTATGAGGGAGTTGCCGCACCGGATGTGGCTCTCCAGGAAGGTGAGCGGGAGGCCCGGATCGATCGACTCCATCCACAGGCTCACCTTGCACAGCTCCACGGCCAGCGGGTTCATGTCTACGCCGTAGATGCAGCGGCGCACCACGTCGCGCAGCGCGCGCTGGTAGTCGTCCGGCGTGGGCGTGCCGGTGGATCGGATGCGGGCGACGTGGTCGGCGAGCCGGCGCGCCGCCGCGAGCAGGAAGTGTCCCGATCCGCAGGCGGGGTCGACGACGGCCAGTTCCAGGAGCGCGTCGGCGGCGCGGTCGGGATGGGCTCCGACGGTGTGCTTGACCACCGGATCGAGGGAGCTGGTCAGCAGGAGTTGCACGAGTTCGTCCGGTGTGTAGTAGCTGCCGGTCGTCTTGCGTGCGTGGCCACGGCTCTGGTCGGCACTCGCGAAGGCGAAGGAACGCCCGTCCCGGGTAATCTGCGGGACCAACTCCAGGAGGCCCTCGTACACGTATCCGAGCTCGTCCGGGCCCATGTCGCGCCAGTTCACGCGTACCAGTCCGGCGGGTTCGCGAAGCCAAGCCAGGTGGAACAAGGCGCCCAAGAGTGCACGGTTGTCGATCTTCGCGGCGTCCAGCTCCGGGCACTCCTCGGGCGCGAACAGGCCGGCGAGCGCGGGCAGCCCGAGACGCGGCTCGCCCCCGGCAAGACCCCGGAAGACGATCTTGACCGCCTCCCACAGGTCCCCATGCCGGTCGTGGGCGCCGCGGCGCACCGCCCGGTCGCGCAGGCGGCGCAGGGCGTAGCCATCGGCATAGAGCTGGCGGGCCGAGTCGGACGCGTCCCTCGGGTGCAGCAGGTCCCGTTCTTCCACCGTGAGTAGAAAGATGAGTCGATAGACGAGCCGCAGGAGTTGCCCGAAGTAGCGATCGGTCGTGAGGTCGCCGGAGTGCAGCGCCGACCGCAGCTTGGCGTTCGCGGTGTGCGACAGGAACCCCTGCCCCAGTATCTTCAGCGCCTCCTGAAAGCCGGCGCTGAGGCGGTCGCGGGCCTGCGTTCCCTCCTGCCGGGCCGCCTCCCGCCACAACTCCAGCGGGCAGGTCACGGACGGAGCGTCCGCGCTGCCGAAGCGGGACTCGTGCACAAGCAGCCAGAAGGCGGCGAAGTCCGGGTACAGGTCCTCGGTAAAGATTCGGGCCAGGTCGGCTTCGATCCACGCTGGGCGCGTGAGACTGGCGTTGTCGCGCGCGACCCGTAGCGAGAGCCCGTCCGACGCGATGCCCCACAACGCCGCGTCGGAGGCGTTCAGCATCTCCTGCAGCAAGCCGAACGCGGTGCGGCGCCGCTGGTCGTCTCCCAGTTCGGGTACGCGGGTGTCCAGGCCCGCTCCCGCCGGCGCAGCTACCACAGGAACCCGGTCGCCGAGGGCAAAGAACCGAACCGGATACGCGCGGTCGCCGATGGTAACCGGCGCCGTGCGGGTGAGGGATGCGAAGCCCAGCGCGTCGCAGAGAAGAACCTGCAGGAACTCCTCTGCCAGCACGCGCGCGTTGCCGCCGACGGCCCGGCCGGCCTCCATCTCCTGGAAGCACGCCTGGGCGATACGCCAGCCGCGGGCAATCTCGTCGCGAATCTCGAGCCCCTTGGGAATGCGGTAGTCGGCCGGTTCCTGGGCCGCGGCCTGGAGCTGCGCCACTCTTCCGAGCCACTCGGCGCCGATGATGCCGCCCTCGATCGACAGGGCATCGAAGGCGAGCCGAGGCCCGCTCAGGCTGCTGCGGCGAGGCGCCACCGGTCAGTCCAACCTCGGAAGGAGCACGTACACGCCGATCACGTCGGGACGCGGGAGTGCCTGCACGGTGGTCCTCCCGGTCGCCCTGCCGGCTTCGCGCACGCGCAGATGGTCTTCGAGCAAGGCGTCGGCGCGTGCCGTCGCGCACGTCTCAAACAGTGCCGCCCGCTCCCGGAGCAGGGCAAGCGCTCGTGCGACCTCCCGTTCTCGCACATGCCGCGGCGGATCGCCGGCAGGAGCGTGGGCGAGCAGCCCGATGGCATCGGACTCGGGAACCGGGTCCGCGGTTGCGGCGCCGATCCAGGCCAGTGCGGCCGCCTCCTCAACCATCAGGGTCGTTTCCGCGTGCCGGGTACGTGTCACGAGCTGGTGGCGCAGCCGGAGCAGCACCACCGTCGAGCGGGCGCGCACTCCCTCGGATATCCAGCATCCAACCCGTCCGAGCACCGACGGATCCCTGGCAATGGAGCCATTGCCTGCGACCGAGAGGGTGCGCGCGAGCAGTGTCTCGGCGAGGACCGCGATGAGCGGATGGCTGCGCTGAACAGGACGGCATCCCGGCGCCGAGGGATAGGCGAAGTCAATGGCAACCGTGCCTGCGATGTCCTCCGTCTCCAGGCGCTCGCGAACCTCTGCCGGCAGTGGCGCAGTGGGGACCTTGAACCCCCGGCCGGTCGGTTCGAGCCCGGAACCGAGCCGGGCAAGGGCGCGGCCGGCGAACCGCTCCACGTCTTCGCGGCTGCCGACGGCGGCGCGGCTCTTGTGCCACTCCGGCAGCACCTCGTCGGGCCGGATGCGGCGCTGGGCGAACACGGTACGATTCCTTATCGCCTTCCTTCTCGTATCCCGCCATTGGTCCTCGAACAACTCGAGCTGTTGCCCCTCGGCTTCTGCTGAGCGGCCGCGCCGCCGCAGGAGTACGGCTTTCAACAGCGCCTGCGTCAGCGAGTGGCCCTCGTCCGGCACCGGCACGGGGACCCCCAGCTCCTCCCGGATGCGGGCAGCCTTGCGCAGGATCACCTGCAGTACCGCGCCGTCGATCGGGTTGTCGCCGTACAGGAGCGTGGCGCGCACCGTTTTGCTCGGTTGGCCGAAGCGGTCCACTCGGCCCTCGCGCTGCTCGTGGCGCGTGGGGTTCCACGACAGGTCGTAGTGCACCACGGCGTCGAAGTAGTCCTGCAGGTTCACTCCCTCCGACAGGCAGTCGGTGGTGACCAGCACCCTGGAGCCCTCCGTTGCACCGATCTCGGCGACGCGCGTCGCGCGCTCGTCGGGGGGCAGTTCGCCGGTCACGACACCCACGGCAACTCCTTTGAGGCGGTCGCGCAGGTGGCGGGCCACGTAGTGGGCGGTTGCAATGAAGCGGCAGAACACCACCACGTTGAACCCTTCGTTGACCAGCTCCGTGACATGCAACGAGGCGGTCCGGAGCTTCGGATCGCCGCTCTGGCCGGCGAGGCTCTCGGCCTGCCCGATCAGCCGTGCCAGGGTCGGGCTGTCGCCACCAGCCGGGGGCTCGACGTCGTCCGCTACCAGTGCGTCCGAGTCGCCGTCGAAAATGCGATCGAGCAGATCCTCGCGGGCCTCGTCGCCCAGATCCTCTCCAGCACGGGTGCGCAACGCCAGCACGGCCGCAACCGGGCTCGAACCGGTGCAACGCAGGAGCGCGAGCGTTCCCCAGAAGTTGAGGCGCTGCCGTTGCTCGTTTCCGGCGTCTGTCTCCACGACCTCGGCGCAGTAGTCGAGCACGTCGTTGAAGAAGGCTTCCCACCTTCCCGTGAGGTTGTAGGTGAGTTCCCGCGTTTCGCGGCGCGGGAAGATGTCGCCGTCGCGCCACTCGGCGATGTCGGGGCGCCGTCTCTGCACGAAATGACTCGCCAGACGCCTGCGCAGACGCTCGCGCTCGGCATCCTCAACCTCGGCCAGGCGCTCGAAGTCCGGCGCGAGCAGGCCGAGCAACCGGTAGAACGCGTCGTCGTCGCCGCTGTGCGGAGTCGCCGTGAGCAGAACGAGGTGCCGCGTAGGGCTGGCGGCCAGGCCCTGCAGCAGTTCGCGCCGCTGATGCCGGCGCTGCCCGCCGGCGGCGCACGTGTGGGCCTCGTCCACGATCACGAAGTCGGGACACGCCTGCAGGAAGTGGTCTCGCCGCTCGCTGGTTTTCACGTAGTCGAGGCTGACCACCGTGTGCGGGAACTGCGAGAAGATGCTCGCCCCGGGCGGGATGCCCCGCTCCAGGCGCCGCGTGCTCTGGGCGGTCACGGCCACGGCGTGGATATGGAAGCGAACCTCCAGCTCAGTGACCCACTGGTCCACGAGGTGCGGCGGACACAGGACGACGGTGCGATCGATGTCGCCGCGGTCGAGCAACTCGCGGGCAATCAGCAGGGCCTCGATCGTCTTGCCCACGCCGACATCGTCGGCGATCAGCAAGCGCACCGGATCGAGCTTGAGGGCCATCAGCAGCGGCACGAGTTGGTAGGCGCGCGGCTCGACCGAGATCTGCCCGAAACTGCGGAACGGTCCGGCGCCGCGCCGCAGCGACAGCAGTAGTGCGTCGCGCAGCAGCAGGGCGGAATCGTGCCCGCCGAACTGGTGCACATTCGGCAACGGGAAGCGCGCCTCGCGCACCGGCTCTGCCTCCAGCGGCAGGTAAATCAGCGTGCGATCTTCGTCCGTTCCCGTGATGGGACGGACCCGCAACGTGTCCGCCGAACTTCCGGTCAGCACCACCCATTCGCGCCCGCGTGCGCTGACCAGGCTCCCCGGCGCATAGGCGAGACCGCTCACGGCGCTTGCCCCAGAGCGGAAGCGAGCATCGCGAAGCTTGTGTTCCAGCCGGCAGGATCCTCGAAATGAATCACCTCGAATCCGAGATCCTCCATAGCCTGTTGGGCTGGAAGGTCGGTGTTGTCGATGACAGCAGCAACGTAGTGCCTGCGCCAAACGTAGCGCACGGACCGGTCGCCCGCCGAGAGCGGCTCCGGATCCGGCGCCGGAATTCCGCGCCGCGTTGCTTCCTTGAGCCACAGGGGCTCGAACGACAGGGTGGCGGTTGCACCAATACTACCACCGAGCCTACCACTGAGTACGTCTTCGGCAGGGCTCGGGGGAAGTGTACGGGCGTGCGCCAGGCGCACCAGCATGGCCCGAGCGTCCTCATCGCGACGGTCGAGCAGTTCGTGGTCGGGCTGGTTGTAGTATGACATCAGGCACCGGTAGCAGGCCGCCACGCAGGCCGTGTCCGGAACATCGGCAAGCTCTTCCGGAGAGTCGGGCACACGGTCCTCGCTGACCGAGAGATGCATGATCTGGAGCGCCGTTCGGGCCACGCTGGCGAGGCTGTCTTCCTGGCTCACGAGCCGGGTCAGCACGCCGGCTCCGCCTTCGGTGGCCTCGTACAGCAGGAAGCCGTTGCGGACGTCGCGGGTCGGCATCGGCTCGGCGAGCATCTCGCCTTCCTCCAGTTGGAACGCCGCTTCGATGCCGCGCAGGAGGGCATGCTGGACGGTGGCCATGGTGACCTCGGAATGGGTGTCGTCGGCGGGTCGAAACAGCAGCGCGTTGCGGCGGTCCTGAACGCTGGGGACGATCCATTGCCGCGGCGAGGCGGTCGGATCGAGCGGGTTTTCGTCCGCGTCGTCCTCGTTCTTGGCCCAGTAACCCGACACCGGATCGATGCGGAAGCCGAGGATCTTCTTGTTGGCCCTTCGGCGCAAGCCCTTGTTGAGGCGCGTGATCGTTGCCCCGGCGCCGTAGGCCAAGTGGACGATCTCGCCGGCGCCGTCCGAGGCGGTCGCGCGGCGTACGTCGATCGCCTGGTCGCGAATCGCCCATTCGAAGGTTGTCTGCAGATCGAAGCCCTGGCGCTGGCGCTCCTCGTCGTTGGCGGTGATCTGCTCGGCCGGCTGTGTGGCGACGTTCTCGATGCGGTAGGTGTTGCCCACCACCTCGGCGTCGCCGAGCGAGTCCCCGCACGCGTGGCACATGGAAAGTTCATCGTCGAAGTGACCCGCGCCGCAGCTTGCGCAGATGCGCACCGGCTTGGTGGGAAGTTCCGCATCGGGCGTCGCGGAATCGCGGTGACCGAGCGACAGGAGCGCGCGTACGACCCGGTGGGCCTGCCCTTCGTGATACACGAGGCTGCGGGGGCCGAACTCGGCGAGCGCGAGGAAGCGCGGCCGCTGCAGGTAGGTCTGCCGTCCGCGGCCATTGCGGCCCGCCGGGATGTAGGCGAGCAGGGGGAGCCTGGGGAAGTTGTACCCCGGCAGGAAGCCTTCGGTGGCGAGGTAGCGGTAGGTGTAGAAGTCGCTCGACAGCGCATTGGTTCCACGCTGCAGCAGGGTGAGCTGGTCCACCGCCTGCGCGTGGCGCGTCTGCGCGGCGCGCTTCTCCTGGTAGGGAGTGGAATAGTCGTCCATGGTCCGGCGCGCGGCGTCGCGCTGTTCCTCGGCGGCGGCGAACAGGTCTCGCCAGCGATGAAACGCCTCGTCGAAACGCTCCGTTGCCAAAGCCACGATGGTGTCCGAATAGGCATCCCGGCCCGTGTACCAGGGAGCGATCTCGGGCGTGAGTTCGGCTTCCACCAGGTCGAGGACGCGCCGAATCCGTTGCCCTGCGCGGTCGGCGGCGCGGCTTTCTTCCAGCGCGGCCTTGAGGTCCGGGTCCAGCGGACGGGCGGGGTCATTCAGAACCAGCAGTTCCGCAATGCAGGGGTCGAGCGGCTGTTCGACGCACGACAGCCAGACCGCCTGCAGGTGGCTGTCTACCAGATCCCGGTTCGCAAGCTCCAGCACCGGCGCACGCACCTCGCCGTGGACCATCTCCTTGGGCTCGTGGAAGAAGTGCTGGTCGTGCGGACTCTGCGACGACGCGTAGGTAACCACCAGGGCGGCCTGTCCGTTGCGGCCCGCGCGCCCGCCGCGCTGAGCGTAGTTCGCCGGTGTGGGCGGTACGTTGCGCATGTGGACCGCGTTGAGCGCCGCGATGTCGACGCCAAGCTCCATCGTCGGGGAGCAGAACAGGACCGGCAGGAAGCGATTGGCCTCGCCGACCTCCCGGAGCCGCTGCCCGTCCTCGCCAAGCTCCTGGCGTTCCCGCTCGCCGAAGCGGAACCGTTTCTCCCGGATTTCCCGGTTGTCGGGATCCACCTGAGCGGTGTGCTCGCGTGCCTCGAACCCGAACAGCGGATGCATCGGCGCGCGCAGCATTCTCGCCAGGTTCTCGTACAGGTCGCGGAAGAACGCGTTCCGCCTGGAATCGCCGCTCTCCGCCGACGCGCCGCCCAATTGGAAAAGCACGCACGCGTCGTTGAGGCGCCACCCGGGCTGGTCGAACGGGGTGCTCTCCTCCGCAACCAGGCCGTGCGTCGCGCCCACGCGGAGCAGGTCGCCGACGAGCCGGTCGAAACCCTTTGAGTCAAGGTCGCGGACCAATGGCTCCCCGCCCCAAAGCTTCCTGGAGCGCAGCTTGCGCCCCAGACCACTGCGTGAGCCGCCGCGCATGATCAAATCCATGTCGCGCAGCGTGCTCGCCCGGCGCGTCGGCGCCACGATCATCAACCAGCGCGCACCTCTCGGTTTCTCGTCGCGGCCGAATCCCCAGGGCGGCCGGAGGCGGCTGTGCGACTTCGCGACCAACTGCTCGATCACGGCGGTGTCCAGCACCTGGCTGCGGATCGCCATCCACTCACGCATGTGGTCGAGCAGCGCCCCATACACTTCTTTGCGGACCGTGTGGCTGGCCTGCTGCAGCAGCGGGTGCGCATCCGCGAACAACTCGTCGTCGGAGGCCAGCTCGTCGATGCCGAGGTACGCCACCCGGACCATGTCGAGTTGCTCCAGGTTGGGGTTCGTGTACCGCCAGCCGCGCCGTTGGTCGAACCAGACGCGGTAGCTCAGTACCTGCCGGAGGGTGCCCTCCGCCTCTTGCAGGTTGAAACCGCGCAGCGACGGCTCCAGCAGCCACTCGGCGCGGATCTGCTCTTTCGGTTGGTCGAACCCAAGCGTGCGCTGCATGGCGATGCCCAGTTGGTCGCTGCGCAGCCCCGTGGAGCCGGCCTCTTGCAGCGCACCGAAAAAGCCTGCGCGAACGAGGCTGACAAACAGGAAGTCGTTGAAGTGACCGGCCTGCAGCGCCGCGTCCTGACGGTTGTCGGTGAAGCCGAGCAGCTTGCGCGTGTACGGGTCCATCGACTCGGCGCCGTGCATCCAGCGCAGTGCGCTGGCCACGAGCACGGTGGTCGCGGAGCTGCGGCCCTCTGCCGAGAGCGACGCCAGCCGGGTGCGGTCGCGTGCGGCACCGCCCTGGGTATTCCCGCAGCGCAGACAGAGCCGGAACTTGCCCGGCAAGAACCATACCCTCGTTCCCGAACCGATTCGCCCGTCGGGGGCGACCGTGAAGCGACGCGCACGCGCTTCGCGGTAGTAGCGCTTGAGCCGTGGGCGGCCGGCGGCGTCGAACTCGAGCCAGGCCTCCGGGTAGTCCTCGTCGCGGTCGTCGAACGTGAAATCGGTGTCGCCGGGCGGGTGCGGTGTCAGGAAGCCGAAGAGTTCGCCCTCGGGCTGCGCCTCTTGCCCATCGCCTTCGGACCCGTCCTGCGCGGGGGGAGGCACGTCATCAATGTCGCGTGCGAGGAACGACGCCTCCCCCTCCTGGTGCACGAGCCGCACCGGGTGGTATTCGTGCCCGCACTCGCGGCAGAAGTGTACGGAGTACAGGCGCTTTTCTTCTTGGCCGGGATGGAACTGCTGGCCATCCACCGTCACGGTGCGGGTGCCGGCCGGCTCGATCGTCAGGTAAGCGTGGCCGGCGCCAGAGATGAACTGGTGCAGCTTGAACGAGTAGAAGCTGTTCTCGTTCGTGGAAGGATCCCCGCTGCGTTCCCGCTCGGGGACACTCGACACGAGCAGAAGGTCGCGCAGCGCGTTGCCGCAGGCGGCCTTGGATCGACCGGATTCTGCGGCGAGCTGGTTCACCGCTTCGGTCACGGTCATGGGCTTGGCACGGACCCAGCGCTGATCGACCTCGGCGAACGAGATGCCGAGACGGGTCTCCACCCAAACCGCGAGCGGGTGCTGGCGAAGCGCGGCGTCTGAGATGTCGGGCGCAACGCCGGCATCGATGGCGACACCGAGCTCTGCCCGTACCGAATCGGCGGTGGCGGTCGAATCCGTGGTGCGTTCGAGGGTTTCGGCGATGATGTTGCTGTCGGCGATCGGGATTCCGAACAGCTTGGAGGCGACGCCGGCGACCACCCGGCCCTTGTCCTTCTGCGATCCTTCGCTGGCCATCGTGGCCGATGTCCCGATGCACAAGAGCTTCTCCGGCTGCAGGCGCTCCCGGACCCGGCGCACCAGCAGCGCCACGTCCGCACCCTGGCGGCCGCGGTAGGTGTGCAGCTCGTCCAGGACCAGGAACCGGAGGCCGGCGCAGTTGCCGATGACGCGGCGGTCGAGCTCCTCCTGCCGCGTCATCAGCAGCTCCAGCATCATGAAGTTGGTCAGGAGAATGTCCGGCGGATGGTCGGCAACCCGCCTGCGCTCGTCCTTGTCCTCCTGCCCCGTGTAGCGGGCGAACGTGATGGGCCGGTCCCCGGGCACCTGGCCGATGAACTTGCGCAGCTCGTCCATCTGCGAGTTCGCGAGCGCGTTCATCGGGTAGACGACGATGGCTTCGGTACGCCGTTGTGCGCTGGTCCGCCGCGCGGCCAGCACATGGTTGACGATGGGGATAAAGAAGCACAGTGACTTGCCGGACCCGGTACCCGTTGTGACCACGAAGCTCTCGTCCTCGGCTGCAAGCGCGATCGCCTGCTCCTGGTGCTTGTAGAGAGACAGCGGCTCCCTGTCCGCGCGGAATATGTCGGCGCAGCCCGGGTGCAGCACGCCGCTCGCAACCAGGGAACCGACGTCCGTGGTGCGCTTGTAGCTGGGATTGATCTGGATCAGCGGCTCCGGCCAGTAACGACTCTCAGCGTAGATGGCGTCGACCTGCTGGCGAATGTCCGGCGCGTGGATCGTCGTGAACGACGTAGCGAAGCGCTGGTACTCGCCGACGACGCTGTCGCGGAGCGCAAAGACATCAAGCGCAGGCGCGCTGCCGGCATTCGCACCGCCCGAACTCTGCGCCGGTGATTGGGTCAGCTTCACGGTGACCTGCGGCCCCTCATGGGGCGCGATCCTACCACGTAGCCCCCTTTGCTGACTGATCTTGACCTTGACCGAGTACGAATGTAGTCTCATCAAGTGCGGGTGGTGGTTGCGGATGCCAGCTCGTTGATACTGCTCGCCAAGTGCGGGGTGCTGCGTGACTATTCCCGGAGAGTCGATCTCCAGGTGCCGCATCAAGTAATCGATGAGGTGGCTTCGGCGCCGCTCGTGCTCCGCTACGCCGATGCGGCCCTGGTTGCGAGACTTGTCGATCAAGGCTCGGTACGTGTCGTCGAGGTCGTCTCCCGCCGGAGTCTGCCGCTGGCACTTGGCGACGGAGAAGCCGCTGCTATCCGACTACTGTTGCAGGTCGACGCGGATTTGCTGCTATCCGATGACGGTCGCGCTATTCGAACGTGCCGAATCCTGGGATTGCCGTTCACCACCTCGCCGCGGGTAGTTGTCGACCTTTATCGGCAGGGAGTATTCCGCCTGGCCAAGGCGCGGACGGCCCTGGAGACATTGTCGGTGGCGGGAAGATATGGCCGTGATGTGATAGCTGCCGCATTGGTAGCGTTGCAGGAGGAACAGACAGATGACCAGACCAACGACCATCCGGCTTCCTGAGGATGTTTTGAGCGAACTCGACCGGCGCGCTCGGGCGCGCGGTAAGGACCGGGCGACGCTGGTGAGGGAGTTGCTTCGGGCTGCACTGGACCGAGACCAGGAAGATGAGGTCATAGCCGCCTATGGTTCCGGTCAGCAGTCGCTGTCGCAGGCCGCCGCGCGCCTCGGCACCGACGTATGGTCGTTGTTCGATACCCTGGCGCGGAGGGGTGAGACGGTGAGCGTGTCGCTGGAAGACTGGAGGGACTCCGAATCGTCGCTGTCCCCCTGACGACCGCACGCCGCTCGTGCTGCTGTGGCGTGTGTTGGAGCTACATAGTGAGGTGGCAGGGTGAAAGCAGTCAGTATCCGCGAGCTGAAGAACAACCCGGCAGCGGCACTTCGCGAGGCGCGTGAACACCCGGTTATGGTGCTCAACCGACATCAACCGGAGGCGCTGCTGGTGCATCTCGATGACGACTCGCTGCTCGCGGAGCCGGGCATCCGGCTCGCCCTTGCGGCAGCGCTGTTTCGCGAGCGCAGCCTGTCGCTGGGGCAGGCCGCGCGGTTCTCGCGCCTCGGGATTGCCAAGTTCATCGAGCGGGTGTCCCAGCTTGGCATTCCGGTCGTCGACGGCACCTCCGCCACGGTGCGTGAAGATACCCAGGCAGTCGAGGCATGGCGGAGCGACTCGTCGCGGCCGACGCAAGCCCACTGATCGGGCTGGCCGCCGCGGGGGGATCCGATCTGCTTCGCAGCCTGTTCGGCCAGAGGGCGAGCTTGGTGGACAGCGTCATGCCCTTCTTTGAGCGACTGGCTGCGCGGGATTTCAGACTCTGGACCAACTCGTTCAGGTCATCCTCGAACAAGCAGGCGAAACGTGATGCGACCGTGCGCGCTACGGGACCGCCGCGCCTTGAAGCTGTGTAGATTGCCAGGTACCCTTGTACACAATCTTGGCCGCCCGGAGGGACTCGGAGATGGCGCATGACGCACCCTTGCACGTGAAGATTGATCCTGCCACCAACGACCAGCTTGCCCGCCTCGCGGCAGCGCCCAAGACCAGCAAGGGGCAACTCGTGCGCGACGCTATCTTCGCGTGCTACCAGGTGCCGGTAAACGACTTGCCCCTCCGGCAGCGTCACGCGCTGGCGGCGTTCGCAGGAGGCTTCATCAGCATCGGGAAGCTGGCGGAAGCGTTTGGCATGCATGTCCTCGATCTCCGGCGGTGGCTGTCCGAGCACGGTATTGACCAGTACACCGCGATGTCGGCTGATGATCATCTGAGTGCCTGATCGGGCTGCGAGGCGATTCTTCTTCGCTCCGTAACGCTGGGCAACTTTGCCCTCGCTGGAGCGCTCGTGTTCGAGTGACGTTTCGCGGCGGCGCGTGACACGGTGTCCGATGGCCACCCGCGCGTCGGGGTGCAAGGTGGACTGAGCGATAGAGAGGTCACCGATCTGCGAGCTTGCGTCGACGTAAAGGCTACGAGCAAGGACGTGCAGCCGGCTGCCGTATTGCCCGACGAACGCGGGTGCTTCGAGCGTCCGGCGCCGGTCAGGTCATGGGCCCGCCAATTCGCGGAACGTGTGGGCGATGGCGGATTTGTCCTTCTCGCCACGGGCGACCGCCATCATGAGTGGGTAGAGCCTGCCTTCGTGGTCGTTGAGGTGTACTCCGTTGAGGTCGAGAAACACGAGCGCCGCCGCCAGTGCCACGCGCTTGTTGCCATCAATGAACGAATGGTTCTGACACAGGTGAAACGCGTACGCGGCCGCCATCTCCAGCAGGTCCCCGTGAAGATATTGCCCGCCAAACGAAGCCTGCGGGACCGCGATCGCAGAGCTGACCAATCCCAGATCGCGTACGCCGAACTCACCTCCGTACCGCGTCGTCTGATCGCGCAGGATCGACAGGACCTCCGCGAGCGTTAGGAATCGAGGCGTTTCCATTCATTCGGCGAGGCGCCTCAGCGTCGGCGCGAACGTCCGGTTGATACGCTCCAGGGACGTGCGGAACTCATCCTCGGAATGCGCAATCGTTGGCGAAATCACCAGACTCCGGCCATCGGTCGTTATCTCGAGCGGGGTGTCCATTGTGACGTTGAGCAGCTCCAGGATCGGCTTGTCGAGGATCAGGGCAGCGCTGTTCCCATGCCGCACGAGCCTTTTGGTCATGCCGTGACTGTATATACGCCGTATGTCCGCGTCAAGGTCAACGGAAGTGAAGTGCCACGTCCAACTCCTCGCCCCATTGAGACCCGGTCAGCGTTCGCGGGCGGAGGGGAAGAGGTCGTAGGAGTTGGCCTGCCAGGCGTTTTCGGACGCCAGGGAGTCGCCGGTCGCGCGCATGCGGGCAACCAGGCGCGCTTTCATGCGGCGCAGGACGTGGCCGTAGGCGACCATGGCTGCCAGGTTGTGCAGCTCGCCGGGGTCGGAGCGCAGGTCGTACAGTTCGTCTTCGGTGGCCGGGTTGTAGACGTACTTCCAGTCGGCGGTGCGGATCATGCGCGCGCTGTACAGGGTGGATTCGTAGCCGTGGAACTCGGCGAACACGTCGTCCGGCCAGTCGGGCGGCGTGCTTCCGGCGAGCAGCGGCGCCAGGGAGCGCCCGTCGGCGCCGGACAGCGGCTCGGCGGCGGCCTGCTCCAGCAGCGTGGGGGCCAGGTCGACCAGATTGGCGAAGGCCGTAGGTGTAGAGCTCCACTCGGCATACCACCGGTGCTGCGGCGGCATGTGATCGGGCAGCGTGGTGTAGCCGCCGGGACGGCGATGGCGCTGGCCTCCACGTAGGTCAGTTCGCTGGCCTCGAGCGGGGTGTCCATCGTGATGTTGAGCAGTTCCAGGATCGGCTTGTCGAGGATCAGGGCAGCACTGTGGTCATGCCCCGACCGTATATACGCCGTATGTCCGCGTTAAGGTCGACGGACGTGCATCCCGTCAACGGTTATCGTTCGGAAGACCGGGCGCGGTAGAGTCGCGCGCGATTCTCGCACGGAGCAGCGCTACTGCATCCATCACCTCCGCAGGAAGTGGTTCAAGCTCTTCACCCAACTCTGCCCGGACGGCATGCCAGAGAGGCTCCATCGAGTCGACCAGCCCGGTGTTCTGCATGATCTGCCTGACTCGCGCGCCATGACCCGCCGCGACCGCTCGGGTCAAAGAAACCACGATTGCTTTTCCCGAAATCACGTTCGGTTGTCCTTCATCTGACTGAAGAGTTTGGTCGAGACGATCCAAGGCTTCCAGCCAGTTGTCTTTCTCGGCCAGAGCGTCGGAAAGAGTGTCTATCGCGACTCGGCTATCGGATTTCAACTCGACCGCCCGCTCGGCGACCGTCGTTCTCGAGCAGGTTGGACCGAAGAGATCGTGAAGGAACTCGACGAGCCGTTCGAGGCGGCCACGTCCTGAGTGTGAGAAGCGCAACAGGTAGTAGATGTTGTAGAATCGATCGCTGACATCGTAACGCGTCCGCGTACTGCGAGGTAGTTGCACTTCACGCGCATAGCCTTTGTCTACCAGCTGCTTGAGCTGGGCGCTGGCGTGAGAGGAACTCAACCTCGCTGCAGCCGCTACCTCCTTGGCAAGAAGCGGTTTCCATCCCTCTGACAGACAGTGGAAGACCTTGCGCGCTTGGCCGGGCAAGTCTTCGATTCGCGCCTTGAAATAGGGGGTTTGCTCATCGATCAATCGTTCGAGGTCTTCGATGGCTGAACCAAGTGGCGACTCAATCAGCAAGCGGCAGGCAAGCGACAACAGCCGTGGGTTGCCACCTGTCAGGCGCCGGATGGTCTCCAGCCGAGCCTGCTCCAAGTGTATCGCGTTGGCGACCTCCGGTCGGCCCTCGGAACGTGCTGCTGCTTCCAAGATCCGGCGGGCTTCCTGTTTGCCGATACCCTCCAACTTGATCACGCGGAAGAATTCGTAGAGTGGCTCGCCATAACCGCCGATGGCTTCGAAGTACGCATTTGCCGAACCCAGCAGCAGAATCTCGGGACGCTCGATCAGCGTAGCCCGCAGGCTGTGGATCTCTCGCTCATCGCGGATCTGTGCAATGACTGAGTCGAGATTCTCGACAAACAAGATCAGCCGCTTCCCACTCTCCCGGCTGCAGTCGGTGAGCTCGGCGAGCGCATACGCGGCGACCCGTTCCTGGTCTCCTTCGTCCGTGATCGCTACCGCCCTCTCCTCCCACCGAGACTCCCCGGTGGCACGGGTCAAGTGACGTAGAGCGTGGATCCAGAAATCGGCCAGGTTGACGATTCCATAGCTCTCCTCGTGGAAGGCCACAGGCTGCCAGCGCTCGCTGAGCTCGGAGTCATCCTCGATCGCGTACAGGAACCGCAGCCCGAGCGTTGTCTTTCCCATGCCGCGGGGTCCGATGAGCATCATGTGCTGGCATGGATGGCCCGGCGTCTGCTCACCGATCACCCGGAGCATCTCCGCGAGGGTGTCCTGCCGTGCGACGAATGAGTCCTTCAGTTCAGCGGGAGTCAGATGGGCCGGGTTGTAAAGCCGTCTTCGGATCATCGATTATCACCTCGGACGTGGTGTTTTCGCCACCAAACGCGCAAGAGATTCGACCGAAACACCACACGGCGTCCCATCTCCCGCACATAGCCGTCGGCCTTCAGATCGCGCAGCACCGAACGGATTATCTGCTCGCGCCCCCGCCTCATGGCGCCGATGGCTGCCAGGCGCGCACCGGCTCGGCTCGTGCAGGCGGATTCGAGGATCGCGTGCGCCAGTTCCAACTCTTGCCCGTCAAAGGCGAATTCAAGGCGCGTATAGTAGTGGTCCAGGTGGGCAGTTCCGCTTTCGCCGGCGAGTTGCTCCTCAAAACAGCGATCGATGACGTCCCGAGAAACGCGCGAGGGATCTCCTCTGCACGCATCACGGAGCGACGAATAGAAGAGCTGTATGTGATACGGAACGGGATCCATCAGCAAGTCCAGGATCCGGATGATCGACTCGTCATCAAGACCGAAGCCGACATCGCGCCCCAGCCTTTCGAGGAATCGAATGGCGATGGACCGCTCCCACGGATCCACGCGGAATGGCACGAGGTCATTGATCGATGCCGAGAGCCCCACACGCCGCAATAGTCCTTCGAGTCCTATCGAGCCGCCGACGAGCGTGTGGACCCTGCCTCGCAATTCAGGCGCTTGGCGCCACTGCCGAAGTCGGGCCAGTAGCAGATCGGCATTGCTCTTGCCGCCGCCCGATCGAAGCATTCGTGAGATCAGGATTGGCAACTCGTCCAGAATGACCAGCAACCGTTCGGCAGAGTCCGGCAGATTCGTCAGCCGTGCCTGCAGTTGCGCCGCGACCCGGTCCCACTCGCTGCCGATCGCCCGCTTGAGCTCGACGCGCAGGACACCGACGTCGACGTTGGCCGACATGCCTTCGACGACTCTCTTGATTGTGCTCGAAAATGGAATCGCCTCGAAGCGAGTCCGGTACCGGGAGTCAGCTGCGAGCTTGGCGAGTATCGCCGCGAAGCAGTCTTCTGGACCCTCGCCGCCCTGAACGTCGACGTTGATGACGTCCCAACCCGCCCGTGGCGCATTTTCGAGTTCCAGCATCAGGCTGGTCTTGCCTACACGCCGCGGCGCGAGCATCAGAATATGCTCGCCCTGTTCGAGTTGTTCCCAGAGGCGGTCGAGTTCGTACTCACGGCCATAGAGATCGTCGCCTGCCACTGGCTGCCCGATAATGTTCCGCATGCGAGGCTGCCCCAACAGTAAACGACAATAGATATTTTGGCAATAGATATCTTGGCAAAATATCTATTGTGTCCTGGTGGGCCGCGCTGTCGCTGCGTCTCCTGGCCTGCGACGGGTGGGCGGTCAGCATTCGCGGGCGGAGAGGAAGAGGTCGTAGGAGTTGGCCTGCCAGGCGTTTTCGGCTGCCAGACTGTCTCCCGTTGCGCGCATGCGGGCAACCAGGCGCGCCTTCATGCGGCGCAGGACGTGGCCGTAGGCGACCATGGCTGCCAGGTTGTGCAGCTCGCCGGGGTCGGAGCGCAGGTCGTACAGCTCGTCCTCGGTGGCCGGGTTGTAGACGTACTTCCAGTCGGCGGTGCGGATCATGCGCGCGCTGTACAGGGTGGTCTCGTAGCCGTGGAACTCGGCGAACACGTCGTCCGGCCAGTCGGGCGGCGTGCTGCCGGCGAGCAGCGGCGCCAGGGAGCGCCCGTCGGCGCCGGACAGCGGCTCGGCGGCGGCCTGCTCCAGCAGGGTGGGGGCCAGGTCGACCAGGTTGGCGAAGGCCTCGGCGGCGGCGCCGCGTTCGACGCCGGGGCCGGCGACCAACAGCGGTATGCGGTGGGTCTCCTCGTACATGTGGAAGCCTTTGTTGAACAGCCGGTGGCTGCCGACCATGTC
>Ga0209544_1001217_pt1 | contig 29565 bp, 27 predicted proteins | sample MesohylPK_FD_187297 | JGI IMG/M metagenome (GOLD analysis project Ga0209544, IMG submission 187297) | Host-associated microbial community of the marine sponge Aplysina aerophoba from Gulf of Piran - sponge mesohyl, lysed by proteinase K... | ecosystem: Host-associated > Porifera > Sponge >...
CGGCAGCCCGGACGCATTGCGGAAGGTGGTTCGGGACATGCCGAGCTCTTGTGCCTTCCTGGTCATTATCCTGGCGAACTCGATTTCGGTTCCGCCCAGCGCCTCGGCGACCACCACGGCGATATCGTTGGCCGACTTGACGATCAGCGACTTGATCGCGTCCTCGGCACGGATCGTCGAGCCGGCACGCAAACCGAGCTTGGAAGGTGACTGCCCCGCCGCCCGCTTCGAGACCTTCAGCTTGGAATCGAGGCTGAGCTTCCCGTCCTCGATCGCCTCGAAGAGCAGATAGAGGGTCATCATCTTGGTCAGCGACGCCGGGTATCGGCGCACGTCGGCGCTGCGGGAGCGCAGGACTTCGCCGGTCTCGGCATCGATGACGATGGAGGCGTAGCGCGCCTGCGCCTCCTCAGCGGAGAAAACCTGCGATACGACGAGGATGCAGAGCGCGAGAACGAGACCGAGGACGGCCGAACCGGGACGCATTATTCTTCTTCTTCGCCCTGTTCCCACGTCCGCCCCGCCACCCCCAGCGAATCGACTCAACACCCTTTATGTGTTTAAAGCATCGCGGCGTCAAGAACAAGGTGTGAAGAAAGTTATGGAAGTCATTGATTTGGTGGAATCTCTGGCTCGCCGGGATGCGCGAAACGGTTATGGGAAACGGGTGCTAGAAGTCGGGCGGCTCGATGCCGCTCGCGCGCAGCTGGAACGCGAGATCGTCCTTCAGCCGGCTCAAGGCGGCATCGTTCGCGCCCTCGCAGCGGGCCACCAACATGGGCTGCGTGTTCGATGCACGCAGCAGCCACCAGCCGTCTTCGGTCTCGGCTCTCACCCCGTCGATGGCGGAGAACGCGGCGCCTGCGGCACTGAGCCGGGCGCGGATCTCGTCGGCGACCTGGAACTTGCGCGCGTCCGGACAGGGGAATCGGACCTCGGGCGTGCTGACCCTGCGCGGCAGTTCGGCCCGCAATGAGGCGAGCGAGCGCCCCTCGCCGGCGATCAGCCGCAGAAGCCGGAGAGCGGCATAGAGGGCGTCGTCGAAGCCCCAGTAGCGATCGGCGAAGAAGATGTGGCCGCTCATCTCGCCTGCAAGCGGCGCGCCAACTTCCGCCATCTTCGCCTTGATCGGCGCGTGGCCCGAGCGCCACATCAGCGGCGCGCCGCCAAGGCGGGCGATTTCGTCGAAGAGGACGCTGCTGGCCTTGATGTCGCCGATGACGGTCGCACCCGGTCGCTCGCGCAGCACCTCGCGGGCGAGCAATGCCACGAGCTGATCGCCCCAGAGGATCGCGCCGCCGCCGTCCACGACCCCGATACGGTCGCCGTCGCCATCGAAGGCAATGCCGAGATCGCAGCGCTCGGCTCGCACCGTCTCGATCAGCTGCGCCAGGTTCTCTGGTACCGTGGGGTCCGGATGGTGGGCGGGAAAGGTTCCGTCGACCTCATCGTTCAGCAGGATGTGGCGGCCCGGGAGGCGGCTCGCGAGCGCGCCGAGCACCGCGCCGGCTGCGCCGTTGCCGGCATCCCACGCCACGGTGAACGGTTGTTCCACGGCCTCGGCGAGGAGGCGCGCGACATAGTCGTCGCGGACCTCATCGGCTTCCGTCACCCTTCCGGCGCCCTCGGCGAATGCGCCGTCCTTTACGACCTGTGCCAGCGCTTCGATATCGGCGCCGTAGAAGGGCCCACCGCCCAGCACCATCTTGACGCCGTTGTAGGCCGGCGGGTTGTGCGAGCCCGTGATCATCATGCCGCCGTCGCAATGGCGGTCGTGGACGGCGAAATAGAGCATCGGACTCGGACCAACGCCGATACGGAGCACGTCAGCGCCGGCATCGGTCAATCCTTCGACCAGATAGGATTCCAGGTCGGGCGAGCTCAGCCGGCCGTCGCGCCCGACGCAGACAAGTGGTCGTCGGATGGCGGTGGAGCGGTACCGCGCGATGGTGGCGAAGCCCCGGCCGATGGCGGTCATGTCGGCCCCGGTCAGGGTCTCACCGACGATGCCCCTGATGTCGTAGGCGCCGAGGATCGCCGGGTCGAGTGCGTGGCCCGCGCTCATGGCGAGGCCGCCGGCCGCCCGATGCTGACATAGCGAATGCCGGCACCGGCGACCTCGCTCGGCTCGTAGACGTTGCGGAGATCGACCATCAGCGGCGTCCTGAGCAGGCCCCTGGCGCGCTCCAGGTCGAGCGCCCTGAACTCGTTCCACTCGGTGAGGATGACCAGCGCGTCTGCGCCCGTCATCGCATCGTAGGAGTCGTTGCACCAGACGACGCCGTCGAGGAGGGCGCGCGCTTCCTCCATGCCGGCGGGATCGAAGGCGCGGGCTATGGCCCCCTGCTCGATGAGTCCCGGCAGGATCACGAGGCTGGGACTCTCCCGCACATCGTCCGTGTTGGGCTTGAACGTGACTCCGAGCACGGCGATGATCTTGCCCGCGACGGAGCCGCCGCAGGCCTGCACGATCTTGTCGACCATCGCGGCCTTGCGTGCGGTGTTTCTGCGCAGCACGGCCTCGACGATTTGGGACGGCGCGCCGGCTTCCTCGGCGATGCGGATGAAGGCTGCGGTGTCCTTGGGGAAGCACGAGCCGCCGAAGCCGGGGCCTGCGTGCAGAAAGTAACGCCCGATGCGGCCGTCGAGGCCGATGCCCTTTGCGACGTCCTGAACATCCGCGCCGAGGCGCTCGCAAAGGTCGGCGATCTCGTTGATGAAGGTGATCTTGGTGGCGAGGAAGCAGTTGGCGGCGTACTTGATGAGCTCCGCCGTCTCGAGCGTGGTGAAGAGCACCGGGGTCTCGATCAGAAAGAGCGGCCGGTAGAGAGCGCGCATCACCTCCCGCGCCCGCCCGGAATCGACGCCGACGACGACCCGGTCGGGCCGCATGAAATCGCCGATCGCCGAGCCCTCGCGCAGGAACTCGGGGTTCGAGACGACATCGAACGCAGCGTCAGGCCGCTGCTCCCGGATGATGCGCGCGATTTCGCGCCCGGTGCCGACGGGCACGGTCGATTTCGTCGCGACCAAGGTGTAGCCGTCGAGGGCATCGGCGACCTGGCGGGCCGCCTCGAACACGAAGGAGAGGTCGGCATGTCCGTCGCCGTGCCGGCTGGGCGTGCCGACCGCCAGCATCACCACATTGGCTGCCGCCACAGCGTCTGCAACGTCTTCGGTAAAGGAGAGGCGGCCGGCGGCGGCGTTGGCGGCGACCAGTGCCTCCAACCCCGGCTCGTAGATCGGAACCCGACCCGCCCGGAGCGCCGCGACCCTCTCCGGCACGGCATCGGCACACGTCACGGCGTGGCCGAACTCCGAAAAGCACGCGGCCGACACCAGGCCGACGTATCCGGCACCAATCATTGCAACGCGCATCGCGGTGTACCTCGATACAGAACGCCTGTGGCGATCCGCCCTACGGGGAGGGCATCGCCTCACGCATGAAGGCCAACAGATCCTGTCTCAACTCCGGCCTTTCCAGGGCGCAGGCGACCGTCGCCTGCAGGTAACCGGCCGGGCTGCCGCAATCGAAGCGCCGGCCGGTGAAGCGCACGCCGTGGAAGGGCTCCTCGCTCACCATCGCGGCCATGGCGTCGGTCAGCTGAATCTCGCCGCCCGCGCCCGGCGGCTGCGCGGCAAGCCGCGCGAAGATGCCTGGTTGCAGGACGTAGCGGCCGATGAGTGCGAGACGTGACGGAGCGTGCTCCGGATCGGGTTTCTCCACCATGCCCGATATGGTGACGGTTCGCCCCTCCTCGGCCGCGAGCTCGACGATCCCGTAACGTCCGGTCTCGGCCTGTGGCACCTCGGCGAGCGCCACGACGCTTCCCTCCGTCTTGTCGCCAAGCTCGACGAGTTCCGCGAGGCACGGCGGCTCGCCGAGGAGAAGCTCGTCCGGAAGCAGCACCGCAAAGGGCTCGTCACCCACCAGATCGCGCGCGCAGAGCACGGCATGGCCGAGTCCCAGCGGTTGCTCCTGGCGCACGAGCCTGGCGGCACCAGGCTCAAGCACGGCCCTCGCGACGGCCGCCAGGGCGGCATCGTCACCGCGTGCCGCAAGATGGGCATCGAGCGCCGCGTCACGCTCGAAGTGGTCCTTGATCGCCGCCTCGCCCCGCCCGGTGACGAAGATGAATTCTTCGATCCCCGCGGCCCGCGCCTCTTCGATCGCGTACTGAATCAGCGGCTTGTCGACCACCGGCAGCAACACCTTGGGCACTGCCTTGCTGGCGGGCAGGAAGCGCGTTCCCATGCCGGCGACGGGGAGCACGGCCTTCCTCACCGATATGGGCATTTCCAGGACCTCGCCGCGCTGATCGGGAGCTGTGGAGGCGGAGGTGTGCCACGGTGCCTGCGGCGCATCAAGCGAGCCCGGCGCCGCATGGCTCAACCGCCGAGCAGCAGCTCCTTCGCCTGGTTGATCTTGGCCGCGAGATAGTTGGAGCCGCCGTGATCGGGGTGGAGCTTGCGCATGAGCGTGCGGTGCGCCTCCTTGATCTCCTCCGCACCGGCGCCGGGCTCGAGGCCGAGAATCTCGTAGGCCTCCTCGCGAGTCATCGGCGTGCGGCCGGCGCTGGCCCTCTTGCGGCCCCAGCCCTGGCCCGTGCCGGCGCCGGCGCTGCGTTCGCGCTCGGCCTCCGCCTCGGCGCGCTCGCGCCAGTCGGGGCCGAGAGTGCGGTCCATGTACGCCTCCAGCAGCCGCCGGCCCTCTTCGTCCCGCAGGCTGCATTCGTCGAAGAGGTCCAGAAGCTCGTGCTCCGCAAGCTCGTCCAGCCGACGCCCTGTATGGCGCCCCTGCAACACCGTGCCCTCCATCTCGCCGCTGTCATGGTCCAGGGTCATGCGCAGATAGGGGGTCTCGACATCCGAGCGCTGGCCGGCCGTGGGATTCGGGTTCATCCGGCCTGCAGCCATACGGCCCAGGAACCAGGGCAGCCCGGTAAGCGCGAGCGGCAGGAAGGCGAGATGCGCCTTTCCCGTGACGCCGAGGAAAATCGTGGCGGCAGCGCCTGCAGCGATGAAGACCCACTTGACCCACTTCGCGAGCTTCGAGGGATTGGCCGTGGCGAACCAGCGGCTGAGAAACACGACCAGCACCAGGAGCGCGAGCCCGAGAAGGACGTAGGCGACCATTGCGGGGGCAGTCTAGCGGATCGAGCGGCAGGTGCGCGGGTTGGGCGGGCTCATTTGATCTGATGGGCGATCTGCAACACCGCCTCGCCACGGTCACGGCTGTAGTCCCTGAGCGCCTTGCGCCCGCCGGCGGCGTAGACCGCAACCGCGCCGAGCAGCTCCTTGAGCTGGCGCGCGCTCGACGCGTCGAAGCGCAGATAAGCGCCGTTGGTAAGCCTGGCGATCTGGCGAAAGGCCAAGGACGCCCCCGGATCCGGGCCCTCGTGGAACATGAAAGCGGGAACCCCGCGCAAGCCCAGCTCGCCGGCGATGGCGCAGAGCTCGTCCACGTTCTCTTCCATGGCATCGCCGACGAAGACCAGGGCGTGGACCCGCTGCGCCTGGGTCTCGTCCAAGGCATGGCGCAGCACCTTGCGAATCTGGGTGTGGCCGCCGAGGCAGTGGACGGCGGTCATGACGCGCACCAGAGCGCGCGAATCCTGCACCCACTTGCTCGCCCGGCACTCGCCGAAGCCGCGGTAGTAGACAAGCTGTACCGAGAGCCCGCCGAGGGAGGCCGTGGCGTCGAACATCTCCCCCTGGATCTGGCAGGCGCGGTCCCATGACGGCTCCCGGCTCGCCGTCGCATCCATCGCGAAGATGAGGCGTCCGGTCTCGCCCTGTTTTAATGGCGCGGGCGTCGTCGCGACCCGGCGCAGGAAGGCATCCACGTCAGCGCTGTCGCCCTGACCCTTTGTCGGTAGCTTCCGATCGCGGCTCATCGCAGGTTCCCCCTCTCCTATATGGGGGTGATAGGGAGCCGCGCCAGACGCTCGGTCAACATGGCGAAGAAGCCGTCCGCATCGACCCGTTGCAGCACGTGGGCGTTGGCGGCAGCGCCGGTGCGGCCGTGGAGATCGCACACCGTCCGCCCGAAGCAGTGGCCGTCGTTGAGTTCCACATCGACCCGCATGTCGCGGCCCTCGAAGAGATCCGGTGCCAGAAGATACGCGATCACACAGGGATCGTGCATGGGCGCGCCGTGGTGATAGGCCTCCACGTTCTTCTCACCATAGAGGTCGAGCATCCCGCAGACCGCAGCCGCCGGCGCGGTGCCGAGCGCGCGGATCGCGTCCAGCCGGGGCGACGTCGCGATCGCCTGATGGGTGACGTCGAGCCCGATCATGGTGAGCGGTACCCCCGCCTCGAATACCACATGCGCGGCGTGGGGGTCGGCGTGGACGTTGAATTCGGCCGCCGGCGTGACGTTGCCGAGCCCGACCGCGCCTCCCATAGTCACGATCTCGCGGACGTTGGCCAGGATCGCGGGGTTCTTGACGATGGCAAGCGCGACATTGGTGAGGGGCCCGAGCGTCGCCAGCGTGACGGGCTCCTGCGCGGCGCTCAGCGTATCGACCAGAAAGTCCACCGCATGGGCTGCCTCGGCCGGGCGGCTCGGCTCCGGCAGGTCGGCGCCGTCGATCCCGGTCGGCCCGTGGATGTACTCGGCGGTCATTGGCTCACGCACCATCGGTCTGGGGCACCCGGCATAGACCGGCACTTCGGGCCGCCCGGCGAGATCCCTGTTGCGGCGCGCGTTGCTCTCGGTCCGGGCGAGCGGCACGTTGCCCGCGACGGCGGTGATGCCGAGCAGGTCGAACTCTGCGGCAGACGCGAAGGCCAGCAGCAGGGCGACGGCGTCGTCCTGGCCGGGGTCGCAGTCGATGATCAGCGGTCGCGCGCTCATGGCTGTGCCGAATCATACCTAGCAGCGCGCGCGCCGGATAGTGCCCGAGATCGAGAGTGTGTGCCGGGCTCCGTGTGGCCGCGCGGCGCATCGTGTCGCGGGCATGGGCACGCGATGTCCATGCTCAAGTCACGGACCTTGGAACGGCTGTTCAGGCGCGTCTAGTCCGCAGGGACGTCCCGCAGGCGAACGGAGCCATTGCCGTTGCCCGAGGGCCCGCAATCATCATCGCTCGCGCGATCCGACAAATCATCGGCGACGCGCTGCGGGTCGACCGCATCGGCTGGACTGGGAGTGAAGCGATGGCCCTGGGTGTGCCGACTGGTGCTGTCGACTCCCTTCCACCAGGCGTCCGCCGCCTGGCGCACGGCGTTCCAGTCCAGCTCGAAGCCCAGTCCCGGCCCGTCGAGGACGGGGAGCCTGCCGTCCTGCAACGTCAGGTCAGGCTGCCTGACGATGTCCCAGGCGAGAAAGTTGTTCATGTACTGGTTGCCGTCGTCCAGATTGGGGGTCACCGCCGCCGCGTGGGACGCCGCCGCCGTGGTAATTCCCGTCTCGTGAAGCCCGTGGATGCACACGTCAATGTTGGCCGCCTCTGCGATGTGCGCCACCTTGCAGAAGCGTAGCAGGCCCCCGGTCTCGTGCAGGCCGACGACGATCAGGTCGGCGGCGTACAGACGGCAGACGTCGAAGGCGTCGCCCAGCGCGATGACGCCCTGGTCCGCCGCGATCGCAACCGGGCTCCCGGCCCGGACCCGCGCAAGCGCCTCGACGCTCTCCGAATCGATCGGCTGCTCCACGATCTCGATGTCAAACAGGGACAGCCTGCGCATCATGCGGGTGGCCCGAACCGAGTGCCAGCGCCCGCTCGGGTCGAGACGCAAGCGTTTGTCCGGTCCGATGGCGGCCCGGACCCGGGCCACGACCTCGGCGTCCAGATCGTCGCCCCGCCCCACCTCGATGAATATTACCTCGTGGCCCGAGGCCGCGAGCCGCGCGGCCTCGCCCGCGATTTCCTCGGCGGTTTCGCCTTGCGGGAATCCGAAGTAGCGCACCTCGTCGCGCACCGCGCCGCCCATCAGAGCATGAACCGGTTGGCCGGTTGCCTTGCCCATCGCATCCCACAGCGCCATCTCGAGCCCTGCAAGCGACTTGCCCGCGAGCCTGGATGCCCTGGAGGCATCGTCGCGCCCGAAGAGCGCGTCGTAGGCCTCGCCGATAAGGCGGGCGTTCTCGAATGGACTGCGCCCGACGCAAAAGTCCGCCGCGAGCGAGAGATGCGCACGAACGGCCTCGGCCGACGGCGTCGCGATCGACTCGCCGTAGCCGACCACGCCCTCGTCGGTATGGACCTCGACCAGGATGACCTCGGCGCCATGAGTGACGCCCTGGGACCAGTGAAAGGGTTGCTCGTAGGGGATCCAGAGCGGCGTCGTGACAACCTCGCTAATCTTCATGTCCTCTCCTCCGGCGCTCGGCGCCTTCGGTTATCTGGACCCAGTCTAGGGAGCCAAGCGCCCGGTCCTGCCCTCTAAATTGCGGGTGTGGACGGAGATCGTTGGATTGCTGGCCTATGAAGGACACGAGGAATTGGTGCAGGACACCGGCCATAGACGACCGTCAGTGGCGCAATTGCCGCGACAGTGGGACGCCGGCGAGCGTCGACACCAACCGCACCAACTCCACCTGCCGGGAGATACCGTGCTTGACGAAAATTTTCTGTGTGTGCCACCGGATCGTGCTTTCCCTGCGCCCCGTCGCCGCTGCAATTTCTCGGGGCGTCCTGCCCTCAGCCAGCATCGCGGCGACCTGGCTCTCCGCAGGTGTGAGATCCAGGGTGGCCATCACGAGTTCCGGATCGATGCGAGCCTGGATGGCAGGATCGACGACTAGTGCGACCGCAGCGACGTTTCGGGGTCGGAAATCCATCTGTCCATCGCCCACGGGGCTGACGTGAAGAACGAGTCGCGGCAAGACGGATCGACGCTTCACCAACATCGAAGCGCTCGCACCCTGGCCGCCGCCGTGCGGCAGGACTCGTGCCAACAGCCTCTGCAGGTCGTCGTCCGCGGCCGGCGAGCGGGCGTGGAGGAAGCCACCCCGGTCGAACAACCCGTCGCCATTGCTCAGCAGGTCTTGAGCGGGATCGTTGATGGCCACGATCCGTCCGCGACGGGCCAGTTGGATTACGCCGAATCTGGTGTTGTCGAGCAGCCTGTCGAGGGAGGAGCCCGCGGCCCCGGCATCGGCCAGCGCCTGGCGGACACGCACGAATTGGCGAATGTGGGGCAAGAGACGCCTGATCATGTCGAGCTGATCTGACGACCAGCCGTCAGTGCCGACGGGATCGCAAATCGACCAGACGATGCGCGAGCCACCCGGCCCATCCAGTCGCACGATTATTCCGTTCTGACTGCCGCCGATGGGCAGCGCCTCGTTGTATGCGGCCGAGGTCTTCCGCTCCCGTTCCGTGTAGAGGTCGGGTACGTGAAAGAGCTTGCTGTCAGGCAGCTTCCTGACGCGCGGTACACGCTCGTCCCACGGGAAATAGTTCTTGAAGTAGTTGCGATCCAATTCCCTATTGAGTTCCCCCTTATAGCAAAACCTCTTGTAGTAGATCTCGGTATCGTCCTCGGTACTGCCCTCGGCAAACGTCAAGAAGTTGCCCTTCGTCCGGCAGGTGTCGTCGATCAGGGCGAAGGTTGGTAACCAGTGGACATCGTCGAGCATGGCCTCGTGCAGCGATGCCAGAATGCGATCGAACGCGTCTTGTTCGCTCATGATGAGCTTGCGACCCTCGTTGTCCCGGTTGCCCCTTGGGCGCAGATCCTCGCTCCGTGGGCTCACGCAAGGACCGCACCTTGGCGGGACTCAGGAGTCGGTTCTGGCCAGCCGCGCCGGACCTCCATGACAACGGGGCGGCCAGGCAGCCGGCAATCGCCGGGAAGACGAGCCCCACCGGGTGGTCCACTTGGAATAGTAGTCAAACAACAGACATAATGCCATATCTGAGATAACTAATTTGTATGCGCTTGCAGCTTAGACGCCTCCACGGCGCGTGCGCCGGCCGGCTCGGTGCGCGAGCGGTCGGCCGGGCGGCGGCGCGATGTGCTATCGTGAGTCATGACCCGCTCCGGCGCCCGCGACGTGGCGCTCCTCGCCACTTGCCAGGCGCTCTTCCTCACCTCGATGTCCGCGGTAATCGCCGCGGCCGCCCTGATCGGGCACGGGCTCGCCGAGACGAAGGTGCTGGCGACGCTCCCCATCGGCATCCAATTCGTGGTGACGATGGTGACGACCGTGCCGGCGTCGCTCCTCATGAAGCGCATCGGGCGGCGCGACGGCTTCACCGTGGGCTCCACCATCGGGCTTGCCGGTGCGCTCTTTGGCTTCTGGGCGATCATGGATGGCAGCTTCACGCTCTTCTGCGTCTCGCTCGGGCTGATCGGCGGGGCCAACGGCTTCGCCCAGTACTACCGCTTCGCCGCAGCAGACGCGGCGAGCGAGGCCTTCAAGAGTCGGGCGATTTCTCTGGTGCTGGCGGGCGGCGTGATTGCCTCGGTGGGGCCTCTGCTCGCCGACTGGTCCAAGGACCTCTTCGCGCCGATCGCCTTCGCAGGCGTGTTCGCCGCCGTGGCCGCGCTCTACGTCGCCACGCTCGTGGTGCTCCGCTTCATCACAATTCCGCCGCCCGACGAAGAGGAGCGCAGGGGCGCGGGCCGGCCCTTGCTCACGATCATGCGCCAGCCGACATTCATTATCGCGGTGCTTGGCTCGCTGGTCGGCTACGCGATGATGTCGCTGCTGATGACGGCGACGCCGCTCGCCATGAAGTTCTGCGGCTTCGGATTTTCCGATTCGGCGCAGACGATTCAGTGGCACGTGCTCGGCATGTTCGCGCCCGCCTTCGTCACCGGCCATCTGATCAAGCGCTTTGGCACGAAGACGATCATGGCCTGCGGCGCCCTGCTGATCGGACTCTGCGCCGCCGTCAACATCCACGGCATCGAGCTGGTCAACTTCCAGCTCGCCCTGGTCCTGCTGGGGGTCGGCTGGAACTTCCTCTTCACCGGCGGCACGACGCTGGTGACCGAGATTCACAGCCCGGCGGAAAAGGCGAAGACACAAGCGGCCCACGACTTCACGGTGTTCACCGGCGTCGCCGCGGCGGCGCTGCTCTCAGGCGCGCTGCACGAGGCCGTGGGCTGGCAGACCATGAACTACGCGGTGCTGCCCTTCCTCGCCGCGGTGGTGATCGGGCTCGCCTGGCTCGGCCTCAGCGGTCGCACCGCTGCCGCCACCCCGGCCGAGTAGGCGCCGCGAACACCGGGCGGCCGGCGGCGCTTATCCGCCGCCGATCCTGGGTAGGAAGCAGACCTCGCTCTCGGGCGCGACCCGTGCGAACAGGTCGTCTTGGTGGATTTGGCCATCGACCGCGACGGCCATGCCCTCCTCCAGCTCGCGCCCGATGCCCGCGTAGCGGGCCTCGAGCGCGCGGATCACACCGCGAATATCGGTCGCCTCGACCTCGAGCTCTGTCACCCCGCCCGTGTAGCGGGCAAGGCTCGCAGGCAGGACGACCCGCGCCAAGGGTTCAGGCGCCGCCGTTTGCCCCGCCGTTGTCGAGCGCCTCGAGCAGGCGCGGCGGCGACATCGGCAGATCAGTCATGCGCACACCCGTGGCGTTCTCGATCGCATTGGCGACCGCCGCCATCGGCGGCACGATCGGGGTCTCGCCGACGCCGCGCACACCATAGGGGTGGTTCGGGTTCGGCACCTCGACGATGACCGCGTCGATCATCGGCAGGTCCGAGGCCACCGGCATGCGGTAGTCGAGGAAGCCCGGATTCTCGAGCCGGCCGTCCTCGTCGTAGATGTACTCCTCGTTGAGCGCCCAGCCGATACCCTGGGCGGCGCCGCCCTGGATCTGGCCCTCGACGTAGCTCGGATGGACCGCCTTGCCGGCATCCTGCACCGCGGTGTAGCGCAGGACAGTGACGCGCCCGGTCTCGCGGTCGACCTCGACATCGCACACATGGGTGCCGAAGCCGGGGCCGGCGCCTTGAGCGTTGATCGACGCGGTCGCTGCGATCGGGCCGCCGGTCTTGCCGGCCTGGGTCGCGATTTCGGCGAGGCTCAGGGGCTCGAAGTCGCCGGCGTTGCTGCCCGATGGCTTGGCGTAACCGTCCTCCCATTCCACCGCGTCGACCGGGATGTCCCAGGTCTTGGCCGCACGCTCGCGAAGCTGCTCGACGACCTTCCCCGCCGCCTCGATCGCCGCCATGCCGGTGGCGAAGGTGACGCGGCTGCCGCCGGTGAGGAAGGTGTAGCCGATGGAGTCGGTGTCGGCGACCAGCGGGCGCACCTTCTCAGGCGGGATGCCGAGGGCTTCCGCCGCCTGGAGCTGGATCGAGGCGCGCGAGCCGCCGATGTCGGGGTTGCCCTCGATCACGGTCGCCGTGCCGTCCTCGTTGACGTTGATGGTGGCGCAGGACTCGCCGCCGATGTTGAACCAGAAGCCGGTGGCGATGCCGCGCCCCTGGTTGGGGCCGAGCGGCGTCTTGTAGTGGTCGCTGTTGCGGGCGGCCTCCAGCGTCTCGATGCAACCGACGGGCCCGAACTTGGGTCCGTAGAGCGCGCGGGTGCCCTCCTTCGCCGCGTTCATCAGGCGAAACTCGGCGGGGTCGATGCCGAGCTTCTTCGCGAGCTCGTCGACCACGCCCTCCGACGCGAACTCGGAGATCGGCGCCCCCGGCGCGCGGTAAGCGGCCACCTTGGGCCGGTTGACCACCACGTCGTAGCCCTCGACCTCGGCGTTCTCGATGTCATAAGGCGCGAAGACGCACATGCAGCCCGGCCCGATCGGCGAGCCGGAGAAAGCGCCCGCCTGATAGGCGAGCCATGCCTTGGCCGCGGTGAGTTTGCCCTCCTTGGTGGCGCCCATCTTGATGGTCATGGCGCCACCCGAGGTCGGCCCACTGGCGCGGAAGACCTCCTCCCGCGACATCACCATCTTCACCGGCCGGCCGGCGATCTGCGAGAGTCTGAGCGCGATCGGCTCCAGATAGACCACGGTCTTGCCGCCGAAGCCGCCGCCGATCTCCGACGGGGTCACGCGGATCTTGCCGATGTCGATGCCGAGCAGGTTGGCGCAGTAGGCGCGGACCGTGAACTGCCCCTGGGTGCAGCACCAGACCTCACACTGCCCGTCCTCGCCGGCGCTGGCGACCACCGCGTGGGGCTCGATATAGCCCTGATGCACCGCCTTGGTGGTGAAGGTGCGCTCGACGATCACGTCTGCCTCTGCGAATCCCTTGTCGAGATCACCCATCGAGAAGTGCACCTTCTTGAAGATGTTGGAAGGCGTCTCCGGCGTAGGCTCCACGCCTTCGGTGAACATGTCGTCGTGCAGCACCGGCGCGTCCGGCTTCATCGCCTCGCGCACGTCGATCACGTGCGGCAACACCTCGTAGTCGACCTCGATCAGGTCGACCGCCTGCTTGGCGATGGCCACCGTGGTCGCCGCCACCGCAGCCACGGCGTGGCCGTCATAGAGTGCCTTCTCCCGCGCCATCACGTTCTGCGACATGTCGCGGTAGTTGACCGCCACCTCGCCCGCCGGCACCCACTGGCTGGGAATCTCCGGCATGTCGTCGCGGGTGACGATCGCCTTCACGCCCGGCAGCGCGCGGGCCTTCGAGGTATCGATTGAGCGGATGCGCGCGTGCGCGTGGGGGCTCCGCAGCACCCGGCCCACTATCATGCCCGGCAGCGAAATGTCCGCGCCGAACTTGGCCCTTCCGGTCACCTTGTCGACGCCATCGGGGCGCCACGGCCGCGTGCCGACGTACTTGAGCGAGCCGTTGCCGTTACCGATTTCCTGCTTGGCAGTTGCCATCAGTTATTCCCCCCTTAGTTCCGCCGCCGTCGTCATCACGGCGCGGATGATCTTGTCGTAGCCGGTGCAGCGGCAGAGATTGCCGGCCAGCCAGTAGCGCGCTTCCGTCTCGGTCGGGTTCGGGTTCTCCTCGAGCAGCGCCTTGGCGGCGACCAGGAAGCCCGGCGTGCAGATGCCGCATTGCAGCGCCGCATCCTCCAGGAACTGGCGCTGCAGCGGATGCAGGGTGTCGCCCTCGGCCATGCCCTCGATGGTGCCGATCTCGCGCCCCTCGGCCTCTGTGCCGAGCATCAGGCACGAGCAGACCAGGGTGCCGTCCAGGGTCACGCTGCAGGCGCCGCAATCGCCGGTGGCGCAGCCTTCCTTGGTGCCGGTGAGCTCTAGCTCGTCGCGGAGCACGTCGAGCAGGGTCTGCTCGCCCGAGCAGAGGAACTCCGTCGGCTCGCCGTTGATGCTGGTGGTGACATGATACTTGGCCATCAGCCGTTGCTCCTCGCTCGCTCGAGGGCGATGAGCGCGGCCCGCCTGGCCAGCACCCCCGCCACCTTGACCCGGTATTCGATGGTTCCGCGCTTGTCGTCGATGGGATTGCAGGCGGCGCTCGCGGCCGCTGCAAGCTTGGCCAGCGCGTCGCCGTCCACTGTCGTGCCGATCAACGCCTTGGCGCCGTCCTCCACCAGGAGCGGCGTGGGCGCGACCGCGCCGAGCCCGAACCTCGCGTGGGTGCAGACGCCCGCGTCGTCGAGCGTGAGCGCGACGCCGGTGCCGACCACGGCGATATCCATCTCCGTGCGTGGAATGAAGCGCAGGTAGGCGTCGCCCGTACGCGGCGGCGGCTTCGGCATGACGAAGGAGACCACGATCTCGCCCGAGCCGAGGGAGAGCTGGCCGGGCCCCGTTATCACGTCCTCTACCGGCACCGAGCGGGCGCCGTCGGGTCCTGCGATCTCGCACACGGCACCGGCGGCGATCAACGCCGGCACGCTGTCGGCCGCTGGCGAGCCGTTGCAGAGGTTGCCGCCGAGCGAGGCGCGGCCCTGAATCTGGGTCGAGCCGATCAGCTCCAGCGCCTCCACTACCCCCGGCCACGCCGCCTTCACGGCCTCGTTCTTGCCGAGGGTGGCGCCGGAGACCGCAGCGCCGACGCGGATCTCATCACCCTTCACGCTCACGTCCATGAGCGCAGGAATCCGCTTCAGATCGACAACCAGGCCGGGCCGCACGAAGTCCGTGCGCAACTGAACCAGGAGGTCGGTGCCGCCGGCGAGCGGCATGGCCTCGCCGTCGGCATTGGCGAGGAGGCGGACGGCGTCTTCCACCGTCTCGGGCGCCTCGAATTGTAGACTGGTCATGGGCGAGGGGTTCCTCCTGTTGCCGCGGCACCGGGTTGGCGCCCTCTTTTACCCGAAAAGGCGTTGCGGTTCACAGGGGCAAAATGGCGGAATTGGCGGACCCTCGTCCTTGTCTGCGCCTTGCGGCCGGCGGCCCCCGCCGTCTACCCTTGCCCGAAGAGCACAAGACCGAGGACGGGCACCTGGGAAAGTAGGAGCCCAGCCGCATGACTGATTCCACCGAAAAGACCGTCGCCGACTGGGAAGCCTTGGCCGCGCGCGAACTCAAGGGTCGGGACCCGGCCGAGCTCGCGTGGGAGACGCCCGAAGGCGTCACGGTGAAGCCGCTCTACACCGCGGCCGATCTGGAAGCGCTGCAGGACCAGCCGGGCCTGCCGGGATTCGCGCCCTATACGCGCGGCGTACGCGCCACCATGTTCGCCAACCGGCCGTGGACGATCCGCCAGTACGCGGGCTTCGCCACCGCCGAGGAGTCCAACGCCTTCTACAAGCGCAACCTCGCCGGTGGCCAGAAGGGGCTCTCCGTCGCCTTCGATCTCGCGACCCACCGGGGCTACGACAGCGACCACCCCAGGGTTCGCGGCGACGTCGGCAAGGCAGGCGTCGCCATCGACACGGTCGAGGATATGAAGCGCCTCTTCGACGGCATTCCGCTCGGTGAGGTCAGCGTGTCGATGACCATGAACGGGGCGGTGCTGCCGGTGCTGGCGGCCTACATCGTGGCGGCCGAGGAACAGGGGGTCGGCGCGGAGAGGCTCGCGGGGACCATCCAGAACGACATCCTCAAGGAGTTCATGGTCCGCAACACATACATCTACCCGCCCGAGCCCAGCATGCGGATCGTGGCCGACATCATCGCGTACACGGCCGGGCACATGCCGCGCTTCAACTCGATCTCGATCTCCGGCTACCACATGCAGGAGGCCGGCGCGACGCTGGTGCAGGAACTGGGTTTCACGCTGGCCGACGGCATCGACTACGTGCGCGCGGCGCTCTCCCGCGGCCTCGCCATCGACGATTTCGCACCCCGGCTCTCGTTCTTCTTCTGCATCGGCATGAACTTCTTCATGGAGGTGGCGAAGCTGCGCGCGGCCCGGCTGCTCTGGGCCAGGTTCATGCAAGGCTTCGGAGCCGAGGACCCGCGCTCGCTCATGCTGAGGACCCACTGCCAGACCTCAGGCGTCTCGCTCGCCGAGCAGGATCCCTACAACAACGTGGTGCGCACCGCTTACGAAGCGCTGGCGGCGGTGCTCGGCGGCACCCAGTCGCTCCACACCAACGCGCTCGACGAGGCGGTGGCGCTGCCCACCGATTTTTCCGCCCGGATCGCGCGCAACACCCAGCTCATCCTGCAGCACGAGACCGGGGTGCCGCGGGTGGTGGACCCCTTGGGAGGCTCCTACTACGTGGAGGCGCTCACCGCATCGCTCGCGCGCGAGGCGCAGGCGCTGATCGACGAGGTCGAGGAGTTGGGCGGCATGACCAAGGCGGTCGCCGCGGGGATGCCCAAGCTTCGCATCGAGGAGGCCGCCGCACGCCGCCAGGCGCGGCTGGATCGCGGCGAGGACGTGGTGGTCGGCGTCAACCGCTACCAGTCGGAGTCCGACGACATGCCGGCCCTGCTCGACGTGGACAATTACGCGGTGCGCGAGGCGCAGATCGCCCACATCGCCGAGGTCCGCGCCGGGCGGGACGAGGCGGCCTGCCAAGCGACGCTCGAGCGTCTAACGGAGGGCGCAAGGGGAGACGGCAACCTGCTGGCGCTCTCCATCGAGGCGATTCGGGCGCGCGCCACGGTGGGCGAGGTGTCGGACGCGATGGAAGCGGCCTTCACGCGTCACCGGGCGACCGTGCGCACGGTCTCCGGCGTCTACGGCGCGGCCTACGCGCAGGACGACGCCTTCCAGACCATCCGGCGCGAGACCGCACTCTTCGCCGAGGCCGAGGGCCGCCGGCCGCGCATTCTGGTGGTCAAGCTCGGGCAGGACGGGCACGACCGCGGCGCCAAGGTGATCGCGACCGCCTTCGCCGACATCGGCTTCGACGTCGATATCGGCCCGCTCTTCCAGACGCCCGAAGAGGCCGCGCAGGATGCGCTGGACAACGACGTGCACGTGATCGGCGTCTCCAGCCAGGCCGCAGGCCACAAGACCCTGGTGCCGGAGCTGATCGAGGCGTTGCGCGCTGCCGGCGCGGGCCACGTGGTGGTGGTGTGCGGCGGGGTGATACCGCCACAGGACCACGAGTTCCTGCACGAGGCCGGCGTCGCCGCGGTCTACGGCCCCGGCACCAATATCCCGGCCGCTGCGGCCGACATCATGGCGCTGATCCGCCGTCCGGAGGCGGCCTGACCGGCGCGAAATTTGATCCGCCCCCGCTTCGTGCTTATGTGAGACGCGCACCTAACGCGCCCTGAGCCCCGCCGGCCGCGGGGCGAGTCACCGGATTCACGGCTCCATGGTTGCTCTCGATCGCGAGGCCCGCGTGCAAGGCGCGGGAGAACGCTCGCACCTGCACACCATCCGCACGCTGCTGCCCCATCTCTGGCCGCGCGGCTCGCTGGAGATGCGGGGCCGCGTGGTGCTGGCGATCTTCCTTCTCGTCAGCGCCAAGGTGGCCAACGTCTATGTGCCGATCCTCTACAAGGATGCGGTCGATATCCTTTCGGACAACACGGTGGCGGTCATCGTCGTGCCGGTGGCGATCCTGCTCGCCTACGGCGCGCTCAGGGTGCTCACGGTCGCCTTCGGGGAGCTCAGGGACGCGGTCTTCGCCAAGGTGGGCGAACGCGCGATCCGCACCGTTGCGCTGCAGGTCTTCAACCATCTGCACGAGCTCTCGCTCCGCTTCCATATCGAGCGGCGCACCGGCGGCTTGAGCCGCGCCATCGAGCGCGGCATCAAGGGGATCGAGTTCCTGCTCACGTTCATGCTCTTCAACATCCTGCCGACCCTGGTCGAGGTCACCATGGTCTGCGGCATCCTCTGGTTTCTCTATGGCATCACCTACGCGGCGGTGACCTTCGTCACCATCGGCCTCTATATCGCCTTCACCCTCTCGGTCACCGAGTGGCGGCTGAAGTACCGCCGCCGCATGAACGAGAAGGACAGCGAGGCCAACACCAAGGCGATCGACAGCCTGCTCAACTACGAGACGGTCAAGTATTTCGGCAACGAGATGCACGAGGCGCGGCGCTTCGACATCTCCCGCCGGCAGTACGAGAAGGCGGCGGTGCAGAGCAAGACCAGCCTCTCGCTGCTCAACATCGGCCAGGGGCTGATCATCGCCGTCGGGCTCACCGGCATCACGATCATGGCGGGCAACGAGGTCGCCGCCGGCACCATGACCATCGGCGACTTCGTGCTGGTCAACACCTACCTGCTCCAGCTCTATATCCCGCTCAACTTCCTGGGCTTCGTCTATCGCGAGATCAAGCAGTCGCTCACCGACATGGAGTCGATGTTCGGCATCCTCTCGGTGGAACGCGAGATCGAGGACGCGCCGGACGCGCCGCCGCTCGAAGTCACGGCCGGGGCCATCGAGTTCGAGGGCGTGCGCTTCCGCTACGAGGAGCGACGCGGCATCCTCGACGGCATTTCCTTCAACGTGTCGCCCGGCACCACCACGGCCATCGTGGGCGCGAGCGGCGCCGGCAAGTCGACCATCTCGCGCATCCTCTTCCGCTTCTACGACATCGAGGCGGGCAGCGTCCGGATCGACGGCCAGGACGTGCGCGACGTCAGCCAGAAGAGCCTGCGCGCCGCCATCGGCATCGTTCCGCAGGACACGGTGCTCTTCAACGACACGATCTACTACAACATTGCGTACGGCCGTCCCGACGCGAGCCGGGAGGAGGTCGAGGAGGCGGCGCGGCTCGCCCGCATCCACGACTTCATCGCGAGCCTCCCCGATGGCTACGAGAGCCTGGTCGGCGAGCGCGGACTGAAGCTCTCGGGCGGCGAGAAGCAGCGGGTGGCGATTGCGCGCACGATCCTCAAGAATCCCCGTATTCTGCTCTTCGACGAGGCCACCTCGGCACTCGATTCGCAGACCGAGAAGGAGATTCAGGCGAGTCTGCGGGAGGTCAGCCGCGACCGCTCGACGCTCATGATCGCGCACCGCCTTTCGACGGTCATCGACGCCGACCAGATCCTGGTTCTGGACGAAGGCCGCATCGTCGAGCGCGGGCGCCACGCCGAGCTCCTGGTGCGCGACGGCCACTACGCCGAGATGTGGTGGCGTCAACAGGAGACCGCCGAGCTCAGGGAGGAGCTCGAGCAGCGCCTCGCCGACGAGGAAGGCCGAGCCGCCGAGGAGGCGGCGGCTCTGCTCGACGAGGAGCCGACACCGTGACCGCGCGTCCGCACGGCCCCGGCCGGGCGCCGCCGGTCGCCGACATCCTTGCAGGCGACCGGCGGGCGCTGGCTGCGGCGATCACCCTCATCGAGTCGACACGGGAGGAGGACCGCGAAGCGGCCGAGGGCCTGCTGCAGGCGTTGCTGCCGCACGCGGGCAAGGCCGTGCGGCTCGGCATCTCGGGCGCGCCGGGGGTCGGCAAGTCGACCTTCATCGAGGCCTTCGGCACGCGCGCCATCGCGGCTGGCCGCAGGATCGCGGTGCTCGCGATCGACCCCTCCAGCGAGCGCTCCGGCGGCTCGATCCTGGGCGACAAGACGCGGATGCCGGAGCTTGCGCGGAGCGAGAAGAGCTTCATCCGCGCCTCGCCCGCGAGCGGCACCCTCGGCGGGGTCGCCCGGCGCACGCGCGATGCGATGATCGCCTGCGAGGCGGCGGGTTTCGACCTCGTGATGGTCGAGACCGTGGGCGTCGGCCAGTCCGAGGCCGCCGTCGCCGACATGACGGACCTCTACATGCTGCTGGTGCAGCCCGGCGCCGGCGACGAGCTGCAGGGCATCAAGCGGGGCGTGATGGAGCGCGCCGACATCGTCGTCGTCACCAAGGCGGACGGCGCCCTCGAAGGACCCGCCGCCCACGCCAAGGCGGACTTCGAGGCGGCGCTTTCGCTCCACGCGGGCGACGGGCCCTGGACGCCCTGCGTCATCGCCTGCTCGTCGCTGGAAGGAACCGGCCTCGACGAGATCGCGGAGGCGGTGGAACGACACCGGGCGGCGTTGGCGAAGGACGGCGCGCTGGAGGCCAAGCGGGCCGCCCAGGCCGGTGCGTGGCTCTGGCGCGAGGTGGAGGACTCGCTGATCACGGCGCTCCGCGCCGACGAGCGGCTCGCCCCCGCCGTCGCGGCGCTCGAAGCCGAGGTGACGGCGCAGACGCTGACTCCCGGCGCCGCCGCCCGCCGCATCGTCCGGCGCCTTCTAAAGCGCGACGAATAGAGCGCGTCCGTTTTTGGCAGACGCGCTCTACGGCCTGTTTCTGACCGGCATCTCGGCGGGAACCGTGGGTTGAGCCGGACGGCTCTCTAGGCAGTCAGGTTGCCCACTGCATCCACGAGGGTGCGGACCGCGTTCACGGAATGCGCGAAGGCCGCCTGCTCGTCGGCGTCGAGGGTGATCTCCACGATGCGCTCGACCCCGCCCCCGCCGATGACTGCCGGCACGCCGACATAGAGGCCGTCGACGCCGTACTCGCCGTCGAGCCAGGCGGCGCAGGGCAGCACGCGCTTCTTGTCCTTGAGGTAGGCTTCGGCCATCTGGATCGCGGCCGAGGCCGGCGCGTAGAAGGCCGAGCCGGTCTTGAGCAGGCCCACGATCTCCGCGCCGCCGTCGCGGGTGCGCTGCACGATCTCCTCCAGCCGCTCGGTCGAGAGCCAGCCCATCGCCACCAGATCGGTGAGCGGGATGCCCGCGACGGTGGAATAGCGCGGCAGCGGCACCATGGTGTCGCCGTGGCCGCCGAGGACGAAGGCGGTCACGTCCTCCACCGAGACGCCGAGCTCGTCCGCGATGAAGTGGCGGAAGCGCGAGGAATCGAGCACACCGGCCATACCCACCACGCGGGCGTGCGGCAGGCCGCAGGCCTCGCGCAGCACGTAGACCATCGCGTCCAGCGGGTTGGTGATGCAGATGACGAAGGCGCCAGGTGCGTGAGTGCGGATGCCGGCGCCGACCTGGTTCATCACGTTGGTGTTGATCGAGAGAAGGTCGTCGCGGCTCATGCCGGGCTTGCGCGGCACGCCGGCGGTGACGATCACCACGTCCGCGCCCTCGATCGGTGCGTAGTCCTGGGCGCCGGAGAGCGCTGCGTCGAAGCCTTCGACAGCGCCGCTCTGCGCAAGGTCCAGCGCCTTGCCTTGCGGCACGCCTTCGACGATGTCGAAGAGTACGATGTCCCCCAAGTCCTTGAGCGCAGCCAGGTGGGCGAGCGTGCCGCCGATGTTGCCCGCGCCGATCAGCGCGATCTTGGTGCGTGCCATGGGGAGTCCTTGTGGTTCTGCAGCGGCGCCGGCCTCAGCGGCGGGCGACCATCATCTTCTTGATCTCGGCGATCGCCTTGGCCGGATTCAGGTGCTTCGGGCAGGTCCGGGTGCAGTTCATGATGGTGTGGCAGCGGTAGAGCCGGAAGGGGTCCTCCAGCTCGTCGAGCCGCTCGCCGGTCGCCTCGTCGCGGCTGTCGGCGAGCCAGCGATAGGACTGCAGCAGGGTCGCGGGGCCCAGATAGCGGTCGCTGTTCCACCAGTAGCTCGGGCAGCTCGTCGAGCAGCAGGCGCAGAGGATGCACTCGTAGAGGCCGTCGAGCTTCTCGCGGTCTTCCGGCGCCTGCAGCCGCTCGGTCGACGACGGCGGCGCGGTATCCGTCTTCATCCAGGGCTCGATGGAGGCGTACTGGGCATAAAAGTCCGCCATGTCGGGCACCAGGTCCTTCACCACCGGCATGTGCGGCAGCGGATAGATGCGCACCTCGCCCTTCACCTCCTCGATGGGCTTGATGCAGGCCAGCGTGTTGGTGCCGTCGACGTTCATGGCGCAGGAGCCGCAGATCCCCTCGCGGCAGCTGCGGCGGAAGGTGAGGGTCGCGTCGACCTCGTTCTTGATCTTGATGAGGGCGTCCAGGACCATCGGCCCGCAGCGGTCGAGGTCGAGATCGTAGGTGTCCGTGCGCGGGTTCTCGCCGCTGTCCGGATCGTAGCGGTAGATCTTGAAGCGCCTGGTCCGGCCAGCCCCGGCGACGGGGAAGTGCTTGCCCTTAGCGATCTTCGAGTTCTGCGGGAGCGTGAGTTGCGCCATGAATCAACCTTGCCGGGGCCCTAGTAGACCCGCGCCTTGAGAGGAATGGTCTCGACCTCGTTGCTGAGCGTCTGCATGTGCACGGGCCGGTAGTCGAGCCGCGTCGCGCCGTCGTCGTCGAGCCAGGCGACGGTGTGCTTGAGCCACTTGTCGTCGTCGCGGTCCGGGAAATCCTCGCGCGCGTGCGCCCCGCGGCTTTCCTCGCGCTTCAGCGCCGAGTGCAGGGTGACGCTCGCCTGGCGCATCAGATTGTCGAGCTCGATGGTCTCGGCGAGGTCGGAGTTCCAGATCAGCGAGCGGTCGGCGACGCCGATGTCGTTGCGGAACCCGTCCCAGACGCCGTCCAGCTTGCGGGCGCCCTCCTCCATGATCTCCTGGGTGCGGAAGACGCCGGCGTGCTCCTGCATGGTGCGCTGCATGTCGAGCCGGATCGCCGCCGTGGGCGTCTCACCCTTGGCGTGGCGCAGCCGGTCGAACCAGTCGAGGCTCTTGTCGAGCACGCCATTCTGCATCGGCTTGTGCGGCGCGCCGGCCTCGACGATCTCGGCGCAGCGTTGCGCCGCCGCGCGGCCGAACACGACGAGGTCGAGCAGCGAGTTCGACCCCAGCCGGTTGGCGCCGTGGACCGAGACGCAGGCGCCCTCGCCCACGGACATCAGGCCGGGGACCACGGAATTCGGGTCGCCCTCCCGCACCGTCACCGTCTCGCCGGTGTAGATGCAGGGGACGCCGCCCATGTTGTAGTGAACGGTGGGGATTACCGGAACCGGCTCCTTCAAGGGCTCGACGCCGGCGAAGATGCGGGCCGTCTCGGTGATGCCGGGAAGGCGCTCGTTCAACACCTCGGCGCCGAGATGGTCCATCTTCAGGTGCATGTGGTCCTTCTCGGGACCGCAGCCGCGCCCCTCGCGGATCTCCATGGTGATCGCGCGGCTCACCACGTCGCGCGAGGCGAGGTCCTTGGCGTTGGGCGCGTAGCGCTCCATGAAGCGCTCGCCCTCCGAGTTGATCAGGTAGCCGCCTTCGCCCCGCGCGCCCTCGCTCATCAGGCAGCCTGAGCCGTAGATGCCCGTGGGGTGGAACTGCACGAACTCCATGTCCTGCAGCGGGAGCCCTGCACGCAGCGCCATGGCGTTGCCGTCGCCCGTGCAGGTGTGGGCCGAGGTGGCGGAGAAGTAGGCGCGGCCGTAGCCGCCGGTCGCCAAGATCACCATGTGCGCGCGGAAGAGATGGAGCGTGCCGTCGTCCAGGTTCCAGGCGAGCACGCCCTGGCACGCGCCTTCCTCGTCCATCACCAGATCGAGGGCGAAATACTCGATGAAGAACGCCGCCTTGTGGCGCAGCGACTGCTGATAGAGGGTGTGCAGGATGGCGTGGCCGGTACGATCGGCGGCGGCACAGGTGCGGTGCGCCTGCTTCTCCCCGTAGTTCAGCGACATGCCGCCGAAGGCGCGCTGGTAGATCTTGCCGTCCGGCGTACGCGAGAAGGGCACGCCGTAGTGCTCCAGCTCGATGACCGCGCGCGGGCCCTCCTTGCACAGGTATTCGATCGCGTCCTGATCGCCGAGCCAATCCGACCCCTTGACGGTGTCGTACATGTGCCAGCGCCAGTCGTCCTCCTCCATGTTGCCAAGCGCCGCCGAGATACCGCCTTGCGCCGCCACCGTGTGGCTGCGGGTGGGGAAGAGCTTGCTGATGCAGGCGGTTTGCAGGCCGGCTTCGGCGAGGCCCAGGGTCGCGCGCAAGCCGGCGCCGCCCGCGCCCACCACCACCACGTCGTCGTGGTGCTCGGCGATCGGGTAGGCGGCGGTCATGCGCTCACCCCTGCACCGCAATCAGGATCACGGAGTAGAGCGAGGCGAGGCAAAGCACGAGGCAGAGCAGCGTGTTGAGGATCAGCAGCACCCACTTGCACTTGCCGTGCACGTAGTCCTCGATCACCACCTGGAGGCCGAGCTTCAGGTGATAGAAGGTGGCGCCCAGGAAGAGCAGCATCAAGATCGCCGCGACCGGGCCGGAGAGCCAGTCGACGAAGTCGTCGCGGTCCGCGCCCGCCGCAATGAGCGACCAGAGCGAGCCCACGAACCAGAGCGAGAGCGGCACCAGCAGGATCGCGGTCAGCCGCTGCCACCACCAGTGGTTCACTCCCTCCTTGGCGGAGCCCAGATGGCGCACCTTGGCGAGCGGGGTCTGCAATGCCATGGCGTGCCTCAACCGGCCAGGTTGCAGGCGAGGCCGAGGCCCCAGGAGAGCCCGGTCAGCACGAATGAAGCCACCACAACGGCAATGCCCGAGCCGTAGGTCTCGCGCAGCGAGAGGCACATCCCGGCATCCCAGAACAGGTGCCGGACGCCGTTGCAGAGGTGATAGAAGAGGCACCACGACCAAGCCGCCAGCAGCGCGTAGCCGAGCCATGAGGTGAGGAACCACGCGGTCCAGTCGTAGTAGCGCTCGCCTGCGGCGGCGGTCAGCAGCCAGGCGCAGAGCATCGCCGCGCCGGACGCGAGGATCACGCCGGTCATCCGGTGCAGGATCGAGAGCACCGAGGTGAGCTGCGGGCGATAGATGGTGAGGTGGGGCGAGATCGGCCGCGCGCGGGTTCCGCTACCGCTTGATTGATCTGCCACGAATTCGCCCCCGAAATCCGGCCCTGAGGCGGGCCGCACCACCGCGCGATTTAGCCCCGGTGGCGGAACAAAGTCAACGCGGGCGCAGCCTCGCCCTCAGTGATCGAAGTGGTAGACGATCTGGTCGAAGCGGTCGCGCGGGAAGGCGAACACGAAGACCAGCGGGTCCGTGCCGGTGCAGCGGATGGCGTGCTTGGCGTCCGGCGGGATGTAGACCGCGCAGCCGGGTCCCACGGCGTGCGTGCGGCCCTCGATTTCCATCTCCCCCTGGCCGCTCATGATGTAGTAGATCTCCGCGGGCTCGTGATGGTGGCGCATGAGCTCGGAACCGGGTGCGACTTCGGCGATCCCGGTGGCGAGGCCCGCGGTTTCCGTCCGCTCGCCGGCGATCAGCAGCTTCCAGCGAATCCCGGTGCCTGTGGCGAGGTTGGCGTCCTCTCCCCCCTCCCATTCGAGATCGGCCTGGTCGACAACGGCGGGTCTCGGCTCGGTCATCGGCCCCTCCCCCTCTGCAGCGCCACGCGAGCGCACCAGCTCGCGCTCACGATTGTCAGCCAATCCGGTTGCACGCGTTTACCGGCGCGTCGCCGGCGAGAACGCGCACCACTTCCTCCGCGCCCCGCTGCCTGAGCTCGGCCAGCGAGGCATCGGAGGAGAAGGCCACGTGCGGCGTCGCCATCACGTCGGCGCGGGCGACGAGGGCTGCGGGCGGGCTCGGCTCGCCCTCCACTACGTCGAGGCCGGCGCCGGCGAGCCGGCCGGCCTCCAGCGCCTCGATCAGCGCATCGTTGTCGACCACCGGCCCGCGGCTCACGTTGATGAGGAAGGCGCCCGGCTTGACGCCGGCGAGGAACGCCGCGTCCACCAGGTGGTGCGTCGCGTCGGTGAGCGGCAGGTGGACGACGATGATGTCGGAGTCTGCGGCGAGGCGATCGAGCCCGACCATTTGCGCCGGCACGGAGCCCGCCGGCGCGGCGATATCGTGGCCCAGCACGGTCATGCCGAGGGCATCGAGCTTGCGCGCGGTGCAGCGCCCGATCCGCCCCATCCCGAGGATGCCGGCGGTCAGTGTGGCGCCGCGGCGAAGGCGCGCGCCGGAGGGGTCCCACTGACCCGTCTTCACGGCGCGGTCGAATTGGACGATGCCGCGAAACCAGGCGTAGGCCATGGCCACCGCGTGATCGGAGACCTCTTCGACGCAATAATCCGGCACATTGGCGACCCAGGTGCCGCGTGCGGTCGCCGCGTCCATCGCGATGTTGTCGAGCCCGACCCCCAGCCGCTGCACAATCTTGAGCGCCGAGGGGCCCGCAATCGCGGCGGCGGAAATCTGGGCCCAGCAGGTAAGGATCGCGGCGGGGTCGTGCTCGTCCACCATGGCCTCGACCGCCTCCGCCGGGCTCGGCTCGGAAGGGCCGGTTACCAGCGTGTGGCCGGCGCCTTCGATCACTGCGCGCTCGATGCTGACATCGGGCCAGGCGAAGTCGGTCTGCAGTACGGTCGCCATGGATATTTCTCCCTCCTGCCGTGGGCGGGCCACCGCCGATTCGCCCATCCTAACCCGCAAGTCTCATCCCGGTCGCGGCGGAAAGTAGGGGGGGAGAGGCGTTCGAAGCCGAGTGTAGCCACCGCTGGCCGCCGGCGGCAGCATATGCCGTCGCCGGCGGCCAAGGGGCGGGAACTGCGGGCAGGGAGGAACCCGGTCCCGCCCCTACCGACCGGGACTTGCCTTGCGATCCGTTCTTGGCGGAACCGTCGGACGCTTGTTCCACCAAATCTGTGCAAGATCGGCCGGTGGGCGGCAAGTTAGAAATGGGGCTGCCGCAGGATAAATGCCAATAGAAATTTATTGTAAGGGCTATGATAAATTATTATACATCGCCTGCAGGCTTCGGCCGGGCGACGGCCAGAAGGTCGTAGCCAAGTGCCGTCGGCGCGAGCCGGCAGGCCAGAGCGTCGAGCCAACCGAGCGGCCGGGAACTGACGACCTTCCTTTCGGACAGCAGGCTCTCGGCCCCGACGCTCGCAACCCGGAATCCGGCCTCCGAAAGGTCACGGTGCACCTCTTCGAGCGTGTAGAGGTGGTAGAAGAGGCGGATCTCGCCGTCGGCCTGGTTGCGCTTGTAGAGGACGTCGCCGGGCTCGAGCGTGCCTTCGCGCACCAGAGGCTCCGCGTCGCGCTGCTCGGCGCGAAACCGGCGCTTCGCGTTCGGCACGCTAAGGATCAGGGTGCCGTCCGCCTTCAACATGGTGCGGATAGCCCGCAGCAGGCGCAGGCGCTCCGCGCGCCAGGCAACGTGCGCCAGGACCCCGAAGGCCAACAGCGCGAGGTCGAAGGCCTGCGGAAGCTCGGCAGCCAGGTCGTCCGGATCGTCTCCCCGGATGACCAGACGTTCGTCGCTCACGAAGTCACGCAGGCGCTCCCCCAGCGTCTCGCGCGCGACCGGGCAGATATCGTGGGCCACGCAGCGCGTCCCACCGATTTGCAGGAGCGGCAGGGTGTAGCGCCCGGTTCCGGCGCCGACGTCGAGAAAGTGCCCGCCGGCAGGCAGGCCTTGTTTCATCTTCCGCAGCGTGCGCCGGTTCGGACGCGGGTAACGCCGGTCGTAGAGGCCCGAGGAGATATAGCGGCCGTAACTGCCGGACATGTCCGGCAGTTTCGGCCCCTGCGGGTGAGCCGATGTCGTCGCGTCGGCCGCGGTCTGCACGGCAGCTTTGGTGGCCACCGCAGTCCTTCCATCCAACATCCTGCGTCCTCGGACAGGATGTACCCAATATCGTGATTCCTATGCTGCCAGCCTATGGGAGCCGCCGTCAAATTCGCGTGCTTGCAACGATTCTCGCTGGGGTCATGGCAGCCGGTCCTCGGGCTCCGGCGGCTGGCCGCCATCCCGGCGCAGCAGGCGGCGCGCGGCCTCGATGTCGGCGTCGGCTTTTCGTGCGGCGAAGAACTCGGCGGTCTTCATGGCGGAAACCTTCTCGGCGACAGCGGTCGCCACGAATTGGTTGAAGCTCGTGCCATCTTCCCTGGCAATGTGCGCGGCGGCCTCCTTCAGGGACTTGGGAAGCCGCAGCGGATAGGTGCTGGTCTCCTTCTTCACCATCACAAGCTCCTCAAGGCCTCCCGGGGCGACCGCAGCGCGACTCCGAATTGCGCCGGAGCGTCCCCAAAATCCTTCCGGTTGAACGTCACCAGAGCGTCGGCTCGGCCGTTCACCGCAGTCTCGAACACCATCTCGTCGGCTGCATCGCGAAGCTGGGGGCGCCAGAGGTAGCGCGCTTCGACTGGCTCGCACACAGCACAGAGTGCCGAGACGACGGTCGACACCTCCGCTTCGCTCAGTTCCGACACGATCCGCTGCGCAGGATCACGGCAAACCGCTTCGTATTCCAACGCCAGAGCCACGGACAGCAAGAGCGTGAACCTCTCACTCAAGGCATGGTCGATGAGCGCTGCGGAGGCGCCGCTCGGGCTGCGCAAGCCGGCGACCACGACGTTGGTGTCCAACACATATCGCATCGTATATGGTTTCACATAATATACGATGTCAAGTGTTGAATCAGAAAGCGCTACGGAGCATCGCGAGCGCCATGCCGACTGCTGCCTGCGAGGGGTCGATGACGGGGCAGCCGAGGTGCGCTTCCAGCGGCGCGCGGTAGCGCGCCATGCCCGCGCAGCCGAGCACGATCACGTCGGCGCCGTCCTCGTCGCGGAGCCGCTCGGCCGTCTCGGTCATGCGCGAGGCGACGATATCTTCCTGCGCGAGCTGGGTGACGCCGAGGCCGATGGCGCGCTCGCCCGCCATGCGCGCGCTCAGGCCGAGCGAGGCGACGTAGCGCCGGTGGCGCGGAATCGAGCCCTCGAGGATCGCGACGATGCCGAAGCGCTCGCCCCGCGCGAGCGCGGCCAGGATGCCGCATTGCGCGATGCCGAAGACCGGCGTGTCGGTCGCCTCCCGCGCGGCATGGAGGCCGGGGTCGGAGAAGCAGGCGATGACGAAGGCATCCGCGCGCTGCCACTCGATCATGCGGCATAGCGGCGCCACCACCTCGTCCACATGGCGCTGGGTCTCGATGCCGGGCGGGCCTTCGGCGAGCGTCAAGCAATCGATAGTGGACCCGCCCGTGAAGCGAAACCCGTCCAGGGCGCGCGCGATGTCGTCGGTCACCGTGGCACTGCTGTTGGGGTTGATGACGAGGATGCGGTCGCTCACGGTGTCTTCCCCCGCGGCGGCACGAGGCCCGTGGTCTCGACGATCAGCCCGTAATGCTCGGTGCGCCTGTGGGCTGCGAAGTCGAAGGTCGTGGACTTGAGGAACGCGCCGTCGTCGAGATCGCAGGCGGCGACGATGACCTCGTCGTCGACCGAGCGGGCCTGCGCCACGATCTCGCCGTTGGGCGAGACGATGGCGCTGCCGCTCAGCATGTCCACGCCCTCCTCCCGGCCGGCCTTGGCGACGCCCACCACCCAGGCCCCGTTCTGATAGGCGCCGGCCTGCATGGTGAGGTGGTTGTGGAAGGCGCGGCGGTGCGGGGGCTCGAAGGCGAGGCCGTTGAGCGCCGGCGTGTTGTAGCCGATCAGCACCAGCTCGACGCCCTGCAGGCCGAGCACGCGGAAGGCTTCGGG
>Ga0209544_1001226_pt1 | contig 29434 bp, 27 predicted proteins | sample MesohylPK_FD_187297 | JGI IMG/M metagenome (GOLD analysis project Ga0209544, IMG submission 187297) | Host-associated microbial community of the marine sponge Aplysina aerophoba from Gulf of Piran - sponge mesohyl, lysed by proteinase K... | ecosystem: Host-associated > Porifera > Sponge >...
AAGAATTTCTCGCTGATTCGGAAAACGGACCCGCGTGGGCGAAGGAGAAAGCCCGTGTCGGGGCGCGGGTACTGACGGACGTCGACGCGGACACGTCGGGCCTCCTCGTGGAGCGTGGGCCGGAGGAACTCGCGTTCTGCCATGCCGAGTTTCGTGAACACCTCGCAGGACTGGAACTGGCCACCTGGCCGCTGGAACACCAGGTTGAGTTCGTGTCCGGTCATGCGGGCGAACCGCGCTGGCGCGGTGCCATCCTTGCGCTGCTCCAATCGCTGAAGCGCAGGGTCGACGTGGAGAAGATTCTTGAAGCGATTCGGGACGAAGAGGAGGGGGAGCCTGACTCGACGGATCGGCTGCTGCTGCTCGCGGACGGTGCTTTCGCGACGGCGTCCGTCTCGGGGTCGGTCGGCCGGCAGGCGGCTCTTGACAGCCTGAGTCGTATCGAAACCGGGACGGATGACGCCGAAGGGCTCGAGTTGCTGGGCTTGGCATTGGACGGTCCGCGATCCGGCCCCATCGGCGAAGAGATCGTTACACGGCTTGCGAGGTGGTGGCCTGGGGTCACCGAGTGGCACGCGGACCTTTACGCGCAGTTCGCTCAGTGGCGGCCCACGGAGGAGCTTGCTCGGACGCTGCAGCTCGCACTCCAAGGGGACAGCAATCAGCTGGGCGCGTCATCGAGTCTCGCGAAGGTTTTCGGAGGAAATCCCGAGGTTGGGTGCCGGCTGGTCGCCCTCACACACGAGTCCATGAACCCATGGGTGACGGCGGCGGCACTTGATGCGCTGAGCCGGGGTTGGCCGTCGGTGGACGGTCTTGAGGACTGGCTGCATGAGGCTGAAGGTTCGCCCAGCGTTCAAATGCGAACGGTAGCCGCGTTGGCGTTGTACAGGCTTGGTCGGCGAGGTGATGAGGGGAGGGACTCGTTGCTGGGCGCTTTGGGCGCCGGTTGGAGTAAGTTCACGCACAGCCTCCACGCGGAGATCATGGACGCGCTCGTCGCGGATTGGGCGGACGATGGCGAATTGCAGGCCGCCTGTTGGGCCGGCATAGGCTGGCAGGGTCCACCGAAGTACAACATCCGCCACGAAGACGCGCAATCGATGCTCATGAGGCTCCATCGGAAAGATGCCCGCGTGCCCAGCTGGGTACAGCGGGAAATAGAGACGCGCGGTGATTTTCCTTTCAGGCATCAGCTACTTGGCGAAGCGCTGCTGCAACCCATCCTGTTAGAACATGCAGATGTGCGTGCGGTCACCGAGGCTTGGTTCGAGGAAGACAAGTTCTCGAATTACGACTTCGAGGCGGCGCAGCTGGCGGCGATTCTCAGGAGCGATGCGGCGAAGCGGACGATGTTAAGCCGGTTGGCCGATACGGGGCACTATCGGTTCTGGCCAGTCTGGAGCCTCTTACACGGCTGGGGAATCGACGATCTGGAGGTTGCCGCCGCCTTGGAACCGCTTCCGCGGATGCCTCCCGAAGAAAGGCAGCACATTGCCCATCACGTTCCAGCGATCATGGGATCGGTCGACGAGAGCTTCCAGTTGCTACTGGAGATCTGCAATCTCCCGGAGGTTTCGCGCCCAGACTTCGTGATAACCGGCTTCGCCGCACTCGGGAAAGAGATCGACGAGGCGGAGGCTGTGTCTGCGATCCTGCCTCATGTCAGAAAGCCTCCAGCCGTTTACCGGGGCGAAGGCGAGCTAATCGTCCACTTTCACGCAGAACCCAAGGTGAGGGCTTTCGCGTTGGAGCGATTACGGCAGCCATCGCCGCCTCTAGTGGCAATGGCACGCATGTACGCATCCGACACCGAGATCGTACCGTTGATACTGCAGCGAGCGGCTCCGCTGCCGACGGTGTTTCGCCGATACATTGCAAGGAGAGCAAGCCAACGCTTCGATGACGAGGCGTTGCGGCAGGCATTGCAACAGTGCGAACTGGAGACGGACGAACATGCAATGGTCCAGGCGACGATCGGGCTTTCCTATGCAGCGCTCGCAACACCCGGCGAGGTCGAGGAGAGAACCGAAGTCCTGCGCGCACAACTCCACGCGATCGGGCCCAACTATGACCACCGGCGCGCGGCGGCTTTCGGTGGCCTGCTGGCCCTCGGCCGCATCGATGTCTTCGCAATTGCGAAGGAGGAACGCGACGACGAGGCCCTTAGAATTGACCTCGTGGAGCGGTTCAAGGACTACGCACCCGTTCTTGAACTGGCAGCGGAACGATGGGAAGAACTGGAAACTGCGATGGGGGACTGTCCACTTAGTCGCCTTAGCCGATGGATGGACGACCCTGCTGTCTTCTGGTCGGCGTTTGCGCCCTACCTAGGCCGCTCATCCCTTTTGAAGACGAGATTCCTCGAATTCTGCAAAGACGAGTCCGTAATGCTCGGGGCGCCCCTGCTGGTGGCGCTATCACGGCTGGCACCGGGTAGCTCGCTGCTGCTGGATTGCTGCAAACGGGCATTGACCGCGGAGTTTGACGCACAGAAACAGAGTCCCTTCGATGCTGTCCAAACCATGGTCATCGCATCGAAATTCCTGGCTGCGCAATTCTCTGAAGATTCCTCCGCCGTCCCGGCGATTATGGCGTCCTGCGAGAGGCTGCGGTCGGAGGCAGGTGCACTGGTCGGATTGATATCCCACTGGCCGGATCACGAGGTAGTAGTACGCGAATACCGAAAACTAATGGAGAGACAGGGGAGTTCCGGACTGCTTGACTGCGCCCAACTCTGGCTCTTGAGTGCACAAGGAACACCTGAACAGGTTGCCAACGCTCTTGCTTGGTTCGTCACAAGGCCCGAGTCGAGTCCGTGGGATTTCCCCGAGGATGCGTTGGAAGCATTCCGTGCGCGACTAAAGCGAGAGCCTGAGGTTGAAGAGACTCTTGCACAGCTCGCCAGGGACAATGATGAGCCAAGTATTCGGGCATCGACTGTCCGGCTATTGGCGTCGATGTCGACAAGGCTAAGCCGGGACCTGGCAAGAGAATTGCTGTCCGCCGAGTGCCGGCGAACGGGACCACCGCGGTTCGCGCTGGACATTCTTACCAATCGCATCCGACCGGCCAGAGAGCTCATGCGCGATGTGTTGAGGAACCCCAGCGGTTAGGTCGCCACGGTTCAACGAATACGCGGTGCGTGGGCGACGATTATGGTGGGTGTTTGATGCCCACTCTCGATCGTACCCGTTGACTACTTCGCGCCGATGCGCGAAGGCGACCCTCGCCGGATGCTTACCATCCACGGTCAGAAAAAATGTAATCCCTCCAGCCGTCAGCCGTAACAAGGTGACCGCCGATTTCGCGGGCGGGTCGATCTCGTCGGACGGCGGGCTGGTGCTGCTGCGCGAGGCGGAGCACCGGCTCGGCCTGGCCGAGACGCGGGCCGGCTGCATCTGGTACGCTTGCTCGAGCTTCTTTCTGACAGCGCGCATCTGACCGCGCTCGACGTGTGATCGGCATTCGCAGGTGTCTTGGCCGTTGCCGGACAGTCTGGACGATGAGGCGCTCAAGAGCCGGCTCTTCCCGGTGCTGGGTCTGGACGGCGATCGGATGTGGCCCGACTGGGATGCGGTCATCGATTCGCTCACCACGTCGCGCAGGCGACGGCGCGCCCGGCTGACGCGGTGCCAGCTCTGGGTCGAGCAGCGCAACGAGGCTCTGGCCCAAGGTACGCGATCGGCGCCACTCTTGTGCGGCGTAGATATCTAACCCACTGTGATTATTGATATTATTTCACCGATACAAATTCCGTAATCAGATAGTCACCGGATTCGATCATATTCCAGTCGTCGCATGCCGGCATGCCGCATTCGGCCGGCCGAATCCGCTTGTGAGCGCTCCGACCGGCCAAGCAAAGCTCTGGAGAGGAGGATGCCATGAACTGAAACCTCTCGTAGCGATCCAGCGGGTTCGACTCCCGCCCGGCAAAGACGTAGCCCGCCAGCCGGAAGCGAGTCTTGCATGGCGTGCGGCGACGCCCGTCGTGAAGCGTAGACAGCAAGTGACGAAGCGCCGGGGGAAGCCTCGAAATAGGTCAAGCGATGACGCCTTCATTGTTAAGCGTTGGGGGGCAGCACCGGAAGCGCCGCTATAGGCGAGGCGCAACGGGTCGTCCGGGGTCGTGGACCGGCGCAGAGTCACAGGATGGATCGCCAAGGAACCTGGGAGATCCAGCGTTCTTGCCCGCGGGCAAGAACGCTGGAAAGGGGGATGCAAGCATGAAAATCCAGACCCCGGCCTGTCGCCGAGCCAGCGCGGCGGCGCGAGCGCCGTGAGGCGAGAACGAACCACGGCAGGCACCTGTGGAGCCGGCTGGCGAAACCAATAAGCGGAAGGCCAAGCGGGGGCAGGAAGTCGTAGCGTCCTGATAGTACCGCTGAAGGCGGGGAACCGTGGCCATCGGGACCTGCGCCGCAGGGTAGCCGACGTACGGGGGGCCATCCTGCGCAAGCTCGACAACTTGGCGCATCTCATGAAGTGGTTCGCGCTCGATTGTATCAGGGAAAAAGAAATCGATGAGTTGAACTTCGTGATGTGCCTGTTGGCATTAGAATCGACCCGTACCGTCCTCACTACGGTCAACCAGCTGCGTGGAACATTCGCCGCGGAAACGCTCGGATATTGACAAACCCTGTACGAAAGCTACATCAGGAGTCAGTTCCTGTTGAGAAATTCGGAGCAGGCTCCTGGCCTGCCGGACGCTTTGCTCACACCACGAACTCCATGTACCGGTACAATCTATCGGACATTTGCATCAGCGGACGCAGATCCCGAGCCAGAATGTTCGTGGAACAAGGCGGAGCAATATTACATCTCTCACCACCTTATCGAGTGAAAGGTCAACTACGGCTGGGCCTATCCTACCTTCGCCAATGGGAATCCAAGACTCCGTGACCTTGCGGAGTCGCTCGATGCGGAGTCCACATTTCTCAACGAATATTACGACATTGCCACATCGAAGACCCATGGGCGTTTTATGCTCAGCCACCCACGATGCGCATGTCTTGGGCATCGTGAGACTGCTCATACAGGTCATCACAGAAGACATCGCCACCATGACGTCTGGACATCCAACACCGGTCTATAGTTCTTCCAGCGGGTGAACCATGGTCCAAGATGACGCCTATTAGTCTGCAGCGGCATCCCTCTCTTTCGACTCCTCGATACGCCTTCGTGCCCACTCACAATCGCACTGCTATCAAGCAACCTCTTGATCCACTTGCTTGTAGCCTTCCCGCGTCCAGCGACTGACGCTGAGTTGGGATCCTTGCGTTGCTTGGCATTTTTTCAGCGGCCGATAGCCGTCGTGGGTGCCTGGCTTGCACAGACCGACTTCGAAATTCTCAGTCTTCTGCTGTTTGAGTGAGTCCCAGCTTATTTGGTTGGCATCCCCCGCGGGGTCGTTGATCAACAACCACCTCTCGCGGCGCTCCCAGTATCCGGTTACCAGCACCGCGTGGTTGCCATAGTCAGGCGTGCTCCAGCCGAGCATGACTGGAAGGCCTTCATTTATGCTACCCGGTATTACGTCGCGAAAGGTATTGTCATGGGCAGACTCGACCTGACATTCGACTCGGTCTTCCGTCCGTCGGCACACATAATCTTGTTCAGGATGGCAGTGGCCTTGCTTATGTATTCCCCGTGGTAGAACCATCGTGCAAGAACCAGCCGAGTATCTTTGTCGCCGTAGTTTGAGATGATTGGGTCGTTCGAGACCATTTTGGTTGTTCTGATCCTTCCCGCCTCACCGAACCGCCCCGTGTATTCGGGAAAGAGCGTGGACAGCATCATTGCTGCCGTGTAGTAGGCGTAAAGATTGTCGAACGTTCCTTGCCGATACGAAGAAACGTTCAGAAGCTCGTCGCGAGGCATTTTCCGCGTTCTCTTGCTCATCTGACAACTACCTCCAACATGTCCCGACCAAAGGCCCCATCCAGGCGAAGTTATGCATGATACAGGACCCGACAGGCGCCCGGCCGGCTCACGCCGAGTTGCGCGGGTTCCTTCAGCCCCGGGAAGACGCCGTCCGGTCTCGAGGTTCGCAATCCCCTCAAGCTGGTGGTCCGCCGTATCCGCCGCGATTGGCCGCGCACCCGGTTCCTGCACACAGAGACCTTGGCTGATGCTCGTCATGCGGCGATATCGTGCCCCGCAAGAGGCCGCCCGCTCGGGCCCTGTTCGCGACGCTCAGGATGAGCCTGATCAAGATTGAAGCCCGCGTGGTGGAACGAACCCCTGCTGTCGGGGCTTATAGACTAGAGTAACAATTCCGGCTTTCGTATCGCGATCCCGTCTTTTACAATAGAGTAACAGGACGGGAGGCGGTCCATGAGCAAGGGGCCCGGGAAGTCACATCGCAAGGGCCTGTCGCTGGACCGGCTGTTCCGGATGTTTCCGACCGACGAGGCGGCCGCGGCGTGGTTCGCGGCGGAGCGCTGGCCGGACGGGCCGTCCTGTCCGCACTGCGGCTCTCGCAATGTCCAGCGCGACATCAAACATCCGACGATGACGCATCGGTGCCGCGATTGCCCGACGCGGCGCATGTTCTCGCTCAGGACCGGGACGGTGATGCAGGCCTCGCCGCTCGGTTATCGAACGTGGCTCGCCGCGATCTACCTGGTGGCGACGAACCTCAAGGGCGTTTCCTCGATGAAGCTGCACCGCGACCTGGGCATCAGCCAGAAGTCCGCGTGGTATCTCGCGCACCGCATTCGCGAGGCGTGGAAGGAGGCCGGCGACCCGTTCATCGGTCCGGTCGAGGCCGACGAGGCCTATATGGGCGGCAAGCGCAAGAACATGCCGAAGTCCAGGCGCGCGGCGATGAAGGGCGCCGGTTCTCTCGCGGGCAAGACCATCGTCGCCGGCGCCAAGGACCGGCGGACCAACAAGGTGAGCGCGGCCGTGGTCGAGGGCACGGACGGCTGGACGCTCCAGAGCTTCGTCGAGGACCGGGTGGTCGCCGACGCCAGGGTCTACACCGACGAGCACGCGTCCTGGCTCGGGCTGCTCTTCCACGACCACGAGAGCGTCAACCACTCGAAGGGCGAATATGTGCGGGGCGACGCGGGAACGCAGGGCATCGAGTCGTTCTGGGCGATGCTCAAGCGGGCCCACACGGGGACATTCCACAAGATCAGCCCGAAGCACATGGATCGCTATGTGACGGAGTTCGCGGGCCGGCACAACGACCGCCAGTCCGACACGCTGGACCAGATGGGGAACATCGTACGGGGCATGATCGGGCGGCGGATCAGCTATACCGACCTGACCGCCTCGTAGGCGCCCACGGGAGCGAGAAACGGGATGGAGAAGACCAGGGACAAGCCGGCGGTCCGGCTCAAGCCTTCATCCTACCAACCGAGCAAGGCCGAGATGGAAGAAGACATCGGCATCGACACCACGCCCGAAGACCTCCTGCGAGCCGTGGTGCGCGACGTGAGGATCGAATACGACGAAAATGCGTGATCCGAGTCGTTGTTACTCTAGTCTATAAGCCCTCTGCTGTCCACATCCAACTCGCCTCGGCCTGACGCGACGCCGCCCTGTTCCGCCTGCTCGCGCGGTGCCTAGCCACCTCCATCCCATGATCCTCGGGGCGCTGTCCCCGCCAACCCTACCCCGTTGAACCACAATTCCAGACACCCAGAGGCACCGAAAGCCGTCCGTGCGCGCGCTCAAAATCAACAGATACGCTTCGCCCGACGCAAGTAAATTGGGCTAGGGTTCGAAAGACGCGAAATTCGGCAAATATCGATAAAGTAACGCGTAATTCTTCCCATCCTTTTCTGGTATCGGGCCTAAATCAAGATCACCTGCGGTTTGGCACGGTAGGCTTTGATCTAGATGTCGCATTTCTCTGGTTGTAAGTAACGGAGTTTCGATACGCAACGCTTTAGTACCGTCACGAAAAAAGGTTAGCTCTCTGAACCCTCCGCTATCATAAACGACTCTCTGACCGCTATCAATAAAGAGCCCCCCAATTGTTGTCATCTTCGCTCCGTCCGCATATTCGAATGCCACAATCTGACAGAACTCGAGCTTTTGCACTCCTTTTTTTGTACCATTAACATGATGAATACCATTTTCAATTTCCTCTCGCACTAGTCTTCGTGCTGTCTTCGATAGCTGCCAACCGTATAGATCCTCATCCGTCATGTCACCAGGAGTGCGTTCAACCCCAAAGCACTCTTCAAAATGATCTCGCTCTTCAATTGCCACCGGCTCGTCATGAATGTCGCGCCGATCAAATAGCTGCTGTGTTTGCACAGACACGATCAACATAGTACCCGGGCGCGCCCGTGTGGCTACGGTTCGCACATCTTCTAAAATTGACGGTGAAACGGGATCATCATAGTCCAACCACAATATCGAACGTTGGCTCCAATCGACGTGTGGCAGAATATCCGCCGCACGACCCATCCTTAATTCAATTCCGCGATAGGGGTTGTTGAAGGCGAAGCGTTCTTCGTGATGCATCTCCTTTTCGATCGAAATAATGTGCCTTATACCCAAGCCACGATGAAACAGCACACAATCGGCATACCAGATGGAACCGAATCCAACGTACTGATAGCTTTCAAGAGATCCAAATACTTTTAGTCGGGCCAACATTTCACAGAGCATCTTTCGCTCGGCGAACTTTGCTGGCCGTAGCGAATAGTCAATTATGCGATAGCTAGCAGTCATTCGTCGTCGCCGCTTTGTCGTTTATAGACGAGATCGAAAGTGGCTTCACCCACTGCTTTGGCCGATCGAACATTGAGAGCCGTCATCAAACCACGGATCTTGTCCGCTTCGCGGGAGTATTGAATTTTGGTGGTTCTCGGTCCCGGAGGTCGTGGGGCGCGGTTCCAAGAGAAAGCGCTTGGCCCACGCAGCGTCTCTACCTCCTTCAACGTTGTTTCAGAGTTCAAAGCAGCAAGGAGAGGTGACGACTGTCCGAATTCGTCCACGTCATTGTCCAGATCATTCAGAAAATTGATCACAGTTCGTGTATGATCTAGCATCTTGGGAACAGTACCTAGCCAAATTGCAGAGGACGAGTCGAGACCAGTCTTGGTCGTATTCCATGGTAGCTTGCTAGAGGAGCGGCAGTCGAAGAAGGCGACTCCACGGAACCGCGCATATTGGTTGTGATACTTGGGTATGCCGTCCTTTTGATCGGAGATCGAACCCCAGCCAGTTTCTTCCGACCTGTCTGCCGACAGAATTACTCGACCATTACAAATAATGTACCAACCGGCGTGCGGCGGAGAAGAGTTCGATACACCAGCAATAAGACGAATTCGTATAGGATCGTCCGAATCTTCATAAAACGAAAACTCCTCGATAGCCGCATTAAAAGTGCCGCCTGTTCGAATCTGTAGCCTTGTGTTCGTGAGATGCGTCCCCTCTAAGGCTATAGCCAGCTTCCAAACCAGGAATTGACGCTGGTGCGACCGTATTGTTGCAGTGAGCTGCCGATGGAAAGGGGGGGCAGCGAACATCGATGCAACTTCCGGCCTAAGGCGCTCAACGATGATTCGTGTTCCCCATTCTTCTTCAGCAAACTCTTGATTCTCAATAACGGTGTCGAAGTCGAAGACCCAATCATCCTGCTCTTCCCAGTTATCAACATCAACTTTCATTGACCATTTCTGCTCGCGCGTTGTCGAATAGACTTCAAAGTATCTACCGAATTTGAAGAGCGCGCGCTTCATGCCAACGCCGAATTGCCCAATTGAATAAGCTGTAGACCGGGTCTTTGACGGTCGACCAAAGCGGAAAGCGTACGTCTGAGCCGTTTCGATGTCGAACCCTCCACAATTGTCCCGTATTTCAAAACGATCTTCATTCAATGCAAGATTAATCCGGAGACCGGAAAAGTCAGGTTCATCGCCCGGACGCAGACGTCTGGCACCGTCAATGCAATTGTCTACGAGATCAAGGACGGCACGCTCGAGAGGAATGTCCTTGATAAGCATATCTACAAAAAATGCTTTCGTGGGCATTGCGTTTATTTGATTTGGGGCGACCATGGCATTATCCTGGGTTGCCTAGCCCGCTTTATTCAGCACGGGGCAAGGATGTAGTGGCGAACGTGGCGTAAGTCGTTGGGATCGGGTAGAAAGTCGTTTCCGAGCGTCTTTCCGCCGAGGCAACGACAGCGCCACGCCGCCATGACCGAAGATACCCTTCTGCCGTTCGATCTTCCAGCCGTAAGCCGCAAGAAGGTGACCGCCGATTTCGCGGGCGGTTCGATCTCGTCCGACGGCGGCCTGATCTTGCTGCGCGCGGCGGAGCGCCGGCTCGGGCTGGCCGAGGCGCTGGCCGGCTGCATCCGGGAGTGGCGCGACCCGGCGCGGAGGGTTCACACGCTGCCGGCCATGCTGCGCTTTCGCATGTTCGCGATCGCCTGCGGCTACGAGGACGCCGACGACTGCGACGACCTGCGCGCCGACCCGCTGTTCAAGCTCACCGTCGGCCGGGCGCCGGAGAGCGGGCGCGATCTGTGTTCCCAACCGACCATGAGCAGGCTCGAGAACGCGCCGTCGCGCACTGAGGTGGGGCGCCTGACGGCCGCCCTGGTCGACATCTTCTGCCGCTCCTTCGCGTCCCCGCCGGCGGCGATCACGCTCGACATCGACGACACCTGCGACCGGGTTCACGGCCACCAGCAGTTGTCGCTGTTCCACGCCCACTACGACACCCGGTGCTTCCTGCCGGTCCACGTCTAGCATGTCGAGAGCGGCAGGCCGGTGGCGGTTCTCCTGCGCTCTGGCAAGACGCCTTCGGGGGTCGAGGTCCGCACCATGCTCAAGCATCTGACCCGCCCCATCCGCTGGCGCTGGCCGCGCACCCGGCTGACCTTCCGGGGCGACAGCCACTACGGCCGGACCGAGGCCGTGGCGTGGTGCGGTGCGAGGCGAACGGCGTCGACTACATCTTCGGCCTGGCGGGCAATGCCGTGCTGCACCGCCTCGCCTACGATGTCGCCGACGACGTCCGGGTGCGCCGCGCCGAGGCCGGCGCGGAGCAGATGCGCGGCTTCGCCAGCTTCGATTACACCACCGGCTCGTGGGACCGCGAACGCCGCATCGTCGCCCGGCTCGAGGCTACGCCGCGCGGCTTCGACGCGCGCTACATCGTCACCTCGCTCAAGGGCGAGCCGCGCCATCTCTACGAAGGGGTCTGCGTACAGGCGGAAAACCCGATCAAGCTGCACAAGTCCCAGCTCGCCTCCGACCGCACCTCCTGCCAGAGCCCACTCGCCAACCAGTTCCGGCTGATCCTCCACACCGCGGCCTACTGGCTGATGCTCGCGCTGCGCGATGCCGTGCCGCCCAGGATGCCGATCGCCCGGTCGGCGTTCGCCACCCTCCGCCGCAGCCTGCTCAAGAACCTGCCCCGGACCCGATCCGGCGGCGGCGCCCGCGTCGTCGAGAAGGCCGCCCGCGTGCGCATCCACTTCGCCTCGGCCTGCCCCGACGCCGCCCTGTTCCGCATGTTGGCGGGGCGGCTCGCCGCCTCCGGACCCTGACCGCCGGAGCGGAGTGCCCCAGGAACCCGAGCCCGTTCAACCCCCAACCTCGACTTCCAAGACCTCAGATCCCGGTGCCCCAAAGGCGCAGTCGACCGATTACTGTCGGATGCCCTGCCCCACGCGGTGTAGTGCTGCCAGGTTCTACAGGCATCCATGCGACGCACCTGTCGTCTGCGTATCGCGCTCGCAGCACGCTGCGGAATCCGCTACAGATATGACCGCAGTACAGAAACCTCTAGCCGACCACAATGGCCCATGGACACCCGCACCCCGCAGCAACGCCGTCGTATCATGCAGGCTGTCAAGAGTAAGGATACCAAGCCTGAGTTGATCGTGCGCCGCGTTCTACACCGAATGGGCTATAGGTATCGGCTCCACCGCAAGGACCTGCCAGGCAAACCCGATATAGTCTTTGTATCCCGGCGCAAGGCAATCTTCGTTCATGGCTGCTTCTGGCACGCCCACGACTGTCCAAAGGGGCGCTTGCCGAAGTCGCGCCTCGACTACTGGCAACCTAAGCTTGACAGGAACAAGCAGCGTGATAGAACAAAAGTGGAACAACTTCGCTCGCTGGGATGGAGTGTGCTGGTGATTTGGCAGTGCCAGACCGCCGACCTTGAGGCACTTTCCTTCTGCCTACAAGATTTTGTGGGTACTAGGGAAAGACGCTCAACATCTAGCGTCGGCTGTGCTAATCTTGTTTCGAAAACAGTGCACGAGCGAACTTGCGCACCATGAGACCCATCGGTATCGACCTCTTCGCTGGTGCTGGCGGACTCAGCCTCGGTTTCGAGCAGGCCGGATTCGACGTGGCCGCTGCCGTCGAAATCGATCCCGTGCATTGCGCCGTGCATAAGTATAACTTCCCGCGCACGACTGTGATCCCTCGCTCCATCGAGACACTCTCCGGTGCTGACATCGTTGAGGCTGCGGGAATCGGCTCACGCCGGGTCGACTGTGTATTCGGCGGAGCCCCCTGCCAAGGATTTTCCCTTATCGGCCACCGCGTTCTACACGACCCGCGCAACAGATTGGTCCGTGATTTCCTTCGAATCGTCTCTGAGCTCCAAGCTCGTACATTCGTGTTCGAGAACGTCAAAGGCCTTACCGTGGGGAGGCATCGCGCATTCCTCGACGAGCTCGTCGAAGAATTTTCTCAAATCGGGTACGAGGTGCGGGTTCCCTGGAGCGTTCTGAATGCCGGAAACTTCGGCACGCCGCAGCATCGCGAGCGGCTCATTTTGCTGGGTGCCGAAAAAGGCGCGTCCCTGCCTGACTATCCGGCACCTTCGACCGAGATCTCCGGCGCCCGGCATCGTATCGGCGGCTTACCCGATGGGCCAACCTGTGCCGAAGCACTTCACGATCTTCCCGATGCGGACGGCTTCGAAGCGTTGCTTCATTCCGACTCAGTGGAAACCACTCCAATCACCGAACCGTCGCGCTATGCGGCCAAGTTGCGATGCTTGGTTAACGACGCTTGGCATTACGGCTACATACGGGAGTGGAATCCCACCGTGCTCACGTCAAGCGCCCGCACCGCTCACACCGATATCTCTCGACGGCGTTTTCATGAGACCGTTCAAGGCACCGTCGAACCCATCAGCCGGTTCTTCAAACTCCCGGAAGGGCGCGTCTGTAATACATTGCGCGCGGGCACCGACGGCGCGCGCGGAGCTTTCACCAGCCCGCGTCCAATCCACTACAAATATGACCGCTGCATCACAGTTCGCGAAATGGCGCGCCTGCACGGCTTCCCCGATTGGTTCCGCTTCAACGCCACGAAGTGGCACGGAGCGCGTCAGATCGGGAACGCCGTTCCACCACCGCTCGCGCGAGCGATCGCTGAACAGATCATGAAAGCACTCGATGTAACGCCAACCCGACCGGAGGGTACCATACCCCTAGTTAATCCCGCTCTCCTTTCCTTTCACCTTTCCGATGCGGCGAAGTACTTCGGAGTGGACCCGCCAGCAAACCGGCGTGATCGGAAGAGCGGCACTAGGAAGCGCAAGCAGATCGATATCGAACGCGAGCGTCTCGCCGGGCTCTCCACCTATGCCTAGGAAACTGGGAAGATACCAAGCTCTAATTCAAAAGATCTTCTTCGACCACTATCATGAAGGAGCCACGGAGTTCGAATTCATCCGCGAGGAGCTCGAAGAGGGATACTCTGAATTGGGCTTTCCGCAAGTAAAGAATATCGGCGACGTTCCCTATTCTTTCAGATACCGAAACGAGTTGCCACAAAGTATCCTCGCAACGCAGCCGGAGGGACGCGAATGGATCATCGAAGGTGCAGGTAAGAGTCGCTACCGTTTCAAGCTGGTGAGGGAGACGCGGATCAAACCCCGGGACGATCTTGTTGTCATAGACGTGCCGGACGCGACACCGGAGCTAATTCGGGCATACAGGCTGGACGACGAACAAGCGCTATTAGCCATTGTCCGATATAACCGCTTAATCGATACGTTCCTCGGACTCACCACCTACAGCCTACAGAACCATCTTCGGACCACTGTCGAAGGGATGGGACAGATAGAGATCGACGAACTCTATATCGGCCTCGACAAACGCGGCTGCCACTACGTTATTCCGGTCCAAGCCAAAGGCGGTAAGGATCAGATCGGTATCGTGCAGACCGCTCAAGATATACGTTTCGCAGAACAGAAGTTTCACGGCATGCGATGCCGTGCGATTTCCGCACAGTTCATGGCAGACGATACTGTTGCATTATTTGAATTGACGCTGAAGGACGACGAGATCAAGGTCGTCGAAGAACGGCATTATCGTCTTGTACCCGCTAAAGCCCTCGACCGCGACGCCATACGTGACTACCGCACTTGAGCGGTGGCCCGAGCACGCACGCAGCTCGGTAGTCGTTTTCACGAAAAGCCATCTTGTCCTGAAACAGCGCTGACAGCCCTTGCAGTGCCCACTCAAGACGGCTATTCAAATCAGCACACTAGGTGCCCTATAGGCACCTCTAAGAAAGAACACCGAGATCCTACCAGACCATTCCTGGTCGCAACGACAACCGGACGGACGGGGAAATTGCACATGCCTGCTGCTCAGGACAATAGCTGGCTACAGCTGTAATCAGACTAAATATCTGATGCACTTCGCAGCGACGCTCGATACCGTGCAACAGCCGCTCCGCCGCTCGTCGGTCCTCTTTGTCCACCGGTGGACGGCCACCCTAGCCATTCGTTGGCGTCGAGCAACTCCGGATTGCACGATCTTCTTTGCCAAGCGCTTACACGCGTCAGGCCGCCTCATCGGCTTACCGCGAAGCAGTGAGTCAATAGCGTTTCGCTAGAGATTATTCTACTCCGGCTCGATCCCCTCGTCTTGGCTATCGTCTGACATTATGGATTCTTCTCCAGCGCTTCTGGGGTGCTTTTCTGTGAGATAAACAATCAGAATCGCAGAGATACTTACAACCAGGTGCGCGTCTCCTGCCGTAATACTAGCTTCCTCATGCGCGTGACGGGCTTGTTCGGAGCTATAACTGTATAAGGTGTTAATTACTCCTCGGAGTTTCTCGTGAGGTATATTAGGTCCTTGCCATTTGATTCGATTTAAATTTGTACTTGGCTGATTCGTTCTATCTTGAACAATCCGCTCCAATGCCCTTGTTGCTGCTACTACGGCGTCCTTCTCGTACCCCTCACCCAGTTCATTACACAATTTCCAAGCATTCATTATGTCTATTCGAGCGTCTGGGGCTCCCACTTCTTCGCATGCCTCCGCAGCTTTTTGCAGGTTTTCCTCTCCTATTTCATCACCCACGCGTGACCACTTTCCGTTGGCAAACACCCATCCTACCTGCTCTTCACGAAGATACTCGTTCACGCGTCGTTCGAAATGCTCTTTGTGCAGAAACCCTAAGACTGGCCAGCACCGCTCGACTAGGTCATACACGGATTGCCACGGCGCGTCGGCCAATAAATCGCGAGCCTTCCAATCATAACGTGCACCGCTATCGTATCTTTCGGGTGCAACACCCCTTACGTCACATACCCATTCGTACCGTAGTCGGTCCGCGATCCCAGCGTCTCCCAACTCTTCAAGCACGAAAGTCTCGAATCCCTTCTCCTTGCTGAACCACCGCTTCGCAACCTTTGACGGCTCTTGCTCACCAAATTCAGCTGCGAACTTACTTGGCGTATGCAATCTTTGTCTAAAAAAGCACCCCAGTAGGGGATTGGCAAACAGTAGCAACAATGTTATGCCGGACAGGCGTCGAATATGTGTTTGTGCCGTCACGTCAATTTCTCGACATACTTCCATTGCGGCTTCAGTCGCGGCCTCTTGTCTGCATTCAGGTCCTGCCAGCGTGATCCCTGCCACCAGGAAAAAGAGTACTACTGCGAATATCCCGAATAGACTTCCCACAGGTTTTCGGCCCGAACTCCAATCCTTAATCCCTAGTAGGCCGCACGCACCCACTGCCAGGAGCATGCATAGCCCTGCAAGCGATGAAATCTGGGCAATGGCGAGTGAGAATCCTGCAGCAAGGATTCCTGCCAACAGCTCGCCCCGCTTGTTCCGAATCTCCTCTTTAATTATTTCCATTGCCGTCATGTCAGCTCGCGAATTGCGACCTTCTCTGTGGAGTTGCCTGGCGGATTCACTTCACTGCCGCAATGTACTGTCAAGAGATATCCTTCTTTGCAAATCACTACAGTTTCCCAGCGTTCCACATGAGCCGTCGTCATCTCCATGAGACGGGCATCGAAAACCCCATTCAGTGTAGCGGGGTAGGGCGCGGAGTAAGCACCTTGTGGTGCACACTTCATCCATCATCCATCAGCGGCAAGTCTAGTGGTCACCGCCAGCGGGTACCAGCGCGCGTGAACTCAACCGGCCCTCCGCGTCCTCATACTGTCACTTTACCTACAGGCGCATGCTGCGAACCTGATAGCGCCCTTTGCCTACCGCCGACCCTGCATCGATTTCGAGACGCTTCGCAACCCGGTCGATCTATGGATCGCCTCGGGCGGCAGGTTCCACCGCAAGCGGCGGCGCAAGATCCCCTCGCCCGCCGAGGTCCTGCCGCGCTGGAGGGCGGGCATCGAGGCGGCGGTAAGCGCGCCCAAGTCGCGGGACGCCTTCTGGTTCGGCTTCTACACCGGCATGCGCATCAAAGAGGTGCTGAAACTGAGATGGGACCGCGTGGACCGCGAAGCGATGATCTTCAGGGTCGACGAGACCAAAACGGGGGCGCCGCTTGAACTCCCGATCACCCGGCAACTGGCCGAGGTCCTCGATCGCCGGTGGGAGGAGAGCGGCCACCTGCCCGAAGGGTGGGTGTTTCCCTCGACCATCACCGGCATGGGCTACATCCGCCGCCTGGCCCAGCACTACACGCCGATCAGCGAGGCCGGCGGCGCGAAGTTCTGGTACCACGGCCTGCGCAACGCGTTCATCACCGTCGCGGAGCGCGACCTCATGCTGCCCCATGCGCTGACCAAGCGGCTGGTGAACCACGCCCCGCCCAATGACGTGACCGAGGGTTACGCGGCCGACTGGACCATCGCGCAGCTTCGCGGCCCCGCGCAGAGAATCGCGGACCGCATCGAAGAGTTGATGCGAGACGAGACCGAACACGCCGAGTCGCTTGCCGTTGTAATCTCATAACCTGAAGATCGCAGGTTCAAATCCTACCCCCGAAACAAAAAACGACGCTATATCAAAAGCTTAGAGGCGTTTCCGTTTTCGGCCAAACCTGCATTGATCACCGGCAGGAGACGAGCCGAAGGCCGGTGGTCACAGTTCGAGAGGCAGGTCCCGTCCCCGGGGGTCGCAAAACGATGCCTGCTCGGAGTGAGCGACCGGGCCGCTCGCCCCCCTTCGTCTTTCACCCGGCATGGCCACCGATCCGTCCATGCAGTAAAATTCGAGCAGGATCAGATGCCGGGGTTTGGTCAACCGTGGATCACTCATGGTTCTTTGGGTCTTGTCCCGCCACGCAAGGCCTCCTTCCATTCCCGGAAACCATCCGGCGTAGCCCACCTGTCCGGTTGGCACGGACTATGGCAGGATGAGCGTCTCTGTGGTGGGTGCTTCGAAAGTGTCCACTTCGATCTAGGTGGACACTTAGCTCATGTCAGTTGGCGAGGGGAAGTCGGGCCCGTTAGGCGGCGGATCGGTTGCCTCCGTCGGCGGCGGCGGAACGAGGCGCGGGAGCGGCGGACCGTGGCGAAGACCCACACCACCTGGGGTGTTTCGGTGCCGATGATGGCACAGCGCAACGCCCAGCAAACTGTTGCGCCTACTCTCTAGACCTTGACGCGATCCGGAACACTGTTGGAGGCAAAAGAGCATGGTAGTTACCGGCACGCATGAAACCATTCCCGTGGAAGAGATCGAACTCGACCATTCCAACCCTCGAATCCGTAAATTTCTGGAGATGTATGGCGACAATCCGACACCGGAGCAAATCTTCCTCGCGCTCGGAGCGGGCAATGACGACGAGACCGAACGACAGGATGGACCTACGTTTCAGAAGCTGAAACAGTCGATCATCACTAATGGCGGCATCATCCAGCCGGTTATCCTTAACCGGCGGGCAGACGGCACCTTGGTTTGCATAGAAGGAAACACTAGAGTCGCGCTCTACAAAGATTTCCTGAGCAACCGAACGCCCGGCTCATGGAGCACCATTCCGGCTCTTGTCCACCATGAGATTGACGATGCTGCGGTGCATGCGATCCGCCTTCAAGTCCATCTCGTCGGACCGCGCCCGTGGGATCCTTATTCAAAGGCGAAATATCTCCACGAGCTTCGACACAAAGAGCATCTTCCGTTCTCGACGATCGTCGATTTCTGCGGAGGCCGCCAGACTGAAGTCTCGACGTTCATTGATGCCTACATCGCCATGGAGACCTACTACCGACCCATAATCGCGGACGATGGCGAATTCGACACGACGCGCTTTAGTGGCTTCGTCGAGCTGCAAAAGCCGGGCGTCAAGCAAGCGATCACGCAGGCCGGATTCGACTTCACGGACTTTGCGACTTGGATACGGGACAACAAGCTCTTTCCCCTGAGAACCGTGCGCGTGCTACCGCGAATTCTGCGCAACGCCAAAGCTCGCGAGGTCTTCCTGAAGAGCGGCGCCCGCGAAGCTGAAAAGCTTCTCGAGAAGCCCGAGATCGACAAGAATCTTCAGGATGCCGACCTCGGACAAATCGCCCGTGCCCTGACGGAGAAACTAGCAACATTGCCTTACGAGCAATATCAGGGGCTCCGCGCCGATTCGACGGGCGATACGGTGCAGGCGCTCCTTGATGCTCAGGCGAGCCTGTCTCAGTTCATAAAGGATCTGGGGTAGGTTCGCCCCCGTGCCCGAGTCTGCCCGCCATGCCAGGTTAGTCCAAGCCATCGTGGCCCATGCGGAACGCCGCCTCGGGAAAGTCACTGACATCTTGGTGCGAGACGACGCAGTCCGACCTCTGCGAGGTGAACGACCGCCAATGCTCGCCGGGTTCATGCCCGATGTCTATGCGACCGACGTACCTACTACAAAGACGCTCGTCGGCGAGGCCAAGACGGAAACCGATCTCGAGACGGAGCATTCGCGCGCACAAATTGCCGCTTTTCTTGAGTACTTGGCGTACACGCCGGGCGGCTTTTTTGTCTTGGCTGTGCCTGTCGGAGTCAAACCTAGGGCAAGGTGGGTCTTGAGAGAGCTTGGGCGGTCACTTGGGGAGAATGCGCCTCAGACCGAGGTAATCGACGATTCCGAAGTCAGGACGGATTGACCGGAAATGCTTCGCGTCCGGAAGAAGGCCAATCTCGAAGCTACACAAACTGCTTTTCCGCATCAGCTTGAGGCATTCGAAGCCGCCAAGGATCTTCCCTACTCTGCAGTTTTCCATGAACAGGGCCTGGGAAAAACAAAAATCGGTCTCGACCTCGCGCTTTTCTGGCTTGCGCAAGGCGTCGTTGATTCCGTCCTCATTGTCACCAAGAAAAGCCTGATCGCCAACTGGCAATCCGAAGTAGCAGCACACAGCCATCTCCGCCCGCGGGTTTTGAGCCAGGACCGAAAGTCCAATTACTACGCCTTCAACAGCCCAGCAGTCCTGTACCTTGCCCATTACGAGGCACTTCTGTCCGAGCGGCGGCGCTTCGCGCTCTTCCTCAAGACGCGTAAGGTTGGCGTTCTCCTCGACGAATCGCACAAGATCAAGAATCCCGCTGCGCGCGTCTCCGTCGCGTTGCACGATCTGTCAGAATCGTTCGTGCGGCGCGTCATCATGACGGGAACCCCAATTGCGAACCGTCCTTTCGATCTTTGGTCGCAAATCAGGTTCCTTGATGGTGGTGAAGCGCTTGGCCATGATTTCGCGGCGTTCAAGCGTGATCTGGATCTTTCCAACGAGCTCGGCCAAGACGCGAAACGCGCAGCGTCTTTCGCTAGTGGCGTGGAAGCGCTGTTCGAGAGAATCCGCGCGTTTTCCATTCGAGAAACAAAGGACTCTGCAGGGCTGAAGCTTCCCAACAAGACCGTCCGCAATCTGGACTGCGACCTCGAACCGCGCCAAGCGGAGCTCTACGATCAGTTCCGCGAAGAGCTGGCCGCAATCGTTGTCCAAGGTGGCAAACCGGTTCTCGACGATGCGGAATTGCTCTTGAAGCGTCTGATGCGCCTGGTCCAGGTCGCATCCAACCCTGCGATGGTCGACCAGTCATATCGCCGGGAGCCCGGAAAGCTCCTTCCGCTCGAGTCACTCGTCCAGCAGACGATGGATTCCGGTGAGAAGATCATCGTCTGGACATCCTTCACTGAGAATGCGGACTTCCTTGGTCGGCATCTCAAGCCATACGGCTCGTGCATCGTGCATGGCGCTCTCAGTATCGCCGTGCGCGAGCAAGCCCTCGCAGCCTTCAGGCAAGACCCGGCATGCCGAGTACTGGTTGCAACCCCAGGCGCGGCCAAAGAGGGCCTCACTCTTACGGTAGCAAACCATGCCGTCTTTTATGATCGAAGCTTCAGCTTGGATGACTACCTGCAAGCACAGGATCGTATCCATCGCATTTCTCAAGAACGTGCCTGTTTCGTAACCAACCTCGTGGCGATGAACACAATTGACGGCTGGGTCGATGCCTTGCTCTCGGCCAAGAACCTTGCTGCCCAGCTCGGCCAGGGGGATATAGCACGCAATGAATACGATGCGCAGGCGGACTATGCATTCGGCACCATGCTGCGCGATGTCCTCGGATTGGAAGACGTGGAGGAAACATGACCGAACCCATGGAGACCATACAGGCGCCGAATGAAGAGACGCTCCTCATCCGTGGCACAGAGATCCCGGTAACCACAACAACCCTTCGGCAAGACACGCTTCGGTTTTTCGTAGACAACCCCCGTGTCTATTCCGTGTTGCGTAGGGATGGTGATGCAGAGCCAAGTCAGGAAGAAATCCAGGCAAAGCTTCTCGACATGGATCACGTCAAGGAGCTGATCCAAGACATCAGGCGCGACGGCGGTCTGACCGACCCAATCATCGTTCGAAATGGAACGCTGGAAGTCCTCGAAGGAAATAGCCGCTTGGCGGCTTACCGGCATCTGGTGACTCTCGATCCAATCAAGTGGGGGATGATCAAGGTACGGCTCCTACCTGAGGACATTGACGAAAGACTCATTTTGGCGCTTCTCGGACAGTACCACTTGAAAGGCAAGACCGCTTGGCCACCGTTCGAAAAGGCCGGTTTTCTATACCGGCGGCACAAGACTCATGACGTGCCCGTCGAGCAACTTGCGTTGGAGGTCGGAGAAACGAGACAGAAGGTGGCTCATATGGTCAGCGTCTACCAATTCATGATCGACAATGATCAGAACGAGAAGGCGCGCTGGAGCTACTATGACGAGTATCTAAAATCCCGATTTATCAATACTGTCCGCAACAAGGAGTTCGACCGGTTGATCGTTGACAAAATCAACTCCGGCGAAATTGCACGGGCCGTGGAGGTCCGAGACAAGTTGACGGTGATTGCCAAGGCACCAAAGCCGCTCAAGAAATTCACGGCTGGAGAATACGACTTCGGGGAAGCCTACGACTGGGCGGTCGAGGCCGGTGCCGACAGCACGCCATACGCGAAACTCGCGAAATTCCGCAAATGGCTGGCCACGCAGGAGGCAGAACAGGCTCTGGGACGAACCGGCGGCGAGACCCGCAAGAAAATTGAATTCGAGCTGAAGAAGCTGGGCCCGGTCGTGGACAGCCTGCTCAAGAAACTATCGAATTGAAGCGGGATTCCCCCCGGAGAGACGCAGACTTTCACCCTCATTTTGCTTGACCGATTGCCCCCAGTCCTGCAAAATGCAGCCTCTGACTGCAAATCACGCAGTGGTCAAGTGCAATGTGCAGGACGATCATCTTGGATTGCCAAGTTGGCAACTCGGCGGCACGGCCGGTGCTGCTCGGATTCGCTCCCGCAAGCCTTCTTTGTAGCCTGAGCTTCGCCGACGTCCTGAACGAGGACACCGGGAAGGGCTATCAGCGCCGCTTCAACGCCAAGCACAGCCAGGACTTTCGAAGGTATATCCGAGAGCCGACGGCCGCGACGCTCCCACTGACCTTCAATCTCCGACCAGACTGTGACGATCGATGGCGCGTAGCGGAGCTGGAACGCGGCCGCGCGCAACTGATAATCGAAGAGAGTGCCGGCAAGATCCTGGCGCAGGTGGACTGCCAGCACCGTCTTGGCTACCTGGGGGACCTGGATATCTCGCTTCCATTCATGTGCTTCCTGGGGCTTGACGTCTCCGAAGAAATGGAAGTGTTCAATATCATCAACAGCAAAGCCAAGGGTCTGAGCACGAGCCTGCTCGATTTCCATGACGCGCAACTTTCACAGGACCTCGCGAAGGAAAAACCGGAGATCTTCATCGCGCTCTATCTCAATTCCGAGGCCAACTCGCCTTGGCATCGTCAACTCGACCTCGGTGGCAGTACCACGTCTGGTCTGCAAAGGCGCGCCTCCTTGCGGACGATGCAGAAGGCCATCAAGCGATTCCTCGCGGCCACCCGCATCCTTGACCTGCACCCGACAGAACACGCGGCTGCAGTGGTCTTGAACTACTGGCGGGCCGTTGCTGAGGTGCTCCCCGATCAATGGGCCAAACCCCGCAAACACGTCCTCAACAAGGGTGTCGGTGTCTATGCGCTGATGGACATAGCAGCCGATATCTATGACGAGACCAGGAATAGGTCCGCCTCTGACCCAAGCCTATTCGCAAACGCGCTCTTGGACTTTGCCGACCAAGTGGACTGGTCAAATGAGGGGCCGTTCAAGGGCTTAGGCGGTGAAGGCGGAGTGCGCATAGCTGTAGATTACCTGCGCGGGGCGCGCCAGGCCGCGCGGCTCAAGGCTGTCTGACATGGCCAACAAGAACATACTCCTGATCGAGCCCGGATACCGTAACAAGTACCCACCCCTCGGCCTGATGAAGATTGCCCAGTATCACGGACCCCGGGGCAAGAAAGACAGAGTTCGCTTCATCAAGGGCGAGGACCGATCGGTCCTCACCGAGGCATGGGACCGGGTTTACATCACCACGCTGTTCTCATTCGAGTACCAGAAGACCGCGCAAGCGATCGATTTCGCACTCGAAGTGGTCAACGGGCAAGCCGACAAAGTCTTCGTGGGCGGCATCGCCGCATCTCTAATGAACGAACGGTTCTGTAGCGAACAGCGCTGGCAGGGGATCCGCTTCATCAAGGGACTTCTGTCGGCGCCGCCGGCGGTCGCGCTACAGCTCGACGACTTCGCTGAAGAGTTCTACTCCGATGACATTAATGGCAAGCCCATCGAGGATCTCGTTCCAGATTACAGCGTTCTCGATCAGGTTGACTACAGCTATCCCGTCCACGATGCCTATTTTGGCTACACCTCGCGTGGCTGTATCAGGAAGTGCCACTTCTGCGGCGTCCCGAAACTCGAAGGTGCGCAACGGGACACAGAGTCTCTTACCAAACTCGTAACAGATATCGAGGAGCTCTACGGCCCGAAGAAAGACTTGATACTCATGGACAACAATGTTGTCGCGAGCCCTCAGTTCAAAGAGATTATCGCTGAAATCCGAGACCTTGGCTTCGTTCCTGGCGCCAAACTAGCGCGTGGCGGCACGCCGGTTCAGCGCCGAGTCGATTTCAACCAAGGCGTGGATGCTCGCATCCTCTGCAAGGACCCCGTGTACCTGCGGGAACTGGCCACCATCTGTATCAAGCCTTTGCGGATTGCGTTTGACCACCTGGGCGTCAAGAAACCCTATGAACGCGCCGTACGCTATGCCGCTGCGCACGGGCTGACTGAGCTTTCAAATTACATGCTATACAATTTCCATGATAGCCCGGCGGACCTCTTCGCGCGCATGCGCCTCAACGTCGCCCTGAATGAAGAGCTCGGTATCCGGATCTGGTCCTTCCCGATGCGCTACCAACCCACGGACCGACCGGATCGCGGTCACATAGGTGCGAAGTGGTCGCGATACCAACTCCGGTCAATGCAGCTTGTTCTCCAAGCGACCCATGGTGTCGTTAGCGGCGCGCCAAGCTTCTTCCGACGTGCGTTCGGCGACACTTGCGAAGAATTCGAACGTATACTGCTTCTTCCCCACGACTACATCTTCAATCGTGACTGGTTCGAGCAGCAGGATCCGAATCAACGCCTGCCCGAGTTTGAATCCGCATTCGCTTCGCTCGACAGCGACGAGAAAGCCGAGCTAATCGAATTACTCTCCTCATGCGACCCCAAGCATTTTGTCAGCCTGCCTGCCAAGGCATCTACGACGAGGCTTAGACACATCCTCCCCTTTTACGTCCCGATTCCCAAGGCTGACCTGTTCGCGATCTGGGAAGGGCAAGCAGGGCCAGCGCAGGAAGAGCCTGGATTCGAAGCAGGCTTAGCCGAAGATGAGCGGGTCGAGGATGCCGGACTGGAGGCCGACGACGAACTTCCCGTCGCGCAGCAGGACGCCGAAACGAGAAGCGAAAGGGTCGCGACATGAGCTTCACAGGCGTCGCTACTCAAGCCGGAAAGCCAAGCGATGATGTTCGCGCCACACAGAATTTTCCGGAAATCATCATAGGGCCAGATATCCTTGAGCTCCTGTCGAGTGCGATGTACGTCGATCCTCTGACGATTTACCGGGAATACGTGCAGAACGCCGCGGATGCGATCGATGTAGCCCGCTATGGCGGCATCCTCGCACCCGATCAGCCCGGACGAGTGGACATCTGGATAGATACGCAGGCCCGGTCGATTCGCATCAGGGATAATGGATGTGGCATTCCCTCCGAGGCATTCAGCCGGCGTTTGCTCGCGCTTGGCGGAAGCGAGAAACGCGGTACGTCGGCGCGGGGATTTCGCGGCGTCGGTCGCCTTGCTGGTCTAGGCTATGCCCGAGAAGTGATCTTCCGCGCGGGCGCAGCAGGCGAGACCATAGTGTCCGAGATGCACTGGGACTGCCGCGAGCTTAAAGCCGCGCTTCTCGCGCCCGATGCTGTTGGAAGCGCCGCCGATGTGATCAGGTCAGTGACTTCGCTCGAGCAGCAAGCCAGCACCGATGCAGGTCAGCACTTCTTTGAAGTTGAACTCAAGGGTGTGGTGCGCCTCAGCAAAGACCAGTTGACCAGCCCCTCCGCAGTCCGCGCATACCTGAGCCAAGTCGCGCCAGTGCCCTTTGCGCCAGACTTCTCTTTCGGGCCCGAGATCACGACCACTCTCTCCAGGCACATGGATACAGGCGCTCTGCTGATCCACATAAATGGCGCAGCCGAGCCCATCTATCGGCCCCATCGCGACAGGATCGCCTGCGATGAACAGCGCCAAGTCGTCTTTGAGAGCGTCGATGTCGTGGAAATTCCCGGAATTGAGGGCAATGTGGCGGCAGTCGCTTGGATCCTCCATCACGATTATGATGGCGCCCTACCGGCCCGTACGATGCTTAAGGGCTTACGGCTCCGGTCCGGCAATATCCAAGTGGGTAGTTCTGCGGTTCTGGGAGACCTGTTTCCGGAAACACGGTTCAACGCCTGGGCCGTCGGCGAAGTACATGTACTAGACAGTCGCATTGTGCCGAACGGGCGACGAGATCACTTCGAACAGAATGCGCACTACAACAACCTTCTGAACCATCTTCTGCCGACAGCCCGCGCGATTGCCCGTCGCTGCCGGACGAGTTCCGTCCGGCGCAAATGGGAACGGGAATTCGAAACCCATGCTCGCATCGCGGAAGAGACACTTGCGATCATTGAACAACATAGCATCGGGAAAACAGAGCGCAATCGTCGAGCGCTTGAGGTCGAAAAGATACTCCTAAAAATGAGCAAGATCAACGAGATGACGATTCTCGACGAACCGTCAAGCAACCGCATTCAAAGGATCACACATCTCCGCGCGAAGCTGTCGTCTCTGATGGAGGAAGAGTTCATCCCCGCTTCGCCCTTAGCGCGTCTTCCCAGCAGGAAGCGACGTGCCTATGAGCGCTTCTTTGCCCTAATCTATGAGTGTTCGACCAATCGAGTTGCAGCTAAGGCGCTGATCGATCGTATACTTATACGACTGGATTGAGGACTACAGCGACGATCTCAATCACGCCACGCCAATGTAAATGTCATCGTCTACAAGCGTTCGCCGCGCTCATATGATGAAAAACATATCCCCGGTTCCCCAGTCACTTTCTCCAGTCGTTGCGGATCTTTGGCGTTTGTCGAGTACAAACGAGGTCAGTGCGTTTCAGTCCTCACGCTTTCACAGCCTAGAGAAGTTGTGCCGTTCCATTTATCTTGAAGTTCCCGCCTCTAGATTTCATCATGAGCCAAGCTCATTCGCTACCCCAAACGAACTGCAACTAGCTCTCCATAATTTTTTTCGCAGAAATGGCGCCCCTTGGTACGGAACAAACGTCCCAAAGGCGGACGAAACAGCATTCAGACTCCATTCTGCCTTCCTAGCTACCAACGTACAAACGCGCTACTTGATCCCTTTGGATCGCTTCGCTTTGAACGACCCCACATTGGATCCTCAGCAAGTGGTGCCTGCCTTGCGCTTTGGTCAGAACGAGATACGTGAGTTGCCCAAAGAGTCCCTGAGAGAATTGATACCGTATAAGACACTGCAGCGCTTTGGCTCCAGCTACGAGTTTCCCTTAGAAGATCTTAGCGGTTTTCATTGGCTAATTTGTAACGTTCAAGAAGAAGCTGGCCCTCTGTGGAGACGAACCTGGTTACGCATTCTATATCAACCATTGGATCTAATAGGAACTGTTCCTGTCTTTGCATCAAATTTTTCCGCTGAGACTGAAGATGCTTTGTTTGTACTTTTGTTGACATTCCTCAAGAAGCCAGACGATACGCCTTGGAAGCCGTTTAGCGTCCCTTGGATCTATTCGCTAACCGACGATCCGTTTGCAGATGTAAGTCGGACACCGGACCACTCTGTGCTGACCTGCACTTTGGTCGGAGGTCCTGACGACCACGCTGAACTACCGGATCAATCAGAATCTTTTGATATTACCAATCAACTGCGTGACGAAGTTCACCGACGGTGGTCACACTATAAAAGAACTTCAAGCATCACCAATCCAAAGCTTGCCAACTTCCATCCACTAACTAGACATTTCTTCGTGAAGGCTCTGATCGAACATGGGATCGATGAGATTGTTGCAGCAATAAGCTGCATGGAAGCTACGCTGCGGCTACCTGATGAATGGAACCGTACCAAACTAAAGAATAGGTACACCCGCTTGGTCCACGACACCAACGCGTCCGATTGGCTGGATCGAGCGTATAATCTCAGAAACGACTACCTACATGGCTTGGCCAATGCCGCGGCCACGGTCACATGGAAGGATTTGGCACAAACCCGATGGTGTGTGGCTAGAGCGGTAGACGAGTACCTTAACGTTACGAGTAAGCACATGGAATTGAACAGACAGAACATACTCGAGCTCTTAGATCAATAATATGTGCGCTCGAGTCGGGCTCAAGAACCAGCGATCAATAGATCTGGAAGAGACACTTGCGGACTGGGAATTTCCAAGTCTCTACTTGGAAGCCAAATCTTGAGCACTGCCTCGGGTGGAATCGGTAACTTAACTATAAAGGCGTTTCGAAATGTAGTTCGATGACGGCCTCCGAGGACTATTTGACTTGCATGATGCGCACGGACTACATCTAAATCATAAACCGCAATATCACATAGAGCGATACCAGTATCTTGACATTGCTGTCGCCAAGCCTTTTCCGCATATTGGAGTATCTTGCTGCCGTATCCTCGATAAAGAACCTCACGAGCACGATTCGGCTCACCTATTTGGAAAACTGGATAGAGAAAATCCGGGGATTAGGTAGTAGAGTAACAATTCGGTCTTGCATATCGCGATCCCGCTAATTACATTAGAGTAACAGAAGCGGGAGAGAAACGATGGCATACGGACCGGGCAAGGGCTATCGCGAGGGGATGACCCTCGTACAGCTTCTCAAGAAGTTCCCCGACGACGACGCGGCGCGCGAGTGGTTCGAGGCGCAGATTTGGCCGAGCGGGGCGCATTGCCCGTACTGCGGCTCCTGCAATGTCCAGTGCAACATCAAGCACCCGACGATGACACACCGCTGCCGCGACTGCCCGAAGCGGCGCATGTTCTCGCTCAAGAGCCGGACGGTGATGCAGGGCTCGCCTCTCGGCTACCAGACCTGGGCGATTGCGATCTACCTCGTGACGACGAGCCTGAAGGGCGTGTCGTCGATGAAGCTGCACCGCGATCTCGGCATCAACCAGAAATCGGCCTGGTATCTCGCGCACCGCATTCGCGAGGCGTGGAAGCGCGACGAAGGGCCGTTCCTTGGCCCGGCCGAGGCCGACGAGACGCATGTGGGCGGCAAGCTCAAGAACATGCACGGGGACAAGCGCGAGGCCGCGCGCGACCGCTACAACTACGGCAAGAGCATCGTGGTGGGGGTGAAGGATCGGCAGACCAACAAGGTGAGCGCGGGCGTGGTCGACAACACCACGGCGCTCACGCTCCAGAGCTTCATCGAGGAGCGCGTCGTCAGCGATGCCAGGGTCTACACCGATGACGGGGCGGGCTACCGCAACATGCCCTTCTTCGACCACGATACGGTCAACCACTCGGCTGGCGAGTATGTCCGGGGCGATGTCGGAACGCAGGGGATCGAGTCGTTCTGGTCGATGCTGAAACGGGCGCACACCGGCACGTTCCACAAGATCAGCCCGAAGCACCTGGACCGCTATGTGACGGAGTTCGCCGGGCGCCACAACATGCGCGAATACGACACGCTGAACCAGATGGGGGAAATCGTTCGCGGGATGGTCGGAAGGCGGCTACGATACGCTGACCTGATCCGCTAGGCGGCTGCGCTCCCGGCTCCCAACCATCGCGCAGCTCGCCCCTCCCGCTCCTGACAGGTACAATGTCAGGAGCGGAATGCCATGTCTACTTCCCACCAAGCGCAGTCCCAAGCGCAGCCAGCGCCGTCCCATGTTGAACCGCAAGATCAGGGGACAGAATCAGATCAATCTCATTCACGCCGCCCGTTCTGGTCTCTATCTGAAGCACGAAAGAAACACCCGGACGCCCACCTGGAAGCTCACGTTCGCCTATTTGCACATCCAGAACCTCTGAAGCCTGAATGACCCGTTTGTCGTCGCTCATGAGAAATCCTCCTTCTCGTGGGTGTTGAGAGCCCGGGCGATGGCGGTCGCCCGGGCTCCGTCTTTGTAGCCTACTGGCGCGAGGCGTAACTACTCACCCGGTTTTGTCGTGAGGTGTCTGGGCTCGGCGTGTTTGGCTCCGATATTGCCAGGGCGGGCGGGATCGGCGGCGTCCTGAGCGGCGAGCGGGAACGGATTTGACAACATAGCGGA
>Ga0209544_1001229_pt1 | contig 29429 bp, 23 predicted proteins | sample MesohylPK_FD_187297 | JGI IMG/M metagenome (GOLD analysis project Ga0209544, IMG submission 187297) | Host-associated microbial community of the marine sponge Aplysina aerophoba from Gulf of Piran - sponge mesohyl, lysed by proteinase K... | ecosystem: Host-associated > Porifera > Sponge >...
GATCTATTGGCCCGGCGATCGGCGCGCCGGCCCGGCTGGAAGAACTGCGGCCTCTGCTGGCACAAACTGATTTTTTCATCTGTAACGAGCACGAGTTATCGGTCTGTACTGGTGGAAGAGAGTTGGCCGCGGGGATGGCTGCGATCCTGGAGGGCGGCGCGGGTTGTGTAGTCGTAAAAAGGGGGGCGGCAGGCGCAGTGGTTCTGGAACGGATTGGCGCTTCTGCGGACACGACGGGCGAGCCGACTCTTGTGCCCGGATTCTCCGTTGACGTTCAGACAACTGTAGGCGCGGGCGATTCCTTCAATGCCGGATTTCTGCTGGCGGTCCAGGACGGGGCTTCCATAGAGCAAGCAGCGCGCTTTGCCAACGCGGTCGCAGCCACTGTGGTCTCTACTCCGGACAGACCCCTAGATTCACTGTCACGAGAGGCCGTCAGTCGCCTGATCGACTCGTCATAGCGCCGACGGCCGACTTTTGGACCGTGCAGCGCTCTCCTGCCCGCAGCACGCTTACCGGCTGCTCCAACGCGGCCGCTGCGGCGATAAAGGCGTCCGGTGGCGCGGTGTTGAAGGTGAACATCTCGTAGTGACATGGGATCGCCAGCTTTGCGTTGATCGCGCACGCGAGCGCGGCGGCTTCGCTCCCATTCAAATTGCCGGCAACTCTCCTCTCCGGCCTGCTGCCGTTGATTGGCAGGATGGCCACATCCACGTTGAATTGCGTCAGCCGTTCCACCAACCCGCTGTAGTGGATCGTGTCACCACTGTGATAGACGGTCCATGGGCCGAAGCGCACCACATAGCCGAGAAACTTGCACCTGCCTTCTTTGTCCCTCTCCAGTTCTTCATGGGCGGCGGCGATTCCGTGAAAGCTGAAGGCGCCTACCTCTCTGTAGTCTCCGTCATCCAGGCCCACTGGCCAGGATGGATCGCAAGCAAGCCGCCCGGCTACGAAAGCTCGATTGGCTTCTGGGATGACGAACTGCAGGTCCGGATTCGCTTTCATCAGAGGACCGAGGGTCTCGCCATCGAGATGGTCGGTGTGGTTGTGACTTGACGTGACTATGTCGACGAAGTTTAGGCAGTCGGGCGCGACAACACGTTCGGTCATTCGAATGTGGGGTTTGTCGGAGGCGGCGTACTTGGTGGTGAGGGAATCGGAGAGGTAAGGATCGAAGAGAAGGACGCGTCTCTGCCATTTGAGGAGAAAGCCGCTTTGGCCCAGCCACCAGATGTGCAGGACGCGTTCGTCGCCGGTTGCATCCTGCACATCCTGGAGGAAGGCTTCTTCCTGGAGGAAAGGTCTGATCAGTGACATTGGCAGGGACTAAGCGTTCTCGATGATTTCCTGGCTGAGCTCACCTGTCTCTTCATTCTTCATGATGACCTTGACCTGGCCGCCCGGCATCCGTTCTGTTTTCAGGATTGTCAGACCGGCCGCGGCGGCGAGCGCTTTGGCCGCGTCGGGTTCAGTTGCGGCGGCGGCCTCCTGCCCGCGACTGTCACGGATGAGGGGGACGTTTTCGCGGCCACGCCAGACTTCCAGCTCCACTGGTTCCCACTGGCGCGAGGATGCGGAACGGTAGCAGGCATCGATGACGGCGTTTACGACATAGCCATCGTAGAAGTTTTCTCTGGGTTGGGTGCCCTGGTCGATTGCGTTGAACATGTCGTCAAACATGTCGCTATAGCCCAATTCGACCACTTCATCGCCAACCGGGAAGAGCCAGCCACTCTCCGATTCGGCCTTTTCGGCGACGTAGCCGGCGCCGGCGCCGCTGGTGTACATTTCATAACCGGTGCGCAGGAAATGATTGAGCCAGATAGTGCCTTCGGTGCCGGCTACTTCGTCGCGCAGGTCCATGCCGCCGCGGAAAGTCCAGCTGACTTCGAACTGGCCGATGGCACCGTTTTCAAAGCGGATGAGGGCGATGCCGTTGTCTTCGGCGTCGATGGGGTGGACGAGGGTGTCGGCCCAGCACATGACTTCGACGGGCCGGATGTCCTTGCCGATGAAGCTGCGGACGATTTCTATGCAGTGGCAGCCGAGGTCGACGATGGCGCCGCCGCCGGCCTGTTCGAGGTCCCAGAACCAGTCGCTGTGTGGCCCGGGGTGCGTTTCGCGCGAGCAGGCCCAGGTTACATCACCGAGGGCGCCGTTTTCGACGGAGGCGATGGCCTTCAGGGTCTTGGGCGTGTAGCAGAGGTCTTCGAGATAGCCACCGAAGGCTCCGGTCGCCTCGACTTTGTCCATCATTCGTTTGGCTTCTGCAGCGGTGCGGCCGAGGGGCTTCGTGCAGAGAATGGCCTTGCCGGCGTCGGCGGCCAGGTTGACGCACTCTTCGTGAATGTGGTTGGGCAGCCCGATGACAACCGTATCGATGTCATTGGAGGTACAGGCTTCGGTCAGGTCGGTCGTCCAAGCGGGGATGCCCCATTCCTCCGCGAATGCCTTGGCCCGTTCTGCCGAGCGGGAGTAAACGAGTTGCACACGGTCTTTCCCTCGTCCGCCGTTGAGGGCCATGGTGTAGAACATGCCGATCAGGCCGGTGCCAAGCATAGAGATTTTGTGTTCCTGCACGTCTAGCGCTCCTTCCTAAGTGGATGAAAGATGGTCTCTTTTTCAGAAATGATAGTCAGTCCGGAACTACACGTCAATCCTGGCGATATTTCAGACGGAGAGCGTCTCATTGGCACTTCGCCTCGTCTCAATGGTTTCCTGTTATTTCCAGGGCAGCCTGGGCAGCTGCGGGGATACGCGGACCGAAGGCTCCGAATCGCTCATCCAGTGTCTGGCCGCGCACGTAGCGGACATAGATCTGGGCGATGATTACGGTTACTCGAAACAGGCTAAGCGCATGATAGAAGTGAATGGCGGTAAGGTCGCGCCCGCTATGTTGGGCGTAGTGGGCGACAAGCTCCTCACGCCGCAGGAAACGGTCGTCAAGCGGCATCATGGCCATCGCCCGAAAGTGCGGGGGATCGTCGGGCAGGCACCACCAAGCAAGCAATGCGCCTACGTCGGAAAGGGGATCGCCGAGCGTACACATATCCCAGTCAAAGACTGCGACGATACGTCCTGGTTCCGCTGGATCCAGCATGACATTATCCAACTTATAGTCGTTGTGGACCAAGGCTGGTGCGGCCTCCGGTGGTTCGTTGCTTCTCAGCCAGTCATAGACCGCGTCCATTGCAGGCAGTTCCTCCAACTTCGCCGCCTGCCAGCGCCGCCACCAGCCATCGATCTGGCGCCTGATGAAACCGGCCGGTCGACCTAAATCCCCTAGACCTATAGCGTTGAAATCAACCGCGTGGAGATCTGAGAGGGTCTCGACGAGCGTTCTGCTCATGTGCACTGGAGCATCTTTCCAAGCATCGTAGACGGCAGGAATCGAAGTGCGAACGACGATGCCCTGACGTCGCTCCATCACGAAGAAAGGTGCGCCGACTATCGACTCGTCATCAGAAAACAGGTAAGCCCGGGGGGCGAGCGGGAAGGCCTTCCAGAGACGCAACAGCACCTTGGACTCTCTGGCCATATCATGGGCGGAAGGCGCGACAGGGCCGAGCGGAGGGCGGCGCAACACGTACTCATGGCTGCCATAGTCAAGGAGGTAGGTGAGATTGGCCGCGCCGCCGCCGAATTGGCGAACGGTCAAGGGATTCTCCGAGCCAGGCAGTTTGCCGAGGAGGAATTCCGCGACGAGGTGTTCGTCAAGCCGCTCGTCGGGGCGCACTTTTATGGTATCACCAAGGTGTTGTGAAGACATAGAGATCGGGCAGATTGGTCGGGCCATTTGGGCGGCGCGTATACCTTCGAGAACCGGTCGGTTCCGGGCGATTATATCGCAGTTTGGCGATTCTGTCCCTTACATGAGGACCGACTTCATTATTTTCCTGGGCCCCCCGCTTGCGGCGCAACTTCGCTTTGACAACAGCCCTGAAATCAAGTACCGTTTAGGCGCGGATAGGCACTGCGTCGTTTACCCCGGTCGTCAGGTTGGGGCAGAGGCAATGGAATCCGACGGCGGATTGCTGACCATTGTGAATTGGTCAGGTCTCCGTGGAATACATTAGCGGTTCGAGCCATATTTTCCCCCAATCATGGCAACGAATAAAGCGCGCGTGCAGTACCATAGGCTTCTTGGCTCAGGCATGCAGTTGAACTTGGCTTCGGTCAAAGTAACTGTCACGACGGAGTCGAGCATCCTTAGCGAGTCCCCCAGAGTAGACATTTTGCTCCTGAGGCGAGAGGGTGCGGCCTGGAACGGAGCACAACGTGCGCGATTGCCGGACGGTATACGTGATAGTACGGCGGCTCACATCCTGATTGAGTTCAAGTACACTGAATCGGTGACCGAAGACGGGCTTCTCCAGGCTGCTGCTTATGATCTTTTCTACCGTCAAGTGCAAGAATTGCCAAAGGAACAGACCCTGCCGGTCGTGTTGAGCGCAAAAACGCCTCAGCGGAGCCGGTTGGCTAAGTGGGGATACGAAGAATCGGAAAGAGGTGTCTTTCGAAGCAATCTCCCGCTTGTGGGTCGTGTGGTGCTACTGGTGCTAAACCGATTGCCGGCAAGTGCAAATAACGCCTTTGTAAAGCTTTTTGCCAGCCGAAAGCAGGAAAGAGATTCAGGTTTTGCTGCGCTGGCCAGATCAGGTATCGCAGAGTCGACGGATTTTCACGCCTATATTCTCGGTTTGACCCAAAACCTCGATGTGAAAGGAGATACGGGCATGGCGGAAGTTTTGACCCCGGAGAAGGTGCTGGCTTACGGAAAGAGAATGCGAGAACTCGTTTTCGAAACGGGAACGCCGGAAGAGAGGCTGGCAGGCCTTAGCCCGGACGAAATACTGGCAGGTCTCAGCTTGGAGGAGCGGCGAAAGCTGCTTCATCTCTTGCAAAAGGAGATTGACGCGGGGGCCGAGGGCGGGACCGACAGGGCGAGAACCAACAAGGGCGAGAACTAATAGGGCACTGCTTCTTCAGTGGCGTGCCTCTAATCGGAATGAGACAAGGGAAAGACGGATAGAAAGAAGCATTTCACCAGGCAGTTCCATCTTCATGGAGACTGGTCGACATGAGAATCACTGACATTCAGGCTGTTCGAGTAAGATTTCCTGAGCCTGAGCAAAGAACTGAACCGCGGCGCAAGGGTTGGGCAGAGACCGCGGAAGTCGCTAATCCCATGTCCTGGTATCCCAAGGTCAAGCGGCACCGGAGCCTTTGGACACCGAAACACTGGGGACCGGTATGGTGCAAGGTAACGCTTGAGGACGGCACCTGGGGCCTGGGACTGACCGACAATGGGCGGGTGGCTGCGGCAATCATAGACGATCACATTGCCCCCAATCTTATTGGCGAGGACGGGCTGGCTATTCAGCGGCTGGCGGACATGATGTTTCGCATGACGAAACCGTACGGTTCGGTAGGGCTTGCTGCTTATGCGGTGAGCGCCGTGGACCTGGCGCTTTGGGATGCGAAGGGCAAGGTGCTGGGCCGGCCGGTTTACAGTCTGATCGGGGGCCCGCAGAAGGACAAACAGTTCTGTTATTCGACGGGTAACGATCTGGACTGGTACAAGGAACTGGGATTCCGTGCGTTCAAACTGGCTTGCCCCTATGGCCCGGCGGACGGACTGGACGGCTTGCGCAAGAACGAGCAGATGGTGGCCGAAGCCAGAGAACTTGTGGGCGACGATGCCGAGCTGATGCTGGACTGCTGGATGGCATTCGACATCGAATACACGGTTCGCCTGGCAGAGACGCTGCGCCCTTACCGGCTCAAGTGGATGGAGGAGTGTCTCCTCTCAGAAGACCTCGACGGCCACGTTGAGGTGCGTGAGCGCATTCCCTGGCAGACGCTGACCACCGGCGAACACTGGTATACCCATATGCCCTTCCAATGGGCGTTGCGGCACAACGTCGTCGACATTTTGCAGCCTGACATAAATTGGGTGGGCGGCCTGAGCACCTGTCTGAAGATCGCGTCGGCCGCCGACGCCGCTGGAAAGAAAGTAATATTGCACGGAGGAGGGCGCAACCCTTTCGGCCAGCATTTCACGCATGCCGTTGCCTGCGTTCCCTGGCTGGAGTACTTCATCGGCTCCGCGCCTGGCGTGCCATTGCAGGAGTCGGCGGGCATTCCCGGCCAGGCCGTCGCAGAAGACGGTTGGCTGGTCCCCTCCGATGCGCCGGGCTTCGGGCTTGAAATTTTGGAAGAGTGGATCGAACCATATTTTTGAGGCACACTTTAGCGACTGAAGAAATCATAGCGCGGCTCGCCCAATCTATCCACAAGGAGCATCCACATGCTTTCCAGAAAACAGATTGACTTTTATCACGAAAACGGCTACCTGGGGGTGGAAGGCGTCCTTTCAGCTGACGAGGTGGCGGAATTGCGCAGGGTAACCGACGGATTCGTCCAACTCAGCGCCAGCGTCACTGACCATACCGATGTTTTTGATCTTGAGCCAGGTCACACGCCGGAGTCGCCCAAATTGCGCCGGCTCAAGGATCCGGTGATGCAGCATGAGGTATACAAGAAGTGTCTCCAGCACCCTCGCATCCTGGATATTGCCGAGCAGCTCGTCGGACCTGGTGTGCGCACGAACGGCAACAAGCTGAATATGAAGTCACCGGAATACGGCAGTCCTGTAGAGTGGCATCAGGACTGGGCTTTCTATCCGCATACCAATGACGATTTGCTGGCGGTCGGCGTCAGTATGGACGACATGCGGTATGAGAACGGCTGCCTGCTGGTCATTCCCGGCTCACACAAGGGCCCGATTTATTCGCATCACCAGGACGGGCACTTTGCCGGGGCCGTCACTGTTGAGGTGCCGGACGCGGATAAAGCAGTTCCTATTGAACTGGAGGCCGGCGGCATTTCGATCCACCATGTGCGGACGCTGCATGCATCCGCCAAGAACGTCTCCTCCCGTCACCGCAGATTGCTTCTGTATCAATACTGCTCCGTGGACTCCTGGTATCTGCAGGGATACCCGAATTGGGAGGCATATGCGGACAGCGTGTTGCGCGGCGAACCTTGCAACCGCCCGCGGCTGGCCGATGTGCCGGTGTTGATGCCCTTGCCGGAGGCCCTGCGCGGGGGCTCAATTTACGAGACACAGACGATTCTCGAGAAGCCTGTCTTCGCAGTCGCGGAATGATGCACCTATGATAATCGACAGCCACTGCCACGCGTGGGAGCGCTGGCCTTACGAACCGCCCGTGCCGGACTTTCACGGCAAGGGCCGGTTTGAGCAACTACTGAACGAAATGGACGTGAACGGCGTGGACCAGGCATTCCTGGTCTGCGCTGGGATCGAACATAATCCACATAATAATGACTACATCGCCCGGATGAGCCGCCTTTACTCCGGACGAATTCGCCAGGTTGCGGACGTAGATTGCAGTTGGTCGGATACGTACCACACGCCGGGTGCGGCAGAGCGGCTCCGCCAGGCTGCGGAGCGCTGGTCGTTGTCGGCATTCACTCACTATATGAAGGCCGAGGACGATGGTGGCTGGCTATACGGAGAGGACGGGTTGGCGTTTTTCGGAACGGCGGCTGAGATGGGGCTGATCGCCAGCATCGCCTGCTCGCCCCATCACCACGCCGCGCTGCACAGAGTTGCGGAGCGTTTCCCGCAGCTGCCCATTTTTATCCACCATATGGGACACCCCCGGGTCGGTGAGAAGGAGAGGCTGGAACAGGTACTTGCCTCGGCGCGCTATCCCAATATCGGTGTCAAAGTATCCGGGTTTTACTATTCTACAAAGCAGGGTTTCTGGGATTTTCCCTATGCAGATTCGATAAGGGAAATCGTATTGCCGCTATACGAAACCTTTGGTCCCGAGCGACTGTACTGGGGTTCCGACTATCCGGTTTGCCTGCGAAACATGACCTATAGGCAGGCCATCGAGTGCTTCCGCAGCCACTGCGGTTTCATCACTGAGGCGGATCAGGCCTTGATCATGGGGGAGAATCTTCGCCGGCTGCTCGACTCAGGCGGTGACCGGTAAAGGACGAGCAGAGGAGCTCCACGCCAGTTGCTGCTCGACAGCCGGCTCCTCTTCATTCAGTCGGGATTGTACAAGATTGAGGTGGCGATAGATGCCATCCACTGCCATTAGTTCGTCATGGCTGCCCTGTTCGGCGATGCCCTCGTCCTGCAGTACTACGATCTGGTCGGCATTGCGGATGGTGGAGAGCCGATGGGCGATCATCAACGTTGTTCGACCTTCCATCAACCGTTCCAGCGCCTGCTGAATCAGTAACTCTGTCTCCGTATCCACAGAAGAAGTCGCCTCGTCGAGGATCAGAATTGGTGCATCCTTGAGCACGGCGCGGGCGATGGCCAGACGCTGTTTCTGGCCGCCCGAGAGTTTCACACCCCGCTCGCCGATAACGGTATCATAGCCATCCGGCAGTTTGTCGATGAATTCGACGGCGTTGGCTACACGCGCCGCCTCTTTCATCTCTACGTCCGCGGCGTCCGGCCTTCCGAACAGGATGTTTTCGCGCACGGTGCCATGGAAAAGGAAGACATCCTGCAAAACGATACTGATCTGCCGGCGCAGACTTTCGATAGTCAATTCGCGGATGTCTTGTCCGTCGAGCGAAATCCGCCCTTTGTTCACATCGTAGAATCGGGGAACCAGGCTGGCCAGCGTCGACTTGCCAACACCGGTTGGACCGACCAGGGCGACGACGGAAGCGGCGGGAATCTTCAAATTGATGTTGCGCAGGACAGGTTGGTCGGTCAGGTAGGAAAAACTGACATTGTCGAAGATAATTTTTCCTCTCGCCCGTCCTGGGTACTCGATGGCGTTGGGCTGGTCGACAATATCTGGCTCTTCGCTAAGAAGCTCACTCACGCGTTCTGCTCCAGCCAGCGCCTCCTGGATCGCCTCCCAGGCATGGCTCAGATGCCGCACAGGCTGGTAAAACAGTTCCAAATAGAGAAAGAAGGCCACCAGGTCTTCGATCGGCAGTTCACCGCCCAGGGCCAATCTGCCTCCAAAGTAGATTACGACAACGACGCCTAGCGCCGATGCGAAATGGACAAACGGCTCGAAGGTTGCCAGTAGCCTGAGCGCGTGCAGAAGAGAGCGCTTATAGTTCTCGATGCGGACGCCGATTCGCTCTGATTCCGTCCGTTCGCGGGTGAAGGTCTTGATTTCGCGAATACCGGAGAGATTATCCTGCAAGATGGCGTTGAGTTCACCCAATTCAGCCTGGCGCTCGCGAAAGGCCGGGCGTACGTACTTGGCAAAGCCTCGCATTGCCAGGATGATGAGAGGAATGGGAACCAGCGTAAGTAGCGTCAGCTGCGCGTTCATGATCAGCAGCATGGTGCTAACGCCCACCAAGGTCAGGACATTCACCAACACGTCGGGCACGGCGTGGGCAATCAGCTTCTCCAGCAGATCCGAGTCATTGACAACGCGCGACATCAGCTGGCCGGTTTGCTTATCTTCATAGTAGTGCAGCGACATCCGCTGGAGGTGCCGATAGAGGGCGACACGCACGTCAGCGACCACGCCCCAACCGGCAACATGGGCCATGTAACTGCGTAAGAATTCCAGCCCGGCCCTTGCTGCATAAATGGCCAAGGCTAAGAGGGCGAGGCGCGTTACGAGACTGGAGGAGAGGGCGTCAGAGCTCCCCGTCCGAACGGTCGCGATCAGCTCACGAATGAACCAGGGGGCAAAGAGCTGGACGCCAACAAGCAGGATCATACTGACTACGGTTACCAGCAGGGGCTTGCGATATGGAAGGGTATACTTGAAAAGTGATTTGAAGAAATCCATCTTGACCTTCAGTATGTCAAGGGCGCATAAGAACCTCGCCGAGTTTGTCTTTCCTCTATCGGCAGAGAAAAGACAAAAAGCGGGCGAGGCAGCAACTCTTAGAGATTTACCTGCCGAGAATCAGTCAGCACCAGGAAATAAAGCCTCAAGTGAATGGAACGGACGGCAATAGTTCCTGGCCAACCTTTTGTTCAAGTCAAAGGCTACTCTACTGCAGAGTGCGGAGTTCGACAAAAGTCGTTTCACCGTCTCGCACAGTAATGTCTTCTCTGACTTCCTCGCCGTTCACATAGCCTGAAATGAGATAGTTGCCAGCGGGGATGTGGCTTAAGGCTCCGTTTTCGCCCCAAGATGGGTCCGGGCCGATGCTTTCCTGTTCGGGATAGGTTTCAATAACGCGGTACCAGCGGACGCCTGTCTCCTCATACCGGTAAAGGGAGAGCTGAACGCCGGGCCAGGTGCGGCCTGCTGCGGAAAGTAGCCGGACAGCAACCGAACCGGTGTAGGCTGCGGGGCTCATCCACAGTGCAGGGTTTACAGTGTGCAGATAGCTGTTCTGGCCGATCCGGACTTCCATGTGCAGGTGAGGTCCAATCGCAATGCCTGTCATGCCAACGCCGCCCAGAAAGTCACCGGCCCCCACCCATTGGCCTTCCTGAACCTCCACACTGGAAAGGTGGCCATATAGAACAAATACATCCTGCTCTCCGCGCGTGGTAGTCAGCGCTCGGTCAAGGCGAATTACAACCGAATTGCCGTAGAAATCGTTATAGGGTCCGAGGAGCTCAGGATTGTCGGGCCCGGCATGAATGACTTCGCCGGAAGCGGTTGCGAGCACAGGGGTGCCGACGGGATTGCCAATGTCGACACCGTGGTGGATTCGGTAGCGTCCGCCGCCGGTGCTGCCGAACTGGTAACCGGGGCTGTAGAGTTGATTGAACCCACCGGGGAACGGCGATTCAAGCCAGAAGTGTTCGCCGCTGGTTGGATTTGGCGGCTCGAAAGTCGGCCACATGCTGCCTGGCCCGCTCGGTGAACGCGGCACCAGGCCTGTTTCGGCGCCCTCATCAACCTGAAACGACAGGGAATCCCGCGCCTTGTCGATTTCCTCGCGCAGAAGATTCAATTCTCCCATTGGCGGCCTGGAGACAAATCGCGGTTCGTAGCTCAAAGGCGGTACCGGAGTGCTGAAGGCCAATGGCTGCTTCGTGCCTTGCCCGAACATCGGCGGTCGAGAGACGAACTCATCGCTGATAGTAGGGTTGAGCTGGTCACTATATGGCTCCGGCAGCGGTACGCCTTCAACATCGGACTGTATGAGGTCTTCGGGATTGGGGAGATAGATGGGATCGATGTAGGCAGGGCTGTCCGGTGATGTAGATGCATGGGCGAGAGGAGCGCGATGGGTTGAATCGTCAATATCGACCGATTGTTCGGCAGCTTCTTCACTTTGTACGAGCATCGGAGCCAGCGGAGCCAGCTCTACTGTAGGGCGATCCATCGCCTGCGATAGTGAAGCCGGTATCAGTTCGGCGACGCGGGTTGAACTTGCCGTCGAGGCAAATTGAGCGTCTTGCTTCTGCGATTCAGTGATGTGAAGCACGACGGCAGAGGATGGCGCGGGTACAGGCACGGGAACTGGCCTCAGCCCTTGGGAGGCAACCGGGGCCGCCAGGCGGCGGGGCAGGTATAGAAATCCGACAAGAATGACGGTCAGGACAATTGCGAACCTGGTCCGGAATGGGGAGCGTTGCCAGCGCTTACTCTCCTGCGAAGTGTCGGCTTCCGCGGACTCGTCTGACTCCAAATCGCGCGGCTGTGCTACAATGAGGGAGCGAATTCGACTTAGCAACCGCTTCCAACGGTTCGGCCCCGGGGGATGGAAACTGCCATCCACCATAGAGTCTGCCAGCCGGCGGAAGTAGGCCAGGCCCAGTGCCGTCAAAAGAAAGTCATGGCCCAGAGTAACGTGCTGAAGTACCGAACGGAAGACGAGCCCGAAAAAGCCTATGTTCAAGAGGAGGCTCCTCGCACCATCCACTTCGATGTATTTACTCTATTCCCACAAATGATTGCAGGCGCTCTCTCAGAGAGCATACTGGCCCGAGCACAGAATAATGGCATTCTTCAAGTAGTGCTCCACAATATCCGCGACTACGCAACTGATCGTCATCAAACCTGTGACGGTTACCCTTACGGCGGCGGCGGCGGAATGGTAATGCGCCCCGAGCCGGTAGTACGCGCTGTCGAATCGGTTTTGAGCCGTCCTCATGGTTGGCATTTATCGCAGGAGGAGGCTAATTCTGAACTACCCCCTTGGAATCCGGTCGAGGCGCCCGCAATTCCGCTGTCCACGCCGATAATTCTTCTTTCGCCTCAAGGCCGTTGCTTTGATCAGGTCGTTGCCGCGGAACTCAGTTCTCATAGTCGTTTGGCGCTGATTTGTGGGAGATATGAAGGTGTCGACGAACGGATTCGTACCCAATTGATTACGGATGAGCTCAGTATTGGCGACTTTGTTCTTAGTGGAGGGGAAATCGCTGCCCTGGCGGTTATTGATGCTGTGACCAGGACGCTGCCTGGCGTGCTAGGTCACGACTCGGGCGCCCAAAATGACAGTTTTTCGGATGGTATGTCCGGCCTCCTGGAAGGGCCACAGTATACGCGACCTGCGAGTTTTCGAGGGGAAGACACACCGGAGGTGTTGACCAGTGGCCACCACGCAAACGTTGAACGCTGGCGACGTCAACATTCCCTCCTGCGCACCCTCGAGAGACGTCCTGATCTGTTGGTGCGCGCTGCTGCAGCAGGGCACCTTACCCAGGAAGACCGCGAATTCTTGTCGAGCCTCGGTTGGCAGGCCCCAAACGATTCTGCTGGCACCGACCCCTCTTGAATTGACCAGGAACTTCGGCGGCACTCAATTTCCGTAGAAATTCCAACCCCGTATTGCAAAGCGATACAGGCCAAATGCCTGTCAATTCCCTGTTCACGGACGCGGAAAATAGTCAACTCAATCTGATGGCAGCGCTATTTTACCATCGCCGATCTGCCAATTCCAAATGCATATGGCAGGCATCATTTCGACAGGTTGACTACGAAGGCAACTCAAGGTCTACGGAACGCGGGCGAAGTGTCGACTTGGAGGAATTTGCCTGCATTTCAGGAGGTAGACAGATCGGATTAAAAGAGGCATACTAGGGGCCATCGGATACAACATACCACTAAAAAGCGCCACTGTCGTAGATCGAAAACGAAGGTTTGATTTCGTGGAGAGGAACGTAACGGTGGACTGAGTCAAATAGCCCCCAATATCTCCAGACTTCAAAATGTCCGGGACGGTTACGCGGTACGCGGTAGGGTGGAGCAGCGGTTGGGGAGCCAAACAAATGACCAAGCGTATTTACGTGGGCAACTTGCCTTACTCGGCGACTGAAGAGGAAGTCCGGGGTCTGTTTTCCCCTCACGGTGATATTGTAAGCGTCGCCATGATCACCGACCGGGAAACAGGTAGATTTCGCGGATTCTGTTTCGTGGAGATGGAAGATGACGGGGCCGATGCCGCGATCGCAGCCCTGAATGACATGGAAATGGGTGGGCGTTCATTAAGAGTGAACGAAGCGCGCCCGCGAGAGGAACGTGGTGGACAGGGGGGAGGCTACCGAGACCGCGGTGGCGGTCGCTGGTAGAAGGCAGCCCTTTGCCGCAATTCCATAGCCGCCATTTTGGGCCGCCTCTCTTCGGCGCGTAGAGGCGGCTCCTTATTTCAGTAGCAGGCGGGCGCCAAGGTTCGCCCGTGCATAGGGAAACGCTAGCATGAATCCAAACCTTCGACTTGCAAGGCCCCAAGACGCAGCAGCCATAAGCAACATTTACGCCCCAATCGTGCGCGATACGCCCATTTCCTTTGAACTTGTGCCGCCTGCCGAAGAGGAAATTGCCGCCCGCCTGACCAAGACTTTGACGCGCTTTCCCTGGCTCGTATGCACTACGCAGGGGCGCCTATTGGGCTATGCTTACGCAGGTGCACACAGTGAGAGGGCAGCATACCAGTGGGCAGTGAATGTATCGGTATATGTTCATAATCAAGCCAGGCGTCTGGGCGTGGGAAAGGCGTTGTACGATACTCTTTTTTCGATATTGCGCTTACAGGGATTTCACCGGGCCTATGCCGGGATCACTTTGCCGAACGCGGCCAGCGTCGGCCTTCACGAATCCTTCGGCTTTACGTCAGTCGGAACGTATGAACGGGTGGGCTACAAACATGGGGCGTGGCACGACGTAGGCTACTGGCAACTAACTCTACAAGCCAGTGACGGCGCACCGGCGCTGCCGCGGCCGTTGCCAGATCTGCTGGAAAGTAGAGAACTGAAGGCGGAGTTGCAGGCCGGTTCGGAGAAGCTGGCTTACTCCATGCAGGAGATTGGTGGGGCACTCGACGTCTGACACTTCGCCGGGAAGCATGGGCAGAGCGGCAGTCGATTTTGTCGAATGCACTGCCAACTTTGGTTCATGCCATGGTTGACTGGTAGAATTCCCCGGGAATCCTCTGGTTCCCGCAAAGAATGGCCTCCTTTCAAATGAAGAGACACCACACCTGCCGACCCAGTGCATTGGAGTGCAACTGTGGATGACCCTTTGGTCGCGGACGCCAGTGCCGGTGCCCCGGCAACTCTGGCCGAAATTCGAGCAGGCTCCTACTACGATTCCGTCGTCCTTATGCAACTTCAGCGCGCCTTGGCTGCGTTGCCAGGCGTTTTGGACGCCGGCGTGGTGATGGGAACCCCGGCCAACAAAGAGTTGCTCGTCCAAAACGCTCTCTTAACAGAGGAAGTCGAACGCGCCGCGCCTGAAGACCTCATTTTGATTGTCAGGGCGGAGTCGGCGCAGGCCGGCAACACGGCCCTGAAGCGCGTAGACGATCTGCTGTCGGCCCGCAGGTCACAGCATTCGGATGCATATCGACCTAAGAGCCTTTCGAGCGCGACGCGCATGATCCCAGAGGCTGAGTGGGTTCTTGTTTCCTTGCCAGGCAGGTATGCAGCCGGGGTAGTTCGTGATGCACTCAACCTGGGCAAAAACGTTTTTCTCTACAGCGACAATGTCAGTATCGAAGACGAAATTTCTCTTAAGGAGTCGGCCGCTTCCAAAGGTCTGATGGTGATGGGGCCGGACTGCGGCACGGCACGTGTGAAAGGTGTTGGACTCGGCTTCGCAAACAGGGTACGTCAGGGCAAGATCGGAATCGTCGCTGCTTCCGGTACAGGGTTGCAGGCGATTATGGTCGGCATCCACCGTTTGGGAGGTGGCATTTCACAGGCCTTCGGCACGGGTGGTCGCGACCTGTCGGCAGAGATACAGGCCAGGTCGGCGAAACAGGCTCTGGCTTTTCTGAATGACGATCCGCAGACCGAGCAGATTGTCATCGTATCCAAGCCTCCTTCAGCGTCTGTCGCGCAGAGGTTGTTGGCCGAAGCGAACGCCTGCAACAAACCGGTGGTTGTAAATTTCATCGGAAGCCGGCCAACAAAGGGGCAGCAAGAGGGTGAATCGTGCATCCGATTTGCAAGGACACTCGACGAAACGGCAGAGATGGCTGTCGGACTGACCAATTCCGCAGAATCGGCACTCGATTCAGGGCCCGGATCACGTGCTCCACAGGGAACAGGCGAACCTTCCCGACCTGTCCTGATTCCAGGCCCGCATTCATTCCTACGCGCGCTTTATTCGGGAGGGACACTGGCTTACGAAGCGCTCTACCTCTTACAGGATTCGCTGCCGTCGGTTCGGTCTAATGGATTGCTGGAAGGCGGCCTGACATTGGACAACCCCCACCGCAGCCAGGGCCATACGGTCGTAGATTTGGGCGGTGACGATTTTACTGTTGGACGGCTGCACCCGATGCTCGACAACGATTTACGGATCCGTCGACTGTTACAGGAGGCAGGGGACCCTGAGACAGGTCTAGTGCTGCTGGACGTTGTTCTGGGAGACGGCGCGCACCCGGATCCGGCTAGTGAACTGGCCCCGGCCGTCGAGCAGGCCATTGCCCTCGCAGATGAAGACGGTCGGTCCTTGCCGGTTGTGGCAGTCGTCATTGGCACTGAAGAAGACCCACAGGGGCTGGGCAGACAGGTCGAACAGCTGGAGGCAGCTGGCGCGTCCGTCTTTACCAGACATGACGAGGCAGTAAGAGCTGTGCGAGATGCTTTTGTTGGAAGAGAGGACGGACGGAAAAGCAGGCGGTCTGGGCCGGCCTCGAGCGTTGAACCGGGGGCCGAAGATTCCGGCTCCTGTTCTGGTTTCGCGGCCATAAACGTGGGCCTCGAGTCATTCACGGACAGCCTGCGAGCTCAAGGGGCCGAGGTAGTTCATGTTGATTGGCGTCCTCCTGCAGGAGGGGACGACAGTTTGGCCAATTTGCTGTCACGGCTTCGTTAGGGACATCCGGCCAAGTGCGGCGATGCGGGGAGCGACTTCCGTAATGAATTGCAAAATGATGAACTCTACCAGTCGAAGAAGGCCGCCCGGAGGGGCTTCATGGCAATCAACATAGACAACGCCAATGCCGCAGCAGTGGAACGAATAGTTGAGGCCCGGCCCGTCCTGACAGGGCTGGGCAGAGCCCTCGACCTGGTTCCAGGCATGCACGAAAATCTGCTGCTTCACGCCGGCCCTCCGATTGCATGGGAGCAGGCTTCAGGGCCGCTGCGCGGCGCCTTGATTGGAGCACTGATCTTTGAGGGGAGAGCAGCGGATGAGGACGAGGCCGTGCGGATGATTGCAGGCGGCGAAATCAGTCTTTCGCCTTGCCATCACCACAGCGCGGTCGGCCCAATGGCGGGGGTCATCTCACCGTCGATGGCGGTGTATGTGGTTGAGAACCAGACGCACGGCAACCGGGCCTATTCGAACCTCAATGAAGGCTATGGCAAAGTATTGCGGTACGGCGCGTACAGTGAAGAGGTGCAGGAACGGCTGCGCTGGATGCACGAGGTGATGGCTCCGGTACTCGCCGCAGCAATTGAATCCTGTTCTGGACTGGATATTCGCGCGTTGCTGGCCGAAGCGTTGCATATGGGTGATGAGGGCCACAATCGCAACAAGGCAGGCTCTATTCTCTACACCAAGCAGTTGGCTCCTCACATCGCCAAGGGGGCGCCGGACCCGGCCACAGCGGCAGAAGTGCTTGAGGCGCTCGGAGACAATGCGCTGAGTGTCCTCAATCCAGTGATGGCCGCCTGCAAAGCCATGGCCGACGCCGGTCATGAGGTCGAGGGGAGCACCGTCGTTACGACGATGGCGCGCAATGGGACCGAATTCGGCATTCGCGTCAGCGGGCTGGGCGGGCGCTGGTTCACCTCGCCATGTCCCCAGCCCGTCGGACTCTACTTTCCTGGCTTCAGTGCGGAGGACGGCAACCCGGATATTGGCGACAGCACTATCACGGAGACGGCCGGCATCGGCGCATTTGCGATGGCGGCGGCGCCGGCTATCGTCACTTTCGTAAGCGGCACGCCCCAGGACGCGCTCAACGCTACGATGGAGATGTACGAAATTACTGCAGCCGAGCACACAGCATTTACAATTCCGCAGCTCGACTTTCGCGGCACGCCGGTGGGCATCGACTTGCGTGCGGTCGTTGAGACCGGCATCACGCCCAGAGTGAACACCGGCATTGCCCACAAGGAAGCCGGCGTCGGCCAGATTGGCGCTGGTCTCGTGCGCCCGCCTATTGAACTCTTCACTGAGGCCCTCATCGCCTTTGCTGAGGAGTACGGATTCTAGCAAGAACAGACGACTCTACTACCGACCACAGGATGATTCTCAGGAGAACAGTGCAATGATCCCTTACGATCTTTCACAACCTTTGAACGCGGACTGCTCATTCTGGCCTTTCTATCCACCTTTCGAGGTGAAGTACTTCAAACGCAAGTCTGAGCACGGCGTGAATGCCCAGTATATTCAAACTTCGAATCACATGGGCACCCATCTTGATGCGCCGCGCCATTTTGTCACGAATGGCAGGACGATTGATCAAGTGCCTCTGGACTGGCTATACGGTGACGGCGTGATCGTTGATTTGAGCGACATGCTGGACGAGTTGGACATATTCGGCCCAGAGGACATTGAAAAACGAGTGGAGGTACGGAAAGGGGACATTCTCTTCATCAACACAGGCTGGCATCGCTACTCCTTCCTGGCTGAGGAGGGCGACGAGGAGAAGTACATACTCCGCCATCCGGGACCCCATCACAGCATTTGCCAGTGGCTGCTGGACAAGGAGATTCATATCTGGGGCGTGGATATGATTTCGACTGATCATCCTATGAATCTGCCGATCGGGCGATTCCTGGGCAGAGGCGCTCTGGACCAGTGGGAGCGCGTGCGCAAGCAGTGTGAAGATAAGTTTGGCGGTTCCGATGCTGTTGACGAGTTGTTTCCAGAGGAGGCCTACCAGCTTACTCACAACGCTCTCTTCCCTCACGACTGCATGCATGTGGAGAATATGGGTGGACAGATCGGCGCGCCGGAGCTGCAGAACAGGCGGCTGACAGTTGGTGTCTTCCCCTGGTTGTTCAAAGGTGGGGAGGCGGCTTTCTGTCGCGCGGTAGCGTTTTTGGACGAGTAAAGTTCTGTGATTCTCGAACTACGCATTCCATCAAATGATGACATTTCCGGCATTTGTCGAGGGTGGGCAGGATGAAACCGGCGGCTTTTGATTATCACGCGCCTCGTACAGTAGAAGAAGCATTGGCCCTGCTTTGGAACTATGGCGAAGACGGCAAGATCCTGGCCGGTGGGCAGAGCTTAGTGCCGACTATGAATTTTCGTTTGACCCAGCCTACTGCGCTGATAGATCTTAACGGGATTGAGGGGTTGTTCTTTCTTCGAGAAGACGACGACGAGCTACGATGTGGGGCGATGACACGCCAGCGTGAAGTCGAACGCAGCGCTCTGGTGAAACGGATTGTTCCGTTACTCCACGAAACAATGCCCCACATCGCGCATGCTCAGATTCGCAATCGGGGAACCATTGGCGGAAGCCTGGCACACGCCGACCCTACGGCAGAACTGCCAGCCCTAGCAATTGCTCTGGATGCGAGCATGTATGTACGCAGCTTTACAGAAGCGCGGTGGATTTCGGCGCGAGACTACTATGTAGGGCTGTTCACCACTTCGATGCAGCCAGATGAGATGTTACTAGAGGTGGCTTTTCCAGGATTGCCGGCTGGCAGTGGCTGGGCATTCGAGGAGGTTGCCCGCCAGAAGGGCAATTACGCGATGTGCGGCGCCGCGGCTGTTGTTGATCTGGCCGAGGGAGGCTCAGTAGGAAACGTGACGCTCGTATTCCTTGGGGTAGGGGAAGCTCCGGTGGAGGCGGAACAGGCGGCCTCCTTGCTGGTCGGTGAAAAACCGACTGCAGCGGCTATTCGGGCTGCGTCCGATGCTGCCGCAAAACTGGATATTGACCCTGTCGGAGACATTCATGCCGGGCCGGCGTTCCGCCGTCATTTGGCGGGAGTCCTTGCAGAACGCGTACTGACCAAGGCCTGTGAGAGGGCAGCCGGGCACGAAAGGCAGTAGAGGAACAGGACTGAGTTTTGGAACAGACGATCTCCGTTTCGGTGAATGGCCGCCCGTATGAACGTTCGGTCGAGCCGCGGTTGTTGCTGAGCGATTTTCTGCGTCATGACATTGGGTTGTCAGGCACCCACGTAGGATGCGAACACGGCGTCTGCGGCGCATGTACTGTGCTCGTGGACAGTGCGGCGGTGCGCTCCTGTCTAATGTTCGCGGTACAGGCGAATGGGCGCGAAGTTACCACAGTTGAAGGTTTGGACGGCGGCCAGGAGGATTTACATCCGATACAACATGGCTTCTGGGAGAAACATGGGCTCCAGTGCGGATTCTGCACGCCCGGCATCCTAATGACGCTGGTGCCATTCCTGGAAGAGAATCCCGATCCGTCGGAGGCTGAGATTCGTGAAATACTTTCGGGCAACATCTGCCGTTGCACGGGTTACCAGAAGATCGTGGAGGCCGTGCAGCTGAGCGCTATATTGTTACAGGAGAAACCCGGGTGAATACACTATTTCTGCAGGGCCTCGTTTTTTCTGGCGTGACAATTGGGATTTTGGCATTTCTGGCATGGTGGCTCTATCTCTCGCCAATGAAGCATTCGGCGCTTAGAGGCCGAGCGGCCTCCGCGCAAGGAAGGAGTGCCATCGCCATTTCTGCCCGCTTTTCGAGTTCGCTGGCCATTCTGGTATGCATTGGCGCGGTTCTGATCAGCTTCGGGGCGTACTGGGACCTCAGTGAGCACATCGTAACGGGCATCGTGCCGGGCGGAGAGGACTTTTTGTGGCCGCCGCACTTGATGGTATACGCCGGTTTTTTGCTTACATTTGTGGTGGCAGTGGGGGGACTGCTGTCGCTTGCCATTCCGAACTTCAGAGCGGGTGTCCATGATCCTCGCAGCTGGGTCAGGGGCAACCCTTACGTTGGCGGACTCGTGCTCGTGGCGGGATACGGTCTTCTCTCCATTCCGGGAGACGCCATCTGGCACGAACTTTACGGGATTGATCTGACCGCCTGGAGTCCACCCCACGTCTTCTTAGCCGTGTCAGCTGCATGTCTCCTCATTTTCGCGGCGAGTCTTCTGGGTGAAGGCGGGAATGAAGTCACTCTAGACAAAATGGGGGGTAGGAAAGACGGTCAGAAAGATGCCAGCATTGCGCGGCTTGGAGAAAGAAAGGGCTTAAGGAACTGGCGTTTGAACGGAGGGTCTGTTTCTACCCTGGACTGGCGCAGTCTGGTCAGACTGCTGATCCTCGCCTTGGCACTGAGCGAATTTCTCATTGTCGGTGCGGTGGAATGGGAAATCGGTATTGTTGACGGCCTTGTGGCTCAGCGCCCAGTCTGGCTCTACCCAACAATAATAGGCTTTGCGGCATTCTTCCTGTCGGTCGTTGCGCAGCGGCTTGTCCCCGGCCCTTGGACTGCGACAACCTTTGCACTCTTCTACTTCGGGATTCGATTCGCGTCGTCTACATTTGCCGACGTCTTGAGTGGTGCGCCGCCGCGGCTAACATTGGTTTTCGTGCTTGGGGCGGTTCTGCTGGACCTGACTTATCAGTGGATGACGCGGTATGGCTTCAGGCCAAGAGACTGGCAGTTCAGACTGGCCGCGGCGGGCGGCTTTATGGTTGGCTTCTCGATCGTCGCGCAACCCACGATCGCGTTCTATCTGCTTCCGTTCTTGCCGCCGTTTACGATCCCGGACCACCTGATTACCGCCCTATTCATTTTCGTGCTAAACGCAGCTTTTTACCCTGTCGCGTTGGGCTTGGGGAACTGGTTGCGGAACTCTGGAAACGAGAATGAAAGTGCTCTGCAAGAGGAGTTGGATGCCGGAACGGTTCCCGTAAAGGGCTGAGGCGGCGGTTGAGCAGGCATCGCCGCGCGCATCAGGGAAGACGCGAAGGCAGGTTGTGCTGTTTATGAAAGCGAAGGTTGACTGGCAAGATTGTCATCCTTCCATCGCCTTGTATACAGGCCACCTCATTTTCACCGATTCTCAAAACTTATGTCCACTCGACAATTTGGTCAACCGATCAAGCGCAATGAAGATCCGCGCTTGCTTACCGGCCGTGCGCTATTTACTGATGATGTGCAGTTGGCCGGTATGCTGCACGTGGCGTTCCTTCGCAGTGATCTGGCCCACGCGCGCATCCGGTCAATTGATGTGGACGGCGCCCGTCAGAGCCCTGGCGTGGCCGCGGTCTACACCGCCGATGATCTGGGAGATTACTGGCAGCCTGGTCCCCTATTGGTGCCGCCACTTCCGGTAGAACAGATCGAGTTTTACCAGCGTACGCAAGTTCCCCTTGCCAAAGAAAAAGTCTGCCACGCGGGCGAAGCGGTAGCGATGGTCGTCGCGGAGAGCCGCTATCTGGCTGAGGATGCGCTCGACGGGATCTTTGTTGATTATGAGCCTTTGGACGCGGTCGTGGATCTGGGGTCGGCACTGGCCGAGGATGCACCCCTGGTTCACGATGATCTGGGGCATAATATCAACGCGCGGGTGACCCAGGCCAAAGGAAACTGGGTGCAGGCGGAGGCCGATGCCGACCTGATCATCAGGCGCCGTTTCAGTTACGACCGAGGCACGGCGGCGGCAATGGAAAACCGAGGAATCGTCGCCAACTGGGAGGAAAAGAGTCAGCATTTGACTATTTGGGACACGACTCAGGCGCCCATCGCCATTCGCAATGGGCTGGCGGCAATGCTGGGGCTGTCTGAGCACCAGGTGCGGGTAATCGCCCCGTTCATCGGCGGTGGCTTCGGTCCCAAGATCATGATGTTTTACCCGGAGGAGGTCCTGCTGGCCTGGGCGACGATGCAGTTGGGCCGCCCGCTGAAGTGGATCGAGGACCGGGAAGAGAATTTCTATGCCACGACGCAGGAACGGGGCCAGGTGCACGATGCCAGAATTGCTCTCAAGGAGGACGGCACGGTACTGGGCGTGAAGGATGTATTTCTGCATGACGCCGGCGCCTACGCGCCCTATGGCCTAACCGTTCCCGTCAGCAGCCAGTGTACCCTTCTGGGCCCCTATGTCGTGCCGAACTATCATTCCGAGTTCACCAGCGTTTTTACCAACAAGCCGATCGTAACGCCTTACCGGGGCGCCGGTCGTCAACATGGCGTTTTTGTGATGGAGCGGCTGTTGGACATTGCCGCCAAAGAGCTGGCGATTGACCCGATCGAGATTCGTCGCAAGAACTACATCCAGCCCGAGCAGTTTCCCTACGCAAACGACATCGTATTTCAGGATTTTACGCAGCTGATCTACGACAGCGGCAACTATGAACCGGCCCTGGACCGTGCCCTGGACCTGGTCGGGTACGAGGCGTTCGTACGGGAGGAACAGCCGAAGCGGAGAGCCGCGGGGGAGCGGGTCGGCATTGGCGTCGTCAGCTACGTTGAGGGCACGGGAATCGGGCCGTACGAGGGCGCGAGGGTGACGGTCGAATCGAGCGGCAAAATAAGCGTAGCAACGGGCATTGGGACGCAGGGCCAGGGCCATTACACCAGCTTTGCCCAGGTTATTGCCGACCAGATCGGCGTGAAAGTCTCTGACATACACATCGTGACCGGCGACACGGACCTCTTTTACTGGGGGGCGGGCACGTTTGCCAGCCGCGGTGCGGTGGTGGCCGGCAACGCAATGCACGCGGCCGCCTCCAAGGTTCGAGAGAAGATATTGAAGGTGGCGGGAGAAAAACTGGAGGCCGCAGAAGAGGACCTGGAGTTGATTGAAGGGCGGGTCCAGGTCAAGGGTGTGCCGCAGACCTCGATCTCACTCGGTCAACTGGCAGTTGGGGCAAACCCCATGCGCGGCGGAGTCAAGCCCGGGACGGAACCGGGGCTGGAGGCCACAGAGTATTTTGGACCGGAACGGGGCGCGACTGCTTCCGGCGTCCACGCAGTGATCCTGAGAGTGGACCCAGATACATTCAATCTTGAGATCGAGAAATATGTAGTCGTGCATGATTGCGGCAAGGTGATCAATCCTCTGATTCTGGACGGCCAGATCCAGGGCGGTGTGGCGCAGGGGATCGGCAATGCTTTCTATGAGCAGTTGCATTTTGACGAAAACGGCGCGCTGCTCAACGCGTCTTTGATGGACTACCTACTTCCCACGGCACTTGATGTACCGAACATTGTGAGCGATCACGTAGTGACGCCTTCGCCGTTGAATCCTCTGGGGGTGAAGGGGGCAGGCGAGGCCGGCGCGATTCCGGTAGGCGCGCTCTTTGCCCAGGCGATCGACAGTGCCTTCGGCGACATCGGACTGGAAGTGCGCGAAATTCCGCTCAGCCCCAACCGGCTCTTCGAGCTGGTGACGGAGGCTTCAGCAAGAGAAATGGTATGACGACGGCGCAGGACTGTTTCATTGACGCGCTCGCCGCCAAAGTCGAAGCCGATTCCCGTGTTCGCGCTGCGTGGCTGGGCGGCAGTTTCGGAAAAGAGATGGCTGACCGGTGGAGCGACGTGGATGCCCATCTGCTGATCGATGATAACGCGCTTGACGAGTTTCGCGGGGAGGTCGATAGTTGGCTGGGTCAGATCCGTCCGCTGGTCTTCATACGCCTGATGTTCGACGGCCGGATGGTCAATGCCATGACCGACGAAGCCATGCGTTTGGATGTTTGGCTGCACAGTGGTGCGTACGCCGAAGTGACTGAGGGCGAGACGCGTGTTCTCTACAGAGAGGAAAATTCACTGGTGTGGCAGCCGAATCCTGGGTGTGCTCTCAATCGGGAAGGGGCCGAGGAGCTATTGCGCAGAGAGATTCCAGAATTCTGGCGTTGTGTTGCTATGCTGCCCGTTGTCGTGGGCCGCAACGAAAAACTGGTCGCCGCGGCGGGCAACTCGATTATCCTTCTGACTCTCACCAACGTACTCTGCGCGGCAAGCGGGCTGCGGAAGGACCGGGGCGTTAAGGCTCTGAACAGTTTTCTTCTACCCGACCACCGTATGCGTGTGGAAGAGGCCGTGAAACTGACCAATCTGCCGCTTGAAGAGGCGGCGCGCTTTCCGTTGCGTCTGGCCAGAATTATGCGCGATTGCGGCCCGGCTATCTGCGAGCAGTGGGATGTAGGCTACCCGCGCGCGATGGAAGAGAGCGTCCTCCACTACGTGACTCAGGAATTGCGTTCGCTGGGGTTTGCCTACATGCTCGAGGAACTTGACCAGAGGTTCGGTTGAGGAAAGTCTACGCGACCAGTGCCTGCAGACCCCGACAAGGCCCAAACCGGATCTAAACACTTCAGACTTTTGCAAATCACTTTCTTGCCAGAGTGACAGGAGGACCGCCAATGTCCCGCATCGTCCGCGGTGCGCTGCTTCAGGCTTCGTGGAGCGGCGACCAGGAGTCTATGATCCAAAAGCACGAGATATACGCCCGCCAGGCCGCAGAACAGGGCGTGCAGATTTTCTGCTTCCAGGAGCTCTTTCACGGTCCATATTTCTGCCAGGTGCAGGACCCGCAGTGGTACGGTCTGGCCGAACCCATTCCTGGCGGCCCGATCACAGAGCGGATGCAGAACCTGGCTGCTGAAACGAAAATGGTATTGATCGTCCCTCTATATGAAGAGGACCAGCCAGGCCTCTACTACAATACCGCGGCCGTTATCGATGCCGACGGCAGCTACCTGGGCAAATACCGCAAGACGCACTTGCCTCATTTGCCAGGCTTTTGGGAGAAGTTCTACTTCCGCCCGGGGAATCTCGGCTACCCTGTCTTTGACACGGCTGTGGGCAAGGTTGGCGTATACATCTGCTACGACCGTCATTTCCCGGAAGGCGCGCGCATGTTAGGACTGAATGGCGCGGAAATTGTATTCATTCCGTCCGCCACGTCGCGCGGTCTTTCGCAGCACCTGTGGCGCATCGAGCAGACCAGTCACGCCATCGCCAATGGCTACTTCGTCGGCACCATCAACCGTGTCGGCGTTGAAGCAGAGCTGGGAGAAAACGACTTTTACGGCCAGAGCTACTTCTGCACGCCGCGGGGCGAGTTCGTGACGACGCTGGGCGAACGCGAAGATCTTCCGGGCCAGGCAGATCCCTACGCGGAGGAGTTGGTCATCCGCGACCTGGACTTGGATCTGATTAAGGAGGTGCGGGACACATGGCAATTCCTGCGCGACCGGCGGCCGGACATGTACGACAAGATCGTAGCAGCATGATTGCCACGGAGAGAGCGTGGCTCGCATTTGACCAATGATGAACCCAGCTTGGGCTGGTTGGTCGCCGAGGAGCTTGATATGCCAACAGTGATTAAGAATGGAACTATCGTCACAGCCGCTGACAGCGTGCAGGCCGACCTACTGATCGAGGACGAAAAAATAGCGCTGATCGGGCTAGAGTTGCCCACTGAGGGCGCAGAGGTGATCGACGCCACAGGAAAGCTCCTCCTGCCCGGCGGCATCGACGTGCATACACATCTGGAGCTGCCATTCGGCGGCACTGTCTCGTCGGACGACTTTTTCACAGGCCAGCGCGCTGCGGCCTTTGGCGCAACCACTACCCACATTGACTTTGTCATCCAGCCGGTGGGCGGCACGCTCAAGGAGGGGATAGAAACCTGGCACGCCAAGGCGGAAGGGAAAGCTGCGATAGATTACGGATTTCACGTTGCGATCACTGACCTGCGTGATGATGTGATGGCGGAGATCCCATCTGTTGTCGATGAGGGCATTACCAGTCTCAAGCTGTTCATGGCGTATAAGGGGCTGTTCCAAGTCGACGACACGACTCTGTTTCGCGCGATGCAGGTTGCGGCTGAGCATGGTCTGCTGGTCATGGTCCACGCGGAGAATGGAGATGTGATCGCCGACTTGACAACGCGGCTTCTGAACGAAGGCAAGACGGCGCCGAAGTACCATGCTACGGCCCATCCCGCAATGGCTGAAGCCGAGGCGACTGGACGGGCGGTTGCCCTGGCTGGCATCAGCGGCGCTTCTCTATATGTCGTCCACGTAACCTGCGAAGAGGCGGTCGAGCAACTTGCGCTGGGCCGGGCCAAGGGCTTCAACGTGATGGGTGAAACCTGTACGCAGTATCTGTTTGTCTTTGAGGAGGACCTTGCCAAGCCCGGTTACGAGGGCGCCAAATACGTCTGCTCGCCGCCGGTACGGCAGCCCAAGGATGCAGCCATTCTCTGGAAGGAGCTGGCGAACGGTGGGCTGCAGGCAATCTCCACCGATCACTGCCCATTCTGGTATGAAGGCGGTGTTGACGGTCGCATTGCCGGGAAGGAGTTGGGCCGGGAAGGTTTTCACCAGATCCCCAACGGCATGCCCGGCATCGAGGATCGAATGCCGGTGATGTGGCATGCTGGCGTGGGCGGCGGCCACTACAACGCCAACCGGTTTGTCGAGATTACAAGCACCAACCCGGCCAAAATCTTCGGACTATATCCCCGTAAAGGCACAATCGCGGTTGGCTCCGACGCTGACATCGTCATTTGGGACGCAGAAAAGGAACACACGATCTCGGCGACGACGCACCACATGCGTACCGACTACAACGTCTACGAGGGCATGCGCGTGCGCGGCTGGGCCGATAAGGTCCTTCTGCGCGGTCAGGTAATTGTCGACGGTGACAGCTGGTTGGGCGCCGCTGGCAGCGGGCGCTTCTTGCAGCGCAAGCCGTTCGCGGAGGTATTGTGAAGCCGGCCGGAGTTCCGAAACTTAACGCGATCGGCTATTTCATAGTCATCATTCTGCTGCTGGGGTTGTTCTGGGAGGCATATAAGCTGCTCGGCGCACCAGGCGGCGCTTTCCTGCGGGGGACAGTACCTGTAGTGACAGAAGCTGACAAGCCGATGGGCGTGCTGTGCGGGTCAGTCGGTCTGTGCGAGGTGAAGTTGCCGGTGCGCGCTGACGACCGTGCCATGCCTCACTTGTGGGACATCCTGGCGACGATTTTCCAGCCGCCACGGCGGGGCAGTGACACAATCCTGCTGACAATTTTATTGCGGGCCTCGCTCTTTACTCTGCAGGAGGCCGTGGCTGGGTTCCTGATGGGCGGGGTTCTCGGCTTTGCCCTTGGCGTTGCCTTCGCGCACTCGGGGCTGCTGGAGCGGGGAATGCTGCCATATGTAGTGGCATCGCAGACCGTTCCCCTGCTGGCAATTGCGCCGATGGTTGTCATATGGTTAGGCGGCAGTTGGTTCTCCGTGGCGGTTATCGCCGCTTATCTGACCTTTTTCCCAGTGACGATCAACACGCTACAGGGGTTGAGGTCACCGGAGCCCACCGCAGTCGAGCTGATGCACTCTTACGCGGCATCGTCCTGGGACATACTGTGGAAGCTGCGTGTTCCCGCTGCCCTGCCCTACATTTTCACCGCCCTCAAAGTTTCGGCGACGGCAAGCGTAGTAGGCGCCATCATTGGCGAATTGCCCAGCGGTATCGCCGACGGCCTGGGCCGGGTGATCCTCAACTTCAACCAGTACTACGCCACTGGGCCGGAAAAATTGTGGGCCTCGATTCTGTTTGCATCACTCACCGGTATGGTCTTTTTCCTCGTCATCTCGTTGTTGGAACGTCTTGTCGTGCAGAGGCAAGTCTCAGAATCGTAACGTCGAACCCACAAGTCAGCCTCATTGCCGCCTGTCCGGCTCATGCGGCACCACATCGCTGGTCTCCATAAACCACTGCAACATACGCTCCTTCAGCGACGCCAGCACTTTGGCGTAAGCAGCGTCATCTATGAGATTGCGGGTCTCGCGCGGGTCTGTTTGCAGGTCGTAGAGTTCGTCCTGCTCGTAAAATCGTCGTACGTATTTGTGATCCCGGGTACGGCACATTACTGCTTTGGTGTGTTCAGGCCCTTCAGACACCTGCAGGCGCAACCGCGGCCAATAGAGAAACTCCGGGCTGGCATTACTCTCCAGTTCCATGCACTGACGCTCTCCGCGCCTGCGTCCGCCCTCGCAGAATACGGCATCGCGGTGCGTCTCGGTCTCTCCTGCGAGCAGGGGAAGCAGTGAGTGACCGAAGTGATCGTAGCCTGCCTCGATTCCGGTCAGTGCATACACCGTTGCAGGAAAATCTATCAGTTCCACCAGCGCATTGGAAACATGCGGCGTTACCGGCGTTCCTGAAGGAGGTCTAACCAGCAACGGTACGCGGGTCAGGCAGTCTTGAAAGGTGTTCTGGGTCTTCTCGACCAGACCATAATCTCCGGTGAAGTCACCATGATCCGAAAAGAAGAATACCAGGGTGTCATCGTACATGCCGGCATTCTTCAGCGCCTCCAGGACCAAGCCGAACTGGTGATCCACCCGTGCGCACATGCCGTAGTATGTGCGCCGCAGCTCCCGCAGACGCTCTTCTGACCAGCCCTGCATCTGCTGGCCGTCGTAAATGCCCTTCATCAGGCTGGGTAAGCCGTCCCATCCGCCGTTTGCTTCGTTTGGCGTTGGCGTGCGCTCTGGAATGCGGGCCGGGTCGATCTGGCTGTACCAGGGGTCCTCGACCGCGTAGGGTGGGTGCGGGTAAGACAGAGGCAAATAGATGCAGAGAGGCTGGTCCGGCGGTGCGTTTTCAATCTGCTCGATGGCGCCGTCTACCATTGCCCAGTCGGAGTCGTAGGCCACCGATTCACCTTGGGGAATCTCGCTCCGGCCGACGTAGAAGGAGTAGAAATTGTCGCCTTCAGGGTCGCCTCTCCAGTCTGTCAGCCGGTGTGGATTCGGCATGAGCCTCTCGGGCGGAGGCGCATACTTTACATCACAGTAGTCGGCGTATCCGTTTTGTCCCGGCACCACATCGTTCTTCCCGCCCCACCAGACATAGTAGCCATTCTGCCGCAATTTGCGCAGGAGCATCGGTTCGTCCGGGCGCAGCATGTGGAACATGGTGCGATGGCCGCGCACATGGGGATACCAGCCGGTCATGAACGAGCAGCGGCTGGGCGTGCAGACCGGATTCTGGCAGAAGGCGTTGGTGAAGGAAACGCCCTCGGTTTGCGCAAATTGGTCGAGAACAGGCGTCATTGCGGCGGGGTTGCCAGCATGTCCCAGGA